>Ga0181526_10000848_pt1 | contig 30955 bp, 27 predicted proteins | sample PEATcosm2014_Bin_35_FD_119750 | JGI IMG/M metagenome (GOLD analysis project Ga0181526, IMG submission 119750) | Peatland microbial communities from MTU Mesocosm Facility, Houghton, MI, USA - PEATcosm2014_Bin06_30_metaG | ecosystem: Environmental > Terrestrial > Soil > Wetlands > Peat | place...
CGGAAGTAGGCCACCTGGGGGAGCGACGGCGCGGCCGCCACCGCCGGGCTCTGGCCCAGCAGCGCCAGCGAGCGCGTGCCGGCGCACACGAGGACGACCTCGGCATGGTGGTCCCGCCCGTCCGCGGTGGTGACGGCGGCACCACGGGGATGTTCCCGCACCTCGTGCACCGCCGCGCCCACCCGGAGGTCGAAGCGAGCCGTGGCGCACAGGGCCTGCAGGCATGCGTCGGCGGCCAGCACGCCCGACGCGGGCTCGAACAGCACGGGGCCGTGGGCGGCGATCCCGCCGACGCGCACCGCCGCCTCGGCGGCCGAGAGCCGCTCCCCCGGGGCGCCCGAGGCGGCCAGCGCGGCTGCGATGGCGTCGAGCGCGGCCTCGTCGCCGAACGTCACCTGGCCCGTGACGTGCAGGAGCCGGTTCCCGCCGGCGCGCTCCAGCAACAGCCAGAGGTCCCGGGACCGCCGCGCCATCTCGACGTAGAGCGGGTCGGGATAGCCCAGCCGGAAGATGCGGGCATCGCCCTTGGAGCCCGACCGCTCGTGGCCGACGCCGCCGGCGGCCTCGAAGACGACCGCGTCCCAGCCGCGGCGCGCCAGGGCCCACGCCGCGCTCAGCCCCAGGAGCCCGGCGCCGACGACGATGCAGCGGCGGTCGGCGGGCACGACGACGATCATAGGAACGCCATGGGGGCCGGCCCGTTCCCCGGATCCGGGGGGAGGCGGCGGTACGCTCGGCGGCAGTGACGAGCGGGATGGACGTGTCGATGCCCCCCACGCACGACGCCCCCGACCCGCCGGACGCACCCGGCCCCGGCGTCCCCGGCGTCCCCGGCGTCCCCGGCGACCCGGACGACCGGCCCGACGAACTCGATCCAGCGCCGCCGCGGCACCGTAGCCGCGTGCGCCGGGCCGCCCACGCGCTCGGCTTCCACCTCATCGCCATCGCCCTCTTCACCATCCCCGCGGTGGCGCTCTGGTGGCACGTGTGGTCGGGCCATCCGTCGTCCACCCTGACGTGCGGGTGCGGCGACCCGGCGCAGGAGGTGTGGTTCATGGCCTGGCCCGCCTGGGCCGTCACCCACCTGCACAGCCTCTTCTTCTCCGGCGCGGTGAACGTCCCCGACGGAGCCAACCTCCTGTCCAACACGTCGGGGACGTTGATCGGTGTCGTGCTGGCGCCCGTGACATGGCTCTTCGGCCCGGTTGCCGCGACCAACGTGGCGCTCACCCTCGCTCCCGCGCTGAGCGCCTGGGGCTGCTTCGCCGCGCTCCGCCCGCTCGTGACGTGGAAGCCCGGTGCCATCCCGGCCGGCCTCGTGTTCGGCTACTCGTCGGCCATCGTGACGTCTCTGACCTTCGGGCACGTGTCGGTCACGTTCCTCGTGATCCCACCGCTGCTGTTCACGACGCTGCACGAGATCGTGATCCGCCAGGAGCACTCGGTGCGCCGGGATGGGCTGGTGCTGGCCGCGCTCCTGGTGGCCCAATTCCTGATTTCGCCCGAGATCCTGTTCATGTGCCTCCTGTTCGCCGTCGCCGGCCTCGTCGTGGTGGTGGTGGTCGGCTGGCGTCAGGTGCGCGTGCGGTCGGGCCACGCCCTCCCGGCGCTCGGCCTGGCCGGCGGCGTCACCGTGGCGCTGCTGGCCTACCCAGTCTGGTTCGGCCTGGCCGGCCCCCAGGCCGTGACCGGCGTGCTCTTCGCCCTCGCGCCGATCTCGGGCGTGCCGTTCTCGGGGGTCCTCTCACCCGGGCAGTACGCGGCGTTCGCCCCCGAGTACGTCCGCTTCGGCGGCTACCTGGGCCGCAACGGACCACCGCCCGACTACGTCGGCGCCGGGTTGGCGGCGGTGACGGCGGCGGCGGTCGTCGTGGCCCGCCGGCGCCCCCTGACGTGGCTGCTCCTCTTCTTGGCGACCGTCGCCCTGTGGCTGGCGCTCGGCGGCTATCTCCTGAGCGCGCCGTCCTGGCTCGGGCATCCGTGGTTGCCCTGGCGCGCCCTCTCGACGCTCCCCCTGTTCAAGGAGATCCTGCCGGACCAGGTCGCCCCCTTCCTCACGTTCTTCCTCGCCTTCCTCCTCGCCGTCGGTCTCGACGCGCTCTTCGTCGTGCACCGGCGCCCCGGCTCGTTTGTGGCGCGACACCTCCGTGCCGCCGTCGCGTCCGCCACGGCGTTGGTGGCGGTGGTGGCCCTCGTGCCGGTGTTCGTCACGTTCGACCTGCCCCTCACCGTCGTGCCGGTACGGAATCCCCCCTTCTTGCGCGAGGTGTCGTCGGCCCTCCCCTCGAACACCGTGCTGCTGACCATCCCCTTCGCCGTGTCGGGCTCTGCGCAGCCGATGCTCTGGCAGGCCGTCGACGACCTGCGATTCCGGCTGGCGGGGGCCGCGCTGAAGACCCCCGACGCCACGGGAGGCCCCGTCGGGCAGGGCGCGCCCGGCTCGGCTCGCCGGATCCTCTCCGACCTGACCGTCGGCGACGCGGCCCCGCCCACGGGGACACCGGCCGAGATCACGACCGTCCGCCGTGCCCTCGGGGAGTGGCAGGTCCAGGAGGTGGTGATCACCGGGCCCAGCCGCGACCCGGTGTACGCCACGGGGTTCTTCACCCTGGTCTTCGGCACCGTCCCGGTGTTCGCCGACGGCGCCTGGGTGTGGCGGGTGCAACGCGGGGGACCGTGGAGTGCACCCGCCGCCGGGGTCTCCCTGGGGCGGTGCAGGGCCGCAGCCGCCGCGCCGGACAATCGCACGGACCCGCTCGCCATGTCGAAGTGCGTGCTGTTCGCGGCAGGAGACCCTTGAGCACGCCGCCGCCGTAGGCTGGGCCCGTGCAACCGATCCTCCACCTGTCCATCCCGGTGCATGACATGGACGTGGCGCGCGACTTCTACGTGCACACGCTGGGCTGCCAGGCGGCGCGCCGGCGGGAGGACTTCACCGACGTGTGGTTCTACGGCATGCAGATCACCCTGCAGGACCGTCCCGACGAGGCGCAGCCGCTCACGGCAGGCGGCTCGAGGCACTTCGGCGTCACGCTGGGGCGGGAGGAGTTCGACGACATGATCGCCCGGCTGGGCGCGGCCGGCGTCGACTGGGTGGTCCCGGTCTCGACCGACGACGAGGGGTTGGCGACCGAGCAGACCAAGGCCAAGATCACCGACCCGAGCGGCAACGTCATTGAGCTCAAGACCTACCGCGATGTCGATGCGGCGCTCGAGATCTCCGCCCATTCGTACCCGGAGGCCTTCGCGCACGGCAACTGAGCCGGCCGGGACCGTCGGTCGGGCCCGGCCCTTCGGTCCGGCCGTGCTCTACGGTGTCCGAGGCCGACGCCCGACGACCGGGCCCGGACAAGTCGCACAGGATCCGAGAGGAGTGCAGTGGGAGGAAGTGACGTGAGCGGGGATCCCCGCACCGAACGCCCGGACGGGCGTGCCATCGACCAGTTGCGACCGGTCACCTTCGAGCGCGACTACACGGTCATGGCACCGGGCTCGGTCCTGGTGACGTTCGGCCAGACCAAGGTGCTGTGCACGGCCTCGGTGGAGGAGCGCGTCCCACCCTGGATGCGGGGCTCGGGCAAGGGCTGGGTGACCGCCGAGTACTCCATGCTGCCGGGGTCGACGCCCGAACGGGCCTCCCGGGAGGCGGCCAAGGGGAAGCAGTCCGGGCGGACCCAGGAGATCCAGCGGCTCATCGCGCGCTCGCTGCGGGCCGTGTGCGACCTGGTGGCCCTCGGTGAGGTGCAGATCACGGTGGACTGCGACGCCCTGCAGGCCGATGGCGGCACCCGCACCGCCTCCATCTGCGGGGCCTACGTCGCGCTCCACGACGCTTGCACGCGCCTGGTGCAGGCCGGGACGATCCGCACGCACCCGCTCACCGACTCGGTGGCGGCCGTCTCGGTCGGCATCGTCGACGGTGTGCCGATGCTCGACCTCCCCTACGTGGAGGACTCGCGGGCCGAGGTGGACATGAACGTGGTCATGACCGGTGCCGGGCGCTTCGTCGAGGTGCAGGGCACGGCGGAGGGACTGGCGTTCAGCCGCAGCGAGCTCGACACCCTGCTCGGGCTCGCCGAAGCCGGTATCAAGGAGCTCACGGGCATGCAGGCGGCCGTGCTGGCCGAACCGCCGGCCCGGAGGTGAGCGGGGCGGGCCCACTGCGGCTGGTCCTGGCCTCGGCCAACCCGCACAAGGCCGCCGAGATCGCCGCCGTGCTGTCGGCCGCCATGGAGGTCGAGCTGGTGCCCCGGCCGGACCACGTGCCCGACGTGGTGGAGGACGGCGAGACGCTGCTCGACAACGCACGCCTCAAGGCGCGCGCGCTGGTGGGAGCGACGGGTGAGGCGGCGGTGGCGGACGACACCGGGCTGGAAGTGGACGCGCTCGGCGGGGCGCCGGGGGTCTACAGCGCGCGCTATGCCGGCGAGGACGCGACCTACGCCGACAACGTCGCCAAGCTGCTGCGCAAGCTCGCCGTCCTGGGTGACGGGGGTGGCGAGCGCCGCGCCCGCTTCAAGACGGTGGCGCTGGCCGCCTTCCCCGACGGCTCCGAGGTGTGGGCCGAGGGCGTGATGGAGGGGACCATCGCCGGTGCGGCCAGAGGAGAGCACGGCTTCGGGTACGACCCGGTGTTCGAGCCCGCCGGCGGGGACGGCCGGACGTTCGCCGAGATGACGGCGGCCGAGAAGGACGCGGTGTCGCACCGGGGTCGCGCCTTCCGGGCCCTGGCGCAACTGCTCGCCGAGCACAGGGGGCCGGCGTAAGGGCTCGTGCCCGCTGCGGCGCCGCCCCGCCTCAGGCGCCGTCCTCGAAGACCATGTCGCCTTGCTCGGCCAGGGTTTCGGCGAGCTGTAGGACCGTGCTGAGCGTGTTGGGATGGTCTGGGCCGAGGACCCGTTCCCGGTCGAGTATCAGCGCCTGGAGCATCGACAATCCTTCCTCACGGTCGATCGCTATGACGTTCATCACGAGGGTGTGGCGCGTGTACAGGACGCTGGGATGGTCGGGGCCGAGGACGCTCTCCTGGTCGATCAGCGCCTTCTGGAGTTCGTCCTTGGCGACTTCGAGCTGTTCGAGGCCGACGGCCTCCATGGCGATGGCTTCCGCGAGGCCGGCACGAGTCCGGAGGGTGTCGGGATGATCGGCACCGAGAACACGTTCCTGATCAGCCACCAGCGCTCGGTACTCCGGTACGGCCCGATCCGGTTCCGGTCCCCCGACGTCCAGACTCGGTGCGGACGCCAGCTGGTCTCGATGCGATGTCCAGGCCAGAAGAAGACAGTCGGCGAGGTTCTCGCGCGAGCGCAGGGTGTCGGGATGCTCGCTGCCCTGCACCCGCTCGCGGTCCTCAACGAGGAGGCGGAACTGCTCGACGGCAGCCTGTGGGTCAACTCTGGACAAGCTCGTGAAGAGATAGTGACGCGTCTCGAGCGTGAGGGGATGATCCGCGCCAAGGATGCTGGTCTGGTCCGAGAGCAGTGCTTCCCAGGCCTCGATCGCGGGCCAGTGTCCGTCTCGCTCGCCGCTCATGCACAAGGCGAGGTTGTTCCTGGCCTGAAGAGTCTCCGGAAGCTCGGGGCCGAAGACGCGTTCTCGGTCTCGCACCAGGGATCGGTACGTCTCCGCCGCCTCGAAAGAGCGCCCCATTGCTGCGAGCACGTTGCCGACCGACCCCTTGACGGAGAGCGTCAAGGGGTGATCCTCGCCCAGCTGCGTGCCCATCGTCGCCTGCAGTCCCTGGAGTCCCTCCAGGGACTGCGCCAGCTTGCCACCCTCGGCGGTCAAGCGGAGCTGGCGCTGGTGTGTCGTCAGGGTCATGGGGTGATAGGGGCCGAGGACTCGCCCTGACGTCTGGAGAAGCTCGCCGAGGCCGCGTGTGGCCTCGGCGAGCCGCCCCGCATCACCCTTCGCACTCAAAAGGGCGTGTCGTGTGGTGAGCGTGTCCGGGTGTCCGGGTCCGAGGATCCTGCACCGGTCGTCGAAGAGGGCCTGATAGTCCCGGATGGCCGCGTCGAGGTGACCGGCGTCGAGCTTGAAGCCGGCGTATGCATGACGCGTCTTCAGCGTGTCGGGATGGTCGGCGCTGAACAGACGCTCTTGGTCAGCGACGAGTCGTGCCATCCGGTCCAGCGCCTCGGTCAACCGGCCGGAGGCGGCCAGTGACGTGGCGGCCTGCAGACGGTACAAGAGTGTCTTGTGGTCGTCATCACCCCTGAGGCCGCCCGAGTGCGCCACCATGGACTCGAAGATCTCCTGGGCCTGGCGGTAACGCCCCGCGTCGTGGAGCGACTGCGCCAGGCCGGAGCGGGTCTCCTCCACCAGCTCGTCGTCCGATCGAAGAGCCTTGGTCTCGTCCGCCAGCAGGTGTTCGAACAGTGAGAGGGCCTCGACGGCGTGGCCCTCTCGTCTGGTGACCTCGGCGAGGAAATACCGGGTCTCCAGGGTCTCGCGAGCACGGCCGCCCAGCCTGTGCTCCCGGTCCTCCAGCTCCACGGAGAAATAGGTCCTCGCGGTCGCCAGGTGGCCGCATTCGAGATGGCGCCGAGCGGCCAGCGCCCGCGCGCGACGCACGATGTCACGATCGTCGGCCGCCCACTCCATGGCCGCCTCTGCGTACGAGGCTGCGTCGCCCGCCTCCCGTGGTCGGTCAGTCAGCTCGGCCAGCTCGACCGCCACATCCGCAGCCTCCCGGCTCTTCGGCGCGATGGGCGTTCCTGCATCCTCGATGCCCTCCTCGACCACGGAGAAGTAGAACTTGAGGAGAACGCGCCGGGCGTCCGCGTTCAACGCCGTCCACGCCGGAGTGTCGGCTCGACGAGTCCTGAGATCGTCGATCATTGCTCTTCTCGCCGTGGGCACGACCGACCTCCCCACTCTCTCCTGGTTCATGGACGCAATCCCGAGAAGTGCACCGTCGGTGAATCGGTCGAGGAAGTCATCGACGTCGGCGAGCCACGAGTGCGGGGTCCGTGCCTGGGCGAGGAAGTGCTCGACCACCAGCTCGTTGACGTCGAAGGCGGCCTGGTACCCGTTGCGGACGGAGCCGACCTCGACGAGCAGGCCGTGCAGCGACGCAATCGCCAGGAGCTGCCGGATCTCGTCGGGGAGCTGGTTCCAGTACGCCGTGAGAGTGCCCTCGTACGAATCCGGGAGCCCCGCCACGACCTCTTCGGGGTCGTCGATCTGGTAGGAGCCGTTGGACAGCGTTCGCCGGATGGGAAGACTGTCGAGGAGTCCCCCGAGGACGAGGGGGTTGCCGGCCGCGTGGGTCGCGATGACGTCGGCGATCTCGAACGTCGTGTTGGGGGCTCGGGAGCGGACCAGGTCGACGAGGGCCTCCTCCGAGAGGTCACCGAGGCGGATCCTCGTCGTCCTCGCCGTGTGGTCGCGGACGAGACGACCGAAGCCCGCCCGAGCATCCAATTGCTGTTCCAACGGATTCGACTGCGCCGTGGCCAACACGAGCACCGGGCCGTCCAATGTCAGTATCGACTCGATCAATTCGATGGTGTCGTCGTCGACCAGCACTGCGTCGTCGACCACGACGACCCCGGGAATTCCACGCCGGCGCAGTGCGGTGAAGTACTGCTCTGCGCGTCCCCGCGCGCTCTTCGATTCGTCGCTGAACCAGCTGGAGATGTCGAGTTCCACCTTGGTGGCTTCTCGCACTTTTTCAGCGCGTTCCTCTTTGAGCTCCCGCCATGACAGCTTGCGTTCCATGAAGGGGCCCGCGATCGCGCCGATCACTCCGATGGTGACGCCGATTGTGTCGCCGATCGGTCCGCCGAAATGGAGGAAACCCAACACGACGGCGAGCAGGACGGCGTAGACGAGGGCGAGGTGCCACACCGCCGTCAGGACCCGATGTGTCCGGCCGATGGGCGCATAGGTCGGTTCGTTGAGGTACTTCATGACCTGCACGGCCTCGGGGAGGGCGCGTTCGGCCAGCGTCCCGCGTATTCCCATCCAGGCGAACGCGGGCAGAACGTCCTTGTCCCATATGATCGATTGGGGCGTGATCTCGGATCGGGCGGCCAGCGCCGATCCCCCTTCGGTGTTCTGCTCGAGTCGCGGTGGCCAGAACGGCTGGCGACCTTCCGGGGGGGCTGGTTGGCGGGCGGCCAGGGCGGCATAGAACTCCTGGACGATTCGCGTCTTGCCGATTCCGGCGTGCCCTTCGAGGACCACCATCCTGGTCGTCCCCTCCGCGGTGCAGTGGTCCCAGGTGGCATCGACCGAGGCCAGCACGGTGTCGCGGCCCACGAAGGGCCGCTGCGCCGCCGCGTCCGTCACTTCAGCATCAGGCATGAGCGACAACTCTCGGCCGGAGAAGTGCGTCCTCAGGCGATGGGTGCCGGTCCATCAGAGCTGAGGTCGGCTCGTGACCAGTGGTTCATCGTCCTCCATGGTGACCTCACCGATCCGGTCCACAGAGAAGCGCGCGCCATAGAGCCATCCCTGGTAGGCCACGGTGCCACGGAAGATCCACCTCTCGTCTTCGACACCTTCACCCCTCAGGGGGAGAAGGGCCTCGCGGAGGGCGGCCCGCTTCGCCATCACCTCGGGAGAATCCCCCGGGACGTCGGGGAACTCCTCGGCCGATTCGGTCAGCTCGAAGAATCCGTCGTCGGCTTGCAAGAAGCACAGGAAGAACCGCAGATACGACTCGGCGGTCGCGTCGGTCAGCTCGAGCGACTCGAAGTTGTTGATGGCGTGGATGGGAGCGGAGGTCCCCGCCAACCATCCGGTCCGCCTGTCGCCGTGGAGCAGGTAGACGTTGGTGGCGTTGTGCTGTCGGTTGATCACCAGCTCGACCAACTCGTGCTCGCGGTAGAAGGGCAACGTCGAGTCGCGCGCGCTGATCAGCGCCGAGGATCCGAAGAGCACGGGGAGCCTCGCCTTCATGCGGGAGAACGCGAGCTCCGCGGTCGCGGGCTCGCACGGCCGCCAGGCGACCCACGGTTCGAAGCTCTTCGCGGAGTGTGCCATCTCGTAGGCCCGGCCCTCTATCAACGACAGTTGCAGGATCAACGTTTAGTCGGGTGGGTGGTGGCTGTCAACGGCCCGGCAAGGAAGGCAAGCCCGGGGCCTCGTCAGGCGCGGCCGGTTGGCGGCCGCCCGCCTACCCGCCGAGCAGCGCGGGAGCGAGCTCCCGGTACTGGGCGAGCGGGAAGCGGTCCCGTCCGGCGACGACCTGGATGCAGACGTGGTCCGCCCCGGCGTCGAGGTGCTCGCGGACGCGAGCCGCGATCGGCACGACGTCGCCCCACGGGATGACGGCGTCGATCAGGCGGTCGCTCCCCCCGCCATCGATGTCGTCGTCGCCGTAGCCGAGGGTGCGCAGGTTGTTCGTGTAGTTGGGCAAGTTCAGGTACGTGGCGGCGTAGCCGCGGGCCAGCTCCCGGGCGCGGGCCGCGTCGGTCTCGAGCACGACCGCCACCTCCGGCGCGAGGAGCGGCTCCGGGCCGAGGATGCCTCGGGCCCGGGCGGTGTGCTCGACGGGGACGAAGTACGGATGTGCACCAGCGGCGCGCGCGGCGGCGAGCTCGAGCATGCGTGGGCCGAGGGCGGCCAGCACCCGCCGTTCGGGTGGCACGGGCACCGGTTGTGCGTCGAGCGCATCGAGATAGGCGACCACGTGGGAGTAGGGGCGTTCGTAGTGCTCCACGGCCGGGGCGTGGCTGGCACCGACGCCGAGCAGAAACCGCCCCGGGTAGCGCTCCTCGAGCGCGGCGACAGCGGGCCCCACGTCCTCGGCGGCACCGGCCCAGACGCTGACGATGCCGCTGGCCACCGCCACGTGCGACGTCGACCCCAGCAGCCGATCGAAGTGCGGCGAGAGCCCGGCGTCGAACCGCCCCGACGACCACAAGGCCCCGTAGCCGAGGGACTCGAGCTCTCCTGCCGCATTGCCCGTCGGGTCGTCGGCCACCCGCCACGATCCGCTCCACCACACGCCGACCCGGCCGAGGTCCATACCCGCACGGTAGCGGCGCGTCCCCGGGCTCCGGTCGGGGCGCCGCGCTCGGCGACGGCCCGTTCAGTCGAGGCCGAGGAGGCGGGCGGCCGTGCCGCCCAGGAAGGCCTGGGCCGCCGCGTCGGAGAGGGGCAGGTCCCGGGCGGCGGCCACCGCCCGCTCCATGGGCAGGAAGGGATGGTCGGACGCGTAGAGGACGCGGCCCGTGCCCCGCGAGGAGTCCATGAACGAGACCAGTGCCGGGTCCATGTACCTGGCGAGGTAGGCCGAGTTGGACAGGTACAGGTCCGGCCACTTGAGCATGTACTGCATGAGCAGCGCCTCGTAGGGGTGGCCCATGTGGGCCCCGATCACCGTGAGGCCCTTGAAGTCGATGAGGACGTCCTCGAGCAGCTCGGGATGCTGGCAGGCGGAGCGCACCCGCGGCCCGGGGATCCCGACGTTGACGGAGACGGGCAGAGCCAGCTCGGCGCAGGTGGCGTAGACGGGGTAGTAGAGCTTGTCGTTGAGCGGATACTGGTGCACGAGCGGCGTGACCCGCACGAGGGCCACCGCCGGGTGCGCGGCCAGGGCACGCAGGCGGGTGCATTGGCGCGTCGGGCGGTCGGGGCGGTCGGCCACGAGCGCGACGCGGAGGCGATCGGGGTGGGCGGCCACCTGGTCGAGCAGGGCGTCGGTCTCACCGGCGCTGAGGCCGGCCGCGACGACGCCGACGTCGACCCCGCAGGCGTCCATGGTGGCCAGGAGCCGCTGCAGGGTGGAGGCGGCCGAGAGGTCGCCGCCGAGGAGGTCGGGGATGCCCTCGTTGCCCGCCTGCGCCATGAAGGCCTCGGCCGCCTGGCCGGTCAGGGCGTTGACCCAGAGGTCGACGACGGTCACGCCGGCGCGGTGCCGGCGTCCGGTGTGCCGGCGGTCTTGGCCGCCGCCTTGGCCTCGGCCTTGGCCTTGGCGGCGCGCAAGTAGCCGACGCCCTTCGTCAGCGACTCCTTGATCAGACGGTCGTTGTCCTTCGAGATGAAGGCGTGCACCCGCTTCTCCAGCAGTGCGCGCAGCAGTGGATTGAACGCGTGGTACGTCTCGGAGAAGTGCACACGGGTCCGGCCGTCGCCGAGGTCCTCCAGGCGGGTGCGCCCCTCGGCCTCGGAGAGCAGTGGACGACCCACCGCGGTGTACTTCCACGACACCTTCGGGGTCACCTCGGTCAGCCACTCCCACGACTGGCCCTTGCCGCCCGTGAGGAGGTAACGCGGCACCCGGAACGTGCAGTGGCGGATGAGGCCGTCGCCGATGTCGTTGCCCGGGTAGAGGATGTCGATCGTGACGTCCCCCGTCTCGGTGTGGGGGATCCGGGCCCAGAAGAGCTGCCACAGCTCGTCCACCGTGGCGTCGATGTCGACGAAGTACTGGTGCTCCTGCACCGGCTCACCCTATCGCCGGACCTGACAGCTGCGTCAGGTTCGCCCGGGAGCCGGGTGGTCCGGTGGCCGGGTGGCCGGGTGGCCGGGTGGCCCGGTGGCCCGGCGTGGCGGCCCCGGCCCGGGCCGGTATGTTCGCTGCGTGCCGCCCGCCGCCCCGCCTGCGCACGTGGGGGAGCGGTGAAGATCGCCTTCGTGGTGCCCCGTTACGGCACCGAGATCCGCGGCGGCGCCGAGACCGGGGCCCGCATGCTGGCCGAGCATCTCGCGGCGGACCGGGGCCACGAGGTCGAGGTGCTGACCACCTGCGCTCTCGACGCCATCACGTGGCGCGACGAGCTCCCGGAGGGGACCGAGTCCGTCCGCGGCGTGACGGTGCACCGCATCCGCTCCGAGGCCGGGCGCGACGAGCGCTTTCACCCGCTGTGGGCCGGGATGCGGGAGGACCCGGCGCGGGCCAGCCGGGAGGACATGGAGCGCTGGGTCGACCTGCAGGGGCCGCGGTCGCCGGCGTTGCTCCACGCGGTGGCGGCCAGCGACGCGGACGTCGTGGCCTTTTACCCGTACCTGTACTACCCGACCGTGCGCGGCCTGCCCCTGGTGGCCGAGCGCGCCGTGCTGCACCCGGCCGCGCACGAGGAGCCCGCCCTGCACCTGCCGATCTACGACGAGCTCTTCGCCCGCTGCCGGGGCTTCGCGTTCCACAGCCGCAGTGAGCGCACACTGGTCAACGAGCGCTTCGGGGTGGCGACCACCCCCCAGGTTCTCGTCGGGCTGGGTGTCGAGGAGCCGCCCGCGGGCGGCACGGACGAGGGGGCGGTGCGCGCCGCCTACGGGCTCGGTGAGGTGCCCTACCTCGTGTGCATCGGCCGGGTGGACGACCAGAAGGGCACCGGCATGCTGTGGCGGTTCTTCCGGGCCTACACGCGGCGCCATCCCGGCCCGCTCCGCCTCGTGCTCGTCGGCCAGGTGGTCGACCCTCCCGAGCCGGCCGACGACATCGTCGTGACCGGCATGATCGGCGACGCGGACAAGTGGGGCCTGCTGCGCGGCGCCCGGGCGCTGGTGGCCCCCTCGCCGCACGAGTCCTTCTCGCTCACCGTGGTCGAGGCGCTGACCGCCGGCGTGCCGGTGCTGGTCAACGCGCGCTGCGGTCCCACCCGGGAGCACTGCGAGCGGTCGGGGGCGGGGCTGTGGTTCGGGGACTTCGCGGAATTCGAGGCCGCGGTCGGCCTCTTGACGACTGACGGTGCGGTGCACGAGACGATGCGCCGCAACGGCCGCGCGTACGTGGCGGCGAACTACACCTGGCCCGTCGTCCTGGACCGCTACTGCGGGTTCCTGGAGCGCTTCGGCGGCGGGGATGGTGCGACGTCGGCGGGAAAGGGCGTGCCGTAACGGTCGAGGTGGGCCTTCTCCGAGAGGGGGCGGCGCCGAGGCGGACCGAGCGGCGCGGGGAGATGGCCCAGTGGGACCACGGCGACCGGCACGACCTCGGGTGGCAGACCCAGCAGGCCGGAGAGCTCCCCCCCGCCGAGGACCGGCAGCGTGGTGAGCGTCGAGCCGAGCCCGAGCGCGTGGGCGGCCAGCAGCAGGTTCTGCACGGCGGGGAAGACCGAGGCGTCCATCGACTGGGGATAGGTCAGGCGGGTGTCGCCGCAGACGACGACCAGCACCGGTGCGGCGGCGATGCCGCCCATCGCCCCGCGGTCGACGTCACGCAGGAAGGCGGGGGAGAGGCGCCGCTCCTCGAGTGCCCGGGCGCCGCCCTGCCACAGGCGCGCCGTCAGCTCGCCGATCGTGGCGCGCAGCCCGGGATCCCGGACGACGATGAACACGAAGGGCTGGCTGTTCTCCGCGCTCGGCGCGTGCGTCGCCGCCGTGAGGATGCGGGCGACGCTTTCGTCGTCCACGTCGTCGGGAAGGAACGACCGCGCCGCCCGCTGGGTGTGCACCACCTCGAAGAAGTCGGGATCGGGGCGGGCCACGGCGGCCGATGGTATCGAGCAGGGGTCGGGGCCGCCCGACGCCCCGGCGGATTGGGCGCCGTCCGCACGGCCCCGCTACCTTTGGCGCTGCACCGGCCGGCGGCCGGTGCCCGCCATGACTGACGTGGTCCGGTACGACGGCGGAGGGGGACAGGAGGCAGACGGTGGCAGACGGTGCCGCATCGCAAGAAGAGGTGCTCAAGGGGATCATCGGCCAGCCGACGGGCACGTCCAAAGTGGTCGTGGAGCGCGGAACGGTGCAGCACTTCGCCGACGCCGTGCTGAGCACGAGCCCGATCTACCACAGCCCCGACGCCGCCGAGGCCGCCGGCTTCGACGCCATTCCGGCCCCGCTGACCTGGCCCTTCGCCATGGAGTTCTCGGGCAAGTTCGACGAGATTCAGCCGAACGACGCGCCGAAGGGCAACCCGCTCATGACGGCGCTCGGTCCGTTGATGGCCAAGGGCGGCCTGATCCTCCATGGCGAGCAGGAGTTCATCTACCACCGCCCCGTGCTCGTGGGTGACGTGCTCCTGGGCGAGGGCACGATCACCGACGCCTACCAGAAGGAGTCCAAGGGTCGGACGATGACCTTCATCGTCTCGGAGACCAAGTGGTCCGACGACACGACCGGGGAGCCGGTGGTCACGGCGCGATTCAACCTGATTCACCGCGCCTAGGGCCGCGGACAGTGGACACGCACATGACGGGAGGTCGACACGATGGGTGAGAAGAAGCTGTCCTTCGACGATGTGAAGGTCGGAGACGAGGCGCCGGTGATCACGCACACGCTGACACGGACGGACCTCGTGAAGTACGCGGGGGCGTCGGGCGACTTCAATCCGATGCACCACGACGAGGTGGCGGCCCAGGCGGCGGGGCAGCCCAGCGTCTTCGGCCACGGCATGTTCTCCATGGGCCTGCTCGGCTCGGCGTTGACCGACTACGTGGGCGTGGGCAACGTGACGCGGTACCAGGTCCGTTTCGCCCGCCAGACCTGGCCCGACGAGGTGCTGTCCTCCAGGATCGTGGTCACCGGAAAGCGTGAGAAGAACGGCAAGCGGCTGGTGGACCTCGCGGTGACGCTGTCCAACGCCGAGGGCGAGGACAAGCTGGTCGGGGAGGCCACGGCAGCGCTCACCTGATCGGGCTAGGTTCGCCCTGACGAGTCGGCGCGGTGCTCGGCACCGGGACGGGGTTCGGCCGCCCGACGAGAGGATCAGGACCGTGAGCGCAGACCTGTTGGCCCAAGCCTTCGCATCGACCGCCGGGGTGCTCTCGGGGGTGGACGACCAGAAGCTCGACGGGTCGACCCCGTGCGCCTCGTGGCGGGTGCGCGAGCTCGTGAACCACATCGTCGGCGGCGCCACGTACTTCGCCGTGACGGTGGAGACGGGCGAGGCGCCGGCGAGCTATGGCGACGAGGACTTCTGCGACGGCGACTTCGTGACGGAGTTCAATCGGGGCGCGGCGCGGGCCGTCAAGGCGTTCGAGGCCGACGGTGCCATGGACAAGACGCTGAAGCTCCCCTTCGCCGAACTGCCCGGCGGCGTCTTCATCAACATCGCCTCCATCGACACCTTCACGCACGGCTGGGACCTGGCCAAGGCCACTGCGCAGTCGACCGACCTCGATCCGGGCCTGGCCTTGCAGCTGTTGGCCTTCGCCGAGGGATTCCTGCCGGACGCGCTCCGGGGACCCGACGGCCACGCGCCCTTCGGCCCCGAGGTGGAGGCCCCGGCGGGCGCGTGCCCGGCCGACCGGCTGGCGGCGTTCTTGGGACGCCAGCCTTAGGCCCCAGGGGGACGCCGGCCTTCCCGCAACGCCCGGTGCCCGGTGTGCGGTGTTTGGTGTCCGGTGGAGCTCTGGCTCTCGGGGCGATGTGTCCCCACACTATAACGAAGGCTGTTTATCGTTTTCAGAGCCATCGCCGCCGCCTCATCCGGGAGGGGAACGAGACGGGCAGGGTCCCGGACGGAGCGATGCCCGTCACCATGACGCGGGCCGGGAGGACAACGGAACGACAAATGCGGGCGCGGCGGGTCCGGTGATCACGATCAGCGACGGCCACACGGGGCAACACGAGGCGAAGAACCAGGTGGGACGACACTGGGCGGGTTCCGTGCAGCCGTAGTGTGGGGTCCCATGGCCCAGCAGACGGCGGCGACGCCGTGAGCGCTCTCGACGCACGCGTCCGTGACCTCGACGCCGCGATCGCCCTCGGCCAGGCCCTGGTGCGCAACCTCGAGCTGGTCATGCTCGGCAGCGAGAACGCCCTCCTGGCGGCGGCCACCGCCGCCCTCTCCGGGGGCCATCTGCTCATTGAGGACGTGCCGGGTGTCGGCAAGACGGTGCTCGCCCGGGCCCTCGCCACCTCCCTGGGGGCGGAGCTCTCGCGCGTGCAGGGCCACCCCGACCTGCTCCCATCCGACATCACCGGCGTCTCGGTCTTCATGCCCGACACGGCGCAATGGGACTTCCGGCCCGGGCCGGTCTTCGCCCACGTCGTCCTCGTGGACGAGCTGAACCGCACCCCGCCCCGCACGCAGTCCGCGCTCCTCGAGACGATGGAGGAGCGCCAGGTCACCATCGACGGCGAGTCCTGGCCGCTCCCGCAGCCCCACATGGTCATCGCGACCCAGAACCCTCGTTCGCAGCGCGGGACGTTCCCCCTCGTCGAGAGCCAGCTCGACCGGTTCGCCATCGCCACGCCCATCGGCTACCCCGACGCCGCGCACGAGGCCCGGCTGGCGCTGCACGCCGGCGGCACCTATGCCCTGGCCGACCTCCTGCCGGTCTGCACACCGGAGGTGTGGCGGAGCGCCCAGGAGGCGACCGAAGCGGTGCCGGTGCACCAGTCCGTCGCCGAGTACGCGGTGGCGATCTGCCGGGCCACCCGGAGCGCCCCTGGCGTGCTCGTCGGCGCGAGCCCCCGTGCCGCCATCTGGCTGATCCGGTCGGCCCAGGCCCACGCCGTCCTGGCGTCCAGGAGCTTCGTGGTGCCAGACGACGTGAAGGCGGTCGCCGTGGCCTGCCTGTCGCACCGCCTCCTCACGGTCGACGGCGACGACAGCATCGGGCAGTCGGCAACGGTGGTCCGGGGAATCCTCGAAACGACGCCATCGCCGAGACCGTGAGCCGCTGGGCACGGCCGGCCCGCCCCGTGGCGCCGATCTTCGTGGCGGTCGTGATCGTCGCCCTCTGGTGGCTGGTCGCCCACAACGGTGGCTCCGGGTGGGTCCAGTTCCTCGGCGACCTCGTCTTCGGGGCGCTGTGCATCGGGGTGCTCGGCCCGTGGCTGGTCGTCACGCGCGCCAGGCTGACGGTCCGCGGTGCTCCGAGCGACGGCGTCGCCGGGCTGCCGGTCGACATCCGGGTCGACGCCGGGTCGCGCCTGCGGATCCGTCCGGTCGACCCACCGGGCGACGAGGTCTTCGTCGGGCCGGCCCGCCAGAAGGGCGCGGTCGACGACCGGGTGACCGTCGTGCCGGTCCGGCGTGGCGTGCGCGACACGGTGACGGTTGACATCGCCTCCGCCGCGCCGTTCGCACTGCAGTGGTGGACGCGGCGGGTGCAGCTGCCTCTCCCGTCCACCCTCCATGTCTCGCCCCGCCGGGGCCGGCCCCGGCCACCGTCGACGAGCCCGCAGGAGGACGTGGGGGAGGTGAGGCAGCAGCCACGGACCGACATGGGCCTGCCGCGGGGAGCCCGCCGGTACGTCCCGGGTGACAGCCGGCGCATCGTCCACTGGCGAGCGACCGCGCACGCCGGGAAGCTGATGGTGAGGGAGCTCGAGCAGCCTTCCGCCGGCCCGGTGACCATCACCGTCGATCTGCCCGACGACCCCGAGGAGGCCGAACGGGTCGCCGAGGGCGTGCTCGGCACGGTGGCGCAGCTGCTCGACACCGGCGCGCCGGTGCTCCTCGGCACCCTGGAGCCGTCGGGACCCGTTCTCGCTCCCGTGACCGATCGACTCGGTGCGGGACGTCGGTTGGCGCGTGCTGTGGCCCGCCGTGCCGATGCCGCGGCGCCATGAGGGCGCTGGACGCGATCCGACGGGCCAACCTGCCCGGGCCCCCGGAGGACTCCGTCCGCCTGCGGGTGGCCTGCCTGGCGACGGTCCTGGCGTCGATCGCCGCGTGCGCGTCCGTGGGCGAGGTGTCGCGTCTCACCGCCGGCGTGGCGATGGTCCTGGTCGCGGCCGGCACGGTCTTCTCGCACCGGACACGTGTGCAGCCGCCCGGCTGGGCGAAGGTCATGGTGGCCGCCGGCGCCATCGCAGCCTTCGCGTGGTTCTTCCACTCCCTGACGTCGGCCGATGTCATCACTACCATCGACGCCCCGCTCAGCCTGTTGCTCACTTCGGTCCTGGTCGTCCACTCCTTCCACGTGCCGTCGCGGCGCGACTTGCTTTTCTCGCTTGCCGCGTCGGCGGGCCTGATGGCGGTGGCTGGCGCCCAGGCCATCGATCTCCGGTTCGGCCTCTACGTCGTGGCCTGGGTGTGCTTCGGTCTCTGGGGCCTCACCGAGATGTGGACGTCGTCGAGTGGTGGCGGCCGGATGTCCGTGGCCGGACTGGTCTGCGCGCTGGCGGCCATGTCCGCCGCAGCGGCCGCGATCTTCGTGGTCCTCCCCGCTCCGGTCGTCGCGTCGAGGGTGTCTTTCGTGACCCAGGCCGGGGCCGGCGGCCCGGTCGGCGTGGCGGGAGCACTCGCCGGGGACTCGGGGTCGCCCGCGCAGCTGTCCCGCTCCGGCAGCCCGAGAAGCCGAATCCGCGTGGGCGGCTACCTCGGCTTCGCCGGCAGTCTCAACACGGCCCTGCGCGGGAGCCTGGCCACCACGCTCGTCATGCAGGTGCGGGCCCAGCGTCCCTCGTACTGGGTCGGAGAGACGTTCGACACGTGGAACGGCCAGAGCTGGACCGAGCCGCAGGAGAGCTCGCGGCCACTGCGGGAGTCCTCGCCCTTCGTGCTCCCCGTCCCCGTGGGGGCTGTCCCGGTCGGCCAGGCCGACCTGCAGACCTTCTACGTGGCGGGTGCCACCGCCGACCTCGTGTTCCACGCGGAGAGTGCCGACGAGCTGTGGTTCCCCACCTCGAGGGTGTTCTACTCCGACGACGGCACCATCGTGTCGCCGATCGGGCTGGGGAGCGGGTCCATCTACACGGTGGAGTCGCAGGTGAACGCGCCGACCCCGGCCCAGCTGCGATCCGACGCCAACGAGCAGACGCTCTCGCCGGGGACACTGGAGGAGTACGGACAGCTGCCGCACCCGTACCCTCGAGTCCAGGCGCTCGCCCGGTCGATCACCGCCGGCGACACGACGACGTACGACAAGGTGCAGTCCCTCATCGGGTGGATCGGGGCCCACACCCACTACTCCCTCGACATCCCGCCGCTGCCGGCCGGCGCGGACACGGTCGACGAGTTCCTCTTCGGGAACCGCGTGGGCTTCTGCGAGCAGATCTCGACCTCGCTCGCCGTGATGCTGCGCTCCCTGGGGATCCCGGCCCGGGAGGCCGTCGGCTACGTGCCCGGCGGCTACGACCCGATCACCGACCTGTGGCAGGTCCACGCGGACGACGCCCATGCCTGGGTCCAGGTGTGGTTCCCCGGGTACGGCTGGCAGAACTTCGACCCGACCGCGGTGGTGCCGCCGAGCAACCCGAGCCCGGGCGCCACCGCGCTGAAGGACGTCGCCGGTGCCCTGCGGCGCGTCCCCTGGGTCGAGGTCGTGGTGGTCCTCGCCGGCGCCGGGCTGGTGGTCCTCGCCGTGCGCCGTCGCCGGGCTCGCCCGGCGACGTGGGCGGCACGGGTGGCCCGGGACACCGAGCGGGCCGGGCGGCGTGCGGGCCGGCCCCGCCGTCCCGCCGAGACCCTCGTGGAATATGCGGCCAGCCTCGACGCGCTGGCGGGGACCGGCTCCACGTGGGGCCGCTTGGCCTCGTCGGTGGAGGCGAGCGCCTACGGCGGTCGGGAGCCGCCGCCGGAGGCGCAGCGGGCGATGGTGGCCGAGGCGAGGAGCAGCCGGGTGCGGCGGCCGGCCGGGGCCGGCGTCAGCGCCGGCGGTTGATCAGGCCGGCCCGAAGCGCAGTGGCAGCCGGGACGGGCCCCAGATCCCGAACGACGAGGGCTTCCACTCGATGTCGCCGTTGCGTGCCAGTCCGGGCATGCGGCGGGCGAGGAGCGGGAGCGCCTCCTGGAGCTCGGCCCGGGCCAGCGCGGCGCCCATGCAGAAGTGGATGCCGGAGCCGAAGGTCATCTGCGCCGTGCCCCGCTCCGCGGTGATGTCGAAGACGTTCGGGTCGTCGAAGGCCTCGGGGTCGCGGTTGGCGCCGGCGAGCGAGGTGACCACGAGCGTCCCCTGGGGGAACAGGACGTCGCGGTAGACGACGTCCTCCGAGGCGAAGCGCGCCGTGCCCCGGACGGCGCCGAGGTAACGCATGGACTCCTCGACGGCCCGAGTCGCCAGCTCCGGCTGCTCGGCCAGGAGGGCCCACTGGTCGGGGTGCTCGGTGAACAGCGCGACGGAACAGGCCAGCTGGTTCCGGGTGGTGTCGGTGCCCGCCATCAGCACCGCCTGCGCCAGCATGGCCATCTCGTCGGTCGAGAGCCGGTCCCCGTCCTGCTCGATCGCGATGAGGTCGCTCAGCAGGTCGTCACGGGGGTCGGCCCGGCGCTCGGCGATCAGGTCGCTCACGTAGGCGGTGAGCTCCTCACCGGCACGCTCTATCAGCGGCAGGTCCTCGGCCAGGTTGTTGTTGAAGATGCGGAAGATGTCCGTGGCCCAGGCCGAGAACAGCTTCCAGTCCTCGGGCGGCGCGCCGAGCAGCTCGCAGATGATGGGAATGGGGTAGGGCTCGCACACGTCGGCCACCAGCTCGCACTCGCCCTGATCGACCACGTGCCCGACGAGCTCGCCGACCACCTTCCGCATGGTGGGGCGGAGGCGGTTGGCCGAGGCCGGGGTGAACGCCGGGGCGACGAGCCGCCGCAGTCGCGCGTGCCCCTCGCCCTCCATGGTCAGGATGGACTGGCGGCGCTCGCCGCCGTAGCTCGAGGCCCCGAATTCCGGGGACTGCTCAATCATGGACAGCGCGGAATGGAAGCGTTGGTCACGAAGGATGGCAGTCACGTCCTGGAGGCGCGTCACCGTGTAGCCGAGCTCGTTGCGGGCCAGCCAGTGCACCGACCGGGCGGCCTCAATGGCGGCGATGGCCTCCTGGCGCTCCAGCCCGACCACGTCGAGGTCTGGGAGACTGAGCTCCGAGACGAGGTGCGCCATGGGTCAACCCTACGTGGGGTTCTGCGTCAATGCCGGGTGGCGCCGGACCATGAGCGGCAGGATCCACGACTTGGGAGCCAGGTGGGCGAGCGATGCCGCAGCCCGGTTGGCCGCCCCAGGGATCACGACCGCACGACCCGCGTCGAGGCCGTCCACGGCCGCCCTGGCGACGTCGGCCGCCGGCAGCCACATGATCTTGGGCAGCGCCTCGCCCGCTTCGTCGTCGGTCATGCCGGCCGCCTCGGCGAAGCCCGTCTCCACGGGGCCCGGGCACAGCGTGGTGACGGTGACGCCCTTCCCCCGGAGCTCCGCGCCCAGCGCGCGGCTGTAGGAGAGGACGAACGCCTTCGACGCTCCGTAGCCGGCCTGCCCGGGCAGCGGCTGGAAGGCGGCGGTCGAGGCGGTGTTGAGCACCGCCCCGCGGTGCCGGGTGACCATGCCCGGCACGAACAGCGTGCACAGGTCGACCACGGCCTCGACGTTGGTGCGCACCAGCGCGAGCTCGGCGGCGCGCTCGGCGCGGTGCACCGGTCCCATCGTCGTGAACCCCGCGTTGTTGACCAGGATGTCGGGCGTGAGGCCGCGCTCCTGCAGCTGAACCGGGAGCTCGGCCCGCGAGTCGGCGTCGGTCAGATCGGCGGCGATCACCTCGGCGCGCACGCGGTGCGCGCCGGACAGCTCGTCGGCCAGTGCGATCAGGCGGTCTTCGCGCCGGGCCACCAGCGTCACGCCGTGGCCGCGCCGGGTGAGCTCGCGTGCGATCTCGGCGCCGATGCCCGACGACGCGCCGGTGATGACGGCCGTCGTGTTGTCCTTCGGGGTGGGGAGTGCCATGCCCAGAGCGTAGGGGAGTGGCGGCGCGCGCACGGTGGGTCCGCGCCCCGGCCCGCACCGCGGGATCGGTCCGATGAGATGAAGTTCGCGTGACGGCGGGCCGTTCCACCAGGGGCTTCGCGAAGGCCCTGTTCGCGTGGGGTTCACACGGCCGCGGCCGAGGCGCATACTCGATTCACACGGGCGGCAGACGGAGCACCCGCCGTTGCCCCGAGCGAAAGGAGCTGCCGATGCCATCGACACGCTCGACCGAGGAGGGCGATCCGCCGGATTGAGGCGGCGTCACCGATGTCGGCTTCGGTGACGCTTCAGAGCAGCCGCTTGGTGTGGAAGCCCGGCGTATGAACGAGGCCGTGTCCGCGCCGGTGCGTGTGCCGGCCGGCCGACGAGGCGGCCCCCGCACCTACGACGCCGCAGGCTGGAGCCGAGCGGCTGTGTGCAGAGACAGATACACCTACAGCGAGTGAAGGGCCGGCCGCGAGGCCGGTCCTTCTCGCTTGCGCCGGCGTCCCGGCCCGTCTGCAGGCGTCCTCTGCGGCATGTCAAGGTGGGGCATGCCCGGGACGCGTCTGCCGATGTTCCCACTCTCCGCCGTCGTGTTCCCTCATGTGACGATGCCCCTGCACGTGTTCGAACACCGCTACCGCGAGATGCTGCGCGACTGCCTCGCGGGTGACCGGCGTTTCGGGGTCGTGCTGATCGAACGCGGCTCCGAGGTCGGTGGCGGGGACCAGCGCTCCCTCCTCGGCACCCGGTGCGTCATCACCAAGGCGGTCGAGTTGGACGACGGGCGTTCCTTCGTCGAGGCGCACGGCGAGGCGGTCATAGAAGTCGAGCACTGGCTCCCGGACGACCCCTATCCGGTGGCCCTCGTCGCCGATGCCGTGCCGGTACCCGATCCCGAGGACCCCGGCCCGCTCCTCGGCGCGGCCACGCAGCGCGTGCGCCGGGCCCGGGCCCTGCTGGCCGAGCGCGGCGGAGGTCCCGCGCTGCCGCCCGACGTGGCGCTCGACGGTGGCGGGGACGCCGAGGTGGCGTCGTGGCACCTCTGCGCGGCGGCGCCGGTCAGCGCCTACGACGCCCAGCGACTCCTGGCGGCGGACGGCCCGGCCGAGCGGTTGCGGTTCCTGGTGGAGCTGATGGAGGACCTCGAGCTCGACCTGGAGCGGATGCTCGCCTCCGAGTGACTCGCCACCGGCGTCAGACCGACAGGGCCGGCGTCGCCCGCTCTATCGCCCCCCAGCCGCCCGAGAGTTCGCGGCGGGCCTGCTCGGCCCGGTGGCCGCCCCGCAGCCCGAACAGCCGCTTGGCGAAGAGGAGGTAGATCACGACCGCCAGGTTGATGACCAGCGTCACGAGCTTGAACACGCTCACGCTGATCGTCAGCTCGTACACCTCGTAGGGCACGAGGATGGTGGTGGCGATGAAGGTCAGGTACTCGGCCCACCGCTTGTTGAGCCACAGGCCGACCATCTCGGTGGCCTCCAGCGCCGCGTAGGCCAGGAGCACGCCCCCGAGGATCCGCAGGTGTGACGGGGTGTACTTGAAGGCGCGACCCAGGTAGCCCACGATCCCGCGCGCCTGGGAGGCGCCCGGCGCACCCCCCGACAGTGCGTCCATGATGTTCTGGTAGTCGCGGTGCAGCACCTGGTCGTGCGCGGCGAAGGTGAACAGCGCGATGGCCAGGCTGGTGAGCACCACGACATGGATCGCCCGGTCGAGCGCGATCAGGCGTAGCACATAGCGGTCGCGCAGGGCCGCGCCGCGCAGGGGAAGCGCAATCTCGTCCCTGCCCTCGACCTGCTCGCGGCCGGGCCGCTCCGGCACCGGTCGCTGGACCCAGTCGTCGCAGCGTAGGCACCGGTGCAGGCGCACGGTGCCGTCCTCGCGCACGAGCAGCGCATCGTCGGGCGTGATCGTCGCCGCGTCGGTCCCGGCCAGGACGTGGCCCGACCACGCGCAGGTGAGGAGCTCGTATCGGTTCGAGGGTCGACGACGTCGCGCCACGGCGCCAGGTTAAGCCAGGACCTCCGCGCTCCCGTGCCTTCAGACGAGCCCGGCCAGCGCCGCGCCCAGGAAGCGTTGCGGCGCCTCGACCATCGGGTAGTGGCCCACCCCTTCCAGCCGGGTGGCCGTCGCGTCGGGGCGCGCCGCCAGCAGCGTGTCCACCATGGACGGGACGGCGATGGGGTCGTCGAGCCCCCACACAATGTGCAGCGGCGAGGGGTCTGTCTCGATCGCCCCGGTGAACCGCCGCTCGTCGGCGCGCCGCTCCTCTACGTAGCGGATCAGGCGCGGCAGCAGGCGGTGCCCGTCGTCGCGGACGACCTGTGCGGCGGCCTCGGGCACCGGGTCCTCGGGCCAGCCCTCGGGGACGAGGGGCGTGGCACCGCTGAGGGTCTCGCGCAGGCTCCGCGCGATGGTGGCGTCGTCAATCGGGATCGGGCCGGCCAGCACCTCGTCGGGCAGCCCGAGCAGCATCTGCTGGCCACTGGTCAAGTGGGCCTGGTCTATGTAGATGCTCCCGTTGGTCAGCACCCGCCGCGTCACCTCGACCGCCCACGCGCCCTCGGCGCGCCGGGCCAGCAGCTCGCCGCCGACCGTGTCGCCCATGTCGTGGGTCAGCAGGGCCAGGCGGTCGACCCCGAGCGCGGCCACGTAGGCCGCGGCGACGTCGGCCTGCAGCGCCATGGGGTAGGCCCGGTCGGGCTTGGCCGACAGGCCGTAGCCGAGCATGTCCAGGAGCAGGACCCGCCGCCCGGCCCGCAGGCCGTCGAGCACGGCGGCGTAGTCGAACGAGGAGGTGGGGAAGCCGTGCAGCACGAGCAGGGGCACGTGGCGCTCGGGCCCGATGGGCGGCGCGTCAATGGTGAAGATGCGCTCGCCGCAGAGCCGGCGGTGGGTGCCGATCGCCTCCCAGCCGGCGCCCGTCGTGATGGTCACGTGCCGGCCAGCGTGCGCACGAGCGGGGCCAGGGTCTCCCACGAGTCCGATTCGATCGACCAGTAGGAGATGCCGTACTCGGCCCGCCGCCACTCGAGCTCCTCGGCCATCTCGTCGAGCGTCCCGACCAGCGCCAGCGGGACGTGGAGCGCGTCCTCGGGCTGTATCCCGAAGGCGGGCGCCATCTGCGCCGCCAGGCCGGCCGCGTCGTCGGTGACCAGGACGAACCCGATCAGCGAGTTGAGCTCGAGGTCGTCGAAGCGCTCGCCCGCCGCCTCCTTGACCCAGGCCACCTTCTGGCGCGTGCGCTCGGGCGTGGCGTCGGCGGCCGTCTCGGCCCCGCCGGTGCCCTCGCGCAGGTTGACGTTGATGCTCACGATGTCCGCGTGGCGCGCCGCGAAGGACAGCACCCGCTTGCCCCCGCCGCCGATGATGAGCGGGGGGCCGGGCTGCTGGACGGGTCGCGGGGTGAGGGTGTGCCCGAGCACCTCGTAGTGCTCGCCGTGGAAGTCGAACGGCCCGTCGGTGCGCAGGAGGCCCTGGACGACCTTCACCGCCTCCTCGAAGCGCGCCACCCGCACCGCGGGAAGGTCGTAGGGGAGGCCGGCCTCGTCGTAGTCGGTGCGCATCCAGCCCGCGCCGAGACTCAGCTCGAAGCGCCCCTCGCTGAGCACGTCGAGGGTGGCGGCCTCCTTGGCCAGCACGAAGGGGTGGCGGTAGTCGTTGCAGAAGACCAGCGAGCCCATGCGCAGCGTGGTCGTCGCGGCCGCCACCGCGGCCAGCGCCGGGACGGGGGCCAGTTGGTCGCCGAAGTGGTCGGGCATGAGCAGCGCGCTGTACCCGGTGTCCTCGGCCCGGCGGGCCTGTTCGGCCCAGGAGCGGGCCGTGCCGTCGGGCCCCTTGCTCAGTTGCGCGGCGAAGCGGAATCTGCGGTCGTGTGCCATGGGGCCATCGTGCCCCACATCGCGTTAGGGGCGCGCCGCTGCGCTCGTGGTGGGCAGGACCAGGGGTGGTGTGCCGCGGGAGGGATGCCACACGAGGGCCGTCACCCCGTTCTTGTGCACGAGGGTCGTGGCTCCGAGCTGGTGGGCCACGTACGCCACGTCCGCCTGCTCCCCCGACGACGTCACCCCCTCCTCGCCCTGGTCCGTCAGGACGAAGACCACCGTGCCGGAGGTGATCGGGATGGGGTTCTGGGGTGCGGGCTCCACCGGGTACACGGCCTGGCGGTCCGTGAAGCGCCCGACGACCCCGCCGGAGACCACCAGCTCGGCGCCAGCGGGGAGGTTCGCCTGGACGGCCCGGAGCTGGGCCGCGGCGGGGCCGCTCACCGAGCTCAGGATGGACGGTGTGTCCCAGCCGGAGACCAACTGGTCCCAGAGGGGCAGGCTCTGGGACAGCGCCAGCGCCAGGGCGGCCGCGCCCAGCACCCACGCCGCCGGCCCCCGCCAGGTCGCGGGCTGTCGACGCCCGTGCCCGGACCGGAGCCGGGGCCACTCCGGCTGCCCGGTGCCCACCCACGCCAGCACCATCACGGTGCCGACGAGGACGAACGGCACCGCCGTCACGGTCTGGAACGCGCCGGCCGGCAGGAGCCAGAAGGGCCCGTTGACGTTGAGGGCCACGGGCACCAGGACGGCGATCGCCTGGAGGAGTCCCCACGGGGTGAGCAGGCCGAGCGCGCCGCCGGTCGCCACCACGCGCCACATCGCCCCCGCCTGCGTCCGCAGCACGTGGAGGTCGGCGGAGGGGTGGGTGGCCAGCGCGCCGAACACGGCCCAGCTCGATGCGTTCGGTGGCTCGTGGACGATCCAGCCGTAGTAGACGGGGACGGCGGAGCCGCGGTTGCCGTGCAGGGCGGTGACGAGGACGAGCCACGCCACGCCGAGCGCCGCCAGCCCGGCAGCGTGCCACACGCCGCGACCCGCGCTGCGGACGCGCGCCGAGAGGAGCCCGGCCACGCCGACGAACAGGATGGACAGGGCCACGACGTCGCCGAAGAGGAGGCCGACGAGGGCGGCGGCCCAGGCCGTGCGGTAATGGCCCCGCCAGAGCGCGTACGCGCTGAGCAGTGCGAACGGCATGCCGAAGGCCTCGAAGTGGACGTCGAAGATGGTGGCCTCCCACCACCATGCGTTGGCGACGGTGGCGACCAGCGCGACCAGCGCGACCTGCTGGCGCCGGGCTCCGACGCGCTCGGCGCAGATCCTGCCGATCCAGAGCAGCGCCACCAGCTCGGTCGCCACGACAGCGATGTCCTGCAGCCACAGCAGCACGATCGGGTGCGGCCACACGGACCCGAGGAGCCCGATGGGCCACATCGCCAGCTCGAAGTGGTTCTGCCAGAAGGGGTAGGTCTGGAAGGTGTCGAAGGGGTCGAGGTTGCCGTGCGCAATGACGCTGAAGGCCTGGGCGTAGGTGCCGAAGTCCGTGTAGAGGTCGAAGCGGTGGTAGCGGAAGGTGCTCACGGCGACGAACAGCACGAGCTCGAGGCCCAGCAGCACCGCGGTCGCCACCCAGAAGGCGCGCAGCCCGCTGCGGTCGAGGCGCTCCCAGCTTCGCCCCCAGCGGCCGGCGTCCCGGGGCGCCTCGCCCGCCGGCGACGGCCCGGGCGTCCCCCCGGCGTCGGGGGCCAGGGCGCCCGCCGCGCCCGGTGCGCCGGTCCCTGCGGCTACGTCCTGCATTTTGGGAGTCTGCCAGCCCCGGTCAGCCGGCGAACTTCCCGGTGACGAACCGCTCCAGGAGGAAGTAGCCGCACGGGAGGAACAGGAACAGGAGCGCGCGCTCACGCCACTGGTGCCGGGCCACCCAGAGTCCCAGTACGGCGAAGAACGGGAAGAGCACGAGGACCTCGCGGTTCTCGGAGAGCAGGATCGTCTGGAACGTGAACACACACCACGCGAGCCCGAGGAGCACGCCGTAGGAGGGACGGATGCGGAGGTAGGCCACGACGGCCGCCACCGCCAGCAGCACCACCGTCACGAGGTCGAAGAGCTCCGTGACCGACGCCGTCGAGGTGTCGAGCAGCCGCCAGTGCACGAGGTCGGAGACGGCATGGCCGATGGACGTCCACGGCCAGCTCACGTGCCGGTGCCACTGCGCCTGGGACTTCACGAAGGCCAGCCACTCGCCGAAGTGCGCCTTCTGGTAGACGACCCACGCCACCAGGACCAGGACGGTCGGGGCGGCGACGGCCACCAGGCGGCCCGCGGTGACCCGCAACGGGGACAGCCACTCGAGGTCACGCCCGGCCCGCCAGCTGTCGCGCTCACGTGGGGCGAACCATGCCTCCATGGCCAGCGGCACCAGGAGGAGCACGAGGTAGTACTTGCCCATGGCCGCCGCGGCCGCCAGCACGCCGGCGGCGACGAAGTGCCCCCGCCGGACCGCCAGGAAGGCGAGGGTCGCCGCCGCCAGGGTGACCGACTCGGGGTAGGTGGCCACCAGGAAGAAGGCGGACGGCCAGGCGAGCAGCATGACGCACGCGGCGTCGGCGGCCCTGCGCCCGACCTCCAGGTCGACCAGCTTCCACAGGGCGGCCAGGGCGACGACCAGGCCCAGCGTGCTCACGATTTCGCTGCTGGTGACGTAGCCGATGCCGGTGACGGCGTGCGTCAAGCGGGTCAGCCCCGGGTAGAGGGGGCCGAACGCGTAGAAGGCCCGGTTGCCCGTCTGCGCGGCACCGACGGCGTGGCCGGGGTAGCCGTGCGCGGCCAGCGTGAGGTAGTAGCCGACGTCCCACTGGGCCAGGACGTCGGTGAGCGTGGACGGGTGGCGTGCCACCACGTGGGGGAAGTTCACCCCATCCGCGCTGACCAACGCGATCCACGTCACGATGAGGCGGAACCCGACCGTGGCACCCACGGCGATGGTCAGCGGCCGCCGCCACTCCAGCCACAGCCGGCGCCAGCGACCGGGTACCTCGTCGCCGGTGCCCGTCTCGGCGGCAGCACCCGGTTCGCCCTGCTCCCCGTCGTACGGCGGCTGCGTCGTCGGGTCGTCAGGTGCGGGACCCTCCGCGGTGGCGACGTCAGCTCCCGGGGACCACTCAGTCACGGCGCCGCCACCGTACCGCAGGGCACCGAGCGCGGGACGCTCCACCACGCCGGCGTCGTCCGGCCGCGGCCGCCGGTGGACGGGTCGCCCTCGCCTCTAAATGAAGCTGAAGTCGGGCACGCCCGAGCTGATGCCCTTGAAGAGGTCGCCCTTGGCGGCCACCAGCTCCTCGGGGGTCCAGGCCTTGTCCCGCGTCACCTGACCGACCGCCTTGAACGCGCTCATGGCGTAGATGTCGGCGCCGAAGACGACGAGGATCTGTCCGGTGATGTCGGCCGACGCCGGCGCGGCCAGGAAGGCCACCACGTTGGCGATGTTCTTCGGGTCCCACGCGTCGAACGCGCCCTCGGCGGCGCTCATGCCGTCGCCCCCGAAGATGGTCTCGGTCATGCGGGTGCGGGCCCGGGGCGCGATGGCGTTGGAGGTCACGCCGTAGCGCCCGAGCTCGCGGGCCTCGACCCAGGTGAGCGCGGCGATGCCGGCCTTGGCGGCCGCGTAGTTCGCCTGGCCGGCGTTCCCGAAGAGGCCGGCCTCCGACGAGGTGTTGATGATGCGGCCTGTGACGTCCTCGCCCGACTTGGCTCGGTTGCGCCAGTAGACGGCGGCGTGGTGGGTGGCGGCGAAGTGACCCTTGAGGTGGACGCGGATCACGTCGTCCCAGTCGGACTCGTCCATGTTGAAGGACATCTTGTCGCGCAGGATCCCTGCGTTGTTGACGAGGATGTCGAGCGAGCCGAAGGTGTCGATCGCCTGCTCGACGACGTTCTTGCCACCGGCCCACGAGCTGATGTCGTCACCGTTGACGGCGGCCTCGCCGCCCGCGGTCTGAATCAGCGCCACGACCTCCTCGGCGGGGTGGGCGTCACCGCCGCTCTCGCCGTGCAGCCCCGCACCGACGTCGTTGACGACGACCCTGGCCCCCTCGGCGGCCAGGAGGAGTGCCTCCTCGCGCCCGATGCCCCGTCCCGCGCCGGTGACCACCGCCACCTTGCCATCGAGCAGTCCCATCGTGATGCCTCCCTGTGCGTGTCGTCTCGTGTGCGGGTGCGCGTGCCGGGCCGCTCGTCCCGCAAGGGGCGGGCCCGCCGCGTGGTGGCGTCTGGCCGCCTCGCCGCGCACGCAGTGTGGCCGATGGGCCCGCTCAGGGGCAAAACCGGGCCACTGCCTCGGCGGTGACCTGGCCGATCAGGGCGGCCGTCTCGCCCCTCGCCCTGGCTCGTCCGAAGCGGGCCGTCAGGCTCACCACCTCCATGCCGTCGGGCGGCGCGGCCAGGAGCGCCCGGTCGGCACCGCCCGCGATGCACAGGACCGGCGGCGGCGCCCCGGGCCGGGCCCGGGCCAGCTCGAGCACGCCGCCCGGCACCTTGCCGTGGAACGACGGCGGGTCGAGATGGCCCTCGCCCGTGACGACGAGGTGGGCGTTCCGCATCCGGTCGGCCAGGCCGACGAGGCCGGCGACGAGTGCGAACCCCGGCTCCAGGCGGGCCCCGAGCGCGACGAGGCCACCGGCCAGCCCCCCGGCGGCGCCCGCACCGGGCACGCCCGTCACGTCGACGCCTGTGTCGTGGCGGTACCGTGCCGCGATGTCGGCCAGGCGACGGCCGAGGGCGTCGACCTGGGCCGGGGTGGCGCCCTTCTGCGGCCCGAACACCGCGGCGGCGTCGAGGAACGGGGTGGTCACGTCACTGGCCACGACGAGATCCACCTCCCGCAGGGGCTCCGGCGATCCGACCGCCTCGAAGGCGCCCAGCCCGCCGTCGGTCGTCGCCGATCCCCCGCAGCCGACCACGATGCGGCGCGCCCCGGCGTCGCGGGCCGCCAGCAGGAGCTGCCCGACGCCCGCCGTGCCGGCGCGCACCGGGTCGTCGCCGGTGGGTCGCGGCAGCAGGGCGCGCCCGGCGGCCCGCGACATCTCGATCACCGCGGTCGGGCCCTGCCCACCCGTCCCGGCCAGCATGCGCCACTCGGCCTCGACGGGCCGGCCGAGCGGGCCGGCCACGGTGCTCGTGCGCCGGGTCCCGCCCAGCGCGTCGAGCAACCCCTCACCGCCGTCGGACATCGGGACCTCGTCGGCCGTCCACCCCGCCCGGCGCGCGGCACCGGCAGCGGCCGCGGCCACCTCGGCGGCCGACACCGTGCCGCGGAACTTGTCCGGGGCGGCGACGAGGTGGGGCACGCCGAGGAAAGCTACCGGCCCGGGTGCCCCTGAGCAGGGGTGCGGGCGAGAGGACTCGAACCTCCACCCCCTCACGGGGACCGGGACCTAAACCCGGCGCGTCTGCCAATTCCGCCACGCCCGCAGCGGTCCCGCAGTGCGGGTGAACAGGGAGTGTACGGCCCTGTGCCTACGGGCGCCCCCTCCGCCCACTAGCCTCGTGGCCATGCCCCACGCTTCTGAAGCCCCCAAGATCATGGCTGCCGGGGCCGACCTGGAATCAGCCGGCCGTGTCTTCCAG
>Ga0181526_10000849_pt1 | contig 30953 bp, 22 predicted proteins | sample PEATcosm2014_Bin_35_FD_119750 | JGI IMG/M metagenome (GOLD analysis project Ga0181526, IMG submission 119750) | Peatland microbial communities from MTU Mesocosm Facility, Houghton, MI, USA - PEATcosm2014_Bin06_30_metaG | ecosystem: Environmental > Terrestrial > Soil > Wetlands > Peat | place...
TAACCAGGCCATCCCAGTATTTTCGTGAATTCGTTGTCGCGCATTCCACCGAGTCTAGCCGAACTACCCCTTCACGAAAACCCGCTCTCTTATTGGGCCTCTACAAATTCTCGCTCAGAGCCGCTTTTTGGTTTCGGGGTCGTAATTGTCTTCCTCTATCTTTAGAACCGACCCGCGAATTGCGCGACGGTGATAAGGATTCAGGACCTTAAAGCGGTCTCTGATATCTTCGACCTGTTTCCACGACAAGGCATTTATGGCTTCCTTCCCCTCTTCTGTCTTTTCATTCCCCCCGGTACAGGCTACAAGTCCCCCTGTTTCCGTCGCTACGATTGCCATGGAATCGGTATCTTCCATGGCGTAGGTGCCACCCAGTTCCCGGACGGAGTATTCCAGCAAGGCCAGCATTAACCGGGCGGCTCCGGTAATAAGGGAAGCTAAAGGGGGGAAACAATATTCCCCTGGGGTTTCGGGATGGATTACCTTGCAGGAAAACGGGTCTCCGTCGATTCCCTGACATTGTATTTCCACTTTCTTTTCAGATTCCTGCCGATGCATTTCCGCGTAGATTTCGTAACTGGTTGCATTTGCAAGAACCTTGAGGGCTTTGTCGAGTCGTTTCTTTTCCGTTGGATTTAAGTCCGTTCGTGAATCCAAAAGCTTTCGTTGCTCGATTACCACCCGGAAGAAGTCTTCGTTATGGGGATCGACGGCGATTGTGCTTCGGAGTTTGAGCGGGTTTAGGTCAGGGATAGTACCGGTAGCCTCAATCCCAAACGCATCTACGATCCTCGGCACTTTACCGGTTAGCAGTGTCGAGGCAATTACATCGGGTAGGGAAAACCAAAGCGCATCGTTTCGTTTCTTGCTTCTCGCCGAAAGGCAATTTACAGAGACCTGCCAGTCATTCGTATCGGGATTGAATTTGCTACGAAACGGAAGGATATCTTTGTCGGGAATTACCCGAACGAATGCGGGGAAGTGCTGCCACGTCTTTGGGATGAATAGGTCGTTAGGGGAAAGCCTTTCGAGGAAGCGAATCACCTGTTTTGTGCAGTTCCTGACCACCGAAATCTTCCTGGCCGTAACAAACTGCCATAGTCCCATCAGGCTGTTTACGGTGGGATACATGGAAAGGAAATCCGTGTAAACAACGGGAACTGGAACCTTCCTTATGTGCGCACTTGTCCTTCCCCCGTAGAAAGCGGATTCCGAGAATCCCAAGTACTTTCGTGGGAAATTCGGCTGTCTTTGTAGAACTGGCCTAATCCCCATATCCCGCAGGTAGCCTTTGCCAATCGAAGCGGGGGAAAACACTTTCGTAACCTGCGTGGAAATATTGTGCTTCCCGTACTCCTCCAGAGTTTTGAAGGCCAGTTTCGTGGTAGCCAGAACGTCCCGGCGGTTATAGTCGATATATTCCCTTGTGACCTTACCGTGCTCCGACGCACGTTGCTTGGGGTGCTCAACGTCGAAGGCCGCGCAGGCAGATTCCAGCGAATGTCCCCGGTCGGTCAGTGCAAAACTCAGCGTCCGAAGGTCTAAGAAGTGGCCCCGAAAAATGTAGTCTCCTTCGGGCCTGCCGGTCGGTGAGCCTTCGGGAATTAAGTCCTCTGCGTCCGCTTCTTGTCTTCCGGTCAGCCCGATCAGCGCCCGCTTGCTGTCGATATGCTTCACTGCGATTCTCGGGCGGTACGGGTGTCGGCGGACAATTCCGTTCTTATCCGTGTATGTCCACACACCAAGCGAGAACCTGCCTGCATATCGACGGCGTGCCGACGAGGAGTCATGGGCCAATCGCGACAGGTCAAATGGGTGATTGAGAGCCACAAGCAGAGCGCGGCTCTTGTAGAAATCCTTGAACAAAATCTCGTCAAGAAATTCCGTTGCACTTCGCAGGTGGAGATTTGGCGGGTGTTGACCAACCCCGACTGGCTTGTAGTGTCTTACGTAGTTCCTGAGCGTCGCAAGCTCACTCGGGCTTAGACCGTCGCCGTAAAACAGACCTTCTTCGACGCATTGCCCGTGGACAATGCAGCGATATCCGCCGAATGTAAAGGACTGTTTCGGGTCCGTGCGCGTTTCGGTGTCGAAGACGACCAATTCACTCGGCACACGCCAGCGCTTGCGGGGTCGGTGTTGATTGCGATCTGCATCTTTTGCCGTAAGTGGGTAGACACGGATCGCAATCGGTAGTGATGCTTGTTCGAGGCTAGGGACGCGGCTCAAATGATTTTAGCTTCGTACTTCTCCACCACTTTCGCCCCATCTTTTGTTCCAAGATTGTGTCGAGAAGTTCAAGCATTCGGGCAATCCACAACAGGAACTCTTTCATCAGGTAGAGCATAACGTCTGCATAGCCCCGAATATGAGCCCCTGCTGAGAGCAACGGACTACCGTCGGGATTTTGTAGTGTCTTTGGTGGCCAACTATACTGAGCGGTACTGAGCACAGCGCGATGGTCATTCACCCGTATGGCAATTGTAATCGGGTTGTTCGCCGCCCCAGCAATATGGTGGTCATCTCTCGTCGTTCTATATTCGCGTCGTCTGTCACACTCTGCGCAGACTAGAGGATTGCTCCCTGCAATCAACGCCTCGGGGCGATCCTCACCGCAGGCACAATGGTTGCCCTCACCAATTCGGCGAGCCGCAATTGTCTTCCTTCGGTGAGCTGCGCGTGGATTCTCCGGAGAAATTTGCGTTCCCATTTATGCCTTCCTCCCGTAGATGGATTCAAAGTGAAGTACGCCTGCCGATGCTTGCCTTTTCAGTTCCTCCAAATCGAACAAGAGACGGACGCGCTTACCTGTTACGTCTACAACTGTCTTGCGTCGCAGACGTTTCAGATCGGATGCGTCTCCTCGCACAAGAAATTTCTCGACTGCGCTCCAGTACTTGCCGAGTACCGTTGCTTCGGCTGATCGGTTTACCGCTACTTCAGCCAGACCTTTCGCGGAAGGCCGCACGAGTACTCGTAGCAGTGAATCGGTTGGTTTGGGAATGTAGTGCCCGCTTTTTGTCTTCTTAAGTGCGGATCTCCCATAACGAGTGACAATGCGTGCCGAAACTCCCAGTTCTCGGGAGGCCTGACGCATTGACATGCCGTCACGCATCTTCGAGATCACCTGGGTCACGCTAGCCCATTGTTCTCGCTGACGCTTGGGTAGTGCATAGAATTGCTGAGTAGTTTGGGGAGCAGTAAATCGCTTTTGGCTCGTGTGCTTTCGCTTCGCGAGCCGAGCGGATTTGCTATTGCCGTGTCTCTTGCTTCTTCTCATGACAAAATCTTGTTCCTTTCAGCTTTGAGATATGCGCGCGCAAGGCGAGAATAAGCCCGCTTTTCACGGGAACTGATAAATCCAACATTGACACAACTAGCTGACTTATCATTTAGATAAGAAAGTTACCGATAAATTAGTGGAATTTTCACGGCATTTCCCGTAAAATTCGGAACGACAGTGTTGAGAATTCCCGTGAAATCCGAAGAGAGAAAAAACGACCGGAGTCGCCAGTCGAAGGGGACCAAGAAATCTATTGACAAGATTTCGGAGTCAACCGAAATTGCAGATAAAAAGAAGCGCGGACGAAAGCGAAAAATTCCGTGGGACTGGGTGGTGGGTCGGGCACCGAATTATGAATTTCAGCTGAGGGCGGTATGGGAAAAACTAGTGCCCCGCCTCTTAAATGCTAAGACAGAAGCCGACGTGGTCGCAGCATTCGTAGAATTTGGCGGCCCTTACGATGGAGAGTTTGTCCCGAGACTCTCATCCGACATCTTGGCGTTACTCAACGATCCAGATTTTCCCAAACGGGCGGAACCTCGAATAAAGTTCATGGCACGCTCGCTGGCGGGGCGGCCTTCTATCGCCTTCCGAACTTCACGAGACATTTGCGAGAAGGCAGCGATCCGACAAGAACTCAAATCTCCGAACAAGATTATTCGTCGTGAGTACTACGTCGAATGTTCATGCGGGTACAAAGGGCCAGCTCTGGACAATGCCTGTCGAAAGTGTGGAGCACAATCGCTGCCTTCGATTTACGAGTGGACAGGCAGAGCGCCGTCAAGCAATGAAGAGTGATAGAATCAGGTTAGAACAAAAACGGGCCTGCCGCCTGTTAGAGCAGACGACAAGCCCTGACCACCAATGGAGGTGTCGCTCCAATGGCAGCTACGCTGACCGTACCTCAAGTTCTGCAATCTCACAAATCTATATCGCCGCATCTCGGCGTAATCACGCTTTTCGGCTACGGCACAATTGTGCGCGTCGAACGCGGACACATAATCTTGGAAGACCGAATTGCGTCGGATCGCCGATATGCGCGCTTATCCCGTGTCGGGCATGGGTTGAAGCGACTAGTTGTAATCGGGTCCGATGGGATTATCTCGTTCGCTGCACTTCGATGGCTCGCGGATCAAAATGTTTCCTTCGTAATGCTTGAACGCGACGGCTCAGTATTGGCGACAACCGGGCCGGTTCGCCCTTCCGATGCTCGACTGCGACGCGCGCAGGCCCTTGCCGTCAATAACGATGTCGCACTTCAGGTTGCGACACGCCTCATAAGCGCAAAGCTCATCGGACAACGGAAAGTCGCGTGTGAACGGCTACGTAATGCGATTGTCGCGGACACCATTGACGTGCTGCAGCGTGAAATCAAATCAGCATCATCGCTTGAGGCTGTCCTTGCAATCGAGGCAAAAGCTGCATCGGCATATTGGTCTGCATGGTCTAAGTTGCCGATTGAGTTCCCTCGAACCGATCACGCTCGTGTACCCGATCACTGGAAAGTATTCGGTACGCGCGTGTCCCCTCTGACAGGCTCACCGCGTTTAGCTGTGAACCCGCCTAACGCAGTTCTCAATTATCTTTACGCGATGCTGGAAGCCGAGGCTCGTCTGGCGGCAGCCGAACTAGGCCTGGACCCAGGTTTGGGTGTTCTGCACCGAGATACGCCAAATCGTGACAGCCTCGCATGTGACCTTATGGAGCCTGTCCGACCTCTGGTGGATGCTTATATGTTTGACTGGTTGAATCGCGGCCCTCTGCGCCGTGAATGGTTTTTTGAACAAGCAAATGGAAATTGTCGCCTAATGGGTTCTTTCGCAGCACAGCTTTCGGAGACGGCGACAACATGGCGTAAAGCAGTCTCACCTTATGCAGAGCAAGCCGCCAAGATTTTCTGGCAGGGCAGGTTCAAGAGGTCTAATTCCACTTTTTTGCCGACCAGGCTGACGCAAGCGAGACGGAGCCAAGCAAAGGCTGGCAATCTCGTCAACAATGTTCCAACGACCCCCAAAACACGGCCGCGCTGCCCAGTTTGTGGTACAGCGGTTTCAACGGGTTCAGTATATTGCGCAAAGTGTGTCCCTGCGGTGAACCGGGAAAACCTTTTGGAACAAGCGAAGCTGGGGCGCATCGCGACTCACAGTGCGAGCGCCGAAGCTCGGCGAGCCGCTACCCACATGAAACAAGTGGAAGCATTGAGGAAATGGAACCCCTCCGAGCTTCCAAAGTGGCTTGACGAGGGTTTCTATCGGCAAGAAATCTTGCCACGGCTTTCAGGGTTCACCGTCAAGGCTATACGGCTCGCGATCGATGTTTCACACCCATACGCAACCCTCATCCGACGCGGAGTATCGATCCCCCATCCGAGGCATTGGTTGCCACTAGCTGAACTCACCGGATATGAGAAGCAAACTGACTAACCAAGGGTCACTTCCCACATCCAGACTTCTTGCTCGTTTCGCCGAATTCACATTGTTGCGAACTGCGTCAATCAGGGCCTAACGCCCTCCCGAAGTAGATCCCCGACGAGAGCCTTCGGCGGGCACACCGAATCCGCTTTCGCGGATATGCGTAGATCATGTGGCCCACACTATTGGGGTGCAAAAGCGTGGGCCGTTCTGTGCCGCGGTCATCGGGAGGGCGATTCTTCAATCGACGGCAATCCGAGTTGCGGCTGTGGTTCCCTTGACTTCTGATATTGGCGTTCCAACGCCGACGGCATCGTAACCGGACGGCCAGAGTTTGAAATCGAACGTGCCTGTGGGAGGTTTTGCCGTCGGACGCGACCATATCTATGGGAAACGCGTGCAGTAATTCGTTGAATTTTTGCGACCGCGCGATTTGTGCGAATTCTTGTCCTCGACTAACACTCGTTGCTGCCGACTCACCACTGTCATCGCTGTCCTTCACCAAAGTACCGCTGACAACCGTGTCCGCGTCCGTCTCAATGGCAAGTATTTCCTTCCCGCAGTCCACAACCACGAGGCTGAAATTCAGGGCAGCGAGCTGGCACTCCGCACCTGGAAGGTGCCCAGCCACTCGCTGCGGGTGTCTTCGTCGATCGAGAACACCAGCCCCGGACCAGCTTCGTACATGACCACCGTGAAGTCGACAGTTGGACCGCCAGTGCTCCCGACAGGACCGACGGCAAATAGAGTGGCCGATGGGAAGGCGTACCGCCCCGCGGCGTCAGGTGCGGCCGCAGTCCCCGCGATCGGAACGGCAGTGTACTCATTCGGCTTGCCCGGTTCGAAAAACGCGAACGGATCGCTGATATCTGCCGGAGTCGTGAAAACCAGCGACGCAAACCTTACTTGCCCGACGAAGTCATACTCCCAGCCCGGGTTCCCGGTGGGCCAGCTGCCGTCAGTGTTGCCGGTGTAGGCTTGCGCCCCGAAGCCGTAGCTGTGGTTGAGGTCTGATCCGTCGGACGCTATGGTCCCTTGCGGAACCACGATACCCGTGCCCTGGGCGAAATCATCCAGGTCGAGGACAAGGGCGGCTCCCAGGTTGGCCGCCGTGGTGTTGTTGGGGTCCAGAAGGTTGAGTTTTGGATCCGTCGCATACAGCCCGAGCTTGTGAATGGATCCCAGCCCCGTGACGTCGGTCATGCTGCCATAACCGAGCACGGTGGGGGAAAAGGAGTAGTTGCCTGCGACTCCGCCCGGAGTGCCCCTGGCCATGACGATGCCCAGTTCGTCATCATCGCCTTCGCCCGTGAATGTGGCGTTGAACGTTCCAACGGCGGTACCGGCGGCAACGAGTTGCCCCGCTGCGGCAAATATAGCGTCCTCCGTGTTGTCCAGGATGCCAAATACGTCGGTTGACAGCACCGTGCTGTCGAAAGTGGTGGCGCTGCCCTGGCCGTAGGCTGATCCCACAAGAGCATCAAGGAGGTCAACATCGATGATGCGTAATACTTCGGGACCAACGATGTAGTAGACGAGCGAGATGGGTGCATCGCCGTTGTTGGGATCCGTGAAGCCGCTGATAGTGCCCCGCCCGTACACGTCTGCTCCCACGCCGTTGTCCGTCGCTGTGAGAGTATTCCCCACGAGCACCTTCCCGAAATCATTTTCGTCGTATGTGCCGTGGATGGCGCCGCTGGTGTTCGAGAACACGCCTCCATACGCAACCGTGGATTCGTTCGCGGTGTCCAACCCGGAGAGGGTGAAGGCAAAATTGCCGCCGGCGCCACTCGTTGCCGTCTGCAGGTCGAAGCTTCCGCTGGAAGTTGCCGATCCATCAAACTGCGTGATCAGCGCATGATTTGCGTTGACAAACTGGACGGCGAATTTTTCGATACCCTTCACTCCAACCTTAGGATTGCTGGCCGAAACATCAAGGATGAGCGTCCCGGTGCCGGTGGTTGAATTCACCGTCATCGAACTGCCAGTGGGGCTGATTACGTCGGGGGTCGTGGGTTCGCCGGGTGACGTGAAGCCGTTCCCGTCGTTATAGTCCTGTTCGCCCCCGAGGATTTTTCCGCTTGAGTCAAAGCCCACCGCGCCTGCGATGGCGTAGTAAACTGGCCCGAGTCCCGGGGGGAAGGCGGGGTTGCCTTCCAGCCCGTTCACATAAAACACGAACACGATGGGAGCCTTCTTCTGTGCTGTGTTGCTTTCGGTGAAGCTGGCCGTTGCTGTGGCTCCCGCCGCCGCGGCCGTTACTGAGTAGGCGCCGGGCGCCGAGTTTGCAGTGCATGTGATCGATGCGGTGCCATCGGAGGCGGTGGCAACAGTGGTGGCGGAGGGGGTGCAGCTCTGACCGGCTGACCCCGCGACAGGCGTGAACGTAACCGTTACGCCGCTGGCCGCTGTTCCGTTGGATGTCACGGTGGCTACCAGCATGTTGGTAAAGGTGTCACCGACGGTTGTGGTTTGTGCCGATCCGCTGGTCGCCGTGATCGCGATGGTGGGAGGTGGAGGCGTCGTATTCGAACTACCGCTGCTGCTGCAACCCGTCAGGAACCCGAAAACCAGGCAAACCAAAATCAATGCGGGGGTGCTGGTGAAATTGCGGTTCATAGCGTCAACCCTTTCTCGGAGGCGTGTTCACGGCACATTTTGGAAATCATGGTGCCCTCCTCTCTCTTGCTTTTTGCTTGGTGGGGTGGGTGCTCATGAAGCGCTCGATCAGAGATGCGGTGGTGGCGGCGCCGGTCAAGACGTCGTCCTCGTTGCCGCGGTAGTCGGCCAAGATCATGCGATACGCACCGTTAGTCCTTATCCTTCTCGTCCAGCCTTATCCCCTCTTCCATGACAGTCGTGCCCTGCGCCTCGCTGAGCACGAAGAATCTCTTGCCTCCGTCCACTACGACGACGTTGTTGCTGTGTGTGCCGTCCGCATCGAAGTACGACCCCGTACAATCCGGATCGACCGTGTAGGTTCCATTCGTTCCGGTTTGATCGGTCCAGGGTCGGATTTCACCGCTGGTGCTTCTGGTGTTGCGAATGGGGCCGCGCGTCCCATCTCCACCGTAGAAGGCGATGCCAATTTCGGCGATGGGGCCGCAGTCGCTAAAGCCTGTGCAATTGGAACCGCCCACAAGATTGTTCACGCCCATCCTGTGGAAGGCATAGGTCCCTTTGAGGCTGGCAACGCTACAGCCTTGAACCGGCGTGGCATGGACCTTTCGAGTGTGATGCAGCGCTGTGACCACGATTGCGACGCTAAAGAGTGTTACCAATGCTAATCTTTTTTGCATTTGAAGCCTCCTCCTTTAATTGCTTTCGACAAATCGCCCGCGAACGAGGGGACTGTGCTACCAGTGTCCCGAGTTCGCCGACATTGGCGTGAAGTGGCTTTGAGGCGCAATGGTGGGCGAATGGTCTGTATCTGTTTTCGTTCTGATCGTGCAGCTTTTTGAATTCAGGGGAGTTGTAGCTATTCCTTCCGCCGGCTCTTTAGTGGTAGACTTCCGCCACGTTTGAAACCCTCCTATGGCAGTCAATACTCAAACCCGCAGGACGCGCTTCGGCGCCTTCGAGGTGGACTTGCATGCGGGTGAGCTGCGCAAGCACGGCATCCGCCTGAAGCTTCAGGACCAACCCTTCCACGTCCTCGCCGTTTTGCTGGAGCATGCAGGTGACGTGGTTACGCGCGAGGACCTCCGTCAGAAACTCTGGCCTGCGGACACTTTTGTTGACTTCGATACCGGTCTGAACAGCGCCATCAAGAAGCTTCGTGACGTCCTGGCCGATTCCGCCGAGGAACCCCGCTACATCGAAACTCTGCCTCGGCGTGGCTACCGCTTCATCGCCGAGGTGGAAAACGTAGTCCCGCCTGCGCCACTCGATGCCTGGGTGCAAAGCCGCAAATTACCTTTGGAAGAGGAAGAGAAGGGGCTTAGGGCGAAACGTCCGGCGGATGTCGACGTCCGGCCAACCGGGACTTCGCGGGCGCGTCTCTGGCTTGTTCTAGGAGGTGTGGCTGGACTCGCACTTATTGCCATCACCTACGTTATACCCCGTGGCCACACTGGGCATACGACCCAAACCAAAATCAGGTCGCTGGCAGTCCTGCCCTTGAGCAACCTGTCGGGCGACTCAACTCAGGAATACCTGGCTGACGAGATGACCGAAGAGCTGTGCGGACGCCTAGCCAGAATCCATGAGCTGCGCGTCATTTCCCGTACCTCGGTCATGCGCTTCAAGGGTACGAAGCTCTCGGGTCCAGAGATTGCCAGGACGCTTGGGGTCGACGCCATTGTCGAAGGTTCGGTGATACGGCAGGGCAGCCGGATTCGTGTGCACGCCCAGTTGATTCGTAGCTCAACCGACGAGCACCTTTGGTCGGATGAGTACGACGGCGAGTTGGGGGACGTACTTGCTCTCGAGAGCGAGGTGGCGCAATCCATCGCGCGCCGAGTGGAGGTCAAGGTCACCGGAGAGGAGCGTGCCAGGCTGGTCACGGCGCGTCATGTCTCGCCTGAAGTTTACCAGAGCTATTCGAAAGCCGAAGAAGAGTTCAGCCACAGCAGCAACAGGGCCGAGTTTGAACAGAGCGTTGCCAATTTTGAGGCAACGATCGGCAAGGACGCTAACTTTGCACCGGCTTACGTCGGCCTCGCGAAGGCCTACGAGAGGCTCGGATCGGTTCGTGTCGGTGGCCCCCCTAGGGAAACGCATCCAAAAATGATGAGCGCCGCTCGAAAAGCAATTGAGCTGGATCCGGACCTTGCGGCACCGCACGTCTTGCTTGCGGCGGTATATCAGAAAGAGTGGCAGTGGAGCGACGCCGAGGCGGAATTCCAGCGGGCTCTTGAGTTGAACTCAAACGATGCGGGTGCTTACGCCGGCTACGCGAAGTGGCTGCTGTGCCAGGGGCGGATGGACGAGGCCCTCGCGTGGGCCCAGCGTGCCCGCGACCTCGATCCGCTCGGAGCCGCGGATGATCTCCTAGGATTCCCTGGCATTATGAAGGGCTGGATCCTGTTTCATGCGAGGCGTTACGACGAGGCCATCGCGGAATTGCGAAGGGATGATCCGGACCATTGGTATCTGGGGATGGCCCTGATTGCAAACGGCCAACCGGACGAAGCGATTACGGTGCTGGAGAAGGCGCTCGGCGACGACCGCAGTCCGGCTGTAATGGGCGTGCTGGTTCGAGCCTATGCGCATGCCGGACGCCGTAAGGAAGCCCTTCGCCTGCTGGATGAGTTGAAACAACGGCAGCAGAAAAGCTACGTTCCCGCCGCCCCCCTTGTGAATGCGTACTTGGGACTCGGGGACAACGAGCAGGCGTTCGTCTGGCTGGAGAAGGCCTACGAGGAAGAGTCAAACCTTCTACAACTGCTGAAAGTGCACCCCTACTTTGATCCTTTGCGCGACGACCCTCGCTTTACGGACCTGCTCCACCGCGTTGGACTGGACCAGCCTCGCTAACCCAGCATTCCTCGTATCCGCTCGCGGTCTAAAACCGGATCTGCGCTTTCAGTTGGATCATCCGGGGGGAAACATCGCCTCCCAGGCCGGATCCCACGATGCTGGTCGGCGGCATCTCCATCGTCCCGATCTGTCCGAACGCGGAGTCGGAACTGTAATTATCGGGCGGGCCGAAGTTCGGGTGGTTGAAAAAATTAAAGAATTGCAAACCAATACCCAGCACCACTTTGTCTTGACCAGCAAGGCTCGTTTCCTTCATGACCGTGAAGTCCGTATCGAAATAGCCGGGATAGCGGAAACGGTTGCGTCCTTGCGCAAGGGAAACGGCAGGGCCCGCACACGGTCCCTGGGGACCTGGCACGTTCCCTGTATTGAACGAGGTCTCGCAACCCGTCTGTACAAACAGTGCGCCCGGATTCGGGGCCCCATCCTCCAGCACTTGCGGAGGCAAACACGGATGCGGATAGGGTGGGGTTACGGCTCCCGCTCCGCAGGAAGGGGACGCGCCGAGTGGAGCAACTGGCACAGCATAGATTGTTCCAAAGAAATTGTTCCTGGCCAGGCTGCTGGATTCGGCTACATCGATTGCCGTGTAGGGAAATCCGGTTCGCGCGAAAAATGTTCCCGAGACTTTCCATCCCTTTACCAGGGAATCGGAGCCGCGGCCGCGGAGCATGGCCTTCACCGGGAGCTGCCACACATAGTTCGCATTCAAGGAGTGACGCACATCGTAATCGGCCGGTCCGTAGCTGCCTCGCAGATTCGAGGGATCCTGGGGGTAGACGGAACTCCCGGCGGCGAATTGGTCCATGCCGCCGTTCGAAACTTCATCCAGAGCATGGCCATAGGTGTAATTGACTTGGAACAGACCATCGCCGAATCCTGCAAATCGCCGCCGAAACGAAACCACCGCCCCGTTATAGTTTGAAATTCCAACGGTCGTGTATTCCGTGACCTCACCAAACCGAGGGTCGGCACACGGCGGAAGGGGTGGACTGCTACAGGCTGCCGCCGGGAATGGACCCCATCCGAAAGCATTGGCGGAGGGATTTTGCACGAACTCGTGAATTCCGTGATTGCCGTAGTAGCCGACAGTTACCGAAGTGTGGGCACCGAACATCTGCTGTAGTTCTAAGTTCCACTTCTGATACTGCGGTGCATGGAGATTATCCGCGGAAGCGATAATGCTGGGCGGGAAGAAGTGAGGATCCGCCGCTTTGATCTGAGCGAGGTTTTCACCGGCTGCAAACCCCTGGACAAAGGCCGCATTCGAGGCGGCGGCTACTTGAAAAAGGCTGTTGGTTTCTTCCGGAGCGAGATTGTAGGGGCCTATGACGTTCACATGGTTCACGAGCGGTGGATTTACGGAAAAGAAGGTGGCGAACCCGCCGCTTGGATCGTAAAATAAACCGGCACCTCCACGCACCACGGTATAATGCGAAACCCCCAGCGGTTGCCAGGCGAAACTGAATCGCGGCGCCCAGTTAACCGTGTCCTTTTGAATAAAAGCTTGCTTACGTCTCGAGATCACCTGATTGTAAGGCTCCGCGGGGTCGTGGCTGATCGATGCAAACGGTCCGGATAATTCCGCATAGCAATCGTCGACACAGATCGGATTGGATTGATGTTCCACCCGCATGGCGAGAGTAAGGCTCAGGTTGGATTTTGCGTGCCACTCATCCTGCCCATAGCCCGCAAGTGTGTAGGAAGCGAAGCGCTGTGACAGCTGCGTGGGAAAGGACTGACTCAACCGCGTATAGTCACTTTGTGGAGATGCCGGATCCACGCCTCCGGAATAAAATGCGTCAATGGTTTGCGGAACCAGGTCTCCGGCGGCGTTTTGCGAATACTCTTCGTTGGTCAAATAGGCTCGCAGGAAATCCCCACCGAATCCGAACTTGTGCTTGCCCCTCGTCTTCAGGAAATCATCGGCGATCTCGTACTGCGTCTGCGCTCGGGCGATGGGATGGCCATAGAGGAAGTCAATCCCTCCCAGCGACGTGAACGGCTGACCCGCACTGGACCAATCCAGAGTGGTTGGAAAAGCAGCCAGAGTTTGCGCCGGGTTGGCGACGCTCGATACCCCATCCTGGTAAATCCCCGCCAATAGGAACTGGTTCGCGGCGGTTGTTCCAAAGGTGTGAGTTTCGTTCAACTGCGCTTGCCACCATGGCCCGCGGTAATAGACGTTGAAAAGCGGGCTTACGGGGTCGATGACAATCGGTTGACGGCCATTGTCGTATTGCAGCAGGAAGAATGCACGATCGTTGGCACGGATGTTCCAATCCATACGGCCAGACACGAGGGATTCGCTTGTCGGCTGTCCAAGGGTTTCCTGAAAGTGGATGGCGCACGGAAGATTCACCCCGAGTTGCCCTTGGGGAGTCTGTGGACCGATGAACACACCATTCGGACTCGTGTCGATACACCCGAGAGGATCGGAGAAGCTCCCAGGAGTAGCTGCTGCTATTCCTGGGGTTTGGTTATACAGACGGAATATTTGCTTGTAGAAAGCATCCGAAGCGGACGCAGGGCCAAAGATAGAATCGATATTGGCCAGGGTTGCCGCCTCGAACTGCGGGCTCGGGAGAATCACCTGTACGGGATAGGGCAGGAAGACGCGCAAGCCTTCGGTATCAAAAAAGAAAAAAAGCCTGTCTTTCTGGATGGGCCCTCCCACCGAACCGGCCCACTGATTGGCGATATCGAACGGGCGAGGATTGCCAAAAGCTTTCGTTATATAGTCGGTAGCGTTCAACACGCTGCCATTCCAGAAGTACTCGGCGTTTCCGTGGAAGCCATTCCCTCCGGACTTCGTGACATAGTTCACATACGACCCGGCGGCATCTCCAAAATGTCCCGAGTAGCCTTCATTCACCACCGTAGCTTCCTGAATCTGGTTTTGACCCAGAAGCATGCCCGAAGCGCCGGTAAAATTAAGATGACCCAGGTTGTCGTTCATGCCATTGAAACTGAAGAGATTCGAGGTCCCGGGCATACCCAGAATGGAAAAGTTCCCGCCCCCGCCTCCCGTGCGCGCGTTATCGGTATTCATGATGGCGCCTGGAGCGATCTGGGCGATGTAGGTAAGGTCGTTACCGGGATTGGGCAGTTCCGAGATCTGCCTCTGGCTTATGGTCATCGAGACGTCGCCGTTGTCTGCCTGAATGAGCGGCGCTTCTGCGGTCACAAGCAATTGTTCGTTTGCTTCCGCAATCTCCAGTGTGATGTTGACGGTGACGGGTGTCTCCAGCAATACAGTCACACTCCGGCTTTCCTTGCGAAAGTGGTCGTGCGCTACGGTTAACGTGTATAGGCTCGGCGAAAGAAAGAAGAAGCGGTAGACGCCATCGCGGTCGGATTTGGTTGACTCTACTGTGCCCTTGTTGACGTTCTTGATCTCGATATCCGCATTCGGCACAATTGCGCCGCTCTGATCCGTAACAACGCCGGTCACTGCGCCCGAGGTGGCTGTTTGAGCCTGCAGCCGGTTTTCGAAAGACGTAGTGAGGAAGATTCCAACAAGAAGCGCAGCGGATAGCGGGCGGAGCGTCATCGAAGTACCCACAGGATTCGACCAGACAAAGCCCCCGGATCAGTAAGGGAGAGATGATACCTTTAATCGTTACGGAATCTCCTCTCCATTTTGAAAGATGTGCACCTGTCACTCCTGATTTCGACCCTTAAGTCAACTGCAGTCGTCATGCGCACAATTCGGCCGATGCACTTTGAGATCTGAGCAAATAGCTCCTTCGAGTCCAAATGGCCTCATGTCGTGTACAAGGAGCGGTTTGCCTTCAGCGGAAATGGGAGCGGATTGAGCGCTTTGGTAAGCGACAGCTTCTGAGCTTGGGTTCACCCCATCCATGCACAAACTCGAGATACCGATCCCGATCATGTGTGAAGTTGGATCGCATTGCACCAAAATAGTGCAAAATAGGGCAGTTTTGATCCCTCCTATCTCCTATCCCGTCAATCGGGTGGCACGGCAGTACATTCGGAAAAAAATTGGACTACGCCCACATTGAATCTCGTCTCTATGCTGATCGACGGTGGGGCAAATTTTCAGCGCGCTACGCGCCAGGTTACTTTGCTTCGGACGAGCGCGTTTTGACGGCTTCGGCCATGATTTTTTCGATTTCGCTCGAAGAGCGGGGGAGGCGCTGGCTGAGAAGTTCGTAGCCGGTATCGGTGATCAGGAGATCGTCTTCGATGCGCACGCCTAGATTTTCTTCGGGGATGTAAATGCCGGGCTCGATGGTGATGACCATGCCGGTAGCGAACGGCCGGCAGAGATCCTGCGGGGGATCATGGACGTTCAGACCAACATTGTGACCTAAGCCGTGGATGAAATATTGGCCGAGCGATTTTCCGTGCTGGTCTTTGCCATGAGAATTGATGTAGTCGTACGCGATCTTGTAGACGCTTTTGTCGCCCTTGCGGCACATGTCCATTCCTGGCTTGAGAGCGTGAATGGCGGCGTCTTGCGCACCCAGGACGATTTCGTAAATTTCGCGCTGACGGGGAGTGAATTTGCCGTTGGCAGGAACGGTGCGGGTGATGTCGGAGGCGTAGCCGGAGTATTGCGCCCCGACGTCCATCACAACGATATCGCCGTCTTCAATCTTGCGCGCAAGTTTGTCGTAATGAAGCGCGGTCGAATTGGGGCCCGCGCCGACGATGGGGGCATAAGCTTCCGCTTCGGAGCCACCCATGGCGTGTACCTCCACCATTTTTGCGGCGATTTGATATTCCCAAAGACCGGGGCGCATCATCTTGATCGCTTCGAATTGGGCGTCGAGCGAGAGATCGATGGCCTGGCGTATGAGCGTTAATTCCGTAGGAGATTTGATCAAGCGCAATTCAGCGATGTTGGAGCGGATGTCCTTGACAGTGACTTCCGGCACAGCCTGCTTGAGCCAATCGACGGTTTCCTTTTCGTGGGGATAGCCGCCCATCTCTTTTGGATAAGGAAGAATGGTGTAGAAGTTTGGGTACATGCGCGCAAGTCGTTCGACCGTGGCGCGGAGCTCGGGCATAGGTTTGACGAGAGGAAAGCCAGTATGCTGCTCAATGCCGGGGTCGGTGGGGGACATGCGCACGCCGTTCCACTTTTCCTTGCGTGGGTCCTTGGGAGGGAGGAAAAGGATTTCGCGGGCGCCGGTCAAATCGTCGTTTTTGGATTTATTGGCGTCGGGTGGAAGGAGGACGAGAGCGGCCTCTTCTTCGTTGTGGCCGGTCAGATAATAGAAATTTTCTTCCTGGGCAAAGATGTAGGTTTCCGATTCTTCCTCTCTGCCTGTATAGCCGAGGAGGATGATGGGCCCATCGATGTTGGAGGCCAGCTTGGCGCGGCGAGCGGTGTACACGGAATTGGGCTCGCGTTCGCGGCGCTGCTGGGCGGAGGCTGGAGAGAAGCTGCAGGTGAGAAACGCGAATAGGGCGAACAGGCAGCGCACGTAAGCCCAGAAAAAATTTCGTCCCCAGCAAGACATACCTATACGCTTGCCACCACTCATCCAGTCACCTCTAGGGGCTCCCGACCTAAGGAGCGGAAGAGAAAGTGTAGCGCAAGCACAGGAGGCGCTGCCAGCCGAGGGCGGAAAAGGGTGAAGTGCACGGGGGCGAGATGAAGTCTTAGTAATGTACGAGTTAATAGTGCAGAAGCGTGAGAAGCGGGCAAAAATCGAGCCGGTGAGAAAATGGAGGACTAGGATGGAGGAGAGTACCGGCCCAGTCCACGGAGGGATTATGGAGCGGGAGCGCCGCCGCACACCGAGATACCTCTTTATTGCCAGTGCGGAGTTGTACGAAGAACAAAGCGATGTGCGGGTGGCTTCGCGGGTGAGCGAGCTGAGCAAGAACGGCTGCTATCTGGACATGATGAATCCGTTCCCCACGGGCACGCTGATTCTGCTGAAGATTTTTGCAGGGGAGCTGACGTTTCAATCCAAGGCAAGGATCGTGTATTACACACCTAACGTCGGTGCGGGCGTTACTTTTCTGGAAGTGGAACCTAAATACAATTACATCTTGGATCGCTGGCTGGAAGAGGCGGCGAAGAACTGAATCCTACTCAGCCGGCGCGTAGCCAGGTCCATGCAGGACGCGTCCCGGGCGTTCCTCGGTGATGGCGCCTTCCCAGACCACCGGGCGGCCATTCACGAACACATATCTCACACCAGTGGAATATTGCAACGGGTCGTTGTAGGTGGCCGCATCCTTGATCTTGCGCGGGTCAAAGACCGTGATATCGGCGATCATGCCGGGACGAAGAATACCGCGATCCAATAGACCAACGCGACTCGCGGCCAGCGAAGTCATTTTACGGACCGCTTCCTCGAGCCGCATGGTGTGGTGCTCGCGCACATACTCGTTAAAGACCACGGGAAAGGTGCCGAATGCCCGAGGGTGAGCCTTGGACTTGCTGAGTGGGCCATCTTCGGCTTGAGCGCCGGAATCGGAGCCGAACGAGACCATAGGATTGGACACGGCGGCGCGAACATCGGCTTCGTCCATGATGGAAATCACGACGCCGCTGTTGCCGCGATCTGCAATCGCGATTTCCGCGGCCGCGTCTTTCGGATCCATGTTCATCTGGTGGCCGATTTCCTCGAGGGTCATCCCTTCATACTTGGCGAGTTCCGGATTTAGCACTTGGATGAGGAGAATTCCTGCTGGGCCGCCTGAACCCCGCCACTGGTTCTCCCAATTCGAGCTGGGTTCGTCCATTTCTTTTTTGGCGCGCTCGCGTAGCGCGGGATCTTTCAGCCGGGCAATCATCTTGTCCGTGCCGCCTTCGTTGACCCAAGGAGGAAAACAGGCTGTAAGGCTGTTCGAGGCGCGGTTGTAGGGATAGACAGTTGCCGCGATATCGATGCCACGGGCGCGAGCGTCTTCAATCCGCCGGAGCACTTCGGTCATTTTGCCGAAGTTTTCGCTGTAAGCGGCCTTGAGGTGCCAGATGGTCGAAGAGATCTGAGCCCGTTGGGCGATGGTGAACACTTCGTCGAGGGAAGAAAAGATTTGGTCACTTTCCGAGCGCTGATGAGTGAAATAGACGCCGCCGTATTGTCGGGCCACTCGAGCGAGCTCGACGAGTTCCTCCGTGGAAGCGTAGGTGCCTGGAACATACTGAAGGGCCGAGCTAAGCCCAAAGGCACCTTGCCGCATCGCCTGAGCGACGAGTTGGCGCATCTGGTCAAGCTCAGCGGGCGTGGCAGCACGATTGTCCGAGCCCATCACGTAGTCGCGTATACCGCCGGCACCGACGAACGTGCCGAGATTGATGGCAGATTTGGTGCGCTCGAAGTGGCGGAAATAGTCTGCAAGAGAAGACCAGTCGAGAGTAACCCCATATTTTCTGGCGGAGTCTTCCATGTCCTTGCGCAAGCGGTCATTGACCGGGGCGATGGAAGAGCCTTCGCCGGTGATTTCGGTGGTCACCCCTTGAGTGATTTTGCTGGCGGCGCGATTGTCAACGAGGATGTTGAACTCCGACTGGCCTTGCAGGTCAATGAATCCGGGTGAGACGATCAGCCCTGAAGCATTCACTCGCTTGGAGGAGGACTCCTTGCTGAGATCGCCGATGGCCTCGATGCGGTCGCCCACAATGCCAATATCCGCGGCAAACCAGGGAGCACCGGTGCCGTCAACGATGTGGGCGCCAGAAATTACAAAATCGTAGTGCGGATGCTGCGCGAAGTTGGGCCCAGCAAGAAAGAGAAGTAAGAAAAGAATCAGTAAGAAGGGCAGGCGAGTTTTCGCGGACATGGATGACCTCGGTGAAAATGTGAGTGCGGGGATAATACACCAAACGCGCGGGTTCGTTCCGAGGCGGCAGTTATTTCAATTCCACCTCAACGATTTGACCTTCCGTGGTTCCTTCGTTGGTCAGGGAGTGGGTAACCTTCGAATCAATCCAGTGGAAATCCCCCGCCTGAATCTCGTGGGAGGAAGACTGGCCGTCCGGCCCGGTCATTTTCAGCGGCATCTTTGTGACCGCGACAATCAGGTAGGGCCGGGTGTGGGTGTGCATCGCCGAGGTGCCACCGGGCGCAAGCGTCCATTGGTACACGCGGGCACTGGGATTTTCGAGGGCGATGGGCCCAGCCTCGGAAGTGGACGGTTGCTGAGGCCGCTGAAGAAGTTCAACATCCAATACTTCAAAGGTGCCGGGGCCGAAATTGTGAACTCGGTGAATCGTCGGTGCCGCACCGACTGTGGGCGCGGAGAGATCGCCCGGTTTGGTGGGAGTGGACGGGCCCTCGGGTTCGTTCAGGTTTTGCTGCGAGATGTTGCAATTGGAAAGCTCCACGGAGACGCGATCATGAGCGTGAATGTGGTAAAGCGTCCGTTGGCCATCCGGAATGGTGACGTGCATAACCAGGACGTAGTCGTTCTTGAGGACGGTGTGGTGGTGAGGCTCTTGATCTACAGGGACGGGCGCTTCTTCGAAGGATTTCTGGGCAGCGAGCAGGAATACGGAGAACAGGGAAATCGCCAGGAGAAGAGGTTTCATAGAGAGCTCCCATGAGCGACAGGTGGCGAGAATCATCCTACAACGATCCGACGAAGGCAGAGGAAAAATTAAGAGGGCGGCTTGAAAAATAAGAAACGCAAATCTCATGTTCCTCATCTATAGTATTGGGAATTAGTGGGAATTAGTGAGGCCTCAGGCGAGATACGCATGCACAGGAGGTTCAAGAACATGAACATGGTCGAACGTGCCGCGGGCTTTTCCGGGACTCAATTGCTGAAGAAGAGTTTCGTATTCCTGCTGTGCATCGCGGTGCTGTTGGCGACGGCGCCCTTGGACACCGAGGCCTCGCAAGACGCGCAGGCACCAGCCCAGGCTCCGGCACAAGCGCCGGAGCAAGCCCCGCAAGGGCCACCGTACGCAACGCAGACACCGGATCAACTTCAGCGGTTGGTGGCGCCGATTGCGTTGTACCCGGATTCGCTGGTGGCGCAAATATTGGCCGCATCCACGTTCCCGGAGCAAATTGTGGAGGCCGACCGGTGGGTACAAGACCATCCAGACTTGAAGGGCACGGCGTTGGGGCAAGCCGTCGATCAAATGCAATGGGACCCCAGCGTGAAAGCCCTAACGGCATTCCCCTCGGTACTGGGAAATATGGATAAGAACCTGTCCTGGACTTCGTCTTTGGGCGACGCCTACTACAATCAGCAACAGGACGTGATGGATGCTGTACAAGTGATGCGGCAGAAGGCGGCACAGGCCGGCAATCTGAAGACGACGCCACAACAAACGGTAACGACACAGGGATCGACAATTGTGATTCAGCCCGCGGCGCCCGATGTCGTCTACGTCCCTGCATACAATCCTTGGGGGGTTTACGGATATCCAGTCGTGGCCTGGCCGGGATGGTATCCGTATCCTGGAATCTGGTTTGGCGGGCCGTTCCTATCATTTGGAATTGGTTTCGGGATCGGCTGGTACGGGGGATTTGGATGGGGCTGGGGCCACTGGGGATTCGATTGGCATAACCGGGTCGTCCTCTACAACCACAACAGGTACTACTCGCAAAGCAGAACCTTTTACAACCGCAATGTGTACTACCGTGGTGGGCATGGTGGACCTGGCGCTCCGAGCCGAGGAGCGGGGTACAGGCCTGCGGAAGGCGGACGTGGCAATGTCTATAACCATCCCGGCGGAACGCCGAGGCCGTTCGAGGGCTCTACCCATGCGGCACGAGGCTATTCAGAACCTCGCTCTACCGTTTCTCAGCCACGCGGACAGAGTGGAGTCAAGTCGGGGGCCTTCAGCGGCTATGACCATGGCGGAGAATCGAGGAGCTACTCGTCTCGGGGAAGTGCGAGCATGGGCGGCGGCTTCCATGGCGGCGGGGGAGGCGGCGGTTCCCATGGCGGTGGCGGGCACCATTGATGGCTACTGATGGAAGGTTCGTTCCGATCCTCGGGAAGAGATTAGAAAGGGAGGGAGGCCGTATGCGGCGAGCGACATGGCAATTGGATGGTTCTCTTCGGGCCCATCTTTGGAAAATAGCCGCGAGTGCAGTGCTCCTGTTGGGAAGTTTCGCCACGGGCGCGCAGGCCCAGCAAAAGGGTCAGAAAACATTTTCGTCGCCGGAAGAAGCGAGCAAAGCACTCTATACAGCGGCGAAGAGCAACGACGAAAAAGCGTTGCTCGAATTGTTCGGGCCGGATGGTAAGGAAATCGTCTCTTCGGGAGACGAAAACGAGGATACGCAGAACCGCTCCAATTTTGTAAAAAGATACGACGAGATGAACCGGCTCGTGAAAGAGCCCGATGGAACTGTAAGTTTGTACATCGGGCCCCATAATTGGCCCTATCCGATACCCCTGAGAAACAAAGGGAGCATATGGTATTTCGATACGGACGCGGGCCGGAGAGAGGTATTGTTCCGTCGGATTGGCTGGAATGAAGAGTCGGCTATTCGCATTTGTCAGGAATTAGCCGCGGCGCAAAAGGAATATTATGCGCAGCAGAAGGAATACGCGCAGAAGATTTTCAGTGATGAAGGCAAGAAAGATGGTCTGTATTGGAAAACAGCGGAAAGCGAACCCCCGAGCCCGATTGGGCCACTGGTGGCCTGGGCGGTCGCGGAGGAATACGCCAAAAGCCGGGGAGCCGAGGCAGTTCCCTATCGGGGATATTATTTTCACTTGCTGACCGCCCAGGGGAAAGATAGTCCGGGCGGAGCCAAGAGCTACCTCGTGAATGGCAAGATGACGGGAGGGTTCGCGTTTGTGGCCTATCCGGCCGAATATCGGTCCTCGGGAGTAATGACATTTGTGGTGGGCGCGGATGGAGTCGTTTACGAGAAGGATCTCGGAAAGAAGACGGATTCCACGGCAAAATCCATGAAGGAATATAATCCGAATTCTGGCTGGCACAAGACAGAGGAAGAGCAACAAGCGGCCGCGGGTAAAGATACGACGAAATGAGCCCTCTAAAGGTGAGGTCTTCGGCTCAGGCGCGCGGAGGCAGAACGGATCGAAGGATGGCGAAGTAGTGGCAGGTGCTCCCGCCGAGGACGAAGAGATGCCAAACTACGTGGCTGTAGGGAAGGCGCTTCCAGGCATAGAAGATCACGCCGGAAGTGTAAAATAGCCCGCCAGCGAGGAGCCAGAGCAAGCTGGGAGTGGGGACATGCTCGAGCACTGGCTTTGCCGCAATGACCACCAGCCAGCCCATGGCGATGTAGACTGCGGTGGACAAATATTCGAAATGGTCGACGAACCAGAATTTAAAAACAATCCCGGCAAACGCTAATCCCCAAACCACACCGAAGAGCGACCAGCCCCAGGCACCACGCAAATTGAGGAGCAGGAAAGGTGTGTAGGTTCCTGCAATCAGTAGATAGATCGCCGAGTGATCGAAGATCTTCAAAGCCCGCTTGAGCCGGGGCGAGATCACCGCATGATACAGCGTCGAAGCAGCATAAAGACAAATCAGTGTGGCGCCGTAGACGGAGCAAGCCACAATGTGGATGGCCCTGCCGTGAAGAATCGCGAAGACCAATAGCACCACGAACCCCGCGATGCTAAGCAGCAAGCCGATGCCATGAGTGACGCTGTTGGCGATTTCTTCCAGAGCGAGACGAACACGAGTCATATTGAGATCCTACACAGTTATATTGTTTCGCGCTGTGAGGCGGCGCGCAAGCGATATGACAGCCAAGTAGTAATGAAGGAGCACTTTCAGGAAGCTGCCAGTGCCGTCAGACAAATCTTCCCGGCGCAGAGTATGAACAAACGTTTACACGCCCGATAGAACAGTCAGGAATCATTGGAAGCAATGGGTACAGGGCCGGTATACTTTGCGGGATTTCTTGGTGAGCGGCGTGAACCGATCAACTAAATTTCTTACTTCGCTTCAAAAACCCGGTTCGCTTGCGCTTAGTCTCTGCGTGTTTTTCATAGCAACATGCGGGCGCACGCCGGCGCAGTCGACGGAACGAATTTCCGACGTTAAACGGATAGCGGTGGATTGGACGGAGAACGGAAAAGGATCGGCGGCGGTTCGGGACCGTGTGGCACAAAAACTAAAATCCTTCGGGAAAATCCAAATCGTGCAGGATCCGGCTCAAGCGGATGCAGTGCTGCATGGTTCGGCGATGATCTGGACGACGGGATACATTTCGACGAGTCCACGTTCCAAAGGCGCAGAGGAGGCCACCCATCAGGGCTACGCTTCGGCGGAGCTGAATGGCAAGAGCGGCACAACACTATGGTCTTACCTGGTGACACCGCGCCGCCCTGGTTGGAAGAGCATAACCGATGATCTTGGCGATCAACTGGCGAGCGCGCTGATGGAATTCATCGGACAAAAGGAGACCGGAGCGAAGGAGGCGATGGCTCTGGATGCAAGCGGAGTAGGAAGCAGCTCTGCGGTCGAGGTAAGGCTGCGGGGAGCGGGGGCGACTTTTCCCGCGCCGATCTATCAGAGGTGGTTTGAAAGTTTCGGGCAAACGCAGCCCAAGGTACGGGTGGGTTACGAAGCGGTTGGCTCCGAGGAGGGGATTAGCCGGATGCGTGCCGGCGAAGTGGATTTCGGGGCTTCGGACATGCCTCTTCCCGCTGAACAACTGCGGTTGGCGGAAGGCAAGCTGCTCCAGTTTGCCACCGTTCTGGGCGCGGTTGTCCCCATCTATAACGTGAAGGGAGCGCCTGATGGATTGAACCTGTCTCCGGAAGTGCTGGCGGAGATTTTTCTGGGGAAGATCCGATCGTGGAACGCACCAGAGATCCGGGCCATCAATAAACACGTGCGCTTGCCGGATGAAAAGATCGTTGTAGTGCACCGCTCGGATGGAAGCGGGACAACCTACGTGTGGACGGATTATTTGTCCAAGGTCAGCGAGGAGTGGAAGTCGGCTGTAGGCAAAGGCACGACGGTGTCGTGGCCCGTCGGCATGGCTGCCGCCCGGAACCATGGCGTGGCGGACACTGTACTCAAGACCCCCAATTCCATCGGATATGTCGAATTCATTTACGCTTTACAACACGAACTGAGCTTTGGGGCAGTCCGCAATCGTTCCGGCGAATATGTGAAGGCAGATTTGGACAGTGTGACTGCTGCGGCGAAAGCATCGCAATCGCTGACTGGGAATGAATTTCAGTCCTCGATCACCGACGCGAACGGAAAACATACTTATCCGATCGCCACGTTCACATGGGTTCTGATTCCTGCGGAAGCAAAGGATGCGAAGAAGCAGGAGGCCTTGCGAGACTTGGTTCGGTGGATGCTGACAAGCGGCCAAAAGCAGTGCCAGTCACTCGGCTACGCGCCCCTTCCTGGAGATCTGGCTGCGAAGGAATTGCAAGCACTGAGCACAGGAAAATAGATTTTCCGAATGACTTTGCGGGGTTGCTTCGAGTCTCGGGGCAACGGCGAGAGATCGTTGCTAGAAACCAGGGGCACCGGTGGAGGCGGGACGCATTTCCGGCGCGTTGACCCCAAAACGGAGATGGGCGAACCAGGATTGGCTGAGGGACATGAAACCGGTGTAGAGATAGCCCCAGACGAAGAGGAAAAGAAACGGCACGGTGGCATAGTTTTCGTTACGGATGGCATAAATAACGGCAAGTGCGAAGTACAGGCCAAGAGCAATTTCGCAGTAAGGCATCCAGCCGGATTTGTTCTTATATTTTTTGGCGGCGAATGTCCCGGACTTCCCTTCAATCCTGAATTTGGGAGTGCGCGCGAATTCAGATTGCTTACCGAAGATGGCTTCCAGAACCCCCTGCGCGTTGCGCACACTCAAGCCGATGCCCGTGGCCATCACGAACGGCATGTAGAGAAACGTATTCATCCACGTTTTCGGGTGCAACTCTTTTTGCGCCGCAAGATAAAAACTGGAGATGGAACAGGTGGATGCCAGGAAAAGCGGCAGATCGATCACCAGCATCTGAAACCAACCTTGATAGAAGCGAACAATCATGGCGGGAAGCAGCATGGTGGAGAGCAGCACCATCAGTGGATACGAAATATTGGCGGTCAGATGAAAAAAGGCTTCGGTTTTGACGCGTGGGGAAACGTTTGAGCGCATGACCTGGGGAAGGATTTTCTTGGCGGTTTGCATCAGGCCCTTGGCCCAGCGCGCTTGCTGAGCCTTGAAACCGTTCATGTCCACGGGCAACTCGGAGGGGCACTCAATCTCCGGGAGATAGAGAAACTTCCAGCCTTTCAGCTGAGCCCGGTAGGAAAGGTCGGTGTCTTCGGTGAGCGTGTCGTGTTCCCAGCCACCAGCGGCATCGATGGCGGCGCGGCGCCAGACGCCGGCGGTGCCGTTGAAATTGAAAAAAGTGCCGCGACGCGAGCGGCCGCCATGTTCGATGACGAAATGGCCGTCGAGAAGAATGGTTTCGACGCGAGTGAGCAGGGAATAATCGCCGTTGAGATAGGTCCAGCGAGTCTGCACCATACCGATGTTGGCGCCGCCGTCCGGATTAACAAAGTGAGGAATCGTGCGGCGCAGGAAATCGCCGGGAGGCAGGAAATCCGCGTCGAAGATGGAGACAAACTCACCTTCGGCGGTTTTCAGGCCATTCTCGAGCGCGCCCGCCTTATAGCCCTCGCGATTCGTGCGATGGATGTAGGTGATGGGCAATCCCTCGGCAGCGTGGCGTTCGACGCACGCGCGAGCGACATCGCGAGTTTCGTCGGTGGAATCGTCGAGGACCTGAATGTCCATGAGCTCGCGCGGATAGTCGAACTGGGAGACGGCGTCGACCAGACGCTCGATGACGTAGCGCTCGTTAAAGATGGGAAGCTGTATGGTAACCTTTGGCCAATGAGTGACCGGCGGAGGCGTGGCAGGAACATTCTTGCGAAAAGCGAAGTAGTCGTACAGGAGCACGTAGCGATGCATCCCGTAGGCGGCGAGGATGAAGAGGACCAGGAAGTAGGGGATCATCATCGCGAGGTCGAACGCGTTGGCATGATAGACGCCGCTGAAAGTTCTATCTGTGAGCTTATGCCAGTAGTGGCCAAGCGAGCTTTGCTGGGCGGCCAGCAGGAATGAACCAAGAGTTAGCAAATCCAAAGTTTCTCCGAATGCTTTCCGTAAACAATCAAAACCGGTGGAACTGGCTGTGGATGCTGGCCGCGGGAATTGCACTGGAAGCTGTCTTCCTGCGGATGCACAGCTTGTACTACCTGAAAAACCACGCGATCGGCTTTATCGAGCTGGCGCTAGCCGCAGGCGTCGTCTACCTTGTGGCGCTGTACGGATTCGCTCAGACGCGGGCCACGCGCACCACCACTATTCTACTGGTTTTTAGCGCGATTGCATTCCGGGCGCCGCTCTGGCCGATGCAGCCCACGCTTTCCGACGATTTACAGCGGTACCGTTGGGAAGGGAAGGTGCAGGCGCAGGGCTGGAATCCTTACGCGATTGCCCCAAATGATCCGCGGCTAGCGGAGCTGCGGGACAAGTATTACGAGGTTATGCCGGGACGGGAACTTCCGGCAATCTACCCGCCGGCAACGGAACTATTGTTTCGCGCAACGTGGAGGTTTTTCCCGGGGCCGACGGCGTTCAAAGTGCCGTTTGCTGCGGCAGACGTAGCCGTGCTGTTGTTGTTGGCATGGATGTTTCGTCAGGAACAGGATCGGGATTTCCGCCTGGCCGTTTACGCTTGGAATCCTCTGGTGATCGTGGAATTTGCCGGCAGCGGACACAATGACGTGCTGGCGCTGCTGGGAATCGTCTGTGGGCTGGCGCTGGTCAAGAAATGGCCGGCAATCTCGAGCGTGCCGATTGCGTTGGGCGCGATGGCGAAAGTGTTTCCGGCACTGCTTTTGCCGGTGTGGATTCGACGCGCGGGGTGGCCGGAGAAAAAAACGGGATGGTGTGTCGCGGCGCTGGCGGGAGTAGCGGTGCTTGTGGTGCTGGCGCCGTACTGGAATGCGCTAGAGATGATGCGCAGCAGCTTGACGTACTACGAGGCCACGTGGAAAAACTATCACGCAAGTTTATATACCGTGATCGACTGGCTAACAGGTGGGAAGACAAAAATCCCGGCGCTAGTCGGAATTTGCGCGAGCTGGGGACTGGCATTTTGGCTGGGATGGAAGAAAGCAGAGCCCGCACGCGCAGCGTACTTGCTGATCGGAACGATCCTGGCATTCGGGCCGAATGGCTATTCGTGGTATTTCACATGGATTGTTCCGCTGCTGTGCTTTTATCCGAATCCGGCGTGGCTGATGCTGACGGTGCTGCAATTTCTGTCGTACAACGTTTTGATTGGGTACGGCATTCTCGGAGTGTTCAAATTTGATCCTCGGATGCAGTGGCTCGTGTACGTGCCGTTTTATGGGCTGCTCTTGGGAAATTGGTGGTACGCGCGATGGAATCCAGCAAAGGCTAGAGAAATTCGACAGACGTGAAGCCGAGGCTACGGAGAAGCGCGGAAAGTGTGGCCCGGGCGTTATCGTCGGCGGTTTTCAGGATGTTGCCTTGCAGCGCTGCCTCCTGAAGCTGCCTCTCGGCTTCCTGTCGGACTTCGCTTTCCAGATTGGGGTCTGGCGAGGAGAAGAGGCCCGTGTCGCGGGAATAGACGCGGGTTTTGGAGTTGTCCAGGCGCGTAATAAGGATCTGCGATTTTGGAATTCGAAGCGAGATCGCTTTGCCACGAATGGCAACGTCTTGAGGCTGCAAATGGCTCAGGTCCACACCAGCGATGACGTCGCCATGAACCACGAGTAGCAGGCGATCGCTGACAAGGAATTTCGGAAGGTAGGGATTGTCATGCTCGCCCGATATGATTTTGTCCATGGAGAAGCTGACGGTTTCCAGTCGTTGAAGCTGTTGAATCTGGCGGACCACGGTGGGTTGATCAATGCGAATGAGCGAGCCGCCTGCGTAAGAGCGGAGAAGATGGATAAGGCCCGTGCCCGTGCTGAGCCAGACGAGGAGGCCGACCGCTAGAAGCGCGAAGAGGACACCAGCGATGAGCCCCTTGGTCCAGGATGACGATGGGGGTTTGGGATCGATGACTGTGCTCATGGCAATTAAGACCGAAAGACTAGAGTAAGAAAAAAAAGCGGCGCTGTCATGTGGCGGACACATCGCCAAGGTACAACAGCCTGAAGTGGGAGAGCGGATGGAAGAAGCTGTGAAAAACGAGCGTGCCCCAGGAGGGTTGTGGGAGATCGCAAAGGAATTTTTGCGGCTGGGTTTCGTGGCATTCGGGGGGCCGCCCGTGCACTTCGCGATGATGGAAGAGCGCTTTGTCAGAAAGAAGAAATGGCTGAGCCGCGAGCGGTTTCTTGACTTGATTGGCGCCGTGAATTTGTTGCCGGGGCCCAGTTCGACAGAACTGACCATTTATCTGGGAGAAATTCGCGGTGGACTGGCGGGACTCTTGGTGGCGGGAGCATGTTTCATTTTACCAGCGGCAGTCATGGTGGCTGGATTGGCCTGGGTTTACGAGAAATTCGGGAAGCTGGCGCAGGTGGAGGGACTGCTGTTTGGAATCAAACCTGTCGTGGTGGCCCTGATTATTCCGGCGCTGTGGAATTTAGGGAAAACGGCGCTGAAGGACGCAGGGTTGGTGACGCTGGCGATTGGAGTGGTCGTGTTGGCAATGCTGGGCTTGAATGTCATCACGTTGTTGGTTTGTGCCGGGGTTCTTTGGATGTTCCTGCGCGAGGCACAAAGGTTGAGTGCTTCCAGTAAAGCGGGAACCTTTGGGTTGTTCTCGCTGACTGCGGGCGGTTCCGCCGGAACGATACCGGTGTTCCTTTATTTCCTGAAAGTGGGTGCGGTGGTTTTCGGGAGTGGCTACGTCTTGCTTGCCGTGTTGCGTGCGGATTTGGTCGTGGGACGGCACTGGTTGACGGATGCGCAGTTGTTGGATGCGATTGCGGTGAGCCAGGCGACACCGGGCCCGTACTTTACGGTGGCAACATTTATCGGATATCTGCTGGGAGGCTGGAAAGGCGCAGGCCTGGCTACGGTGGGAATGTTTCTCCCGGCATTTGTGTTCGCCGCGGCGACGGCAAGCTATTTGCCAAGGTTGAGGAAGTCAACCTATGCAGGAGCATTTCTGGACGGAGTGAACGCGGCGTCCGTGGCGTTGATGGCGACGGTGAGTTGGCAATTTGCGCGGGCGGCGTTCGTGAATGTACCAGCTGTGGCAATGGGGGCAATCAGCTTGCTTTTGGTATTTCGCTATAAGGTGAACTCGGCGTGGCTGGTGCTTGGCGGAGCCGTCGGCGGAATCCTGCTTCAGGTGTTTGGGTGGGTGTAGGAACACACACTCCACGAGCCAAACCGCGATTTGGCAGATTCGATCAGGCTACCAGCACGATTTTGCCGGCGGCGCCCGGAGCAAGGACGTCCTGATGGGCAATGGGCGCGTCTTTCAACGGGAGTTCCTTGGCGACGATAGGGCAAAGCGTCCCGTTTTCGAGGCCGGCGGCGATGGCGGCGTGGATTTCGGCGCATTCGGCGTCCGTGGCGGCCCACAGCGTGAACCCACAAACCGAAGCGCGACGGGCCATCAATTCGCGCGGATTAATCGTGATTTCTCCACGATTCCCAATGACGACAGCGCGGCCAAGGGTGGCGAGAAGCTTAAGGTCGGTGGCGAGATTTACGTTGGCGAGCATCTCGAGAATGACGTCGACGCCACGGCCGCCGGTATACTTCAGAATTTCTTCGGCATGCTCTGGTTTGGTGTGGTCGAAGGCGTGATGCGCGCCTTCCTTTTTAACGAGGTCCAAGCCACGTTGCGATCCAGCTGTGCCGAGGACGGTCATACCCAGCGCGCGGGCGTATTGCATAGCAGCGATGCCGACGCTGCCACTTGCGCCGTGGATCAACAGAGTTTCAGCGGCGCGTGCGTGCGCATGATGATGCAGGGCGGTGTAGGCAGTGCCATAAGGAACCCAGAGTCCTGCGCCTTGCGCGAACGAGATTTTTTCGGGAAGAAGGTACACCTGAGATTCGTCAACGAGGGCGTATTCGGCGTACGCCCCGCTGAGGGTTTTTGCGGTATACACACGATCGCCGGCGTTCACTTTTTTCACCCCGTCACCCGCCGCTTCCACTGTGCCCGCTGCATCGGACCCGGGCGTGTAGGGAAGTTGCGGTTTAATGGCGTAAGTGCCGTTGCGCATATAAGTGTCATAGGGATTGACGCCAGCGGCGCGCACGCGGACGAGAATTTGTCCCGGACCTGCTTTGGGCGCGGGAATCTCGTGGAGCTCGAGAACTTCAGGACCGCCGAAACGATGAACTTGAATGGCTTTCATGGAAATGTTCTCCGATTGAAATGTTGCTCAACGCTGAACTAAATCTACTTTATTCCTGCTTTATGCGACAGGGCGAGTGAGAGGAAGCTATGTCAGAAGTGATCGTCTCGAGCGAGGGAGATGGCTTCCTTGTCGACTGCCCCGATGGTTTGCGCCCAGGCAGTGGTCTGCCAGTTATCTTTACTCTTGTGGTCCGGGATCCAGGGGGGAAGCGTTTGGTTTAGATGATTGGCAAGAGCAAAAACATAAGGTTCGTACATGCGGCGAAATTCCAGGAGTTTTTGCTCCGCTTCGGGAGTAGTGAAGAGCGCAATACCGTGCTGTGCAAGCTTGGTGCGGAGTTTGTCCAGGGTTTCGGAAGGCAAGCGATCGGTTGGAAGTGGGCGAGGTGCCGCGCCAAAAACCTGGCAGAGATCGACGACCGCGTGGCGCGCAATGGCGAAGGTGAGTTCGGCTTGCTTGGCGCAGGCGCCTTCAATGCCCGCGATTGCAATGGCGCAAGTATCGA
>Ga0181526_10000852_pt1 | contig 30941 bp, 28 predicted proteins | sample PEATcosm2014_Bin_35_FD_119750 | JGI IMG/M metagenome (GOLD analysis project Ga0181526, IMG submission 119750) | Peatland microbial communities from MTU Mesocosm Facility, Houghton, MI, USA - PEATcosm2014_Bin06_30_metaG | ecosystem: Environmental > Terrestrial > Soil > Wetlands > Peat | place...
TCGATGAAGTTTGCCATGTTCTTTATGGCCGAGTACGCCAACATGTTCACGGTGGCGTGCCTGGCTTCCATCATGTTCCTGGGGGGATGGTCAGGACCTGTGTTCGGGCCGCCGATCCTCCAGTCGCTCTTGCCTGTCGTTTGGTTCGCTGTGCGGGTGTTTGCTTTCATTTTTGTCTACATCTGGGTTCGCGGCACGTTGCCGCGTTTCCGTTATGACCAGCTTATGGCTTTCGGCTGGAAGTTCCTTCTGCCGCTGGCCATTGCGAATATCGTCGTGACTGCCTTTATTGTGGCGATGAAGTGAGGCGGCACTTGGGACTTGGCATTTAGCACTTAGCAGTTGGCAAAGCAAGTTCGGATTTCCGCGGTCAGCACTCCTGGTGTGGCCAAATGCCAAATGCCAAGTGCTAACGGCCGCAAACATCATGCTCGCTCTTATCTTGTTCTTCATCTTCGCTCTGCTGTGTGTGGGAGGTGCCATCAACCTCCTGGTGCAGAAGCACCCCATCAACAGCGCCTTGTCGCTCATCGTGGTGATGGGTTCGCTGGCGCTGATTTACCTATTGCTCGGAGCCGAGTTCGTCGCCGCGGTGCAGGTGATTGTTTATGCCGGAGCAGTGATGGTGCTGTTCGTATTCGTGATCATGCTGCTGAACGCAGGTGAGGAAGAACGTTTGTCGCATGGCAGCCGCGTGGCCACCATGCTCGGCGTGCCTGCCTTGATCATCGGCCTGGGCATTGCGGCTGCAGTCGTCAGCCATCTCACCGGTCTGGATCGCATCGCCATCGGCGGTCCGACGGTCATGAATGGCGAGAATGTCTTCGGCAATCCGCAGGCCGTCGGACACCTGCTGTTTCGTGAATATCTGCTGCCCTTCGAGGTCACTTCGATCCTGATCCTGGTTGCGATCATGGGCGCCGTCGTGCTGGCGCGGAGGGAGGAAGAATAGCAATGGTGCCTCTTTCCTATTACCTGGTGCTGAGCGCTGTCCTGTTCGCCTGCGGCGTCGCCGGATTTCTGATTAAGCGCAACATCATCACCATATTTCTTTCCATCGAGCTGATGCTCAACGGCGTGAACCTGTCGTTCGTTGCCTTTGCGGCGCAGCTCAAGTCGCTTGACGGCCACATCTTTGTCTTCTTCGTGATGGTAGTGGCTGCCGCTGAAGCGGCCGTGGGGTTGGCCATCATTATTGCCGTATTCCGCACGCGCGAAACGCTCAACGTCGATCGCGTGAACCTCCTCCGACTATGAGCATGCACCTTTGGATCATTCCGCTGCTTCCGCTCACTGGCGCCGCCATCAACGGCCTGCTGGGCAAGCGATTTCCCAAGGCGCTGGTGAACACCATTGCCCTGGGATTTACCGCAGCGGCGTTTGCCATGGCGCTCTGGGTCGCGGCTCAGTTTGCCGGCTTATCCCCGGACCAGGTACCGCACATCGAGCGCTATGCCACGTGGCTGAGCGCGGGGTCATTTTCGGCCGAATACGGCATCTATCTCGACCAGCTTTCCCTTGTCATGCTGCTGATCGTTACGGGAGTCGGATTTCTCATCCACGTCTATTCCGTCGGCTACATGGAGCATGAAGGCGGCTACTACCGCTATTTTGCTTATCTGAACATCTTCATGTTCTTCATGCTCACGCTGGTGCTGGCTAACAACTACCTGCTGATGTTCGTGGGATGGGAAGGTGTGGGCCTGGCATCGTATCTGCTTATCGGCTTCTGGTTCCTGAAGAAGAGCGCGGCCGATGCCGGCAAGAAAGCGTTTATTACCAATCGCGTGGGCGACTTTGGATTCCTGATCGCGCTGTTCCTGCTCATCAAGCACTTCGGTACTTTGCAATATGACAGCCTGTGGAAGCTGGTGAGCCAGCATCCGGTGGAATCCGCGGGCGCTGGATTGCTCACCGCCATTGGCTTGCTGATGCTGGTAGGCGCAACCGGCAAGTCCGCGCAGATACCGCTGTACGTTTGGCTGCCTGACGCCATGGAAGGCCCAACGCCGGTCTCGGCCCTGATTCATGCCGCAACCATGGTAACTGCCGGCGTATACATGGTGGCGCGATCCAGTCCAATCTTCGACCGCGCGCCGGATGCGCGACTGGCGGTCGCCGTCATCGGAACCTTGACAGCGATTTTCGCCGCATCCATCGGCATTGTGCAGACCGATATCAAGAAGGTGCTGGCCTATTCGACCATCTCGCAGCTGGGCTACATGTTCATGGCTTGCGGCGTAGCCGACTACATAGGCGGCATCTTCCACCTGATGACGCACGCCTTCTTCAAGGGACTGCTATTCCTGGCAGCTGGTTCCATCATTCACGGCCTCGGCGGCGAGCAGGACATGCGGCGCATGGGTGGGCTGCGAAAATACCTGCCCTATACCTTCTGGTCGATGACGGTTGCGACCTTCGCTATTGCCGGCCTTCCGCCGTTTGCCGGCTTCTTCTCCAAGGATCGGATCCTGTGGTCGGCGTGGAGCAGAGGCAATCACATTATCTGGCTGATCGGCGTCATCACCGCGGGCATGACTTCGTTCTACATGTTCCGGCTGTGGTTCCTCACCTTCTTCGGCGAGTATCGCGGACCAAATCCTGAGACAGCGGGACACGGGCACGACGCTGACGATGCCCATGCTACCGGTGGCAGCCATGGCCACGGCGCTCCGCATGAGAGCCCGTGGGTGATGGTGGTGCCGCTGATGATTCTGGCCCTGCTGTCGTTCGTCGGTGGATGGGTTGGAGTGCCCCACTCGTTGCATGGTTCGGACCACTTCGACGCTTTTCTTGCGCCGGTGTTCCAGGCGGCTGCAGCCGGCACGACGGCCTCCGAGCCCGCAGCGGAAACCGGTGTCAACAGCACCGAACTGATGTTCAGCGGAATCTCGGTCGGGCTAGCCGCCCTGGGTCTTCTGCTCGCCTGGTATCTCTACTACAAACGGCCCGAACTGCCTGCTCGAATGGCCAAAGCCGCCGGCGGCCTCTACATCTTGGTGCTCGACAAATATAAGGTGGATGAGCTCTACGGCGCGGTCATTATTCAGCCGCTCATTGCGCTCTCGACCAACGTCTTCTGGAAGGGAATCGACCAAGGGCTAATCGACCGGGCCGTCGACGAAGGCGCTGAAGGTGCTCTGGAAACTTCAGACGCGATGCGGCACATGCAATCCGGCAACATCCGCTCCTACGCGGGATGGGTCGCTGTGGGTGCTACCGCAGTCATCGCCTTCATGGTGTGGAGGGGGTTGCGATGAAGTTCATCAACGACAACATCCTCAGCATCGTGGTCTTTCTGCCACTGGCGGGAGCGATCCTGCTGGCGTTCTTCCCGCGGCGCGATCGCGACATCCGCTACTTCGCGCTCGCCGTTTCGCTGCTCACTTTGCTGGCGTCGCTGCATCTGCCGTGGTACTTTGTGCGCGGCCAGAGCGGCTTTCAGTTCGAAGCCGATTCGCAATGGATTTCGCACCCGAACATTCACTATCACCTCGGCATTGACGGAATCTCGCTGTGGCTGGTCGTCCTGACCACGTTCCTGATGCCGTTGTGCGTGCTGATCTCGTGGAAGTCGATCGGCGACCGGGTGAAGGAATTCTTCATCCTGATGCTGATACTCGAGACCACGATGATCGGCGTCTTCGTCGCACTCGATCTTTTCCTCTTCTACTTCTTCTGGGAAGCCACGCTGATTCCGATGGCGCTCATTATCGGCATGTACGGCCACGGGCGCAAAATTTACGCGGCGGTGAAGTTCTTTCTGTACACGATGATCGCCTCGATGTTCATGCTGGCCGGGATCATATGGCTATACGCGCGCACCGGAAGCTTCGATTTCGTGACCATCCAGAGCGCGATCCAGAATGGACAAGTTGCTGGATTCAGTCAGGCCGCGTTGTGGCTGTTCCTTGGGTTCTTCGTTGCCTTTGCCGTCAAAGTGCCGCTGTTTCCAGTCCATACCTGGCTTCCGGATGCGCACGTGGAAGCGCCGACCGCAGGCTCGGTTTTGCTGGCGGGCGTCCTGCTAAAAATGGGCACGTATGGCCTGCTGCGCTTCAACCTTGGACTGTTTCCTGAAGAGGCGCGACGCAATGCTCCCTGGATCATCGCGCTAGCCGTCATCGGCATCATCTACGGCTCACTCGTGGCAATGATCCAGCCCAACATCAAGCGGCTGATCGCCTACACCTCGGTCAGTCACCTGGGCTTCGTGGCGCTGGGGATCTTCAGCTTCACCCAAATAGGAGTTGACGGCGCGGTCTATCAGATGCTGAGCCATGGTGTCTCCACCGGCGCGCTGTTCATGCTGCTGGGGATGATCTACGATCGCCGCCACACCTACGAGATCACCGAGTACGGCGGACTGGCGACGCCCATGCCCGTGTACGCGACATTCTTCGCGTTCATCATGTTGTCGTCGGTCGGATTGCCGCTGCTCAACGGCTTCATCGGAGAGTTCCTGGTGCTGAGCGGCGCGTTCCAGGCGAAGCAGCTTTATGGAATTCTGGCGGCGACGGGCGTCATCTGGAGCGCCTGTTACCTGCTGTGGATGTATCAGCGTGTGTTTTACGGCAATGTGACGGTGCCGGTCAATAATTCCTTGCGCGACCTCGATGCTCGCGAGCGGGTTTCGCTGTGGCCGCTGGTCATCGCAGCTCTGGTGATGGGAGTTGCCCCGATGCTGTGGCTGCACTCTATCGATCCCGCGGTTTCCGCCACGCTCAAGCAATTCTCGGCGATCACACAGGCCGCGGTTCCCGCCACAAGACATGTGACACAGGTGATTTCACAGGTGATCGGACGATGATCCCGGCCGTTGACTACATTCGCATCTTGCCTGAGATAGTGCTGAGCGTGTTCGGCATCATCGTCATGATGATCGATCCGCCGATCCCTGAGCAAAGTCCCAAGAAGCCGCTGGGCATCATCGCCATCATCGGCATACTGGCCGGTCTTGCCGCCACTGCGTTCCAAACCGGTTTCTACGGCAACGCGTTCTATAACACAATCAGGGTCGACACTTTTAGCGTGTTCTTTCACGTCGTGATGCTGTTGATCGCGCTGGTCGTCAGCCTGACATCTTTGGAGTATCTCGAAGTGCAGCGCATTCGCTCTGGCGAGTATTATGCGCTGGTCCTGTTCGGTACGGTCGGCATGATGCTGATGTCGGCTGCCGTGGAGCTGGTGCTCGTCTTCATCGCCCTGGAAATCTCCTCGATCTCGACTTATATTCTTGCCGGAATGAGACGCCGCGCCGCGGAGAGCGCCGAAGCCTCACTGAAATATTTTCTGCTCGGCTCATTCGCCACCGCGTTCTTCCTCTATGGAGTAGCCCTGGTCTTCGGCGCAACCGGCACAACCAATGTCTACGGTATTGCGCGCTATCTACAGACGCAATCATCGCTGCTGGTGTACCTTGCCGTGGGACTGATGTTCGTGGGCCTGGGCTTCAAGGTTGCGTCCGCGCCGTTCCACGTGTGGACGCCGGATGTCTACGAAGGCGCACCCGCGCCAGTCGTAGCCTTTATGTCCACCGGACCGAAAGCCGCAGCGTTTGCTGTCCTTCTGCGCGTGCTCTTTGCCACGGGCGCGCCGGGCTGGTTCTGGATGATCTGGATCTCGGCTGCTCTTTCCATGACGCTAGGCAACATCGGTGCGCTGGTGCAGCAAAACGTGAAGCGTCTGCTGGCCTATTCCTCGATCGCCCACGCCGGATATCTGCTGGTAGCCTTCGCCGCGGCCAAGCAGGTGGGCATCTCGGCTGCGATCTTCTATGCGGCCTCATACGCCGCAATGAACGTCGGTGCATTCGCCGTCATCAGCCACTTCGCTTCCACCGGCGAGAAGTATGTAACCCTCGACGACTACGCCGGACTCGGCCGCCGCTCTCCACTACTGGCTGCCATCCTCACCATATTCCTGCTATCGCTGATCGGCATTCCTGTTACCGGCGGCTTCTTCGCGAAGTTCTACGTCTTCTCCGCCGCTCTGCAATCGCACCTGGTCGGACTGACGATCATTGGCGTCATTAATAGCGCGATCGCTGCTTACTATTACCTGCGCGTGATCGTCTATATGTACATGCGGGATGAGCGCGGAGAGATTCCCGTGGCTCGCATCCCGGCCGGACTGGGGATTGGATTGGCGATCAGCTTGATCGCGACCATCTACCTGGGCGTGCTGCCGGGCCGCATACTTTTCTACGCCATGCAGAGTGCGCAGGATTTGATGAAGTAAGCGGCCTGCGAAACCAATCACAACAGCTCTAGGAGTTCGGGCCTACAACAGCTGCATGCCTGGAGCTCAACTTTTGTTGACGTTCGGCGATATTTCTGGCATCACGCGTTACGAATTGTTAACCTCTCTCGCTTTCGGAACTGGCCGTCCTTTTTATCGGAAGGAATGTACAGATGCACTTTGAAGAGGGAAGACTCTTGAACCAGGCGCAATGTAAGAAACCGGAAGCTTGCACACGAATCAACTCAACTGGACAACAGCCGCGCGAGTCAGCTTGCCGCGGCACAGAAAACAATCGTGCTCGCCGCAACAAACTTTCGTCATCCGAGCCGGAAGAAGCGGTCGGCATGCTTGATGCCGCGAACAACACTGCAGGAACTCATGCAGTTGTTGTATCTGCTCAGCCGGGATCCTGCGGTGCCGACAGATGCCCGCTACCACGTGACCCTCGCCCAGTCCGAGATTGCCTTGCTGACACGACAGATGCAGAACGCGGCAGAGGATCAGCCTGGCAAGAGTGATCCGCCGGCAGCGGGAAACGCGAGCATAGGCACCAATCCCTAGCTCCGTAAACAGAAGGCTATAGGCAAAAGAAAAGCCCCACCAAGTGATGGGGGCTTTCTATCGAAGCTGAAAAACTAGACGACCTTGGCGAAGATGATAACCAGGGTGAAGAGCACCAGAGACTCGATGAACGCCAGACCGAGAATCAGTGCCAGCTGAATTGCCGGGCGAGCGGCAGGGTTGCGAGCCATGGCTTCGCAAGCCGCAGCACCGACGCGGCCCTGACCCAGACCAGCCAGGCCGGCCGCGATCGCGATACCGAAACCGGCCGCGATGGCTACATAATTAGCATGTGAAGAAGCGGCGCCTCCCGCCTCCTGCGCGTACGCTGGCATGGCGATCATCGCGAGGGCCATCAGCGCAAAGACAATCATCATCATTTTCCGCATTCTTGTTTCTCCTTATGAATCGCCGCCAGGAGGTGGTTGACGTTCACCGTGCTGACGCCCTCACGCTGACGGCAAGCTGCATTTAGCAGTTGGCACTTGGCATTTAGCCATGAATCTGGCGTTTTTGCTAAGTGCTAACGGCTAAATGCTAACTGCTGCGTCTTAGTGCTCGTGTGCCACCGCTTCGCCGATGTAAACCGTCGCCAGTAATACGAAAATATACGTCTGGATCAGCGCGACGCCGGCGTGCAGCAGCATGAAGATTATCGGAATCCCAATCGGAAACAGGGTGAAGAACACGAGCGTCACCATGTCGCTGGCAAACATGTTGGCAAAAAGACGGATGGTGAGCGACAAGACCCGCGCCAGATGGCTGCATACTTCGATCACGAACATCAGCGGCGCCAGCCACCAAACCGGCCCAATGAAATTTCTTATGTATCCAAACCCGTTCAGCCGAACACCCTGAAAATGGTAGTAGAACCACGTGACTAATGCGCATCCCAGAGGCACCGAAGGCGACGCCGTCGCGGTCTCGAAGCCGGGAATCAACCCGATAAGGCAGCCAACAAGAATGAAGAGACCCAACACCGTAAGGTAGCCGACATACCGTTCGTAACCATGGCCAATCACCTCGTGGCTTTGGTTAACGATAAACGAATTGAGGCTCTCTGCCACATGCTGCAGCGGTCCAGGATTGTCCACTGAGAGCCGCGCCCGCACAATGGCGAAAAACAGTATGAGCAGCACGAATACCAGCAACTGCATGGCTACGTAATTGGTGATTGGGGCTTGTGGGTATGCGGGATGAACGTGAACGACGCTGAGAACGGCGTTGGCTACGCCCGCCAAGTACTTGTTTAGTAGTGCCGTTAACCAAAGTTGCTCAGGCATGAATGCTAGCTCGTATGACCGGACCGTTGCTGCTAATTATGCTCCTTGCACACACTGGGCGTCGCCGTCCTGTGCCTGCAGATATGATCAGGGAAAATCAGAATCCGTGCCGCAGGGTGACGAATACCTCGACCGCGACTTCGCAGGCGATGGCGGCGATAGGAAGGCAGACGCCTCCGAGAAAGCCGTATAAGCCCGCGAGGGAAACATTAAATATAACATACGCACCGCCTGCGATCAGAACGTATCGCAGCAGCGTCCGCAGCACAATAAGGCCGCCGCGCTCGCGGCTTTGCTGGGTGGTGATTCTAACGCCCAGCGCCTCGATGGCACGCTCCAGCCAAACCTGATTGACGAAGGAAATAACCGCGCCCACGACGAAGCCGGCCGTCACCGGCCAGCGAAAGAACGCCAAGCAAACTACGGTTCCCAGCCCGGCGAGCGCGAGCATGAATTTACGGATTCGGGGCAGGGCCCGGTCGAGGAAGCCTTCCGCGAAAACGGGCGTCGGTTCGGGCGGCGGCGTGGACACCAGATCACTGTACCGCAGATCAACTCTTCTGCCGCGTGATCGTCCGGATCATGTCGACGAAGCCGGCGATCGATCCTACGATGATGCCGACCAGAAACAACCAATGTGTATGCAGCCAATAGTCGAGTAGCTTGCCGAGCAGCAGGCCGACAACGACCGCTGCAGGAATGATAAACGCGATCTGCGAATAGCGCGCCCACTCCACGGCAGCGCTCTGCTTGTCGTTGGGATCTTCTCCGGCCATGGTGACAGCCTACCATGCGCGGCTGCAGAAACTCCCAATAAGGCGGCGACTTCGGTATAATCCGCGCGGGATGACGCCGCTGGCGTACGGCGGGTCTTGCCAAGGGCACTCAATCTCGTATTCCTGGTTCGGAGGACGAAGGCATGGCGCAACAAGATAATAATTTCAAGATCGACTACATCGAGTTTCCCGCTACCGATATCGAGGCGACGAAACGTTTCTACAGTGGCGTTTTTGGTTGGAATTTTCAGGACTACGGTCCGGACTATACAAGTTTTCACGATGGTCGCCTGGCGGGTGGATTCAACAAGGACGCCAAACCCGCTGGCGCCTCCAGCGAGAAAACCAGTGGCCCGCTGATCGTGATTTATGCCGCGTCGCTGGACGACACGTACGCCAAGGTCATCTCAGCAGGCGGGAAGATTGTGCGCGAGATCTTCGGCTTCCCCGGTGGCCGCCGCTTTCACTTCGCCGATCCCAACGGTAACGAATTGGCGGTGTGGAGCGAATAGTTTGCTCACGAGCGCCTCGGGAAAACCGTCGGAGACACTGCTTCCAGTCGATTTGGTTTCGGGAGTCAAGTCGTGGAGCGGTGTTGCCGGCGGCTTCCAATGGCGTACAACACGACGCCTCCGCCAATTACTGCTGCGCTCAGCAAGACAAGCTTCGCGACAACCAGAGCTTTGTGCGGCTCGCTGGCGTCTGGAATCATAGAACCGATTATGGCCGCGCAGGTTCCCAGAAAGCCAACAATGGCGATTGCGAATGCCACCGGCTTGCCACCCGGCACGCGAACAATTTCCGGCCCGACGGGTTCGCTCTGCAAGCGGATCAGCGCCGCAAACATGAACAGATATGGAACGAAGCTGGTGATGATAGTCATGCTCACCAGCACCTGGTAGGCTCCGTGGACCGTGCTTCCCAACTGTCCCAATAGAACGAATAGCAGTGAGCACAGCCCTTGCACGATCAGTGCGACGTGCGGCGTTTGCCAGCGGGGATGAAGCCGGCCGAACGCCGGCGGCAGATAGCGGTCGATGCCGGCGACAAAGGGCAGACGCGACATCGCCGCCAGATACGCGCCGACACCGCCCAGGTTGGCGACGCAGATCAGGAGCGCTACCGCCGGCCCTAATCCATACCAGCCGATACGCTCGGCGCTGGTGGAGATCGCCTGCATGATGCCTTCCAGGCTGTTGAGTTGCTGCTGCGGCAGCACGATAAGCATGGCGATGGTGCCCAGTATGTAGCCAGCTGTGATCAGGACGCCCGCAATCAGCAAAGCGCGCGGAATGGTGCGTCGCGCATCTTTGATCTCGCTGCCCATGCAGGACGCCGACTCCGCGCCGATGAACGCGGACATCAGCGTCGCCCAGATTGCGGCGTTGCCCAGGTTCAAAGACGGCTTCAGTGTCGCCGCATTGAAGCTCGTCGCTGAGCCGAACTTCCGCAGCGCGATCAAGCCGACGACGCACAGTAAGCCCACGGGCAACCAACCTCCAATGGCGCCAAGATTATTCAGCCACTTGCCGATGTCGAGTCCGACGATGTTCAGCACCAGCGCCAGCGCCAATCCGCAAAAAGAAAAAATAAGGAAGAACGTCGCGTTGCCCTGGAGCGCCTTACCCTTGTTGCCGGCAACGTAGAGCGCGTTGCTGGCCGCGAAATACAGCACCGCCGGGAAGTACGGCAGGTTGCTCATCCAATAAACCCAGCCGGTGAGGAATCCGCTGAAATCGCCGAAGGCGTGCTTGCTCCAGACGTAAATGCCGCCTTCCTCGGGATAGCGCGAGGACAGTTCCATGACGCACAGCGCCAGCGGGAGAAAGATGGTGGCCAGGCCGACCAGCCATATCACGATGGAACTTGGCCCAGCGGCCGCCGCCAGTGCAACCCAGCGCAGGCTCAGCGTCGTAACGATGTAAAACAGGACCAGATCGCGCAAACCCAGTGCGCGCTTAGGCTGGGGCTGAGCGCCAAGTTCGGCGGATTGCGAAGCGGAATCGATGATGACTGGATGCCGTTGCATAGGATTGATCACAACGGCAGAAAGTAGCGATAGAACTCCTGCTCCCGCTTCCAACCCAAGCTCTCGTAGAGCCGCTGCGCCGGAAGGTTATCAGCGGCGGTCTCCAGAGTCAGGCAGTTGGCGCGGGTCGCCTCTGCCAGCTTGCGAGCGCGTTCTGTCAAGGCACGCCCCACGCCCAGCTTGTGAGCGTCAGGAATGACGTACAAGTCATTCAAAATCCATTGCCGCATCAGCGCTACCGACGAGAAGACCGGATAAAGCTGAACGAAGGCTACCAATCGCCCATCGTGCCGCGCCAGAAAGAGTACCGACTCGCCTTTACTCAGGCGCGCGAAAAGGAAGCGCCGGGCGGCTTCGAGATCAGGAGGCTTGTGGTAGAACTGGCGGTAAGCATCGAAGAGCGGCGCCACCTCGCCGACGTCGGCGGGCGTGGCGTGCACGATTTCCAAAGCGTGTTCCACAAGAGGCATGACGACAAGGGTACACGGCGGAGGCTGGCCGTCAACTGTTTTCGGAAGTGGTGCCTGTTATGATTTGGCCGCGCCTTCTGAGACTCGGCTTATGGAATCTTCTCTGCACGACATTCTCGCCGCATATGACGACCAGGCTCCTCTGGAACAGGCCCCCACGATTCCTGCTTCCTGGTACGTCGACAAGCGAATCGCCGAGCTGGAAGGCACGAACGTTTTTGGACGTACATGGCAGGTCGTAGCGCGTGTCGACCAGCTTGCACGGCCGGGAGAATTCGTTACGACGGAGTTGGCGGGCGAGCCGTTGGTCGTCGTACGCGGTAGCGACGCCGAGCTTCGCGCGTTCTTCAATGTCTGCCGGCATCACGCGGCGGCCGTTGTGACTGAAGAACACGGCACGGCGACCATCTTTCGCTGTCCCTATCACGGCTGGAGCTATGGTCTCGATGGCTCGCTGAAAGGTGCCCCGGAGTTCGAAGGTGTTTGTGGATTCGATCGCGCGCGGAACGGCTTGGTTCCCGTGCGGGCAGAAACGTGGGAGCAGTTCGTGTTCGTGAATCTCGACCCGAAAGCTGCGCCCCTGGCCGATTTCCTGGGAAGCCTGGTACAGCGGGTCGCGCCGCTGAACGTCGGCGCGCTGCATTTCTTCGAGCGCCGAACGTACAGCCTGAAGTGCAACTGGAAGGTGTTTGTCGATAACTACCTCGACGGCGGCTATCACGTCCCTCACCTGCACAAAGGCCTAAACAGCGTTCTGGATTACAAGCAGTACACCATCGAGACCCAAGACCGCTACTGCCTGCAATCGAGTCCCGTGGTTGTGTCGAACGAAGATGCCGCGACTGCCGCGACGCGAACCGGCGATCGTGCCTGGTACTTCTGGCAGTATCCCAATTTCATGATCAATCTGTACCAGGGTTATATGGACACGAACCTCGTTCTGCCCGATGGCGTCGATCGCTGCACCGTGATCTTCGATTTCTACTTCGACGACGTGAGCGAGTTTGCGGCCGAGCGTAATCGGCAGAGTATTGCCGTCGGTGAGCGCGTGAACGATGAAGACGTAGGTATCTGCCAAGCTGTGCAGCGGGGGTTGGGCTCGCGTGCCTACGGCGCAGGACGGCTATCGGTGCGGCGCGAGGCTGGCGAGCATCTCTTTCACCGGCTCCTGGCGAGGGATTTGAAACGAGGATGAGCGAGCGTCGGCGGGGTAGAGCAGCGTTCAGCGCGGCGTCTTGGCATTGTGTCAGGGCACGGCTTCGGCCGTGCCGCAACGTGGTTTATACCCGGATCCATTGCCCCGCGGGTTTCGGCACGACTAAAGTCGCGCTCTGACACAACCCTGGCGGTCTCCATTTGATGGGCTTCTAGCTCTTATCTCGCAGATCCTTCACTATCTCTCTCGCCGCGTTCGCACCCGACATTCCATTTAGACCTGTGCCTGGATGCGTGCCTGAGCCGCATAAATACAGCCCTTTGATTGGCGTGCGGTATTGTGCCCAATCCAGCAGCGGCCGCATGGTGAACAACTGGTCGAGCGCCAGCTCGCCGTGGAAGATATGTCCGCCGGTAAGACCGTACGTCTGCTCCAGGTCTTTCGGCGTGATCACCTCGCGGGCCTCGATCAGGGACGGCAGGTCGGGAGCGTACTCGGCAAGCGTTTTGACGACAGTGTCACCGAGCGCATCGCGTTGCGAATCCCAATCCGCATTACGCAGTTTGTACGGCGCATATTGCATGTAGATCGACATGATGTGCTTGCCCGCCGGCGCGAGAGAACTGTCCCACAATGTGGGAATCGTTGCCTCGATATACGGATGCTGCGAGAACTCTCCGTACTTTGAGGCATCAAAGGCGCGCTCCAGGTGATCGATCTCGGGCGAAATCTGGATTCTGCCTGACAAACGAGCCCTAACATCACCATCGACCCCTTTGAAGGTCGGCAAGCCGCCGAGCGCGAGGTTGATCTTGGCGACGCTCCCGTTCATCCGATAGTGCAGTAGCTTTTGCAGGAAGCTGGGCTGGAGGTATTGCGGATCGACTAGCCCGAGTAAAGTACGCTTCGGATCGGCATTCGAAATTACAGTGCGTGCTTCGATCTCATACCCATTCGCGAGAACCAGACCCGTGGCCCCGCCGTCATTGACCTTGATCCTGACGACCTCGCAGGAAGTGCGAATCTCCACGCCGGCAACCTGGGCGGCCGCAGCCATCGCCTCGGTCAGAGCGCCTGCACCTCCCGCAATGTAGGACGCTGGTCCCGCCAGGTTACTGTCCGATGCACTGCGCAGCAGCAGGGTTGCGCTGGAGCCGGCTGACCATGGTCCGAGAAATGTCCCAAAGATCCCTTGCGCGGCGATCGTTCCGCGCAGCAACTCAGTATCGAACCATTCGGCGACAAGGTCGGCCACTGCCATCGGCGCCCATCGTAAAACACGATAAAGATCTTTTTCGCCGAGGCCGCGAATCTTGCGGCCTGTCTTCAGTAACTCCCAAAGGTTGTTCGCGGCAGGATCGTCGATATCGGGTGGTGTGATGCTCATCAGCAACGCCGCAATTTCGCCAATGCGGCTTAAGGGCTGCTGAAACTCGGCGTAATTCGCGGCATCTTTCCGGGAAAACCTTGCGATCTCCTGTTGCGATCTTGCAGTGTCGTCATAAAGAACGAGATTACCGCCATGGGCGAGGGACAGCACTCGGACCGTGGGTGTATATGTTTTCAGACCATGCTTTGCCAGATCCATGTCTGCCACAATGTCAGAGTTGATTGATCCCGTGGCATGGGCGAGCCGCGAGCAGCGGAAGCCAGGATGAAATTCTTCGGTGATGGCGCAGCCGCCGACAACGGGTCGCCGTTCCAGTACCAGGGGCTTGAATCCAGCCTTGGCGAGATAGAACGCGGTGACTAGCCCGTTGTGTCCTGCTCCGAGGATAATGATGTCGTGAGTTTCGGACATGTTCGGAAGTTTATTTCCGGGGCTAAAGCCCCGGATCGTTATATTGGCTTGACGCTGACCTAAAGGCCAGCTCTACGCGAGCCAGTTCTACCCGCCGCTCGTCTTCGCGTGTTTGAGGATCTCCAGCGCTGCCAGGCGGCCGGGTGCCCCCATGATGCCACCACCAGGATGGGTGGCCGAGCCGCACATCCACAAATTCTTGATTGGCGTTTTGTATTGCGCCCAGCCTGGCACGGGACGAAGAAAAAACAGCTGCTCCAGCGACAGCTCGCCCTGAAAGATATTGCCCTCGGTCAATCCCCACTCGCGCTCGAGATCAAGCGGCGTGATCACCTGGCGTCCGACGACGATGTTCTTCAGGTTCGGAGCATGTTCGGCAATCGTATCGATGACGTTATCGCCAAAGGCCTCGCGCTTCTCATCCCAATTGCCCTCTCTGAGTTTGTATGGTGCGTACTGCACAAAGCACGACATCACATGCTTGCCCGGCGGCGCCAGGGACGGATCGGTAAGGCTGGGAATTACGATGTCGATGTAGGGCCGGTGCGAATAATTGCCATACTTCGCGTCGTCGTAGGCGCGTTCCATGTAGTCGACACTGGGAGATATCGAGATGGCCCCGCGCAGGTGATGGCCCTCGCCGGGCAGACAGGTGAAATTCGGAAGAGCGTCGAGCGCGAGATTGACCTTGCCGGACGATCCGCGGAACTTGTAGCGCTTCACTTCGTCGCGGAATTCGTTGCTCAGGTGTCTGGGCTCGATCATTTTAAGGAATGTGAGATTGGGATCGATGCTCGAGGAGATGACGGGAGCGAAGTATTCATCGCCGGTGCTGGTCGCGACGCCGACGGGTTTGCCATCCTTGATCAGAATCTGCGCGACCGCGGTTTGCGTTTTGATCTCGACGCCGAACTCACGCGCTGCATCGGCAATTGCGTTGGAGATAGCTCCCGTACCGCCGCGGGCGAAACCCCATGCGCGGAATGCGCCGTCGATTTCTCCCATGTAGTGGTGCAGCAGGACGTAAGCCGTCCCCGGCGAGCGCACGCCGAGGAAGGTGCCGATGATTCCCGACGCCGACATCGTGGCCTTGAGCACGTCGGTTTCGAACCACTGGTCGAGAAAATCGATGGCACTCATGGTCATGAGCTGCACCTGGTTGTACTTGTCTTCGCCACTGAGGTCCTGGAAACGCCGGCCCAGGAAGAGCAGCTTGAACAGATCCTTTGGATTCAGCGTCGTTGGGTCGGGGGGAACCATTGCCAGAATCGGCTTCACGAAGCGGCACATTTGCAGCATGGCCTTGCCGAATTCCTCGTAAGCCTCGGCGTCGAAGCGGGAGTGCCGCCGCAGCTCGCGCATGGTCTTGCCATGATCGTTAACTCGCCAAAGATAGTCGCCGCTGGGCATCGGGGTGAAAGTGCCGTCGAGCGGAAGAATTTCCAAGCCGTGGCGGGGAAGGTCGAGATCGCGAATGATCTCCGGGCGAAGCAATGACACCACGTACGAGCAGACAGAAAACTTGAAGCCGGGAATAATCTCTTCGGTGACGGCCGCGCCGCCGACCAGGTGACGGCGCTCCAGCACCAGAACTTTCTTGCCGGCACGAGCGAGGTAGGCGGCGTTGACCAAGCCGTTGTGGCCACCACCGATGACGATGATGTCGTATCGTGATGAATTGTCCGAAGCCATATTGTCCGTGAAATGAACTGCGTCCACATTCTAGCGTAGTGAGCTACCGAAACAGAGGCCGACTCTGATGCAAGCCGCGAGAGCTTGCCGCAGCCTTCCGTGATCGCTATAATCCGCGCACTGTTGGAAACCGCGAGGGATGAAGCGTGCCGGTAGGAACAGCAGTCCACGAGAGAACGTTCGCTCTGTGCCAGAGCCTGAATTACCGTGAGTGGTCGGGCTTTTACGCAGTCAGCGTCTACGAGACGCACCACGAGCACGAGTACAACTCGATTCGCAATGCGGCCGCGCTCATCGACGTGACTCCGCTTTACAAGTACATGATCAGCGGGCGCGATGCCACCCGCTTTGTCAACCGCGTCATCGCCCGCGACATCAACAAGGTCGCTGTCAATCAGGTGATCTACTGCTGCTGGTGCGACGAAGAAGGCAAGATCATCGACGACGGCACGATCACCCGGCTGGAAGAGAACCGCTATCGCTGGACTGCGGCTGACCCTAACTTGCGTTGGTTCTGGCAGAATGCAATCGGACTTGACGTGCAGATTGAGGACATCACCGAGCAGCTTGCCGCCCTGGCGCTGCAAGGGCCGACGTCGGGAAAGCTGCTGAAGACCATTGCCGAGGCCGACATCGAAAACCTGAAGTACTTTCGCAAGACCAGCGGAAAGATCGGCGGCGTTCAAGTGGACATTTCCCGAACCGGGTACACCGGCGATCTGGGGTATGAAATCTGGATTCCATGGCAAAAAGCGGTCAGCGTTTGGGACACGCTGATGGATGCGGGTAGGCGGTTCGACATTCACCCAACCGGGATGTTGGCGCTGGACGTCGCGCGGATCGAGGCGGGACTCATCCTTGCCGACGTGGACTACATCAGCAGCAAGAAGGCGCTCATTTCATCGCAGAAATACAGCCCAGCGGAAGTTGGGCTAGGGAAGCTCATCCATTTTGAAAAAGACAACTTCATAGGACGGGAAGCGCTACTGGCCGAGCAGAAGGCCGGACCGAAGCGGCAATTGATGGGGCTGGAAATCGACTGGAACGAATTTGAAGGGCTGTTTGACCGCATGGGACTGGCTCCGCAGACGCCAGCCACTGCATCACGGGTCCATGTGCCGGTGTACAAGGGGAAGGAGCAGGTGGGTAAGGCGACGTCGACCACCTGGTCGCCGCTGCTGAAGCAACTAATTGCATTGGCCAGCGTGGATTCGCGTTATGCGGAGCCCGGGTCAAGACTGCACGTGGAAATGACGGTGGAGGCAGTGCGCCATAAGGTGGCAGCTACGGTTCGACCGCTACCATTTTTCAATCCGCCGCGCAAAACCAAGACACCAGTCTGAATGCAGGGCTACGGCATCGAAGCTGGGCAAAAAGAAAACCGCCGAAACTGGGCGGTAGCGCGGGACGTCAGGCGGAGGGGCGGTTTATCCGCGTCCGGTGGGAATGTTGACTGTCGATTCTTCCGGTGGGTAGAGGAGCCGCTCGACCGTGCGATCCATGTTGTCCAACAGGCTATCTTCGGGAACGGGCACTCGAGCATCTTGCAGCGCAGAGTTCCAGTCCTTGGAACGCAGCAAGACCGGCTCAGCGACCCTGCTCCGGGACGGCGCGGCGGCCAAGGTATAGCCAAACCATATCATCACGGCGATGAGGTACGCGGCGCTGTTGATCTGACTTAGTGTGGCGTGACTCAAGAAGCTGTGATGGCTCGCACCGGTAACAACCAGCATGTCTACGGCTGCGAAAAAGCCAAATCCCAAGGAAATTCCAAACAGAAGACTGCGGTGAGGGATGCCGAGATATTCGCTGAACAGGAGCAGGAAAAAGACCAGGCCGCACTGCATCAGGCGTAGGCCGCGGTCGGCTAGCAGGATAACCTCCTGAACACGATCGTAGTCGGGCTTATGCGCGACACTAATCGCCCACATCACTCCCACCAGGAGCACCACCAACGCCGACCAACGAAAGAGGATCACGCCCAAATCTCGTAACGCTTCGTAAGGCCGGAACGCCGCTCTGAAAATTTCCTGTAGAACGGCAAACGACATCAAAACGCTGAGACCCAAATACACGTAGTAGGCATAGTAATAAGCGGTATACGAAAGGGGATGAATGATCAGGAGAATCGGGTCGCCAATTACAGCAAGAATGGTGTAATTGAAAAAATAAGGATACTCCTTATGCAGGCCACGCCTCACCATGCACACCAACACCCCCAACTGAAGAAGGGGTGAGGCAAACCAAAACACGTAGTCGATGACGTGTAGCTGCATGACTCCTCCGAAATGATATCCGCGGAGTCAGCATAATACAAGCGAGATATTTCTCCAAAGGCCGGTAACCGGGCCTGGATTACTCTCTTACCACCTGCCACGCCCTAAAAACCCAATTCGGGCCTCGAAGCTAGCGACTATCCCGAAATTTTCGTTACAGCAACCTCAATTTCAGCAGGCGAACCGTCGCTGGCGACGTGGCGTAGCTGGCCCGTGCAGTTTTGTCCCGGGGGGCAAAGGGGCATGGGAGCACCTTCACCGGCGATCTGGCGGAGCTGACCAGTGCAGTTTTGTCCGGGCGGGCAGAGGGGCATGGGAGCACCTTCACCGGCGATCTGGCGTAGCTGGCCCGTGCAGTTTTGTCCCGGGGGGCAGAGGGGCATGGGAGCGCCTTCACCGGCAATCTGGCGGAGCTGACCAGTGCAGTTTTGTCCGGGCGGGCAGAGGGGCATGGGAGCACCTTCACCGGCGATCTGGCGGAGCTGACCGGTGCAGTTTTGTCCGGGAGGGCAAAGGGGCATGGGAGCGCCTTCACCCGGAGATAAGGCCGCGCGATTCGAGCTACAGACATCATGCCCAGCACAAAGCGAATATGCAGACGACGCCTGAGCGATTCTCTCGGACGAGGCGTTCGTTGTTGGGAGCGAGTTGGCGCCGGCGCAAGTGATACCGACCGACATCAGAGTAGCGAGGGTAACGACGAGGGTGTTCTTCATTACAGTCTCCTTGGTCGTTTCCGACCCGAACTATTGTCAGAAGTGTTTGCCAAACGAACTGGTGGCGTTATCAGGAACAGCAGACAGGACAACGGGCAAGGGCGACGGCCCTTCCCCGACGATGGCGACTGGACCGAATGAGCTCATCGAGGTTGCGCCGCTAACAGCGCTCAGAGAGCCTGCTATCATGAGGGCGGCAAGGGCGGCGAACATCAATTTCTTTGCATTTTTCACGGGACAACCTCCATACCAATCGCGATCTACAAAACATTCAGCATTGCTAGATGGGCAAATCAAGTTTGCCCCACCTTTAGCAACACCATCTCAAGCGAAAGCACTTACGTCCTATCGGATGCACAACTTAACGGGCAGCAAAGACGCCGACAGTGCCGCCGTTTAAGGCGACGTAGTTCCTGATCTTTGTGCCAGTTACTATTTGGTAATCACACTTCCTGCACCCCACACCTTGCGGGGCAAAGTTGAAAAAAATTCCAGCAGGGTGATGCACATAAAACGCAGATACAAACACCCATCACGCATTATAGGGCAATCGCCCATGAACTCTGACGAAATTATTTTTGACAAGTATGCACTGAGGTACATGTACCAATGGGGGACCTCCTGCCTCGCGGAGAGGCCGCCACCTTTTGGCTTCTGCCAGCAACATCGTGTATTCTGCGGACATTACGAGAGAGCTGAGGGCGCAGTCATGAACGATAATCCGTCTACGAATTCCCTGGCCCAACACAAAGACGAGCCGCTTCCTCAGACTGACCGAAAGCGGGAGACAGTCAGCCTGCAGGTCTGTCCGAACTGCTCCGAACAACTTCGGGAAAATCACTGCAAGGTGGCTTGTCCACGATGTGGATACTTCCTGAGCTGCTCCGACTTCTATTAGATACCGCGAAACGGCGGTCACGCAGGACGAGGATTTTCCGGCTCGCAATTTTTGCGCCTGCCCACGATCTCCCCAAGATTTGCTGCGTTCGTGTAAGTTAATCAGGGAAAGAAGTTTATTTTCAGGAGGGCAATATGCAACGAACAGCCAGTGCTCACTGGTCGGGTGGGTTGAAAGATGGCAAGGGGACCGTATCCACGCAGAGCGGGGTGCTGAACCAGACGCAATATTCCTTCAGTACGCGCTTCCAAAATGGCGTCGGAACGAATCCGGAAGAGCTGATTGCCGCGGCACACGCAGGCTGCTTCACGATGGCGCTGTCGGCACAGCTAGGAAATGCGGGTATGACTGCCGAAAGCATCGACACAACCGCGAAGTTGACTCTGGAGAAAACAGATGCCGGCTTCAGCATTACGGCGAGTCATTTGGAAGTGAAAGCAAAAATTCCCGGGGCAGACAAAGCGAAGTTTGAGGAAGCTGCTCAGAATGCGGAGAAGGGATGTCCAGTTTCCCGCGTGCTGAACGCCAAGATCACCATGGAAGCTCAGCTCGTGTCATAAGCATCCCGGAATGGCTGCTCCATCGCGCGTGGCGCAGCCGTGCTGAGACATTGAGCTTCGAGGCGCTCTCAGCTGCCTAAGGGCCACACTCAGACTGAGAGCGCAGGATCTCGCGGATCTCGCGGTTGACGCGGGCGGCGTCCTGCGAAGCCTTGTCGACCAGTTCTAGCCATTTTTTGTTATTGTCGTCGAGTTTGGCTTGGGCCAATAGATACGAGGCCTGCATGATGGTTTCGATGTAATTGCTGAGATCATGGGACAAGGTACGCAACTTGGCAATCGTCTCACTCTGCAAGTTCTTGCCCTCTTCCGCTGTGGTATGGCCCACGTTTTCTTCTCCTACCGCTACGCTCTGCGCTAACCGGACAATGACTGAAGATTAGATGCTGAGCCCCGGTCCGGCGTTGTTTCCAGACGAAGAATGCCGTCGAAGACGTTACCATATCCGATGCCTCGGGAGCATCCCGTCTATGCGGGGAGGAACTCGCGCCCCATTTTCGCCGGGTGCGCGGACTGATATGATACCGGCAACAGCCCGCGCCACCGAATCTTCTTCTTGTGGATCATATGCGTTTGAAGACAAAACTGGTGCTTGCCATCAGTGGCATGGTGGTTGCGCTTGTCGCCATATTTTCCTACTTTTACGTCTCGCGTTTGGTGCGGCAGCGCATCTACGAGGCCTACGATAGCGCCGACTTCGTCGCCAAGGAGATCCGAGAGAGCGCTCGCGCAGCCAGCCTGGCCAAAGTGGGCAGCACATTTGCCGACGAGAACGATCCCCACCAGGTCGACGCGGTGCTGGAGCAGGAGCTCAAGCTCAATAAAGGCCTGAACACCTTGCTGCAATCGGTAGTCGGCTATTCTCCCACGGTTTCCGATGCGGCCATTGCGGACGTCAGCGGCCGCGCTATCGTGCACACCGATCCCAACGCCGTTGGCACTAATCTGAACCTGTTGGCGCGAAGAGATTTTCAGGAAATTCGTAATGGCAGCTTCCTGCAGCAGCTGAAAGTGGTGTTTGGCGCGCCGCGCGTCTACGACATTCATCTTCCTATCCAACGCGAGGGCCAGCCATTCGGGGACATTCGAGTCGGTATTTCCACGGTGTTCCTGGAGACTGAAGTTCAGCCCGAGTTGCACCGCGCTCTCTACTTTTCCATCTTCGCAATTCTGGTCTCGATGGCGCTGGCTGCCGGCGTCTCGAACATAGCGCTACGCCCACTGGAAGCGATTGGGCGGCGACTCGATCAAATGACCGCGGGAGTTCCCGACAGCACGCCCGACCCCGACCCACGCAAGACGGACGAGTATGGCTTGGTGAACACGAAAATCGACCGCCTGGGGCGTCAGATCCGCGACGTAAAAGAGGTCTTCAGCGCCCTGAAGGAAAACCTCGACCAGATCATGGGCACGCTACAGGACGGTCTGGTCCTGTTCACGCGCGACACCCGGGTGGTGCTGGTGAGCGCCTCGGCCGAACGTTTCATCGGCCGGCCGCGGGGAGAGATACTGGGAAATGCTGTTGAGGACGTCTTCACCGATGCCAATAAGCTGGGCCGCATCGTGCTGGACGCGTTTGCCCTGCACCAGCCGATACCGCAACGCGAAATCGAGCTGGAGAACGGACGCCGCATCCAGATCGCACTCGATTTCATAGCCGAGCGGGGCGAGCGCATTGGTGCGCTGCTCACCATGCGCGATACGGAGTCGGTCCACCGAATCGAAAACGAGATCGAACTGTCACGCCGCCTGGCGGCCATCGGCAGGCTTACCTCCGGCGTGGCCCACGAGGTCAAGAACCCGATCAACGCCATCGTGTTGCACCTGGAATTATTGCGCGAGAAAATGCGTGAGATCGATCCCGACACGCGGCGCCACATGGACATCATCGGGAGCGAAATTCATCGTCTCGACCGGGTGGTGCAGATGCTGGTGGACTTCAATCGCCCGGTAGAATTGCGGCTGGTCGATTTCGACCTGCGGCGAGCGATCGAAGACGTGGCCTTGCTGGCATCTCCAGAAGCCGCCCAGCAAGGCGTGAAGATCGAGACCCAACCGAGCAGCGAGCCGCTGCTGGTGCGGGCAGACGCCGACTTGATCAAGCAGGTTTTGTTGAATGTGGTCCTCAACGGAGTGCAAGCCATGAGCGGCGGCGTGCTCAGCATCACCTCGGGGCAGCTTGACACGGCTGCGACCATCGAAGTGCGTGACCAGGGCAGCGGAATACCGCCAGAGGTGCGCGACAAGGTTTTCAACTTGTACTTCACCACCAAGAAAACCGGCAGCGGGATCGGTCTGGCCATGAGCTACCGAGTTCTGCAGCTCCACAACGGGGCGCTCGATTTTGTTACAGAAATGGGTCGTGGCACGACATTTCGCTTGATACTGCCTCTGGCCGGAGCGCAGCAGCACGAAGGCGCGGAGGCGATTACTCGAATGTGAGACTTATGCATGGCAACCCAGCCGCCCATCGGTGGTGACTGCGGTTTTTGCTGACTGTGTTTATCATGGAAGCGATGTCCGAGCTGGCTTGCTCCAACACTCTCGTTTGTGGAAGGAAGCACAGCGCAGCCTGGCACTCTTGCACATGAAGCCTAACCGCCAACTCGTCGCCCTCGCGGTGTTAGCGCTGCTGTTCGCCGTAGGTTGTCAGAAGAAGGCGCCGCCGCTTCCAACCCAGGCGAAGGCACCGGCGGAACTGATTCCTTCACCCTTGCCGGTTGAGATTTCGGAGGAGGCTCCGCCCCCGCCACCACCGGAAGAAACGGAGCCGCAACCGCCTCCTCCGGAGGAACCAAAGCCCAAGAGCGCTGCGCATCACCGGCGTAAGCCGGCGCAGCCTCCTGCGACGACCCAGAGCGGTGCGACGGCTCCGCCTGCAGGAGCGAGTTCTGGAACTACGACAATTGCCGCGGCCCATCCCCCTGCGAATCCGGCAGCTCCCCCACCCGAGACGGCTATTGCCGCCGATGTGAGCATCGCGCAATTGTCGCAGCAAAAGCAGACAACTGCGCAATTGCTGGACGAAACGGAGAAGACCGTAGGCGGCTTGAATCGCACGCTATCGAAGGACGACCAAGAGATCGTTGTCCAGATACGGTCGTATGTGGCGCAGTCGCGCAGCGCGACTAAAGATGGCGATTTCGAGCGTGCCTATAATCTCGCAACCAAAGCCCATCTGTTATCCGCCGCGCTAATCAAGAAGTAGATCTACAAAGTCCCACGCCCCGGCCCCACGTGGATGCTACCGTTAACATTTTCCAGTTCAATGTGGACGCCGCCGCTGCCCAGCGTGCCGCTCATGTTCTTGCCGACCCAGTGACCCTTTACGGTCAGCGGGAAGTCGGTGGAGATGGCGCCGTTTACGGTGCTGGCGCTTACATCGGCATTGGGCGATTGCGGCAATAACAGATCTACCGCGCCGTTCACGGACTTGAGCTTGATCTCGCGGACATTATTCAGCGAGGTGTAGTTGGCTTCGACTGAGCCGTTCACCGTTGCCAGGTCGGCCGTGCCGGCCAAGTCCGAGGCGCGCAGTTTGCCATTCACCAGATTGGCATTGACCTCGCCGCTGACCCGCTGGACATCGAGCGCTCCATTGACCAGGTCGATTTTGTCGAGGCGCGCGTTTTGCGGAACGTGCAGGGTGTAGTGGACCCAGGCGGGATTATTGTTGAAGAGATGCGAAGGATAGTGGGTCTCGATTTTCACGGAACTGCTGCTGGCGTTGATCTCGATGCGGGCTTCGTCGAGGCGCTGCTGGTCTCGCGCCGTCTTCGCCGCGTCGATCTGGACCTCGTTCTTGTTCCAGCCGGTGATCTCGACATCGCCATTGATGTTGCTGAGCGACACCCGGCCATCGGCGGAGAGCGGAACGGTCTTGTGAAATTCCTGGGTTACCTCGGCGTGGACCGAAATGGCCATCAGCAGGGCGAGAATCGCCGCTGCCATGACGCCTGCCAATGTGCTGGGTGTGCGATGTTGAGCCATAGTGCCTCCTGTCGCGCATGGGACGCGAGTTCGCAGAAAAAGTTGTGGCCGGTGGTAGATACGGCAGGGAAGGCGCGGCGGTTCCGAAAATCGGGATGAAATGCAAAGCCAGACCGGGGCGAGATGATCGCGGGATTGCGTGTGGTATGGGCCCGTTCCCAACAGCAATCGTCGTTAGCCAACTGGCCATCCAGTCGGCCATTGTCATTTGTGACACACATCACCGCAGAATGTCAGTCCGACTCCTTACTCTAGAGCTTCATTAAGTGGCCTCACCGCAACCGTGCACGCAGACCCTTCTCGCAATCCCGAGATAAGACTCCGGAAACGACGCAATGAGGCCGGCGATAAGGAGAAAGAATCAATGGATTCCGTGAAACGCTTCGGAGGATTAGTGGTTGCCGTGCTAACCCTTTGCGTCTTGCTGGCAGAGGTAGGCTTAGCTGCTGACAGCATTAAGGGTCGGGTCCTGGGCGGAGGCGCCCCCATTGCAAAATCAACCGTAACCTTGTGGGAAGCGAGTGCTGATGCTCCAAGCAACTTGCACAGACCAAGACCAATGACGATGGCAGGTTTGAAGTTCGCGCCAAGGGCGCCCACAGCGACACGGTCCTATATCTAGTTGCAAATGGCGGCGTTCCCAAGGCCAGCAAAGCCAGCGGCGACAACCCCGCTATCGCGCTGTTGGCGGTTGTGGACAACAATCCTCCCGTCAGCGTGACGATCAACGAACTCACGACCGTCGCGTCCGTGTTCACCAATGAGCGATTCATCAACGGTGATGCAATTTCCGGTAATCCGCTCGGACTGAAGATCGCTGCCGGAAACGTTCCCAACTTGGTTGATCCCGCGACTGGCGGTTGGGGAAATGTGCTGCTTGACCCTATTAACAGCACTCAGACCACGACGCTTGCAAGTCTGGACACCCTGGGCTCGCTGATCACGGCGACGTTCACCGTGGCTAACGACGATTGGCGGGCGCGCTTCTATAAGGCGGCCACACCGACCGGCGGAGCGGCGCCCAAGAACACTCTAGAGGCGATGGCTGGTATCGCGCGCGAGCCTTGGGCCGACCCGAAGACGCTGTACTCGTTATTCGACGAAGCATACCCGCAGCCCAAGGACGGCTCGCGACGCGCGGCACCATTCGTGCCATATCTGGCATGGGTACCGCCCGACTTCGCGATCAGCCTTTGCTTCGCGGGTGGCGGTGTGTATGCCAATGGCCGCTTCATGTTCGATAAGGACAGCAACCTGTGGAGCGGGCGGAATTGGCTGCCCGGCTCACAGTCTGGCGTGATCCACAGCATCGGCGGCGGCGTTGCTAAGTTTTCTCCGAATGGGACCCCTCTGTCTCCACCAATCGCCGGATTTACCGGCATGGGCATCGACGGCGTTGGCTGGGGCACCGCCGTGACGAACGATAGAGTCTGGGTCACGAGCTTCAATGGGAAGCTCCTAGTGATGGATTTCAATGGTCGTCCAGTCGCCAAAGAGAGCGATCTGCCGTTTAAGCAGGAGTTCCTCGGCTTGATGGGTATCGGCGTCGCGGTAAACGGTGACGTTTGGATCGCTGATGGCTCGGACAACCAGTTGCTGTATTTTCCCGGCGGCCGGCTTAAAGACGGCAGGATCGTGAAGCCCGTAGGGCTCAAGTCACCGTTTGACATCGTCATCGACGATCAGAATCGCGTGTGGGTAAGCAACTCTCAGTCGGACACGATTGTGCGCTTTCCCGCTGACGATCCAAGCAAAGTGGAAACATTCCGGGGTGGAATCAGTGTCCGCGCACTCGCGTTGGACTCGAAGAGCAATGTCTGGGTGGCGAACAACGCATCCCTGGACTTCCCCGTACCGCCGGTTCCTGACGGCGCCTCTATCATGGAGCAGTTTCGGATTCTCGACGGGGCCGTTCTGAAATACCCGCGACCTACCGGCTTTATCAACATGATTCGCCCCGACGGCACCCAACCCACGCCAGGGGGCTACGCTGGTGGCGGAGCTGTTGATTGCCCGTGGGGCTTGAACATTGACGGTAATGACGACGTCTGGGTCGGCAATTTCAAGGGCCGTAGCGTTGTGTTGATGGCCGGAGCGGAGCCAAAGGGTCGCTCCATTGGCGCAAAGACCGGCGATGTCATCCATCTGTTCACGGGCGGCAGCATTCAGATGCTCACCGACGTATCGATCGACCCGGCCGGTAACGTCTGGGTAGCGAATAACTGGAATGTCCCGAACGCAGCAGCGGCCGATCCTCCAGCCTACCCAACCTCAACTTGGGGCGGAGGATCGTACTTCACCGTTATCTACGGCGTAACAGGCCCGGTGAAACCACCCCGCATGGGCAAGGTGCAGACGTACTAACGAATGTCTCGATATCCACGATTTATTGCGGCGGGGAAAGCAGTCCCTTTTCCCGCCTTCCTGATTTCCTGGTTCCCGGCGACTTAGATAGATGGCGATCACGGTAGGGACAACCATCATTGGTTGCCCCCCGTACAGACCCGGACGGGCGCTTATTAGCGCATCCGGTTCTTATCTCGGATGAGTAGCGGCGAAGCGAGCATCAGGAAAGGGATGGAGCGCACGTGGTTGAGGAAGCCATCGCTGAGCCAAAACGAGGATGCGCGTCTATGAGATCCGGCGTTTCTGGCTCCGGCGACGAATGGTTCGCCACCAGAGCGCCAGCACGCGATCTCGAAACACCCCCAGACTCGCGAGGTTGCCCGGTACCGCGTAGTAGTTGAAGTAGCCTTGCACGACCGACTTGAGCCATTGTCCGGTTTGGGGCACGGGATCGTGCATGCGCTGGCAGAGTTGCTGCTTCACCTCTCGCAGCTTGGCTCGCATGCGCTTGCGGATCGTGGTGCGCCGCACCATGAATCGCCCTAATCCATTTTTCCCGCTGATGTGCCGTGAAACCTAGAAAGTCAAACGTTTCCGGCTTACCTTCCCCTCTTCGTTCCCGGTTCTGTTCGGCAAACCGCCCGAACTCGATCCGGCGCGTCTTGTCGGGATGGAGCTCCAACCCAAACTTTCCCAGCCGTTCCCGAAAATTCTCCAGGAAACGATCTGCTTCTATCTGGTGCTGGAATCCTAGGATGATGTCGTCCGCATAGCGGACGACTACCACGTCGCCTTGCGCTCACTTCTTGCGCCAGACGTCCACCCAGAGATCGAAAGCGTAGTGCAGGTAAATATTCGCGAGGAGCGGTGAAATCACCGAGCCTTGCGGACTCCCTGTCTTCGTGTCCGACCATTTGCCTTCCTCCATCACCCCAGCGTTGAGCCATTTCTGGATCAGTCGCAGGATGCGGGAGTCGGCAACGCGATGCTCGACGAACTTGACCATCCAACTTTTGTCGAGGTTATCGAAAAATCCTCGAATGTCGGTATCAAGAACGTAGTTCACCTTCTTCTTCAAAAGCGCGTACGACAGCGCATCCAGCGCTTGATGCTGGCTGCGCCCCGGGCGAAAACCGTACGAGAAGCCGAGAAAGTCTTCCTCGTAGATCTGGTTGAGGATGGTGGCCACGGCTTGTTGAACAAGTTTGTCCTCGATAGCCGGGACCGCCAGTGGGCGTTGCCGTCCATCTTCATTTCTCTATGTACACTCTTCTCGAGGGCATCGCTCGATACGCTCCGCGATGAACTCGGCCATGAAGATCGGTTAGCCGACCCTCTAGTCCGTCCTCATACTCCTGCCAAGTGACGCCGTCCACTCCCGGTGCGGCCTTCCTCCTGAGAGAGTAATAGCTTTCCCGTAGCAGAGCGACGGTCAGATGGTGGAGCAAGGCGGTGAACTTCATCTCCTTATTTTCCCTTGCTGCTTTCCGCACGCCCGCCAGCCCTTGGGACACGCCCTTCCCGCTCTGTGTCGGGTACGTGTTAGGTTGACCAGCGTTCTCCTTGATCAACGGCCTTCCCTCCCCACTCTCCGCCGGCAATGTTCCGTCTTTGTTCGAATGGTTCATAGGTACTATGCCGCTGTGTGACTCCTCGGGGACGTACATGCGAGCCGTGTGGCTTTTGCCTTCGCCCGCCGGCCTGCTGCCTGGTTGGACGGCAGGTGTCTCCGAGGTCTCCCGGTTCTCGTGCATGAAGTTTCTAGCCGTGCCTGGGGTCTTCGACTACGCCGGACTGGGCGGGAACTCGCGCTGGCGCTCCTGTCCATGTTGCCTTCCGCGCATTTCAACCGCGTCGGCGTCCGGGTTGTATGTTTTCGCAGCTCAATAACCCACCCCGCCTATACCCCTGTCTACGCTTCACTGAGTCCCTCGCGGTAGCAGCGCAAGACTCGGGGCCGAGCGGATCGCTAATCCTTTCCCGTAAGAATTTTTCATTCTCTGCTTCATGCCGGTTTAACCCGGCGCACTGAAATCGCCATCTCGCCAGTAATCAGCGACAAGCACCCACCGCTATAATCCTTAGGTGGCCCTCACATAAGAGCATTTTGTCCCGGCGCGGATCTTTGCGCCACGTGGGCGACAACGCTGTGAACAGCACCGTAAAGCCATTGGCAGCCATGTCAGCAGTCAGCGTGACCGCGACCGTCCTCAACGAGGTTGAGGACATCGACGGGCTCGTCTCGACTTTGGCGACGCAAGTCCCGCCGCCCAGGGAACTGATCGTGGTCGACGGCGGCTCGACCGACGGCACCTGGGAGCATCTACAAGCTGCGCAATCGAAATACGCGAACCTGATCGCCATCCGCGACGAGAGCTGCAACCTGAAGGCTTCTGCCGGGCCGATTGGCCGCGGGCGCAACGTTGGCATTGCGGCGGCCACGTCGGAGGTCGTCGCCTGCGCCGACGCCGGCTGCATCTACGATCCGGAATGGCTGGCGCGGCTTACCGCCCCCATCCTGAACGGCAGCGCCGAATATTCGCTGGGCGGGTCGCGTATCGATCCGCAGGAGCAGACCATCTGGGACGTTGCCTCCGCGCCGTTCTTCGGGCTGAAGCAGCGCGCCGATGGGACAACGAAATCGTGTACCGCACGCTCGATGGCGTTTCGCAAAGAGCTGTGGGAGCGGGTGGGCGGATTTCCCGAGACCAGCCTGATGGGCGAGGACACGATGTTCGATCTGCTGGCGCGCAAGCTGGTAACGCCGGCTTACGCGGAGCACGCGCAGGCGCTCTACCGGCCTCGGCACACGCTGAAGAGCGCGCTCAGGATGATGGCGCGCTACGGCGTCGCCGATGGCGTGCTGGGGACGCGGCGCGGGCGGCTGGCGCGGAATTTTCTGCGCTGCCTGGCGGAGGTGATTGCGATTGTTCTAGTGCCGCGCACTGCGATTCCGCTGGCATGTGTGCTGCTGCTGGAGATTTACTTTGCGTTTCGTCTGGACTGGAAGAGCCTTCGCCAGCGCGCGACTTTGCGTCAGATGGGAGCGCGGCTGCTGTACTCGCTGCTGGTGCCGTGGGTTGCGGCATGGAACCAGGCTGTTGGCGAGCTGACCAAGACGAACCAGCCGAACCGGCAGAATACGTGAGGCAGCAGTCAGCAATTGGCACTTAGTAGTTGGCGGCTACCATGCAGTTGCTAAATGCCAAGTGCTAAATGCTAAGTGCCAACTTCAATCCTTAAAGCGATACTTCACCAGATCGTAGAACGCCATCACGCCGTCGCTCCAACTGATCTTCTTGCCCTCGGCGTAGGTGCGTCCGTGATAGACTATGGGCACCTCGTAGATGCGGACGCCCAGCTTGGCCAGCTTCACCGTCATCTCAGTTTCGACGCTGAAGCGGTCGGAGCGCAGATCGATCCGCACCAGCAGATCGCTGCGAAACACCTTGTAGCACGCAGTCACGTCGTGAATGCTGATCCCGGTGAGCAAGTTGCAGACCAGGGAGAATATGCGGTTCATGACGTAGCGCCCGAAGCGCGGGACGCGGTGCGGGCCGTAGTGGAAGCGATTGCCGAAAACCGCATCGGCGTGCCCGTCGAGAATGGGCGCAATGAGCGCGGGATAGTCGCGAGGATCGTACTCCAGGTCGGCATCCTGGATGAGAACCAGCTCGCCGGTGGCGTGCTCCAATCCGGTGCGCACTCCCGCGCCCTTGCCGCGGTTCTTTTCGTGCATCACCAGCTTGATGGTGTTGGCGCCGTTGCCGCCGAGCAGCTCCTGGAGATCGGTGTCGCGCAGGAATTCGCGCGTTCCGTCGGTGGAGCAGTCGTCGACGATGATGAGCTCCTTGTGCAGGCTGAGCGGCTGGCGCGCCACCTGGCGCAGGATCTTCAGCACCGTGCGGCGCTCGTTATATACCGGGATAATAACCGATAAGGTACTGAACTGCGGCAGAACTTCGTCCTGCTCGAGCTCGGCGAGCTCCTGTTCGTCGCCGTCGGTGGCGGCTGTGCGAGACCGGGTTTCAGAGACCAAGTACACTCCCAGGATCAGCAGCTCAGGATCGATTGGATGACGGTAACGAGGCTGCGGGAAGCAAACATAGTAAATCAGCGGGTAGAAGAATAGGAGACTGGCGAA
>Ga0181526_10000853_pt1 | contig 30939 bp, 25 predicted proteins | sample PEATcosm2014_Bin_35_FD_119750 | JGI IMG/M metagenome (GOLD analysis project Ga0181526, IMG submission 119750) | Peatland microbial communities from MTU Mesocosm Facility, Houghton, MI, USA - PEATcosm2014_Bin06_30_metaG | ecosystem: Environmental > Terrestrial > Soil > Wetlands > Peat | place...
AGTAATAGAACAACGCTTCTGAGCGGGATTGGTGTCCCATCATGAGCAGCAGGCCTCCGAATGTAGCGCTCAACAGCAGCATCGCGAACTCTGGCCTGCTTATAACCCGAACATTGCCCCGCCACAAGCATCAACTGAGGGACTTTTTCAACAGACACGCCTGATAGCGACAGTTGAGTTTGTAGACGGGCCCCGCTACGCACGAGGCCCGGAGTTCACGGACTTGCACTATTTCGCAACGAGGCGCGTCAAGAGCAGCCGCCGGTAATCTTATTGTTCATGTTGTAAAACGTATTGGAGCCGGTAAAGCCAGAAGGAACCCTGTCGAGTGCTGTGCCAGTTTTATTGATGATGTTACCGGTTACCGTATTGCCTGTGGTGCAATCGAACTCGATTGCGCCGCTGGTGCCAACTATGCTATTGGTTTTGATGGTTGCGTCGTTAGTGCCTATAAAGATACCGGTGATGCAATTGAGTATTCGGTTCGAGGTCACGCTGGCGCCGGATGCCTCGCTATTGATTCCGATATTGCAGTTGGATATCCAATTTCCTGAGATAGAGACCTGCTGAGCTCCAGCCCACACGCCCATCCCCTCACCCGGCGTCAGGAAACTAACGAAGTTGTCCGATATGCTCCCTTGGGCGTTGTCAAGGGACTGAAGGGCGACGCCGCCTCCCGTAATGGAAATGTAGTTGTTCTTGACCGTGGCGGTAAGGCTTGACGTTTCCTGATTACTATCAACAAAAACTCCGGAAAGCTGGCCGCTGAGGTAGTTGTTTTCTATCGTAACCGACTGTGTGGCCCCAGCCCCGTTTTCCGCCACAATTCCGATATAGTTAGAATTACCGGATATCGCTGTGCCCTCCACTAAACCTGACGAACCACTGGCGTAGAAGACTCCAACTTCGGCGGGAGGCGGTGTCGTAGTCTGCTGGGTGACGGTGATATTGATCAACTTGACCGGCCCTGCGGTGACCCAGACCTGCGGAGCCACGGGTCCAATGCTGATGCTAGTCGTTGTTGTTAGCGTGACTCCAGAGTCGGAAATCACGACCCACCCGTTTGAGTTGGGGATCGCTTCCAGCGTCAGCGCTTCATCGATGACGACCTGTTCGGCGTAGGTTCCCGGGCACACTTCGATGATTGAACCAGCGGGAACCGCCGCCACGGCCGCGCTAATGGTGCTAAAGGCTTTGCTATGGCAACTTCCCACGTAGTAGGTAGCTGCCACAAGCGGTTGTGCAACGAGAAGGGCAAGGGCTAACAGAGCAAAATGGAAACGCCGCATAATTCTCCTCCTGGGAGACAGAACTGAAATTACGTGCGAGGGCCCGATCTTGCAGTCAACCGAGAATTTCTGGAGAGCGCGAGTATTTTCTCCTCAATTCCTCTTCGCGTCTGTGATAGGTATCACGGCTACGTGTGCGGCCATCGCTGGTCGCGGCAATGTGAAGCTTCTTTCACCATCAGCGAAAGTAGTGTTCTGCGGTGGCTTGTTGACGATAAATCTCTACACCAGCGACCCGAAATCGCATCGTTCTGGCCCTCCTTATCCCTGCCCCGAATTCCTCTGCACTTCTCTGCGACCTCAGCGCTTCCGCGTCATCAGATGTAGTTGAGTTTGGCGCTGGCTGCCTGGGAAGTGCTACCTTTGAGCGCACCCGCGCGTTGGGTTCTGGCAACCTGGGAACATATGCGGATTGCAACTATATTCCGATGTGCGGAGAGCTGCCGATGAAGCCTCAGTGTTTGCCGTTCGCGCAGATTCCGCACACTTCACGTCTCTTCCTCGACTATCTTTCCTATGCTCCTTCCGTTCGCGGGATGTATCCGCGGTCGCCGCTTTTTTCCGAGTGGGTTAAGGAAGAAGCCCAGCGCGTTGATTACGACTCGGCGCGTCGCGGTAAGGTCAGCGAAATTCTCGAGCGGCAGAATCGCGCTTGGGGTGCTTCTCCGAAGGCTCTGGCGAATATTGAGCGGTTTCGGCGAGGAGCGCTGGCGGCGGTTACGGGGCAGCAAGTTGGTCTTTTCGGAGGGCCGCTGTTTTCGATTTTCAAGGCGCTGACGGCGGTCAAGCTGGCGGAACAGGCTATGGCGGCCGGAGTCGACTGCGTCCCGGTCTTTTGGCTGGCGACTGAGGATCACGATTTGGCCGAGGTCAACCATGTCGCGCTCGTTTCTGAGCACGGGCTTCCGGAACCATTTGTGGTCGAAAGCCAAGGGGTCTCCGATGCGCCCGTGGGCGCCGTCAAGTTTGGGGCGGAAATTGGGCCGGTGGTCGAGCGCGCCGCCACGCTGTTGGGGGATTCCGAGGTTACGACTTGGCTGCGTCAGGCGTATCGTCCTGGGGAAACTCTGGGTAGTGCGTTTGCTCTGCTGTTTGCGCGGCTGTTTGCGGATTGGGGCGTCATCCTGCTCGATCCGGCCGAAAAGGATTTTCATGACCTCGGAAAACCCCTGTTTCGCGCGGCGATCGAACGGGCCTCCGAACTTGATGAGGCACTGCTTGGGCGGGGCAAGGCGCTGGAAGCGGCGGGATATCACCAGCAAGTGAAGGTGACTTCGGCGACCACGTTGCTTTTTGAGGTGAAGAATGGCAGTCGTACTGTAGTGCATCGCAGAAATAATGGCGCCAGTGAGTTCGCGGTCGGTGAGGAGCGGATCTCGCCCAAGGAACTAGTGGACCAGATTGAACAGGCTCCCGAGCGGTTCAGCCCGAATGTGCTGCTTCGTCCCGTGGTGCAGGATTACCTCTTGCCGACGCTCGTCTATACCGGAGGATCGGCCGAAGTTGCATACTTCGCTCAGGCCGCCGTCGTCTACGAGAAACTACTGGGACGCGTGACGCCGATCCTGCCGCGATTTTCGGCGACGTTGCTCGAAGCCAAGGCAGAGCGCATTCTGACGCACTACCAACTTGGCCTGCCCGAAGTGCTCCAAGGCACGGAAAAAGTTCGCGAAGCGATTGCCGCTCGTTCGCTGCCCTCGGACTTGCAGGCCCGTTTTTCGGAAGCCTACGCGAGTGCGGAACAGTCGATGGCGGCGGTTCGCGATGCGATCGGCAAATTGGATGCAACGCTCATCCGGGCGGCAGACCGCGCACGGATGAGCATGTGGAATCAAATCAACCGGCTGCACCGGCGGGCGTCACGGGCGGAACTGCTGCGGAATGAGGTCATCACGCGGCACGCGGATGCCTTGATCCACGCCCTGTTTCCGCATAAGGCGCTGCAGGAGCGCGAGGTGGCAGGAGTGAGCTTTGTGGCGCGGTATGGGCCGGAGCTGCTGGTGAATCTGTATCCGATGATCCGTCCCGATTGCCACGATCATCAGGTGATTGCGGTGCAATAGGGCTGGCGCCATCTCCCGCCGCGAGAGAAACGCGGCGAGCTGCGTCTCTACTAGACTTCGGCTCCGCGCAGGACCTTCTGCAATTCGGCGAGCGATTCAACGCGCGGCACTCCTTTGTCGCGGTAGGCGCCGGGGACGTCCATCAACAGGGCTTGCATGCCTGCGCCGGTGGCGCCGAGATAGTCCACGGAATAGACGTCGCCGACATAGAGGCTCTCTTCGGGCGCGGCATCCATGCTCTTTAGAGCCTGGCGAAAAATTTCCCGGTGCGGCTTCTCGTAGCCGACGAGTCCGGAGTCGGTGATGGTGCGGAAGCAATGGGCGATACCGCACTTTTGCAACACGTCTGCGATTCTGCCATCCGCATTGGAGATCACTGCGATCCGGTAGTGCGCGCCGATCTCGTGCAGTTGTTCGGCGGTGCCGGGGCGAATCGTGTCCCAATTGCCGGAATTCTGGATGGCGGCGACGAGTTGGTCGCGGATGGCGTCCGCTTCGTCAGTGTCTTTTAGTCCGATCTCGGAGAGCAATTGGGAGTAGAACATCCACCAGAAACCGTGGTCGGGGCTGCCGTTCTTTGTGATCGTCCCAGTCATGATTCCATCGAACCGATTCTTGGTTCGGCATTCCAGATCGCGCAGGTGCTCGCCATCGGGCACAATGCCGCGTTCGGCGAGAGGCGCGTGAATGCGCTTGCGATTGGGGAACAGCAGCGTGTTGCCCACGTCGAAGAAAATGACTTTGAGTTTCGAGTTCATAGTTGTACTGCTTCCCATTCTAAAGCTCACGGGTGGGCGATTCCGCGCGGGAAATAGCGCCAGATCAATTAAACTGAAAAATTGCCGATGTATTAGACGGAATCGGAAGTCATGGCCCAACTGCGAGTAGTCATCCTGTGGCACCAGCACCAGCCGTTCTACAAAGACCTGGTGACGGGGCAGTATCGTCTGCCCTGGACGCGCCTCCATGCTTTGAAAGACTACTACGGGATGGTGAAGTTGCTGGACGAGTTCCCGCAGGTGCATCAGACGTTCAACCTGGTGCCCTCGCTGATCGCGCAGATTCAGGATTATGTTTCGGGCGAGGCGCAGGACCCTTTTCTGCAGGTTGCGACGAAGCCCGCGAAAGACCTGACAGAAGGGGAGCGGCGGTTTGCGCTGGAATATTTGTTTCAGGCGAATACGGTGAATGTAATCGGGCGCTATCCGCGGTACCGCGAACTGTGGGAAAAATTTCACGGGGCGGGGGAATCGCCGGAGCGCGCGGAGAAATATTTTCAGGCTCAGGACTTCACCGACTTGCAGGTGCTCTCGCAGATTGGGTGGTTCGACGAGTATTTTCTGGCGGAGAAAGACGTTGCGGAACTGATCCGTAAAGGCCGGAACTATACGCTCGAAGACCAGCGGTTGGTAATGGCGCGGGAGCGCGAGTTGCTCTGCCGGGTTCTGCCGGTGCATGCGGAGGCGGCAAAGAAAGGCCTGATCGAGATTTCGACTTCGCCTTTTTATCATCCCATTCTGCCGCTGGTGTGCGACACGCAGATGGGGGCGGTTTCGTCGCCGGGGCTGCCCTTGCCGCAGAACCGCTATCGCCATCCTGAGGATGCGCGCGAGCAACTGGTGCGCGGAATGGATCTGCACCAGAAAGTGTTTGGCATGCGGCCGCAAGGGGTGTGGCCGTCGGAGGGCAGCGTTTCTGAAGAGGTGTTGACGATTGCACAGCAGCTTGGAGTGCAATGGATGGCGACCGACGAGGGCGTACTGGCGCGGAGTATGGGAACGAATTTCTCACGCGACGGTTATGGTTATCTGGATTCGGAGGGGGCGCGCCGACTGTATACAATTTATCGCTACGAGAACGGCGATACGCGGATGAATCTGCTTTTCCGCGACCACACGCTTTCCGACCTGATCGGATTCGTATATTCGGGAATGCCGCCGCAAGACGCCGCCAATAATCTCATCCATAAGATTAAGGAATCGGCGAAATCAGTCCTTGCCAATGGACAAGATGCCGTGGTCCCCATCATTCTGGATGGCGAGAATGCGTGGGAATACTACCCGCGATCGGGGCGAGAATTCTTGCGGAGATTTTATGACGCCTTGCAGAAGGATCCGGGGATGCAAGCGGTGACGGTGACGGAGGCGATTGCGCGCCACAAGAACTCCGGTCAGCTGAAGTCGCTGGTGCCGGGGTCGTGGATCAATGCAAACTTCAACGTTTGGATTGGAGCGCCCGAGGATAACAAGGCCTGGGACTACCTGTACCACGCGCGCAATTTCTATGCGCAGGCGGCGCCGGGCGCAACCGAGGAACAACGCAAACTGGCATTTGAAGAAATCATGATCGCCGAGGGCAGTGACTGGAACTGGTGGTACGGACCGGAGCACCACTCGGCGAACGATCGCGACTTCGACGAGCTCTATCGCAAACACCTGTCGAACGTTTACCAGGCATTGGGCGGGAGCCCGCCGGATTATCTGGCGCAGCCGATCGCCGGGGGGGTGGCGCGGCCTTCGTTTACGCCGCAAAGCGCCTACATCCATCCCAGGGTCTCAGGCGACAGGGTGCGCTACTTCGAGTGGATGGGGGCGGCGTGCTACACGGCTGACCAGCGCTCGGGCGCCATGCACGGCAAGCAGTTTCTAATGGATGAAGTGTTTGCCGGGATCGACGAGAAGTATGTGTATGGGCGGTTGGATTTCGTCGGCAAAGTGCCGGAAGACGCCTTCGAAGCGGTGGTGAATCTGGAGTCGTGGGCCAACCACGCAGGCAAGCCCCGGCGCGAAATGCGGTTGGGTGCGGCGGTGGATGGAGGCCGCATGCAGTCGTGGAAAGTGACGCAGGGCGAAAAGGTGGTGGCAGATTCGACGGATGCGAAGGATGCGCGGGTGGCGCTCGACCGGAATTTTGAGTTTCGCCTGCCCCTCACGTGGCTGCTCGCGGCTCCGCTGGAAATTGACAAAGTGCGAGGGCCGAAAAGCTCGGATGTGCTGACTGTCCGGCTGCGCCTGCGCTTCAGTTTGTGGCAGAACCATCTGCCGGTCGACGCCTTGCCGGTGGAAGGATGGATCGAGCTGGAGTTGCTGACGGAAGAGGATCTGGCGGCCGTGAGCGGGTGAAGACACGTGGATAGTTGATTGCTCAGATATGTGTGGAAGCGTGCTTTGCCCAGGGCTTTGCCGCGCTTGGACGGGGCCCCTCGGTTCCCCGAGGGGCAGGCTCCGTCCCGTCCCCACGCGATCTAATTCTTGCTACTGGCCGCTGCTGGCGACGGCCACAGTCATTGTCATCGGACGGCTCAGTTCCATCACTAGCTCAGTGCCCGCGGGGAGCATCGCGGAACGGTGCTTGCCTAGCCAGTGGGTGACGGTCACGGTGGCGCCGACGGCTCCGCCAATGAGGAAGCCTTTGCCGCCGCCTGCTAGTCCACCGATAAGCATTCCGCCGCCAGTGCCCAGGCCAATTTCGGTGAGATCTTTGCCGTCGTGGCCATCGCCTTTGAACTGCCCTTCGGTGTTGACGTCGGTGCCGTGGCGGGCGTTGGTGTCGACCAGCGTGGCGTTCAGCATGAACCTGTCTCCATTCGGAAGGATGAGGTTCTCGGGGAAGATGGCGATGGTGGGCTTGCCGGCAATGCGCCGCGGTTCGTTGGTTTTCGTGACGCGGCCCTCGACGGTCGTGCCGATCGGGATCACGGTTTTTCCGTCCATCACGAGGGACTCAGTGACTCTGGCCGAGAACGGATCTCCGGCTTTCGAACTGAAGGTTGCGAGCGTAGTTTCGAGCTTCATCTTGACGGCGGTGCCGGTGGGTAGGGCGGTTTGCGCCCACGCGAAACCTGCGATCAGGATGAGCGATGTCAGCGAAAGTGTTTTCTTCATGTTGCCTCTTACCTCCAAGATTCAATTGATCTCTTTCAAAGCTCCCAAAACTTCGTCGAGCGGCGCACGATCGAGCTGGTTATCGCCGCGATAGATGTAGCGCACGATGCCGCCGCGATCGTTGTCGCGACAGTCGTCGCGACAAATCACGAGCGTGGCGGGATGTGCGATGTTAATAGCATCCGTGCTGAGTGCGTGATGGAGCCCGTAGGCTTTGGTCACGGCCCGATCCTCATCGAGCAGAAAGACGCTGGCGATGGGAAGCTTCTCCAGAAATTTTCCCGGCTTCCACACGCCGTCGCGCTTTTCGGCGGCAATGAATGCCAACTGTGCTCCCGCTGCTTCAATTTCCCGTCTCCGCGACTCGAACTGAGTCATGCGTTTCACGCAGTTCGGTCACCAAGTGCCGCGCAGAAACTCGAGAATCAGCGCGCTCTGTGGAAGCAGGCCGCCGAGAGTGAATGTGCCCTCACGGTTGGCCGCTCCCAGGGAAAAGTCTGGGGCACGCGATCCGATTTCCAGAGTTTCGGTGCGGTCCTTCATGTTGAGTTCGACTCTAAGCGAGGTGGAAATCAGGAACAATAACGGATGGGGTACCGGGGGATAGACCACCGGATGATTCGCTGGGGCATGTCCCAGCGCACAGACCGGGTCGTGCCTTGTCCGATATAATTTCGCTTTGCACGCAGGAGACGCGGCAAATCACGTCTCAGATTGCTGACTACGATTAATGACGAATGTTTCTAAATCAATTCGATGAATAAAGGACGCACTTATGCCTCTTACAAGTATTGCTGATATCCGCGGACGCCAGGTGCTGGACTCGCGTGGCAATCCGACCGTTGAAGCTGAAGTTTTTCTGGATGGCGGCGCCAGCGCGCGGGCCATTGTGCCGAGTGGCGCGTCCACCGGCGAGCATGAGGCCGTGGAATTGCGTGACGGCGACAAGAGCCAGTACATGGGCAAGGGAGTTCTGAAGGCGGTTGCGAACGTCAATGGCGAGATTGCGGAAGCGCTCAGCGGGGTGGACGCGGCCGACCAGCGAACGCTCGACGCCAGGCTGATCGATCTTGATGGCACTCCCAACAAGGGACGACTGGGGGCGAATGCGATCCTGGCGGTTTCGATGGCGGCGGCTCGCGCTTCGGCCAGAGCGTTCGAAATGCCGCTTTATCGATATCTCGGCGGGGCTGCGGCGAACACGTTGCCGGTGCCGCAGATGAACATCCTCAACGGCGGCGCGCACGCCGATAACAACGTCGATTTCCAGGAGTTCATGGTGATGCCGGTGGGAGCGCCGTCGTTTTCAGAGGCGCTGCGCTGGGGCGTGGAAGTTTTCCATACGCTCAAGGGCGTGTTGAAAAAGCGCGGCTACAACACGTCGGTCGGCGACGAGGGCGGGTTTGCTCCGTCGGTGAAGTCCAATGTGGAAGCCATTGAAGTCGTGCTGGAGGCGATTCAGCAGGCGGGCTACAAGCCGGGTGAGGAGATCGCGATTGCGCTCGATCCGGCGGCCAGCGAGTTCTTTCAGGACGGAAAATATGTCTTCAAGAAATCCGACAAGTCGGCAAAGAGTTCTGAAGACATGGTTCGCTTCTATGCAAAATGGGTAAAAGACTATCCCATCGTTTCGCTCGAAGACGGGCTCTCCGAAAACGACTGGGACGGCTGGGCGCTGCTGACCAAAGAACTGGGAGGCAAGATTCAGCTTGTGGCCGACGACATCTTCGTCACCAACATTGAGATCTTCGCCAAGGGCATCGAGAAGGGAATTGCCAATTCGATCTTGATCAAACTCAACCAGATTGGCACGGTCAGCGAGACGCTCGACGCGATCGACCTGGCGCGCCGCAACGGATACACGTCAGTGATCTCGCATCGTTCCGGCGAAACCGAAGACACGTTCATTGCGGACTTTGCGGTGGCGACAGGAGTGGGGCAGATCAAGACGGGGTCGGCTTCGCGCACCGACAGAATTTCCAAGTACAACCAGTTGCTGCGGATTGAAGAAGAGTTGGGCGGGGCGGCGCGGTTCTTGGGGGTGAAGGCGCTGAACTATAAGGGATAGGCGGCTGCTCCCAAACCCCGTGCTGATCCGCCTCAGTCCGGGGCCAAGTGTTTTCTGAACGATGGCAGCTAACAGCTGAGAGCTAGAACCCCATCGTGTCGTCCGCCGAAGGCCCGTAGGTCGCCGGCACCGGCTTCCCATTCAAGCGCAGATAGACGCCGAGCTGGGCGCGGTGGTGCACCAGGTGATTCAGGAACATTTGTCGGTAGGCCAGAAAGCGCGAGCCATCGAAGATGGGCTTGCCCTGAAAGCTGAGCTTCCAGTTCTCGGTCCAGGCATTATCCGGGGTGTTCTTGAGCGCGGTGCGAGCTTGGGCTGCGCCTTCGTCGAAAGCTTTGACCAGTTGCGCCGCGGACTCAAAGGGCAGAGGCTTGATACTGCTTTTTGCGAAATCAAGTTCGGGAGTTGTAAGGATCGTGAGACCAAAACCAGCCAACTGCACCACGTGAGGCGCGAGCTTGTTCAGCGGCATAGATTTGGGATGCGGCGTGAAATCCTTCTTGTCTTCTGGAACGCGTTCCAGCATCGTGCGGGTCTTCTTGATTTCTTCATCGAACTCGGTTAGGAGAAGTTCATTAATGGGCATGTTTATCCTCGACGATAGTTTTCGCAATAGTTATCTGCAATAGTATGAGATGTGCGGCCGCTGGGAGCGATTCAGTCTATCTGCGGAAGCCAAGAGCTAAGAGCCAGGAGCCTGAAGCGATTTTATGTCCCGTCCTAAACCTCTCGTTCTCGTCATTCTCGACGGCTGGGGATACCGCGCCGAAACCAAGGCCAACGCCATCGCCCTCGCGCGCAAGCCGAACTACGACCGTCTGCTGCGCGAGTATCCGAACACGCTGATTCATACCAGCGGGCCGTTTGTCGGGCTGCCCGAGGGCCAGATGGGCAATAGCGAAGTCGGCCATCTGAATATGGGCGCCGGGCGCATTGTGCATATGGACATCACACGCATCGACCTGATGATCCTGAACGGCGAATTCCTCTCGCATCCCGTGCTCGTCGAGGCGATGAAGAATGCTCGTGGTGGCGGGCGCAAGTTGCACCTGTTCGGGCTGGTGTCGGACGGCGGCGTGCACTCGCGGCAGGAGCATCTGTACGCGCTCCTGAAGATGGCCAAGCAGCAGGGAGTCGATCGCGTCTTCGTGCATGCCTTCATGGATGGCCGCGACACGCTGCCCACCAACGGCGCCGGCTATCTCGATCAACTGCAGCAGAAGATGCGCGAATATAACACCGGCAAAATCGCGACCGTCAACGGCCGTTATTACGCCATGGACCGCGACCGGCGCTGGGAGCGCATTGCCAAGGCCTACAGCGCGATGGTCGAGGGCAAAGCCGAGGGCGGCAGCTACGTCGATGCGGTGCAGGGTATGAAAGAGTCCTACAACAAAGGGGTGACCGACGAGTTTGTGGTGCCCTTCGTTTGCACGGATGGGCGCGGCGAAGCGTTGGCCAAGAAGGGCCTGGCTACAATCGGCGACGACGATTCGTGCATCTGCTTCAACTTTCGCGCGGATCGCGTGCGCGAGATCACGCGCGCGCTGTGTCGTAACAGCGGACTGAACGAGAAGGGCGGGAGCGACTTGCTGGGCGCGGCCGAACTTGATGCAACTATCCCGCGCGAGCGCGCGCCTAAGAATCTGAAGTACGTTTGCATGACGAGGTACGACAAGAACTTCGACCTGCCGGTGGTGATTCCGCCGGAGTCGATGGCGAACATCCTGGCCAATGTCATGGGCGCCCTGAACATGCGCAACCTGCGCGTGGCGGAGACAGAGAAGTATGCGCACGTGACGTACTTTTTTAACGGCGGCGTGGAGCAGCCTTTTCCGGGAGAAGAACGGGTGATGGTGCAGTCGCCGAAGGTTGCCACCTACGACCTGAAGCCGGAGATGAGCGCCGCCGGCGTCGCCGCAGCCGTTGTGAAAGCAACGAACGAGGGTGCCTTCGACGTGATCATCGTTAACTTTGCGAATGCCGATATGGTTGGACACTCGGGCAAGATTGAGCCGACCATCAAGGCGGTCGAGACGGTCGATGCCTGCCTGGGCGAGATTGAGAAAGCGGTGCGCGCCAAAGGCGGAGCCATGCTGATTACGGCCGACCACGGGAATGCTGAAATGATGATCGACCCCGTAACCGGCGGTCCGCATACAGCGCATACGACGAATCCGGTGCCGTTTATTCTGATGGCGGAAGACGCGAAGCAGTTCACCCTGAAGCCGAATGGTTCGCTGCGAGACATCTCGCCGACGATGCTCGGAATCCTGGGGATTACTGAACCTAAAGAAATGACGGGTGCAGACTTGCGGGTGAGAAATCGGGTGATCGGGTGATCGGGCCATCTAAGATCAACATCGGGCGCTTATGGGACAGCTTTCAAGTGACTTCTTTCCGAGGCCAACGAACTTCTTGCAATCTTCGCCGCGTCCCAAAGGACGGCGCGCAGTTGATTTTAGATGACCCGATCACCCGATGACCCGATCACCGATGGGCCGATCCGCAATCACACGATGCGCAAGCTTCTGATTTGCGTTCGCCATCCTTTTGACCAGTGGAACGCTCCCTTGTGGTTTTCCGAGCGATTGCGGCGGGATTTCCCGCAACTCAATGTTGTTCATCTTCCCGATTACAAGCGGGTGGATGAAGAGATCGTCGATGCTGAAATAGTCGTGGCCTGGTCGATCCGTCCGGAGCAGATCGGGACGGCAAAGAAACTGCGATGGATTCACTCTCCGGCGGCGGCGGTTCATCAGTTGATGTTTCCGGAACTCGTCCAGAGCGAGATTGTTCTCACCAACGCGCGCGCAGTGCATGGGCCGGTGGTGGCGGAGCACGTCATTGCGTTCATCTTTGCGCTGGCCAAGAAAATTCCGGACTCGGTGCGGTTGCAGGCGAAGCACGTTTGGGGGCAGCAGATCCTGTGGGACGAACTGCCTCGAATCCGAGAAGTTGTGGGCGCAACCGTCGGCATGGTAGGCCTTGGCAGCATTGGACGCGCGGTCGCGAAGAGCGCGAAGGGCCTGGGCATGCGGGTAATCGCGGTGCGCGAGCATCCGGAGAAGGGAAGTGAAGGCGCGGACGCTGTGTTGGGGCCAGCGCAAATCGACGAAGTGTTTCGCCAGGCGGATTACATCGTGCTGGCGGCGCCGGTTACGGACAGCACAAAGGCTGTTGCGAACGCCGAACGCCTGGCGCTCATGAAAGCGGATGCCTGCCTGATCAACGTCGGTCGCGGGCCATTGGTGGATGAGGCAGCGCTCGCCGCGGCGCTCGGTGAGAAGAAAATTGGCGGTGCGGCGCTCGATGTGTTTCCGAAAGAGCCGCTTCCCGCCGACTCGCCGCTGTGGGACGTGCCCAATCTGCTGATCACTCCACACACGGCGGCGCTGACCGACAAGTTATGGGAGCGGCATTATGCGCTGTTCTCGGACAATCTCCGGCGGTATCTTGCCGGGCAGCCGCTGTCGGCGGTGGTGGACAAACACAAAGGCTACTGACTTAGATACTTGGAGCACCGGCTCGGTGGTGGTGCAGTTTGAGAATCGCCGTCCCTCAGCGGCTAAAGCCGCAATGAAAATACGACGTTTACGGCGCGGCTGAAGCCGTGCCCTTTCAAAACCGAACTCAAACGGCACCACTACCATCTTTGACAAATAATGAAGATGGGTTACCGCGTATCGATCCCAAATCCGATAATCGCAGTTACTTCAACCGGCTCCTCCCCGCGAAATGCGGGACGGAATTTCCACTTGGACAATGCAGCCAGGATTTTCGAGGTAGACTCGGGCACCCCCGGTTCCAGCACTCTCAGGTCTTTCAGAACTCCCGTTCGATCAAGGGTGCAGGCGAACAACACGTACGCGGGCCGCAGGCCATCGGGAAGGTCTTTGCGGAGAGGCTCGGGCTCGCTTAACGCTACGCGGGAAGGATGCGTGGCGGAAGCCGGATCGGAGTATTGCATCACGGCTGTTCCCAGCGAGGTTTCGATGTAGATGGAATAGTTGTCGCCCTTTAACCGATCGTAGTAGGGCAACACTCCACCCGAGCGCGCCGTCGCCATCACCGTAACTCCGGATCTTTTGTGGTCATTTACCGAGGAATGTCCGGGGCCCGTACCTGGGGCGTCGCCGCCGGGAGATCCGAAACTGGGCAGGTTGACGGTGGTTGTGCCGCCCTCCACGGATACGCCGGGCAAGGCGGGCGTGCCGTTGGTGCCATTTCCCGCGCCACCAGGGCCGGGATAGGGCGAAATGCCTCCACGCGCGTTGGGATCGGAGCCGCGCCCCGTGCCTTCTCTGCCCGCGCCTGACCCTTCCCCTTCCAAGCCGCTGCCGGGGCCATTGCCTTTGCCGATGCCCGTTCCGATGCCGCTTCCGCCAAGACCGCTTTTCGCTCTACCGCTGGGCGACATGGCGAGAGCGCCGGCTCCGCTAGAGTTCGGTACTCCAACTTTGGTTCCCGGTTCGCTGGAGATGACAACGCCGGAGCCGGCAGCGTTGCCTCCAGCGTTAGTCGGTGGAGCTACGGAGGAACCCAGGTCGAGCGGACCGCCGGCACCAGTGCCCTTGTTTCCTCGTCCGCTGCCAGAGAGAGCTTTGCCGCCGCCCAGGCCCGGCGGAGGTGGCACAACGTTGGCGTCGCCGAGGAGCGCGCCTGCGGGCTGACTGGAGCGTCCGCCGCTTTGCTGAGAACCGTGGCTGTCGATGCTGGCTGGAGGTGGCACAACCTGGGGCGTAAAGGCACCAACGCCAGATCTTGCGAGTGACCCTCCGCCAGATGCAGTGGGTGGCGGTGGAACGGGCTTGGCGCGCAAGTCGCCGGTCGCGGAGCTGCCCCAGCTGTTGAGATCGCGGCTGACTTGTGACGGCGGCGGCGCCACAACCGCGGGGGCAGGCAACTGCAGCTTGGGAGTGGACGAGACCTCGCGCTGGGGCGCGGAAACTGGCGGAGCAACCACGTCGACGGTTTGCGTCAGTGGCACACGAGAGCTGGCCAAGTCACGCTGCGCGTCCTGCGGAGGCGGTGCGATAACGGTGGGCGCGAGCGGGGTTGCGATGCGCATTTTGTCGCGCGAGACATTCGGCGCGGGTGGGATGATGCTGGGGGTCAGCATGTCCGACCTGCGGCTTGCCGCTGAGTTTAGTTCCGGCGAAGGCGGCGCCACGCTCATTGCAGGAAGAGTTGGTGCCGTGAGACTGGAACGCAGGCCTTCAGCCGGAGGCGGTCCGGGATTGGGTTTGAAGGCGAGCAGATTGGCGACTGCGGAATCCGAGTGAGGCAGATTTACCTTGGGAGCATCCACAACCTTCTCGCTGGGCTTGTCGCCGCGCGCTACGCGGAGGGTTTGCGTGCGGTGGTGGGCTTGGTGGCCGCCGGCGCGTCCGGACTTACCGGACTGCGCTCCGCCTCGGTCTTGGGTTTGCGGCAGTTCGTCACCGGAGTAATAGATGACGTCCCATTGCGGACGAGTTGGAGGAAGCGGCATCTCAAGACTGGCAAAGCGTTCGGGGAGCACGATGACCGCGATCAGCAGAAGGAATTCGAGCAGCCAGCTGACAAGCATGCCACGATAAGGGAACATGCCAACGGGCGCTTCTCCGGCCAAGCGCTTCGGAGGGCGGGTGAGCGCCGGATGCAAGGCAGACTTGAACTCTTCCCATCGGGACGACCATTCCACCAGCAGGCGCGGCGGTTCGGGCCACTGGGTGATAGTTTCGGAAATGGTGTCAACCTCGGACATTAAGTTTTGGACTGCGTCAATTTCTGGGGAGCTCCTATTAGTGTAGTGTGCCAGAAGGAGTCACAGATTTTCGCGGTAACTTCGGTGTTTTTTGGTGTCTTTTTTCTCTCGGATTGGAACGTAGTTTCTTGGAGATTATCACAATTCCATAGTCGGCAAAGCATGGTTGGCGAAGATTGCCAACTTGGGTACGCCCCCTCCCCACCGGTCTTTTGGAATCATTGACTTAGGGGAAATTCGGGTAGTGCACTAATTCCGAGTTGCGAGGCTTCCCAGGTTAGCGCCCAAAGAGCGGGCGCGAACCTGGGGCACCTTGCATCGGTACTAGGTACGGTCCGCTACTTCTTTTCGTAGACAAGCGTACCTTTGTCAGTTGGCCGACCTGGATCCCACCAGGAGTAGGTGATGACTCTTCCATCGTTACTCACTCTTAGGGATTCTTGAGTGAGGACTTTGCCATTGCGCTTCGTCAGGGTGAAGATCTCGCGTCGTCCAACCAGCCGTACCGTGTAGGTTACCCCCTCTGGAGCGTGAGACCCACGCACCGCGAACTGGCTGCGGTCATAGAGAGCAAAACCAAAATTAATCGGCAAGTCTGATCCTTCAACAGCAAGTGGGATCAAGTTTGCTCCCCCCGCACCCAGCGGTTTCGGTGGAGTAGGGGTCCTTCGACTCCGCAGATCGATTCGCTTCGCGCATCGGTCTGCTCCGCTCAGGATGACTCGGCGGAAGAGCTACACAGGTTAGCGGCCAACGAACGGGCGCGAACCTGGTTCAGGCGGCCTCGGTGTGAAGAGGCTCTTCGAGAAAAATATCCACATGGTCGCCGAGCGCGGTTAGGGACTCGTGGACAACGCCCGCAGGAACCTCAAGCACCGACGCGGCCTGGACGCGAATGGCTGCCAACCGCCAGGGCTTGAGGCTCTCTTCAATGTGGATGACAATTCGTTCCCGGTCAAGGTAAACGGCGTCGATCGGAAAACGCATGGCGAAAGTGTGGATGCCGTGGGAGGGGTTGATCCACAGTCCCTGTCCGCGGGAGAAACGGGAGGAGTCGGTGGCCATGAGGCCGCGAAAGCGCGACCAGTGGGTGCGTGCGATCAGAAGATCGGTCGCGAGATAGGTGGTGCGTGTACGGTTAAAAGCGTATCCCTTGGGCCGAGTCATTGAGTCATTGAGTCATTGACTCACCGTTTTCCAGCAACCGGCATGAAAATATGCAACAACTGAATTACAGCCGGGCCGACGGTGACGAAAATCAGGGAGGGCATGACAAAGAGCACGAGGGGAATGATCATTTTGACGGTGGTCTTGGCGGCCTGTTCTTCGGCGCGCTGGCGGCGCTCGGTGCGCAGGGAATCGGAATGCACGCGCAAGGCCTGAGCCACGCTGGTTCCGAAGCGGTCGGTTTGAATCAGGGTGGCGACCAGGGAGCGAATGTCATCGACGCCGGTGCGCTCGGCGAGATTGCGGAGCGCCTCGACGCGCGGTTTTCCGGCGCGGGTTTCGAGATCGAAAAGGTGGAATTCGCCGCTCAGTTCGGGGTGCGCGGTGCGCAGATCCTCGCCCACTCGCATCATCGCCTGATCGAGAGACAAGCCCGCTTCCACGCAGATCACAGTCAAATCGAGTCCATCGGGAAGGCCGAGGCGGAGGCGGCGCTGCCTTTCCGTCACCTTCTTTTTCAGCAAGAATCGCGGGATAAAAAAGCCGAATGCGGTCACACCCAAGAGCAGCAGGGGCGAACCGAATCCGGTAAACGCAAAAACCGCGAAGAAGGAAAGGGCAGCGAACAGGACACGCAACCCACGATAGATGGTAACGTGCTGGGGATTGCGATATCCCGCCTGGATCAGCCAGGCCTTGGTTTGCGAAACGTTGGCGGAGGAGGACGGCAAGGCGCGGCTCAGCGGATCGAGAGCCTGCTGCATGCGTTCGCGGATGGCGGGTTTAACCTGGGCTTTGGGGCGCTGCCAGCCGATTTCACGCAGGCGGGAGCCGAGCACCGACGAGGGCACAACCGCGGCCGCTCCAAATGCGAACACGATCACCACGATGGTGAGAAACACGAAAATGGTAACTGCCAGCACCATGAATTCAGACCTGTATCCTGATAATTCTGCGAATGACAAAATAGCCCATTGTTTGCAGAGTAATGCCTCCGACGATCAAGGCGTGCCCCAACGGGTCGGTGAAAAGCGGTTGAATGAACCCCGGGTTGATCATGAGCATGAGGACCACAATCGTGGGGGGCAGAGCCATGAGCAAGGCCATGGTGAGGCGTCCCTGGGCGGTGTGGACGCGAACCTGGCGCAGGATCTTGAAGCGTTCGCGTATGACATAAGAGAGGTTGTCAAGAATCTCAGCGAGGTTGCCGCCGGTTTCGCGTTGCAACATTACCGCCGTCACGAAGAACTTCACGTCGACCAGGGGAACACGGTCGGCCAGGTTGAGCAGGGCGTCGCGTACCGGGAGCCCGAATTTCTGTTCTTCGTAGAGCTGACGGAATTCTCCGGCAACGGGTTCGGCAACTTCGTTGGCAATCATTTCTAGGGCGGTGGTGAATGCGTGTCCGGCGCGAACGGCGCGGGCGAGGGTATCGATGGTCTCGGGAAACTTCTCCTCAAATTTGGCGAAGCGCTTGGTCCGCATATGCGAGGCATACGCGTAGGGGATGAAAAACCCGAGCAGGGCGCCCACCCAGCCGAAAATCATGTTTCCGCCGGCGATGAACGCGATGACGGCGAGTCCCAGGGCGGACACGGCGCACAGCATGAGGAAGTTTCCGGCGCGAACATCCAAGCTTCCCTGAGCCAGCATTTTTTGCAGCAGCGAAACTCGTGCCGAGCGGCGCAGAAAGGTGTCGAAAGCCGGGATGCGGCTGAGCACTTCGTCGCGAAGCAGAGCCACTTCGGGCGCGGCTTGCTCGGCTGGTTTCTGAACGGTGGCGAGGCGATCGCGGAGAACGCGGGCCTGGGCCTTGCGCTGATCGAACAAAGACATGCCGGCAAAGACCGCCAGCGTGACCACGACGAATACCAGCAAGGCGATAAAGAACGACATCCGCTAGACCTCCATCCGGGACTCGAAGAGCGCGGTACTCAGGCGGCAACCGGCAGTGGCGAGGCGCTCGGCGAAATGCGGCGGGTGGCCGGTGGAATGGAAGATGCCGCGCACCTTTCCGCTCTCGTCAATGCCGCTACGGTCAAAAACGAAAACGTCCTGCAGCGTGATCATCTCTCCGTCCATTCCCGTGACCTCGGAGACCGTGATTATCTTGCGCGAACCGTCGGAGAGACGCGCGACCTGGACGACGGCATGGACAGCGTTGGCGATCTGCTGGCGAATCGCACGCTCGGGAATGTTGAGATTGGCCATGGAAACCATATTTTCGATGCGAGCCAGGGCGTCGCGCGGGGAGTTGGCGTGGACGGTGGTGAGCGAACCCTCGTGACCGGTATTCATGGCCTGGAGCATGTCGAAGGCTTCTTCGCCGCGCACCTCGCCTACCACAATGCGATCGGGACGCATACGCAGGCTGTTAATGACAAGCTGGCGCATGCGGACCGAGCCCTTGCCTTCGATATTCGGAGGGCGGGTTTCGAGACGGACCACGTGTTCCTGCTTGAGCTGCAATTCGGCTGCGTCTTCGATGGTTACGATGCGCTCGGAATTCGGGATGTATCCGGAAAGAACATTGAGGACGGTGGTTTTGCCGGCGCCCGTTCCCCCCGAAATGATGATGTTCAGGCGGCCCTTGACCATGGCCGAGAGCAGTTCCAGCATGGGTCCGGTCATGGTCTTGTTGTCGATCATGTTGCGTGCGGTGAGCGGGTCGCGACCAAAGCGGCGGATGGAGAGGCAGGCGCCGTCGAGCGCCAGGGGCGGAATAATGGCGTTGACGCGCGAGCCATCCTGCAGGCGGGCATCGACCATGGGCGAGGACTCATCGACGCGGCGCCCGATGCGGGACACGATGCGGTCGATGATCTGCATCAAGTGCTGGTTGTCCTTGAACGACAAGCCGGTGATTTCAAGCTTGCCGGCGCGTTCGATGTACACGCGGTCGAAGCGGTTGACGAGAATATCGGAAATGGTGGGATCTTTGAGGAGCGGCTCGAGCGGGCCCAGGCCAAAGATTTCGTCGAGGATCTCGCGCGACAACTGCTCGCGTTCGGCGAAACTGAGAGGAACCGCCTCGCTGTTCACTGAACTGCGAATCAGGACGAGAACTTCTTCGCGCGCCGAATCTCCGGTCGAGCGACCGAGTTTTTCCAGGTCGAGGCGATCGAGGATCTTGCGGTGCAAATCCGCCTTGACCTGCTGATACTCGCTCCGTTCGAAAACTTGCAGATTGGCCATGTATTTTAGCTCTCAGCTCTCAGGTCTCAGCTCTCAGGTCCTCGACTATTGGCTATTCGTTCTTGGCGACTGAGCCAAGACTGAGAGCTGACAGCTGAGAGCTGAGAGCTAATCTACACCGTCTTAAACAACGACCAGGCCGTGCGTTTCAGTTCCAAATCGTCCTTGGTCAAGTATTCCGCGAGCCCGGAAATGGAGCGGGCAATTTCAGTGGTTCCCTGCTGCATCAAGGGAACGCCGCGATCGATCGCGGTCGAGACCGCGAAGTACTGATTGGGGATTCGCCAGAGCACCGGCGCCCCGATGGCAGCCTCGGTCTCCGCTTCATTGAAGCCCGCGACCTTGCGATAACGGTTCAAGACCAAGGCAAAGCGGTCGCGTGAGCCGCTCTCGCCCAGATACTGGGCCACTCGCCCGGCACCCCATAGGGACGCGACATCGGCGTGGGCGACGAGCAGAATTTTCTCGGACAGGTTGCAGACCAGGCGAGTGGCGCTGTCGAGCCGGGAGGAAGCGTCCACGACGATGTAGTGAAACACGCCGACCATGGTGTCAAAGAGGCGGGCAAAATCGGAAGCGGAGGGCTCGATAGCGGTGGGAATCGCGGCGCCGGCCAGCAACTGCAAGCCGTGATCGTGACGAACCATGAAGCTGTCGAGCAGGGACGAGTCCAGGCGATGCAGATTCGTGATGGCGTCGGAGATGGTGAATGTAGGCTTGAGATTAAGATGCAGGGCGCAGTGACCCAGCGGCGCCAGGTCTATGAGCGCCGTGCTGTGATGAAGCGACTGCAAGGCCAGAGCGAGATTGACGGCGACCGTGGTGGCGCCGCTGCCGCCTTTGGCGTTCACGACCGCGAACACCTTTCCCCGCGAACTTTCGCGCCCGGGCTTGCGGCGGGTTGCCGTCAGGCGGACGAAGGCTTCCAGCAAATCGGTGGTGGTGGTGGGGCGCTCAATGTATTCGCGCACCCCCGCCCGCATGGCACTGATAATCAACTGCGGTTGAGTCATGGCGCCGACAACGAACATGGCTGTATCGGGAAGTTCCTGGTGCAGCAGCTCCACGGCTCGTAGCGCCGAGGTGACGCCATCGCTGGCGATATCCACCAGAATCACGTCGGGTGCAAAGGCTTGAGTTCTGCGGATGACCGGGTCGTTGGCGGCCAGAGGCAGAGTGGGGTTACTGCAGACAGTACGGGCTACGCTGGTGCCATCCACCAAAACCTGAAGCACCGCGCGCTGGTCATTGTCCGTGGCGAACACGGCTACTGTCAATTCCGGCATGACTCGTTCCCCACCCCGATCGGGTCATCTGACCATCGGGCCAGCTGAACCCGATCACCCGATGATTCGATCACCCGATTCTACTTGCTGCCTCCGGACTTCTTGCCATCGAACTTGCCCTTGTCCAAATTCGGCACCGGCATCGACGGACCCTTCGGCGCTTCGACACTGGGCGAAATCCGGTGCACCGTGCACAAAACCATCAACTCCGAGTTGCTCTTTTGGGCGCTTTTGCTTTTGAAGAAATTTCCGAGGATCGGAATATCGCCCAGTCCGGGAATCTTGTTGGCAACATTGGTGACCCGGTTATCCATCAGGCCGGCGATGACGAAGCTCTGGCCATCTTGCAGTTCGAATTCTGTATCCGCCTTGCGCGTGCTGATGGCGGGTATGGTAGTTCCGGCAACCGTGACGGCGTCCGCGAAATCCAGCGTACTCACCTCGGGAGCGACGTGCAGGTGAATGCTGCCGTTCGGCTGAATCACGGGGGTGAACTTGAGGCGAACGCCAAACTCGCGAAACTGAATCGTGACGGTTGCAATGCCGCTGGCGTTTTGCTGCGCGACGGGAAAGGGAAATTCTCCTCCGGCCAGGAAACTGGCTTCCTTGCCATTGACCGCGATGAGGTTGGGCTCGGCCAGAATCTGCAAAAGATTCTGTGTCTTAAGGGCCTCGATCACTGCGCCCAGATGGACCTGAGGGTTAAAGAAAAACATGTTGAGCAGGTTCGATACCGTGGTCGTCGCAGTCGTTCCGATGGTACTGGTGGGAGTCGGGCCGCCAATCGTACTCGTAATGGGTGAGGTGGTGACTCCTCCGAACTGGCCGGTGGTCGTGCTGCCGATGGTATTTCCCACGCCGGTGGTAAGAAGGTTGAAGCCTATTTGGGTCAGAGCCGAACGATCCACTTCAGCAAATTTGACTTCCAGAAGCACTTCCTCTGCCCCGACTGGGCCAAACGTCAGCACGTTCACGACATTCTTGGAATACGCCGAGGCCAGTGCGCCCGCATGCTTGGAGACGTCCTCGTTGGTTACGTGGCCAGAGATAACAATCGCGTTACGTGAGGGTGTCACGCTGATCTGCTCATTCGGGAACAGGCGATGCATTTCTTCCGAAGCCGCGGTGATATCGACATCCACCCGAAGATCGAAGCTCCGAGAACGCTCCAGTTCGTCCCAGATCAGCAGTGAAACCTCGCCCGGAGCGAGTCCGTTGACCAGAACCTGGGTGGGCGTGACGACCAGCGCGTCGGCCACTGAAGGGTCGGTTACCGAGACGCGCTTCAGTCTTTCAGTCGTGTTAATCAGGAGGGACTTACCCACCATCACGCGCAACGGGGCTGCACCCGCGGTAACGCCCTGGCCGGGTGCAGACGCGGCTGTGGTGGCCGATTGCGCGGCTGGCGCATTGTCCTGGTTCTGAGAATCATGATTCGGAGAAGAAGTGGAAGCCGTTGCCGGAGCGGCCGGCGGATTGCCGTCGGGAGCAACGGTACGCGCGAGCGCCCTGGTTGTGAATATGGTTGCCGCACCGAGAAGTACAACGGCTGCGACGAGCGTAAGAACTTTCATGAATTCGCACCTCTGCGAGGATGCACGAGCATGAGCGGACGCGAATCGTTGCGATATTGTGGGTTCAAAACTTGCTGGTTTCATCCCGTTTGCTGCCGCGGATCATTTCTACCGTATAGGGTGCCGGCGCTGCTGGAGGCGCCGCACTTTTCGCTACTGCTTTGTGGACTTTGGGCTTGGACTCGGTCGCCGCGGGTTTCTCGCCCAGGTACAGCGAACTTGTCCGGGTCGCGCCGATGCCTCCCTTTTTCGTGTCCAGTGGATTCCGCAAAGAGAGCTGAATCCGTCCTTCCTGCGAAACCAGCGCCAGTTTCTGCGCGTCGTCCGGAGAAACCAGCAGCGTAATCACCGGGGCGGCTTGCGCATCTGCGGAAGCGGTCCGGTCCAGGCTCTTGCCCACGGCGATGACGGCGACGTTTTCGAGGACGGTGGTGGTTTGACGCTCGTTGCCGCTGCCTTGCGTACCCGTAGCCAGCACATCCACGCGCGTGCCCGGTTGCACGAAGCCGGCTACCGAAACCACATCGTTGACACGTACTGAGACTGCGCGCATTCCCTGCGGGATCAACGAGGGCAGGCCGGCTCCAGCGTTTAGCGCCGCCAGCTTGCTGGGCAGAATAAACTCGCCTTTGCTTACCGGCAGAACTGCACCGCGGCCCAGGACCTTCGAAGTCGCGGAGAAAGCCCCGGGTGGAACCGCGGACGGCGGGAGAGTGACGACCTTGACATCTTGAGGTTCCAACTTGGCTCCGACCTGAATATCGTCGGCAGCGACGACGACCGGCACTGCGCCCGCATTGCTGGCTGAGCCCGCAAAGGTTCGCAGCCGGTTATAGACGGTAAAGGCGACGAGCAGGCCGACCGCGAGCGCCAAGCCCCCGATCATCAACAAGCGGCTTCGATTCATTCCTCTCCTTCCGGATAACTCCGGACTCATTAGTCGCCACGGCGGACTTAAGTATTTCCGCGAGCGACGTACTCCTAGACGTACTCCTAGAGGTGGCGGCCTACTGGCTAATTGAGCTGGCTACCTGCGAAAATACGTTGTTGGCATTGCCGCCGATCAGACGGACGGTGCCGATGACGATCACCAAAATTACGGCTAGCATTACAGCGTATTCTGCGATGTCCTGCCCTTCCGCATTGCGCCACAAGAGCTTAGCCAGATCTGTCATTCTAGACTCCTTCGAGCTTACTGCCGGGAACTCCGAATCCGGGACAACCGTGGGACCAGTCCCCATGCGCTAGTTTCGCAGATTCGGGACGGCTCTGGGAAACATTTTTTCACTTTCGTAATTATCTGATGCCGGGTGTTTTGCTGGCCCCTGGAAAGGATCGGCATTTCCCATGGCGGGGTGCGTTCGGACCAGCGTTCGGGCTGGCGTTCGGACTGGCGTTTGGACCAGGATGACCGCCTTGGAGTCGCGGAATGCAACATGCCAATTAGCGTCGAGCAGGAGGGCCTGCGCCAGCGCGCAGGAGGGGGGCACAAGCACCGCCTCCACCTTCCAGTTGTCAAGAACGTCTCGCCAGCCGGTCCGGAGCTGGACGGCGGTCTCAAACTGTCGGAGGAGGTCTTCGCTCCGGAGATCGGCGCCATAGAGGTCCGCTCGGCCATCCACGAATACGCGATATTCGGGATAGAGCTTCCAGATCGCATAGCCTCCCCAGTCGTAGTAAACAAAGATCTTCCGGGGTTGGTCGCTGCCCCGCAAGAACGCAACTGCTTGTTCGGGAAACTGCTCCGCCTCGCGAGCCTCTTGGTTGCGGGCAAGAGTGACCCACTTCACCAATGCAAGGACAGCCATCAGCACGAGAACAGCCCCGTTAAAGAGTGGCCGGAACCGCGTGGAGATTGGATGCTGCTGCGCGACTGCCTGGGGCGCTGAAGCCCCCGGGAGAGATGCGGCGATCACCGGTATCGCCAGCAAAACGAAAATTGGAATGTGGCGGACAGCGTCCAGAGCGGCGAAAGAGGTAAGGAGCAGGGGCACGATCACACGCCCTTTAGGCTGCGATCGGGAACTGGCGAGTGCGGTCATGAGGAGCAGCCATACCAGTAAAAATGGCCGATAGAGCCATTCATGAAAATCCGGCGAGAACCACTCGACAATAAACGACCGCATCGCGGGCGATCGTAAGGTATCGAAAGGATAACGATACAGTTGCGCGCCGCTGGGGTTGATGGGCACGAGAGCCAAACAAGCCAGCAGAACGAGCAGCACCCAAAGAAGCATGGGGCGGGCGTCCTGCCAAGGCGTGTTGCCGACGGAGATCTCCAAGATCAGGCCGACACCATAGGCCGACAACAACGCGAGGCCGAGCGCGAATCCGGCGTGCAGATTCAGCCAGAGGAGAAATAGCGGCGGTATCCAGAGCAGCAGCCGGGGCCGGGCTTTTTTCGTTTCTGTACCAGCTTCGAGTTTTGTGCCACCTTCGAGCAGCCATAGAAGCAGGCTAGCGAGCGTAAAGGTGAACATCTGCGCCCGCACGCCCCAGGAGGGAGCCGACGCTAGAGCGCCGACGACCGTCGCTGCAGCGGCCCAGTGTTTCTTTCCAGGGCAGCGCAGATAGAGCAGCATAAAGCCAGCCGTCGTAACGATCGCGGAGAAGACAATCAGCGCGGTGGCTCCGAGATGTTTCCAGAGTTCGTAAAACACGACGTCCGACAACCACTCATGCGACACCCACGCGTGCCCAGCGCGAGTGAAGGAAAAAGGGTCGGAGTGCGGGACGTGACCGGTTTCCACGATCCACTGGCCGGTGCGCAGATGCCACCAGAGATCGGGATCGACCGCATTGCGCGCCGTCATGGCCAGGAGGCCAAGAAACAGGATCGCGGCGAATGCGGACTGCGTGTTGCCCAGCGCTTGGAGGATTCGTCGCATCGTGACTCGCGATTATAGAATGCGCGCGGTTCTGGCACGGATGTGTTTTGCGGAATGAAGACAACAGAATGTGGATAGAATAGGCATTCCATTGGAACCATGCCCCTTACACCGAGACTGCGCAGCTGGTTGCTAGTAACAGCACTTCTGTGGATGGCGGTTATTAACGGCGCCATGTTATGGAACACGCGAGTCGCAATACGCCAGGGCTACGGCGATTTTTCCTCGTTTTACACGGCCGGTGTTCTGGTTCGCAGGGGACTGGGTTCCGAACTCTACAATCCCGCCGCCCAGTGGGAAGTACAGCAGGAATTTGCGTCCGGTGTAGAAATTCGCCGAGGCCCTCTGCCTTACATTCGGCCGCCGTTCGAAGCTTTATTGTTTTCGCTGTTCGCCACTTGGCCTTATGCCATAGCTCTGCTCGTCTGGACAGGCCTCAAACTTGCTCTTCTCTCGGCGATTCCGTTTGTCGTGGTGCGCGGCAGATGTTGGAAAGAACCTTTCCCACGTTGGGCGACGGTTCTTCTCGTCCTCGGTACATTTCCGGAGTTTATGGATCTGCTCATGGGCCAGGATGCGCCACTCCTTGCCTTCTTGTTCGCGATTGCTTTCCGGCAGCTTTCAAAGCACAGAGATGCGGGCGCGGGTTTCACTCTCGGTCTGGCACTGTTCAAATTCCACTTGGTGATACCTTTTGTGGTCGCGCTCTTGATCGCCGGCCGCAAACGAGTTTTGCCAGGCTTTGCAACATCCGCCTGCGCTGTCTTTGCCGCTTCCGCTGCCATCGTTGGCTGGAAAGGCTTGTTAAAGTACCCCAGCTATTTGCTGGCTTTGAACCAGGCAACGGGCGTGGGACTGATCACGCCTGGAAATCAGATGAATCTTCGTGGGCTGCTCATTTTTGTGGTCGGTCGCGTACCCTATCCCGGAGGTGTCCATTGGGTGTTGGCGCCCGTCGCGCTCGCGGCCATTGTGGCCGCAGGTCTGCTTTGGCGAAAAGCGGGAGATCGCTTATTGGCGGAGGGGTTTGGGCTGGCGACCATTGTCGCCATCATCACCAGCTATTATTCCTACGAATACGATCTGCTCTTGCTGATCGTCCCCCTGCTCGCGATGCGTACCCGGCCTGATGACGCTCCCAAAGCAGATGGAGCGACTCGATATCTGGAAACAATCGGCATGCTGCTTCTGCTGCTTACGCCCGTGTATTGGTTCACAAGAGTGCAACTTCAAGCCGAATGCCTGATGACGCTACCACTGCTGTCCGTGGGCGTTGCCTTGGCGCGCAGGCTGAGCCATGCGGGCGCGGAAACGGGGTCGGAGCGAAGGGCGCCGATACCGGACGGGCCAGGATGACCACTGTCAAACGAATGGCGGCCTCTCCGGTGTTTATTTTTGGAGCGGCGCTCGCTACGCGCCTAGCCAGCGCAACCTACATTCTCTCCAACAGATTCGGGACTCAACTGCTCTTTATGGGGAATGAGCCGTCGCATATTGCAGCGGCCTTAGCCGCTGGCCTGGGCTTCTCGTCACCCTATGCCGGTGCACCGACCGCGCCAACCGCTCAGCAGCCTCCTCTATATCCCTTGATGTTGGCTGGCATATTTAAGCTGTTCGGAATCTGTACGGCGACATCGGCATGGACGGCAGTGTTAGTGAATGTTTTAGCTGGTGCCGTCACCGCGGTGTTGCTTTACCACGTGGGGAGACTCCACTTTGGCGAAACGGGTGGCATTTTGGCGGCGTGGCTCTGGGTGCTGCCCTGGATGTACCAAACGAACGCATTCTCCGTGAGCCTGACGCCCGCATACTTGGCAGCCTCAGGGTTGACCTTTCTATTCTTGTGGGTTCCGAAAAGACTCGAAGGGAACCGCAGCTGGTTGGTTCTCGGCATCTATTCGGGGCTGCTCGTTCTCCTTCAGCCGGCTCTTCTGACCGTGGTCTTGGTTTACGGAGGCTGGCTCGCGGTTTCGAAAGGGTCCTCACCGCGAATCTTGATCGGCTTGGCCGGACTTCTACTGACACTGGCCCCTTGGACGGTAAGAAACTACGTCACATTCGAGCGCTTCATTCCTCTTCGCGATAATCTTGGTTTGGAACTTTGGCTGGGAAACCGGCCTGGAATGCAGGGAACAGTCGACTTTTCCGGTGATTTTCCCGACACCGATCCCAGTAACTACGCGCGGCTTGGCGAACTACGCTTCATGGATGGAAAACTTGACGCATCCAGGAAGTTCATCCTGAGTGACCCCGTGGCCTTTATCGGGCGCGTACTCCGGCGTATGGTGAATTTTTGGTACTTTCCTTATCCTTTTCCGTGGATTGCAGTCTCGATCCTGGGATGGCTCGGAGCAACGTGGGCAATACGAAAAGACAGAAATGGATGGGTCTGGCTGCTCATGCTGGCGGTTTTTCCCCTGGTGTATTATGTTACCCACAACTTTCCCACTTACCGGCATCCGATAGAACCGCTCGTGGTCTTGCTGGGCGCAAACGCCATCGTCGAAATCGTCGCTCAGGCCAAGAAGGCCGTCGCAACAAAGAAATTTTCGATTGGACGATAAATGTCACCGAAGGGTTGTAATATCCAGGGGCCCTTAGATCGGCGATGAGGTCCGGCATTTTCCATAAATCGTTCTGGCTGTTTCTCGCGGCTGCGGTCTGCGCGATGGGCATGTGGACCTACGCTGACCGTGTGCTGATTCCGCATCAGATCACCGACGCAGCGGCGCATGGCAGTCCGCGCGGAAATTTTTCCGACCTCTATCCTCGTTGGATCGGGGCTCGGGAACTTCTCCTGTATGGCCGAGACCCTTACAGGGCGGAAGTCACGCGCCAAATTCAAGCCGGATACTATGGCCGTCCCCTCGATCCTTCCCGTCCCGCAGACCCGAAAGACCAGCAAGCATTCGCTTATCCTGTATACGTCGTTTTTTATTTGGCGCCTGCACTTCATCTTGGCTTTGGCGTCGTCCAAAGAGCATTTTTCTGGATTTTGGTCGGCATGACGTTGGCCAGCGTTCCTCTCTGGCTTCGCGCGTTGGGTTGGACGGTCGCTCCCTTGGTTCAGGCTGCCATGCTGGCCCTGACCCTGGGCAGCATGGCGGTTCTGCAGGGACTGAAACTTCAACAACTCAGTCTGTTCGTTGCCGCCATGTGCGCCGGGTCAATGGCGCTGCTGGCCGCAGGACGCCTGATTCCCGCCGGAATTCTGCTGGCTTTGGCGACCATCAAGCCGCAGCTTGTGTTGCCGCTGGTGCTGTGGCTCGGTATTTGGACCATCGGCGACCTGAAGCACCGATACCGGTGGGCTGCATCATTTCTGACGGTAACGTTTGTGTTCTGCGCCGCTTCGGAGTGGTTTCTGCCGCACTGGATCGGGCGCTTCTGGCATGCGGCTGGCGCCTACCTGCAATACACACAAGCGGTCTCGATTCTGGAGTCCATCCTCCCCCACCCGTGGGGCAGACTACTTGAGGTGCTTTTTGCAGGAACCACCGCAGTGGTTTGTTGGAAGCGGCGCAAACAGGCGGAAAATACCGGCGCGTTCCAGTCGTCCACCTGTCTTGTGATGGCGCTGACCGTACTCGCGGTGCCCACTTTCTCGCTCTACAACCAGGTGTTTCTGCTTCCCGCCATCCTCCTTTTCGCCCGCGATCGAAGAACGATCTGGGAAGGGAACTTCATCAGCCGTGCCCTCCTGATTATTGTTACTGTATTATTGGCTTGGCCTTGGCTCTCGACCACAGCGCTCGGAGCGCTTTCCTTTGTTTTGCCGCACGAAACTGTCGAGCGAGCCTGGTCAGTCCCTCTTTGGACGGTGCCACACATGCCCGTGGCGGTGGCTGCGTTGATGCTGGTCCATTACTATCAAAAGACTTTTGCTGCGCCGCTGGGGCCGGGCTCGTCGTAGAATGCTTGGGAGCCACTGCCAGTTTGCGGGCATGATGGCGGCAGGAGAGTCCAGCATAAATGTCGACCACGTCGCATTCGGGCATATCTACTGTCTTTCCCATCGCGATCTTCGTACAGGGGAGTGATCAGCAGACGCTGTCGCTGAATCATACCCCCTACACCGTGGGCCGCAAGGTGGATCGCGACCTGGTGATCGCCGACCCGCGTGTGTCCCGCGAGCATGCTCAGATCGTGGCAGAAGACGGCGAGTTCTTTGTCGTTGACCTGGGCAGCAAACACGGCACCTTCGTCAATGGCGAGAAAGTTGACCGTCATAAACTGCAGCGCAACGACCGCCTGGAATTTGGCGCGCGCGATATTGCCTATCTGATCTTCCACCCGCTGCACACGACCTCAAACACGGCGCGGGAGTTTCTGAGCCAGATCTCTGGCATTCAGATTGCGCCGGAAGCCAGCGACCTCGAGAAGCTCACGCTGTTCATGGAAGCGGCGCGCAAGCTGAACACCATTGGCGTGCTCGATGAAATCCTGGTTACGCTGCTTGATGCCACGCTGAAACTGACTCGCGCCGAGCGCGGCTATATCTTCCTGCGCGAACCCGGCGGAGCCCTGACGCTGGCTGCCGGGCGCAACTCGAAGGGCGAGGCGCTGCTCGACGACACGACAATTTCGCGGTCGGTGCTAGAAGGTGCCTTGACCTCGAACTCCGAATACCTGGTCACCGACACCAGTCAGATGCTCGACGCGAAGGAGCGGAAAAGCATCGTCGCCTTCGACCTGCGCACCGTGATCTGCATGCCGCTGCGCAAGCCGCTCGTGCAAACCACCCGTGCCGAACAGCCGGCCGGTGGGGAAGTGATGGGGGCGCTCTACGTCGATTCGCGCTTTGCCTCGCGCGATATCACCAGCGTCGGCCACGATATTTTGCGCGCGATCGCGACTGAAGCTGCCCAGTTGATCGAGAACGCGCGCCTGGTGCAGGCCGAAGAAGCCGGGCGCCGTTACCAGCAGGAATTGGGGATCGCGGCCTCCATTCAGCAGCGTCTGTTGGCGGTGACCCTCCCCGAGGTTCCTTTTGCGCGGGTGCACGGACGCAACATCTCTTGTAAGGAAATCGGAGGCGATTTTTTCGAAGCGGTGAGCACGCCCGAAGGCTTGGCCGTAATTCTCGCCGACGTCAGCGGAAAAGGAGTCTCGGCCGCTCTGCTGGCTTCCATTCTCCAGGGCATGGTCTACTCGCAGCTCATTTCGGGCATGCCACTCACGGAAATCGTCACGGCGGTCAATCACTTCTTCACCTACAAGCATATCGGTGAGAAATACGCGACTATGATCATTACGCGCCTGCGCAGCGACGGCGATCTTGAGTACGTCAACTGCGGACACGTTCCACCGGTGTGGATCTGTGGCAACGAGGTGCTCCGGCCAGCCCACGGCAACCTGCCCGTAGGCCTGCTGGCCGATGCGACTTACTCGAGCGACCGCTGCCAGATGAGGGCGGGGGATCGGCTGATTCTGGTGACCGACGGCGTCACCGAAGCCGAGAACGCCCGCGGAGATATGTTTGACAGCGAACGCCTCGAAGTTGTGGCCGGGAAGAGCTCTTCGATGGAGGACGTGTTCACCGCCGTCGCCGACTTTTGCGGAGGCACGCCGCTCAACGACGATTGCACGGTAGTTGAAATGTTCTATACCGGCAGCTAAACCCTACTAGCGTTCATCGACGCTGCGCTCAGATCCTAGCAGGCTGCGGAAAAATGGACTCCGCGACTTAGATTCTCTCCAGTCTTAGTGATTTTGTGATTCGGGAAGGGTTCTGGCTGCATCCGCTGGTGTCCCGCGGATTTATTTTCGGGCCTGC
>Ga0181526_10000856_pt1 | contig 30902 bp, 29 predicted proteins | sample PEATcosm2014_Bin_35_FD_119750 | JGI IMG/M metagenome (GOLD analysis project Ga0181526, IMG submission 119750) | Peatland microbial communities from MTU Mesocosm Facility, Houghton, MI, USA - PEATcosm2014_Bin06_30_metaG | ecosystem: Environmental > Terrestrial > Soil > Wetlands > Peat | place...
CAACTCCCTTGGGCAAGAGCCGTGGTGGGACGCCGACAGGCGAGCTGCCCCAAAAGGGCAGAGCCGCACCCGATGGTGCGGAGGATACGGATCAGCGTTTGTCGGCGTTCCGCTTCCTTGATTGATTTGGCGAATGGGGTGAGGCGAACCGGAAAGCAGAGACCCACCGCTCTGTTTTGGTTCGTAAGCCCAAGGTTCGCGCTTCACGTGGCTGGCATCTGAGAAACTCGGGCGCATGCGCGCCGCGAGAACGAGAGCGTGCATCCATCTCCCCACAGAGGCGGTGGATCGATCACTCGTTACACGAGAGCCCGAATTGCGCGAGCCCCTCTTCGAGATAGTCGCCGAGCATCGGCATGCCGAGCAGATAGGACGCCGTGCGCTTATTGTGGGCGCGGTCGGCTTCGGCGCGCAATTCGGCCCAATCTTCGATGGTGCCGTCGCCGCGCCCGAGCCAGGCGAGCGCGACGAGGTCGACCTGCTCGTCTTCGCTCAAGCCGAAGATGGCGGCGCGGATTTCCTGGACCACCGGATCGTCCTTGTGGTCCTCCAAAACCGACAGCATGGCGTCATCGGTGGCGTTCGAGGAATCGCCCGGGTCGGTCACGACGTCCTTGACGTCGAATTCATGCGCCTTGGCGATGAGGTAGCAGACCTTATCGGGCGAGATCGACAGATCCGGAAGATTCTCGGGCGCTTCGTTCGAAATGACTTTGTTCGACATCGCTTCCTCCAACGGGCGCGCTTCGCAAAACCTCTAGCGCCAGAGAATAATGCGCGCGAAACACACCGGGACCGTTGACCTAGCTCAAAAGCCCAGCCGGCTGGTTAAGCGCCGTGGGGGGCAAAACGGCCGCTTAACATTAATCCGACCGTTTTCTGACTTTAGGCGGCAAATCTGCTACCCGGCTAGGCGCGAATTTCTCTCTGTCATCCGCGCCTTAACCATCACGCGACCGTTCCGGTTCCCACAGCAGATGAGCCAAAAAAGAGCCAATTTGCGAGCCAATTCCTGCGAAACAGCCGTCATCGGCGCCGGTCCCTACGGGCTGTCGGTCGCCGCCCACCTCAAAGCTGCCGGCATCGCAACGCTCGCATTCGGCGAGCCGATGGCATTCTGGCGGCACAATATGCCGAAAGGCATGATGCTGCGCTCGCCGTGGCGCGCGACCCACATTTCCAATCCGGCCGGTACGCTCTCGCTCGACGCTTACGCATCGGCCCACGGCATCGCCGCCGACCGGCTGCTGCCGCTCGAAGATTTCGTCGCCTACGGCGAATGGTTTCAGCGCCACGCGGTCCCGGATGTCGATCGCCGCGCCGTGCGCACGATCGAGGCGACTGCCGACGGCTTTCGCTTGCTGCTCGACGACGGCGAAACTCTGAGCGCCGGCCGGGTCGTGGTCGCAACCGGGTTGCGCCATCAGGAGTACCGACCCGACGCTTTTCGCGAACTGCCGGCCGAGCTCGTCAGTCATACGAGCGAGCATAAAGACTTCGAAAAATTTCGCGGCAAGCGCATCGCCGTGATCGGCCGCGGACAAAGCGCCTGCGAATCCGCGGCGCTCTTGGCCGAAGCCGGCGCCGACGTGGAACTCATCAGCCGCGGCGATATCCATTGGCTGGGCGCGGCCGCGCCCGGAGCCCGACGCGTGGCGGCGTGGCTGCGGCAAATGTTGAAGTCGCCGTCCGAGGTCGGACCGTTCCCCTTGGGCTGGCTTGCCGAGGCGCCGGGATTGGTCCGCTATCTGCCGGAAACTTTACGGGCGGAATTTTCCCGACGCTGTCTCAAGCCCGCCGCCGCCGGCTGGCTTCGGCCGCGCTTTAGCGCGGTGGCGTGCAGGCCCGGACGCAGCATCACAGGGGCGCGCGCCAGCGCCAACCGCGTCGCGCTCGACCTCGACCGTGGCGAGGCGACGTTCGATCACATCATTCTCGGCACCGGTTACCGGGTCGACGTTTCCCGGCTGGGGATGTTGTCGCCTCGCCTCCTGCAGAATCTATCGTGCGTCCAAGGTTCGCCGGTGCTGCGCGGCGGTTTCGAATCGAGCGTGCCAAAACTGCATTTCGTCGGCTCCTACGCGGTCGGAAGTTTTGGACCGCTGTTGCGCTTCATCGCCGGCGCGCCATTCGCGGCGCGAGCCGTGACGGCTGCGGCAAGGCGCGGCCTTGCGCCCGCGCATTCCACCGCAATCGACCCCGCCATTACTCTTCAAGATACCGCCGTCGCACAGCCCTCGCCGCCGCAATGATCGAGCCCGACGAACCCGTCGCCGTTACGCGCCCGGGCGCCATCGTCCTCGGCGGCGCCCATGGCAGCCTCGAGATTGCGCGCAGCCTCGGCCGCCGCCGCATCCCGGTCTGGCTCGTCACCGCCGACAACCCGCTGCCGGGCCTGTCGCGCTATGTCGAGAAAAGCCTGACCTGGTCGGGACCACGCGCCGACGGCGCGCTGCGATTCCTCATCGAACTCGCCCGCCGCCACAACCTTGACGGCTGGGTGCTGTTCGCCGGCAGCGACGAAGATCTGCGCTTCATCGCGCAAAATCATTTGGCGCTCGGCTCGGCCTTCACGCTCACCACGCCGAGTTGGAACAAAGTGCGCGGCGCCTATGATAAGCGGCACATGAATGCCCGCGCCGCGGAACTCGGCATCGCGCAGCCGCGCACGCATTATCCGCGGAGCCGCGACGAGCTCAACGACCTCGACATTCCATTTCCGGTCATTCTCAAGCCGACCGTCCGCGAGAGCCGCAACAGATTTGTCGATGCCAAAGCCTGGCGCGCCAACGACCGGCGCACATTGTTGGCGCTTTACGACGAAGCAAGAACGCTGATCGGCGCCGACAACATCATGATTCAAGAAATGATTCCCGGCAATGGCGCGGCCCAATTCTCCTATGCGGGCCTGTGGCGCGACGGCAGGGCGGTGGCTTCGCTCGTGGCGCGGCGCACGCGGCAATATCCGATCGATTTCGGCTTCACCAGCACCTTCGTCGAGACGGTCGAGCAGCCGGCGATCGAAGCGCTCGCCTCGCGGTTTCTTCGCTCGCTCGATTTCAGCGGTCTCGTGGAGATCGAGTTCAAATTCGATGCCCGCGACGCCGCCTACAAGATCCTCGACGTCAATGCGCGCGCCTGGACCTGGCTCGGGCTCGGGGCTGCCGCGGGCGTCGACTTTCCGGCGCTGCAGTGGCGGCTCGCGACGGGCGAGACGGTGACGCCGATCGTGGCGCGCAGCGGCATGCGCTGGCGCTATCTTACGCGCGACCTTGCGGCGGCCTTTGCCGAGATGATGGCTGGCAGGCTGTCGGCAGTGAATTATTTGCGCTCGCTGCGGCAGTCGTCGGCGTCGGCGGTCTTTGCCTGGGACGATCCCTGGCCGGCCCTCGCCGATTTGCCGCTCAGCGCCATCCGCGTCGTCGCGCGGCGGCTTTGCCGCCGCCATCGCGATAACGCGATTCGCCTCGCGATCGGCGAAGCCGCGCCGCTCACCGCGGTCACTTCGTCAGCCGCGCCGCCGCAACCGCCTGTTGGAACAGCGTCTGCATAGCCGCCGAGATATCGCCGTCGGTCGTCACCGAGAAAAACATGCCGGGCGAGGCGCAGCTCTGCATGTTGGACGATATCTGGTTCTGAAACGGCGCGATCCAGTTATTGTACCAACTGTTGGTCGGCAGCGGCAGGTAGTCGGTATAGATGACAGCGATCTGGATGCCGCGGTTCTTCACCGTCGTGCACCAGGTCGTATTGAACGGCTGCTGACAGCGATTGCCGTCCAAGGATTTTGAACAGCTCGACGACACCTCGTCGTCGACGCCATCGGACACGATAAACAGCACCTCTTGCGGCGTGCTGCTGGGGGTGCCGGTGCCAGGCGACGGCATGATGCCGTTGACCTGCGACATCGCCGTCTCGAAGTCGGTGTCGGTATCGCTGTTGTTGTTGGTCTTGGTGAGCCAATTATTGTCGTAGACTTCCAGTACGTTGATGTTGGCCGCCGCGGCCTGTGCGTTGGCCAAATTGGACGTCAGCGACTGGATCGTATTGAGTCCCGCATTGCTGAACGTGTAGATCGCCGCCTGGTATTGCTGGCTGTTCGGCCCTTCCATCGACGATGCCGAGCTCATCAGCGACTGCGTGGCGGACGCCAAATTCTGCATCCGTGTCACCACGCCGAGTTTTTGGGCCAGCGCGTAATTATCGACGCCGCCTGCGTTGCCGAGATTATCTGCGGATGGATTCGATTCATGACAGGCAAAGGCGCAGCCGCCCTGCGCCTGCGTATTGGCCACCATCGTGGTGATGCCCGCCGACGTGGCCGCGATGTTCATGGACGGCGAATTGTCGAGTAGCAGATAAAAGTTGATATTCGTCGTCAGGCCGGCCTGGGCGGTCGACGACCCCGTCAGTGTCAGCGTCGGATAGCCGAAAATACCCATGAACAGATTGGTTTTGGTCGCCGTGTAGTTGACGACAGCGGTGCGCGCCGTCGTCGAGTCCGTCACCGTGGCGGTCGCATTGCTGATCGACAGATTGCCGATATTCACCGCTTCGGCATTGAAGGTGCTTTGCGCGGTGGCCTGCGCCGCGGCGGCCGTGCCGGTGATGGCGAGATGATCCACCGCCGACAGCGCCGCGGTATCGGCGATGGCGTCGAGCTTCGACTTCACCATGTTGGCGCTGCCATAGTCGATGCCGGCGCCTACCGCGAAAATTAGCGGGATCGCGGTCAGGCCCATCATCATGGCCATGGCGCCGTTTTCATCCCGGCGAAACCGGCCCACTTGGCCGACGAGGCGGTGCAATAGACGATTAAGACTGGCCATACGAGATAACCCGCTTGGTGAGACCACGCACGAGCAATCACGTAGCGGACAATTCTTGCTTCGGGCTGACGCTTTTCACAGCAACCTGGATAAAACTTTCGGAGATTTGGAAGAGTAGCGGCGCCAAGCGCGCGGCGGCGGCCAAATTTACTGGATCGGCAGATCGTCGTCGTTTTTCGACGACAGCCGGTAATGGCCGTGAAACAGATCCCGTTCTATGGCCGCGCGGTTGCGGCGTTCGCCGGCGACGGCGTGCGAGACTTCGGCGACGAGCTTCCGCCACTCCGCCACCATTAGGCCGACGAATGTGGCAACCGTCGGCAGACGCCGCACCGCGATTTCCACAGCCGATGTCAGGGCGACGGTGACCCGGCTCCCCTGGTTCTCGACATCGAGCTCGAAGGGCTCGTTCAAGAGCATCGTCGCGCAGCCGAGCGGCTCGCTGAATTTTCTGGCGAAGCGTAGCGCCGATCGCTGTCGCATGAATAAGCCGCCCACCTTCCCTTCCGCCTCGCGCGCCACCCAGAAACCGTAGCGGTTGCGGCCAATGTAGAAAAACGGAATGGCCGCGTTGAGGGTCGCGGCATCCGGCCGCCACAGCAGACGGCGCCCTCCCGCCGCGCGCCTGGAATCGCATGAATCGACTTGTCTGATCGTCGCCATAGGGAAGCCGCTATGTTCGGCTTGCTTTTTCGTCGCGCGGCGCGGTGTGGAACAACCGCATCCACGACAGCGGCGTTGAATGGGATCCGATCCGGCTCTCGATCATGCGCAAGATGCCCTGGAACTGATTCGGATCGGTCTTGTCGCCAGCCACAAACTCGACGCGCCGGCAATCCGAGAAGACCGACTTTGGTTTGATCTCGAACGTGACCTGGCCGAGAATGCCAAGGCTCTTAAGGACGATTTCGAGATCCAGCGAGAAATTGCCGGTCAATTTATAAGCGCCGAGTATCTCAAGTGCGCAGTCGTAAGTTCGCGACTCGGATATTTCGAGTGTGTCACCGAGCCTCGCATTGTCACCACTTGAATGCCTCGGCGCATGGCTCGCGCTTGCGGCGCAGTCGACAGCAAGGATACTCATTGCAGGTCACCCCGTTGTTATTTTCACTGCAGGGAATCTGCGCTCCCGGGCATAGGAATTCGAGACGAGGCAGTCGGCTTTGTCATAAGGACGGCATAAGAGCGGAGCGCACCTGCCAGTCGGCGATAGATCAAGCAAAATTGTCGCAACAGAGCGCGCCGGCCAGGTCGAGCCGCAGTTGCGGCACGCCGGAACGTCTCGGCTCTGCGATCTCAGTCCGATGGCGCGCCTCGATAAATGCGCGCAGGATGGCTAGCGGCAGCTTTTCATGTCGCCCGTCCACGGCGTCATCGAGTTCAAACGGCAAATTCGGCTGGCGCGACAGCGAGCACAGCCATTCGCCGCTCTCATAAACGAGGCGCCGGAGCTTCCAGGCCGGCACCTCCAGTTCGACCACCGCCAATGCAGCATCTGCCCAGGCGCCGGCGTCGATCATCCGGTCGATCGGATCGAGGTTTCCCGATTTGCCAATCAGCGGAATGCGGGTGCAGACGCTGGCAATGATCTTGGCAAAGAGATCAGCAGCGGGGCACGGTGCCAGCCGGAGCTCGTCGTCGAGCCGGTCGATCAGGACTCCATAATCGGCGGTAAAGGCCATGACACAATCTCAGGACGTGGGAACCCAACGGGTCGTCGCCTCGTAAAATGGCGTCTCGGGCCATAAAGAAGCCAGACGGGCCGCGTCCTTTCGATATAGGCAAAAAATAAGTGCCCGAATCCAAGCCGGTCATTAAAATAGGGCTGATTTCGCTGTATTGGCTACGGATCGACGCCGCGTTCCCAATGCTGACCGCGCTATCTCCGATGAGGGCAACATGACCCAGGCGACATTTGACCTGAGCAAGCTCCTGAATCACGCCCTGGAAATTGCCGCGCAGAATCTGCGGGTCGAGAAGCTGATCATGCAGATCGGCCTCGATCCCTCCAATGTCACATACGATGCCGTTTTTACGCGTCTGGTCGACATTACCGCGGCCAATATCACTTTCGCGAACTTGATGGCGCTGATGGGGGCGTCGTTCTTCGTTGCCACGCTGTTGGTGCGGACCATCGTTCCGCTGCGCGTCATCGGAATTATCAGCAACGTATTTTTCATCATCTATGGGGCGCTGTCGGGGACGATACCGACCTTCCTGCTCTACCTCCTGTCGCTGCCGATCAACGTCATCCGCCTGCGCCAAATGCTCACTCTGGTGAGGAAGGCCCGCGTGTCGGCGCAAGGCGATCTATCGATGGACTGGCTGCGGCCGTTCATGAGCCCGAAGAAATTCCGTAAAGGCGACGTGCTCTTTCACAAGGGTGATGTTGCAAAGCAGTTATTCTTGACCGTGACCGGCACGTTTCTGGTCAGCGAGATCGGCATCGAATTGCCGCCAGGACGCATGATGGGCGAGCTTGGCTTCGTCACGCCGAACAATCGGCGGACCCAGACGGTCAAATGCGTCGAAGACGGCGAGGTCCTCACCATCACCTACGACAAACTGCTCGAGCTTTATTTCCAGAATCCGGAATTCGGCTATTATTTTCTGCGCCTGACCACCGAGCGCCTGCTGCAGAATATTTCGCGGCTGGAAGGAATTATCGAAGCTAGTAAGGCGGCTGCACGCTAGCAAGGTCGCCGCTTACCTTCGCTCGCCGGCAACCCCGCCCGGCGACCTTTATGGAATTCCTATAACGTCCTCGGCTTTTCCCTCTCGAATTCCTACCCAAGCGGTGACACCTAATTGCCGGTGAAGCAGCGGGTCTTCTTCGCACGAACTTGATGCAAATCAACGTTGCGTGTCTCCGAAAGGCGCCTGCTGCAGGGTGTCCAATTCTCTATCTGGAGCATTCCCATGATGGACGCTGTCATGATGGCGATCGGCTTTGTCTGTTTCGCGCTGTCGATCGGCTACGTCTACGCTTGCGACCGCTTGTGAGGAGACAGCCATGATCTTCGATTATTCGCTCGCCGCCCTCGTGACCGCGGGGCTGCTCGTCTACCTGACCTACGCGCTGCTCAAGCCCGAGCAGTTCTGAAGGCTCGCTGTTCTGAAGGGATAACGACCATGACCGTCATCGGCTGGGTCCAGATTCTGCTTTATTGCGCCATCATCGTTGCGATCACGCCCCCGCTCGGCGGCTATATGACGCGCGTGTTCAATGGCGAGCGCACATTCCTCTCGCTGATACTGCGGCCGGTCGAGCTTGCGATCTACAAGATCGCCGGCGTCGACGAGCGCCAGGAACAGCACGCCGTAACCTATACGGTCGGCATGCTGCTGTTTCATGCCGGCGGCTTTCTCATCCTTTACGTCTTGATGCGCCTGCAGGCGGGGCTGCCGTTCAATCCAGCGGGCCAAACGGCCGTCAGCGAAGACTTGTCGTTCAACACCGGCATAAGCTTCATCACCAATACCAACTGGCAGAACTACGGCGGCGAAAGCACGATGTCCTATCTCGTGCAGATGCTCGGCCTCACGCATCAGAATTATCTTTCGGCGGCAACCGGCATCGTGCTCGCCGTTGCGCTGATCCGCGGCTTCGCGCGGCACTCGATTCGCACGGTCGGCAGCTTCTGGGTCGATGTGACCCGTTGCACGCTCTACATTCTGCTTCCGATCTGCGTGCCCTATGCGTTGTTCTTGGTCTGGCAGGGCATCCCGCAGACGCTCGGCGCTTATGTCGACGCGACCACGCTTGAGGGGGCGAAGCAGACTATCGCGGTCGGCCCGGTCGCCTCGCAAATCGCGATCAAGATGCTGGGCACCAATGGCGGCGGCTTCTTCAATGCCAATGCCGCCCACCCGTTCGAGAATCCGACGGCATTGTCGAATTACGTCCAGATGATCTCGATCTTTGCCCTCGGCGCGGCGCTCACCAATGTGTTCGGCCGCATGGTCGGCAATCAGCGCCAAGGCTGGGCCATTCTCGCCGTCATGGGCGTGCTGTTCATCGCTGGCGTCTTCTTCTGCTACTGGGCCGAGGCACACGGCAACGATGCGCTCAACGCGCTCGGTCTCACCGGCGGCAACATGGAGGGTAAGGAGACCCGCTTCGGCATCGTCGGCTCGGCTCTGTTCGCCGTGATCACGACCGCCGCATCCTGCGGCGCGGTCAACGCCATGCACGATTCCTTCACCGCGCTCGGCGGGATGATTCCGCTTATCAACATCCAGCTCGGCGAGGTCATCGTCGGCGGCGTCGGCTCCGGCCTGTACGGCATGCTGCTGTTCGCCATCCTCTCGGTGTTCGTCGCCGGCCTGATGGTTGGCCGCACGCCGGAATATGTCGGCAAGAAAATCGAGGCCAAGGAAGTCAAGATGGCGATGCTCGCCATCCTGATCCTGCCGCTGATGTATCTGGGCTGGACCGCCGTCGCGATGCTGGTGCCGTCCGCCGTCGCGTCGATGAACAATCCGGGACCGCACGGTTTTACCGAGGTCCTCTACGCCTATACCTCGCAAGACGGCAACAATGGTTCCGCGTTCGCTGGGCTCAATGGCAATACGCTGTTCTACAATCTCACCGGCGCCATCGCGATGTTCGTCGGCCGCTTCTGGATGATCATCCCGACCATGGCGATCGCCGGTTCGCTCGCTGCCAAGAAATTGGTGCCGGCGTCAGCGGGCACCTTCCCGACCACGGGCGGACTGTTCGTCGGCCTGGTTGTCGGCGTGATCTTGATCGTGGGCGGCCTAACTTTCTTCCCGGCGCTGGCGCTCGGCCCGATCGTCGAGCAGCTCTCGATCAACGCCGGTACGCTTTTCTCGTCCAATTGAGCACGATACCGAAAGTGGTCACCGATTTTCGGAAAAGATCATGCTCGAACAAAACATCCTTGGAGTGACTTCGATGGAATCGTCAAACCTTCGCAAGAGCAAGCCCGTCTCGGCGCTGTTCGATGCAAAAATCGTCGTACCGGCCATCGGCTCCGCTTTCATCAAGCTCAACCCCCGGACGCTGATGAAGAACCCGGTGATGTTCGTGCTCGAGGTCGTCACGGCGCTGACCACGGCGATCCTGATCCGCGATCTGTTCACCGGCGGCGAACATATCGGATTCGAGATCCAGATCATCATCTGGCTGTGGTTCACGGTGCTGTTTGCCAATTTCGCCGAAGCGGTCGCCGAAGGCCGCGGCAAAGCGCAGGCCGATACGCTGCGCCGGCAGCGCACCGAGACCCAGGCCAAGCTCCTGACCGGCTCGGACGATTCGCAACATTACCGGCTGGTGCCTTCGACTGACCTGAAAGTCGGCAATGTGGTGCTGGTCGAAGCCGGTGACATGGTTCCGTCGGACGGCGAAGTGGTCCAAGGCATGGCCTCGGTCAATGAAGCGGCCATCACCGGCGAATCCGCTCCAGTCATCCGCGAATCGGGCGGCGACCGCTCCGCGGTCACCGGCGGCACGCAGGTGCTTTCGGACTGGATCCGCGTGCGCATCACCGCGGCGCCCGGCTCGACTTTCCTCGACCGCATGATCCGCCTGGTAGAAGGCGCCGAACGGCAAAAGACGCCGAACGAGATTGCGCTTAACATTCTGCTCATCGGCCTGACCATCATCTTCGTGTTCGCGACCGCGACCATCCCGAGCTACGTCGCCTATGCGGGCAGCACGATTTCGGTCGTCATCCTGGTGGCGCTGTTCGTCACCCTGATTCCCACCACGATCGGCGCATTACTGTCGGCCATCGGTATCGCCGGAATGGACCGCCTGGTGCGCTTCAACGTGCTGGCGATGTCCGGCCGCGCCGTCGAGGCGGCGGGCGATGTCGATACGCTTTTGCTCGACAAGACCGGCACCATCACGCTCGGCAACCGTCAGGCGACCTCGTTCCGGCCGCTCCGCGGGGTGACGGAGCAAGAATTGGCGGACGCCGCTCAGCTCGCTTCGCTCGCCGACGAAACGCCGGAAGGACGCTCCATCGTCGTCCTCGCCAAGGAAAAATACGGCATCCGCGGCCGCGAGCTCTCGGAGCTCAAGGCGAGCTTCATCCCATTCACCGCGCAAACTCGCATGAGCGGGGTCGAAATCGGGGCATCCTGGGTCCGCAAGGGTGCGGTGGATTCGATCCTGAACTTCCTCAATGGCCCGACGACGGCGACATCAGGCAATACCGTACAGGCTCTCCGTCCAACGCTGAGCGGCGAGACGGTACAGGAGGTCAACGCGATCGCCGACGCCATCGCCAAGTCGGGCGGCACGCCGCTCGCAGTCGCCAAGGACGGCAAATTGCTCGGCATCATCGAGCTCAAGGATATCGTCAAAGGCGGCATCCGTGAGCGCTTCGCCGAACTGCGGCGCATGGGCATCCGCACCGTGATGATCACGGGCGACAATCCGATGACCGCCGCCGCGATCGCAGCCGAAGCCGGCGTCGACGATTTCCTCGCCCAGGCAACGCCCGAAGACAAGCTGCGGCTGATCCGCGACGAGCAGCAAAAGGGCAAACTTGTCGCCATGTGCGGTGACGGCACAAACGATGCGCCGGCACTCGCCCAAGCGGACGTTGGTGTCGCTATGAATACGGGAACCCAGGCCGCGCGCGAGGCCGGCAACATGGTCGACCTCGATTCCAACCCGACCAAGCTGATCGAGATCGTCGAGATCGGCAAGCAATTGCTGATGACCCGGGGCGCGCTCACCACGTTCTCGATCGCCAACGACGTAGCAAAATATTTCGCCATCATCCCGGCGATGTTCGTCGCGTTCTATCCGCAGCTGCAGACGCTGAACATCATGCGGCTGTCGACGCCGCAGAGCGCCATCCTGTCGGCGATCATCTTCAACGCGCTGATCATCATCGCGCTCATTCCGCTGTCGCTGAAGGGGGTGCGCTACCGTCCGATTGGCGCTGCCGCGCTCCTGGTTCGCAATCTTTGGATCTACGGCGTTGGCGGCGTGATCATCCCGTTCATCGGCATCAAGGCCATCGACGTCATCGTCACGGCCCTGCATCTCGCTTAAGGAGAAAAGTCATGTTGCGCGAATTTCGTCCGGCGATCGTCGTCCTCGTCGCCCTCACTTTGATCACCGGTCTCGCCTACCCGCTGGCGATGACCGGTATCGCGGAAGTTCTTTTCCCCTATCAGGCCCAGGGCAGCTTGATCGAACGCGATGGCCATGTCGTCGGCTCGGCGCTGATCGGCCAGGAATTCGACAGCGAGAAATACTTCCACAGCCGACCCTCGGCGACCACCGCCACCGACCCGAACGATGCGACAAAGACCATCGCGGCGCCTTACAACGCCGCAAATTCCGGCGGCTCGAATCTCGGCCCCTCGAACAAGGCGCTGATCGACCGCGTGCAGGGCGACATGGATAAGCTGAAAAAGGAGAACGCTTCGGCTCCCGTCCCGGCCGATCTGGTGACGACTTCGGCCAGCGGCCTTGATCCGGAGATCTCGCCGGAGGCGGCGCTTTTCCAGGCACCCCGTATTGCCAAGGCGCGGAATCTGCCGGAAGATCGCATCCGCCAGCTTGTTGCGGATCATACCGAAGGCCGCTGGCTCGGGCTACTCGGTGAGCCGCGCGTGAACGTGCTGTTACTCAACTTGGCGCTCGATAAACTCGCCACCGGGTGACAGCACGGCGCCAATCGGCGTCGACGTCTTGAGAAATCTAACCCGTGATGGTGGATCAGCGGCTCCCGTCCGAACATCGACCCTCACCGGAAGCGCTCCTCGACGCGGCGCGGCGCGAGGAAGGCCGCGTCGGCAAGCTTAGAATTTTCGTGGGCGCGGCGCCCGGTGTCGGTAAAACCTACGAAATGCTGCAGCAGGCGCGCGCGCGCAAGAAAGACGGCTACGACGTCGTCGCCGCCGTCGTCGAGACCCACGGCCGTCGCGAGACCGAGGCGCTGCTGGATGGCCTCGAAGTCGTCCCGCGCCGCCGCATCGAATATAAAGGTCAATGGCTCGATGAAATGGACCTTGATGCGGTCATCGCCCGGCGCCCGCAAATCGCGCTGGTCGACGAGCTGGCCCACACCAATGCCGAAGGCAGCCGCCACCCCAAGCGTTATCTTGACGTCGAAGAATTGATGAACTGCGGGATCGACGTCTATACGACGGTCAACATCCAGCACATCGAGAGCCTCAACGACGTCGTAGCGCAGATTACGCATGTGCGCGTGCGCGAGACCGTGCCCGACACGGTGTTCGATCGCGCCGATGCGGTCGAATTGGTCGATCTCACCCCCGACGACCTCATCCAGCGCCTCAAGGAAGGCAAAATCTACGTCCCGAAACAGGCCGAGCGTGCGCTCGAGCACTTCTTCTCGCCGGCCAATCTCACGGCGCTGCGCGAAATGGCGCTGCGGCGAACCGCGGAACGGGTCGACGAGCAACTGCTGTCGGAGATGCAGGCGCGCGCCATCCAGGGTCCGTGGGCCGCCGGCGAGCGCATTATGGTCTGCATCAGCGAGGATCCGCGCGCCGCGGGGCTTGTCCGCTATGCCAAGCGTCTCGCCGACCGGCTGCACGGGCCGTGGATTGCGCTGTACGTCGAGAGCCGGCGCAGCCTCCAACTCAACGAAGAGGAGCGCGATCGCATCGCCGACACCTTGCGCCTCGCCGATACGCTCGGCGGCGAAGCCGTCACCGTGCCGGGCGGCGCGCGCGACATCGCCGACGACGTCATCGCTTACGCGCATGAACACAACGTGACGCAGATCATCATCGGCAAATCCGCGCGCTCGCGCTGGTTTGAGATCGTGCATGGCTCGGTGGTGCACGACCTTGTTCGCCGCTCTGGCAATATCAGCGTTCACGTCATCGCCGGCGATCACCTGCCCGGCGAACCCGTTCTAACAAAGACCGTCCGAACCTCGGAAGCCGACGCACGCCTCGATCCAAAGCCGTATCTGCTCGCGATCGTGGCCGTGGCCGCCGCGCTCGGTTGCGCCGAGCTGGTCGACTATTGGATCGGTGTCGAGAACGTCGATTTAGTTTTTTTGACCGCCGTGGTCGGGGTTGCCGTGCGCTCCGGGCTTTTGCCGTCGCTCCTGGCAAGCGTCGCATCGGCGCTGTGTTACAACTTCTTTTTTCTGCCGCCGATCTACACCTTCACGATCGCCGATCCGCACAACATCGCGGCCTTTGCCCTGTTCACGCTGGTGGCGGTGATCGTTTCTCACGTCGCAGCACGGGGTCGCATGGAAGCGGTGACCGCAAAGGCGCGCATCCGCACCGTCGAGTCGCTTTATTCCTTCAGCCGAAAGCTCGCCTCTACCGGCACACTCGACGATGTGCTTTGGGCGACCGCCTACCAGACCGCGCTGATGCTGAAGGTGCGCGTGGTGATCCTGCTGCCGAGCAACGGCTCGATCGCCGTGCGCAGCGGCTATCCTCCGGAGGACACTCTCGATGACGCCGACGTTGCCGCGGCGAAATGGACTTTCGAGAATGATCGGCCGGCCGGCCGCGGCTCGGATACCTTGCCGGGCGCCAAGCGGCTGTTCCTGCCGATGCGCAGCGGCCGCGGTGCCATCGGCGTCGTCGGTATCGACAGCGACAAGCCGGGTCCGCTGCTCACGCCCGACCAGCGACGGCTCCTCGATGCGCTGATGGACCAAGGCGGGCTCGCTATCGAGCGTGTGAAACTGGTCGAGGATATGGACCGCATCGAGCGGACGGCGGAGACCGAGCGGCTGCGCACGGCGCTGCTGACCTCGATTTCGCATGACTTGAAGACACCGCTCGCCTCGGTGCTCGGTTCCGCCGGTACGCTGCGCGACCTCGCCGACAGACTGACCGACAGCGAAAAGGTCGAGCTCCTGTCGACGATCATCGACGAATCCGAGCGCCTTAACCGTTTCATCGCCAATCTGCTCGACATGACCAAGCTCGAGTCCGGCGCCGTGACGCCGAAGCTCGCGCCGCACGATCTATCCGAAATCATCGGCTCGACGCTGCGGCGCACCGTGAAAATCCTGCGTAACCACGCCGTGCAACTCGATCTCGCGGACGATCTGCCGATGGTGTCGCTCGACGCCGTGCTGTTCGAGCAAGTGCTGTTCAATCTTCTCGACAATGCCGCGAAATATGCCGCCGCCGGAACGACGATATTCATCCGCTCCTGGCGCGGTATCAATCAGGTCTCGCTGCAGATCGTCGACGAGGGCGAAGGTATCCCGCCGACCGATCTCGAACAGATCTTCGATAAATTCTACCGCGTGCAGAAGACCGATCAGGTGCGGCCCGGAACCGGATTGGGCCTCGCCATCTCGCGCGGCTTTATCGAAGCCATGCACGGCACCATCACGGCGGCGAACCGTACCGATCGGCGCGGCGCCATGTTTACCATCACCTTGCCGGCGGCGCGGGAACAGCAACCGCTGGACGCGGCGGCATGAGCGCGCCACCCGTCCGCGTTCTTGTCGTCGACGACGAACCGCCGATCCGAAAACTGCTTCGCCTCGGGCTGAACGCTCACGGCTATCAGACCCTCGAAGCCCCGAACGGCAAGGCCGCGCTCGAATTGGTCAACCAGAATCCCGATCTAATCATTCTCGATCTCGGCCTGCCTGACATGCAGGGCCACGACCTTCTGCGCACCATCCGAGCCCGGAACGAGACCGTTCCGATCGTCGTGCTCTCGAGCCGCGGCGACGAGGCCGGCAAGGTCCAGGCGCTCGATCTCGGGGCCGACGATTATGTGACCAAGCCCTTTGGCATGGACGAACTTCTGGCGCGGCTGCGCGCGGCGCTGCGCCACCAATTACAGACCCATGGCGAGCGGCCGGTGTTCCGCGTCGGCGATCTCTCGGTCGATCTGGTGCGCCGCATCGTCAAATCCGGCGATAAGGAGATAAAGCTCTCGCCGAAGGAATACGACCTGTTGCGCGTCTTGGTGCAGCACGCCGGCAAGGTGCTCACCCATAAATTCCTGCTCGGCGAATTGTGGGACGATCTGACCGATGCGCAATATCTGCGGGTCTATGTGCGGCAGTTGCGGCAAAAAATCGAAGCCGACCCGGAGCGCCCGCAATATGTCCTCACCGAAACCGGCATCGGCTATCGGCTGCGCGCGCCGGATTAGCATTGTCGTAAGCAGGTACCGGCGGCTTTCCGCGCTGAGGTGATATCGTGCGACGTGTGGCGTTATTCGTTGGCTCGGCGCCAATGCGGCCCTGGCGGCAAGCCCCACATGTCACGCTGCTGCGCGGGATCCCAGACCTTCGGCTTCTGCGGCCGGTCCCTGTGCCAGGAGCGAGGTTCGAAATAGCCGCCCTCCTCGTCCAGCATCTTGTCGAGGTCGGTGAAGAACTCGACCATCTGGTCGTCGGGATTGCGGTGATAGACCGCCACATTGTGACCGGGCCCGTGACGAACCGGCCCCCAGACGATCTCCAGATTCTTGCGACCGAGCAGATCGCACGCATTGGCGAGGTGACTCATATCCCTCACCTCGAACGCCATGTGATGCATCCGCGCGTTCGGCCCGCGGATGAAATTGACGGTGTGATGATCGACGCCGCAGCGCAGAAAGACGAAATAGTCTCCGATCCAATCGGATAGGCGGAACCCCAGGACCTTGGCATAGAACTCGAAGGCCGCCTTCGGGTCGGGAGTCACATAGGCAAGATGGCCGAGCTTATTCGGCATGACGCTCCCGGCGGCGGGCAAATTGCCGTCGAGAAATGTCCATTCCGAGAACAATTCGATCGTGGTGCCTTTGGGGTCGGTGAAGGCGATTGTCTTTGCCGTGCCTGGAATGGCGTCGCTGCGCTCCTCGGTCTTGAGTCCCTCCGACTGCAGACGCTTCGAGATTTCAGCCATGCTCAGCGCCGGCGACACCTCGAAGGCGATCCTGGCGCAGGCGGATGGCGAACCCTTTTCCAGAACGATCGCGAGTTGACCGGTCGGCGTCGCCAGGAACGCGCGGTTTGACTGGCGCGTAACGAGCGCAAGGCCCACGATCTGCTGGTAGTAATCGATCTGTCTATCTATGTCGGGGGTCACGAAGCTGGCGTGGCCGATCCGCTTGGCCTGGATCATCATCTGCCTCACTGGAGAAACCTCAGGATGCCTTCGGCGACCGCACCTCATAACATGGCGTCGTTCAGGCGCGCCACGCTTCTTCACGTTGCGCCAAGCGCGCTTCCAGGAGGGGCGGGCCAGGTCGGCGCGCGGCCGCTCCGCGCGAGATGACTCGCAGACGGCTCATTCCCGGCTTCATTGACCCCGCTGCTGGGCAACTAGACGATGCTGTTGGGGCGTGAAAGGATGCGAATTCGGTACGATTCAGTTGGCGCGGGAGTGCAGCGTGGCAAAGTGGGCACAAATCGCCTTTCGCTTTGCTTCGGTGGCGGCCGGGCTTACCGCAATAGGACCCAGTCCCGCGAGCGCCGGACCGCCGTTCCTGACCGACGATCCCGAACCGGTCGATTATCAGCACTATGAGTTCTACACGTTCTCGCAGGGAAGCCATGTCAGCGGCGACACCTCAGGCGTCGGACCCGCTTGGGAGTTCAATTACGGCCTCATTCCCAACGGACAGTTCCATGTCATTGCACCAACGGCGTTCGATAGTCCCGCGGGTGGCGCTTCGCAATTTGGCTACGGCGACACGGAGCTTGGCTTCAAATACCGTTTCATCCAAGAGGATGACAAAGGTTTGCGCCCCATGGTTGGCGTGTTTCCGCTTGTCGAGCTTCCGACCGGGGATCGGGGCAACGGCCTCGGCGCCGGTCACGTGCGCGTCTACCTTCCGGTCTGGCTGCAAAAGAGCTTCGGCGATTGGACGACCTATGGCGGCGGCGGCTATTGGCTCAATCGCGGCGGCGGAACGGACGACCAGGATTACTGGTTCTTCGGCTGGCTGCTGCAAAAGCAGGTAACCAAGAAGCTGGCCGTCGGCGGTGAAATTTTTCACCAGACCGCCGATACAATTGGCGGCAAAGACACCACCGGCTTTAACGTTGGCGCGATCTACGACTTTGACGATCACAACCATTTGCTGGTTTCAGCCGGACGGGCGCTCCAGAACGCCTCCGAAACAAATCTCTATTCGTGGTATCTCGGCTATCAGATCACCGGCCCATAGCGCGAGCAGCCGAGGACCGATCAGAGTGGACACAAAAGCTTCCCCAAAATCCGATCCGTTGGGATCGCCGTGGGAAGCGCGCTCGCTTTCGGCAGACACGGTGTATGCGCTAAACTCGACGGCCGAATTGCCATTTCGCGAAGTAGCTGGCCGAGCGCAAGAGCAACTTCGTGCGGTTCCGTGAAATCCGCGCGCGTGACAGGTGCGCGCGGTCATTCCGCCGTCACTTGACGGCGGCACTCTTGCGACCCTTGTATCGCCCAATGACGGCCTTGATGACGGAGAAGCCTTTTTTGACGGCGCCCCTCATGCAGACGAGGGGTTCGATTCCTAATTCGGTTTTTGCGCCGGGCGTCGTCGGGTCGATCGCTGCTCTTGGCGCTGTCGCGGCCGGCGCGGCGATCGTCGAGGCGGCGCTCGTTCCCGGGTTATTGCTTGGCGCGGCCGCGGTCTTGGCGCCGAGACTGCTTCCCCGTGACCTATTGAGCGGCTTGGGGGATAGACTTCGGCGGACCGCGCCCTCCCCGGTCCCCTCCGCGTCAACAGCGCATTCTGCGGGGGCGCGGACGATACCGGCTGAGCCGGCGAGCTTCGACAACTGGCGCGCGGTCGTCAAAACCGTCACCTATCGCGTAATGATTACGACCGCTGACTTCGGCGCGAATTATGTCGTGATCGGCGAATTGGCGACCGCAGCGGGGTTATCGAGCTTATCGCTTGTCGCCGGCCCCATCGCCTATTTTGCTCACGAAGCGGCTTGGCACTATTACGGCCCCGCCTCGGCGCGGCAGCCCAATCCGCTCGAGGCGACAGTGCAGGTGCCGATTCCAGGCGCGGCGGACGGCAAGGAAAATGGGCACACGCGTTTTGCGCGCGTCAAAGTGAGCAGGGCTTTGGCCAAGACGATCACATACGAGGGCGTGACCGCGGTGTCGGAATTTAGCGTCAATTATTTCTTCGTCCGCGATCTCGCGGCCGCCGCGGGCCTTACCGCCTTCAGCATCGTGATCAGCCCATTCGTTTATTACGTGCATGAAAAGGCCTGGGATTATTACGACGCCACAAAGGCCCGAACGCCAGTAGCTCCGGCCTTGAAGCTGTTGCCGGCCGCGACTTAGGCGCGGTTCGGCAAGCGGCCGATGAAAGACGCTTCAGTCAGCCGGATTCGATCCGGCAATCATGCCGCGGCTAAGTCGCAGCACCGTGACCTTTGATAGCGGACACGACGACGCAAGACAGAGAGTGAAGCGGATGAGCGGCCTACCTCCGCTCGCAATGACGCACCAAGATCGATGCTATAAACCTAGTGGATAATGCACATAGATGCGTAAGTAGAGGACACCGTACGATGCCCGACGAACTCATTCTCTATACCAACCCGATGTCGCGCGGCCGGATCGCGCGCTGGATGCTGGAAGAGGTCGGCCAGCCGTATAAGACCGAAGTGCTGGATTATGCCTCGACCATGAAAGCGCCCGCCTATCTCGCGATCAATCCGATGGGCAAGGTGCCGGCGCTGCAGCACGGCGATGCGGTCGTCACTGAGACCGCGGCGATTTGCGCGTATCTCGCCGATGCGTTTCCGCAAGCCAAGCTCGCCCCGCCGCCCAGCGACCGGCTGCGCGCGCCGTATTATCGCTGGCTGTTCTTCTCGGCCGGGCCGGTCGAAGCCGCGATCAGCAACAAGGCGCTCGGCTTTGTGGTGCCAACGGAGCGTGAGCGCATGATGGGCTACGGCAATTTCGCGCTGGTCATGGATACGCTGGAGGCGGCGGTATCGCGCGGCGACTATCTGGTCGGCGACAGCTTCACCGCGGCAGATGTTTATGTCGGCTCGCAAATCGGTTTCGGCTTGATGTTCGGCTCGATCGAAAAACGTCTCGCGTTCGAGCGCTATTGGCAGCGAATCAGCGCGCGCCCCGCCGCGGCGCGCGCCAAGGCGCTCGACGATGCGCAGGCCGCGGAATTGAAGAAGGCGGCCGGCTGACCCGCCGCCGCGGTATTGTGAAGAACTTTCCGGAATGAGCGGAAGCGTCACGGCAGCCGCATCAACGGCTGCCCCATGCGGATCGCCGCGCCCTCGCGGACATTGTCGCAAAGCGTAAAGCCGTCCGGCGCAAAGACGATGATGGTCGAGCCGTGCTGGAACCAGCCGAGTTCCTCGCCTTTGCGGACGTCGCTGTCGCAAGCGATGACATTGCGCCCGCGATAGTCGCGGTTCAGCAGGTCCGCAACACAATGCAGCCGGATGCTGGCAACAAGGATCGCGGCGACCGCGACAAGCGTCACCGGCTCACCGCCGGGCGCAAGACTCATACGCACGACCGCACGCTCGTTCTTGCAGAACAGCCGCTCGATGCGCTTAAGCGCGATCGGATTGACATTCCAAGTATCGCCGGACACGTAGGTCACCTGGCCGATGCGGCCGTCGAACGGCGCGTGGAAGCGGTGATACATGCTCGATTTCAGGCGCAGCGTGACGTAGCGGCCGTTGCGATGTCTGGCGGCGAGCGCCGGATCGCACAAGAGATCCTGCAGCGTGTAGGGAAAACCCTTGGCTTGATAGAGCTCGGTGCCTTCGATGCTGCCGCAGGCGCCGATGATCGCATCGCAGGGGCTGACGAGGATGGCGGCGGTGCGGTCGATCGGCCGGGCGCCGTCCTTCAGCTCGCGGATGAAGCATTCGTGCAAACTGCGGAACTCGGTCTTTTTGGCCTCGGAGAGATCGAGGTCCGAGAACAGGCGCCACAGCGCGATCGACAAACCACGCACCAGCGGCTGTTCGATCTGACTGAACCAGCCGATGAATTGCGTGGCGAGCCGTCGCGGAATCCGGTTGGTGAGGAGGAAGTTGATATCCTCCTGATCGAATATTCGCAGGATTTGAGTCCTCACTGTCATGGAACTGTAAGAACTCCCGTCTAAACCGCGAATCGATGGAATGGGCCAGCCCGACTCTCGCATTCTACGGCATCGGCGCGGCGGCGGTCGCTACCTCGGCCGTAAAGCTGCGCAAGCGGCTTGAATTGTCTAAGGCCAAGCACAAATCGCTCGCCGGTCATGCGCGGATATCGCGGTTGCTCGCGGGGATTGTGCCGTTCTACGACTATGGCGAGGATCGCTTCTACGCCTCCGACGACGCGCCGGCGGAAATCGCGGCGCTGCGCCGTGCCGGCTTCGCGAAGCTTTCGGCGGCCTATCGGGCGCGCTTCGCCGAAACCATCCACCGCACCGCGGAGGCAAGCGCCAATATCTCGGATTTGCAGTTCACCGCGGCCTACCGCGTGCCGTTCCAATATAGCCGCATGGTGCGCCAGCATTTGCCCTCGGCGTCCTTCGTGCAATCCTCGAGCGGCGTCACCATCACCGATCTCGACGGCAACCGGTTTTACGATCTGACCGGTTCCTACGGCGTCAATGTTCTGGGCTACGACTTCTATAAGGACGCGATCGAGCGCGGCGCTGAGCGCGTACGCGAACTTGGCCCGGTGTTGGGCTCGTATCACCCTCTGATCATCGAGAACACCGAACTGTTGAAGGAAATCTCCCGCCTCGACGAGGTTTCGTTCCACATGTCGGGCACCGAGGCCGTGATGCAGGCGGTGCGGCTCGCGCGTTATCACACCGGACGATCGCATTTGGTGAAATTTTGCGGCGCCTATCACGGCTGGTGGGGCGATGTGCAGCCGGGCGTCGGCAATCCGGTACCGGCGCACGAGACCTATACGCTGACCGAAATGTCCGAACAGGCGCTGCGGGTGCTGAAGACCCGGCGCAATATCGCCTGTGTGCTGATCAACCCGCTGCAGGCGCTGCATCCCAACGCCTCGGCGCCGAGCGATTCGTCGCTGGTCGACAGCGCCCGCAGGGCGCATTTCGACAAGGCGGTTTACGCCGAGTGGCTCCGGCGACTGCGAGAGATTTGCACCGAGCGCAACATCGTTCTCATCTTCGACGAAGTCTTCGTCGGCTTCCGCCTCGCCAAGGGCGGCGCCCGGGAATATTTCGGCGTCCGCGCCGATCTCGTCACTTACGGCAAGACGCTCGGCGGCGGACTGCCGATCGGCGTCGTCTGCGGCAGAACCGATCTGATGAAGCGCTTCCGCGACGATCGGCCGGCCGATATCTGCTTTGCCCGCGGCACCTTCAACTCGCATCCGTATGTGATGGCGGCGATGAACGAATTCTTGCGTTACCTGCAAACTGAGCAGGCCGACGCACTGTACCGCGACCTCGACCGAATTTGGGACGACAGAGCTCGTCACCTCAATGAGCGCCTCGCCGCGGCGCAATTGCCGGTCCAGGTCGCCAACCTGTCGTCGATCTGGACGGTCAATTATACCAGGCCGTCGCGCTATAATTGGATGCTGCAATATTATCTGCGCGCCGAAGGCTTGGCGCTGAGCTGGATCGGCACCGGCCGGCTGATTTTTAGCCTCAATTACACCGACGCCGACTTCGCGGCGGTCGCCGATCGCTTCGTCGCCGCCGCGACGGCGATGCAAAACGACGGCTGGTGGTGGAACAATCCCGTGCTCACCAACAAAACAATCAAGCGGACCATCCTGAAAGAGATGGTCCGCCATCGATTGTTCGGTCGGCGTTAGCGACAAAATCTTACCAACAAGAGCTTAGGCGCAAACCGATCACGCTCAGCTAGCGTGCGGCGCTTCCTCGGCCTCTTCCTCGTCCCAATGGTGCTGACCGATCTCGGGATCGATCATTTCGCCGCGCAGCAGCGCGAATGGTGCCTTATGGTAGAGCTTGATGTCGTGGAACGGGTCAGTCAGGATTTTGGTGGCCCAGACCAGGCCGGTCTGCACGTCCTTGATAATGAACAATTGGACGGTGCGGAACAACACGCCGCCGATGCCGACGACAAGCCAGATCTCGGCGACATGACGGACGAATTCGGCGTTGTTGGCATGCGGCTTGAATAAGCCGAAGAAGGTCGGATCGAAATAAAGCGGCACCGGCGACAGCGCCCAGATCGTCAGCAGCACGACTTTGCGCCGCAAATTGTAGCCGACCTTGATCTCTTCCTTGTATTCGTGAGTCGCCTCGTTGACGACATCGTAGTCCTTGGGCTCGAAAAAGAAGTGCCCGCACTGCCGTGTCGTCATAGCGATGAGCCAGCCGGCGAGAGCGGAGATCGCCGGATCCTTGAAAATCATCACATAGGCAAACAAGAAGCTGATAGCACTGACAAAGTGAAGCGACTGGTTGATGCGACTATGATGATAGTAGCGATGATCGTCCCAGCGCTGGGTGCGCAGGGCGTCGAGAAAGTTTTCCATTTCGTTAATCCCCGTCGTGCAGCCGTCCGACCTGGATATGGCGATTCGGTGAATCCCCTGTGACACGGACACATCGCCGGCGAGACAACTGCGGTTTGTGACAAACGCGTGAATTTCATCCCGCGGCGCGCGCCGGTTCGGACTCGTAACCGCGATCCTCGGCGCCTTCTTTGCCGAAGCGGATCAGGTTGAAGTGCCCAAACGGCGGCATGGCGCGGCGTTCGACGAGCCGCATGTCGCGTGTTTGCGCGGCCCAGCGCGAATAGCGCTCGAACGAGAATTCGGTCCGCCAGCCGAGCTTGCGCGCAGCCGGCTGGAACCAATGTTCCAGCGAACGCCGCAGCCCGGCTTCGGCGCCGACGCGGCTGACGAGGATAATCTCGCCGCCCGGCTTGAGAACGCGGGCGAACTCATCGAGCGTCGCCTCCGGGTTCGGTACAGTCGTGATGACGTATTGGGCGACAACGACGTCGAACGAATTATCCGGGAAGGACAAATGCTCGGCGTCCATGACCCACAGGCCCTCGACGTGGCTCAGGCCGAGTTCGGTGACGCGCTCCTGCGCCTTGCGCAGCATCGGTGCGGAAATATCAACACCGCACAACTGACAGTTCTTCGAATAGTGCGGCAGCGAAATGCCGGTGCCGACGCCGACCTCGAGGATGCGGCCGCCAAGGCGCTCGGCGGCCGCGATGGCCGCGTGCCGGCCGCGTTCGAATACCGCACCAAAGACCAGATCGTATACCGGCGCCCAGCGGGCATAGGCCTTGGTGACCGTTTGTTTGTCCAAATCCGCGTCAGATAGAGTGCTCATGGCTTACCCTTGTGTTGCAGCCGGGCACCAGTGATTGCCCGTCCGACTCTTGTGGCGCCGCGGCGATCGGAATTGTCGCCTCGGCTTCTCGCGCGGCGCCGACGGCAACTTTGTGCGCGTGACTGATGAATTGCCGGGCGCTGTTCTCCCAAGAATAATGCAGCGCGAATTCGCGGCATGCCTCGCGGGAAATCGATATGGCCTGCATGCAGGCGGCTCGCAGATCCTCGTTGAGCACGCCGATCGGACTATTGCCGATGACATCTTTTGGGCCTGTCACCGGAAAGGCGGCGATGGGAACGCCGCTGGCGAGCGCCTCGAGCTGCACGATACCGAACGTATCGGTGAGACTCGGGAACACGAAGACATCGGCGGCCGCGAGATGGGCGGCGAGGATGCCGTTGTCCAATTGGCCGAGAAATTTCGCGCCGGGATAGCGGCGCTTAAGTTCGGCCTCCTGCGGCCCGGCGCCGATGACGACCTTGGTGCCCGGCAGGTCAAGCGACAGAAACGCCGGCAGATTCTTTTCAACCGCGACCCGCCCGACGCTCATAAAGATCGGGCGCGGAAAATCGAGATCGATGGCGCGATCGGGCCGGAACAGGTCGACGTCCACGCCGCGCGTCCACATGCCGAGATTGCTGAAGCCGCGGCCGGAAAGCTCGGTCATCAGCGACGGTGTTGCCACCATGGTCACGGTGGCGGCTGCGTGGAAACGCCGCAGAACGTTGTAGACCCATGATGCCGGGACCGGCGATCGCGCCGAAATATATTCCGGGAATCGGGTCGTATAGCTCGTGGTGAAGGGCCGCGCGTTGCGAACGCAGTAGGCTCGCACCGCATGACCGATCGGTCCCTCGGTCGCAATATGGATCGCGTCGGGCCTGGACGCCTCGATGCGCTCGGCGATGCGCTTGCGGGGTGGCAGCGCCAGCCGCAGGCCGGGATAGGTCGGCACCGGGAAAGTCCAAAACCCGTCAGGCGACAGGAACTCGACCTCGACATCGAGCTTGGCGGCGGCACGCGCCAACGAGTTCAAAGTCCGCACCACGCCATTGACCTGCGGACGCCAAGCGTCCGTGGCGATCATCACTTTCATTGTGTTGTTTCCAGCCGAAATCGCGTGGCCATCGCGTTGTCGAATCGCATTCGTCGACAATTGCGATTTCATATCTCAATTGTGTGACGGTCGCGGCCCCCCTGCCGGCCGGCGTACCGCCGGGAGGAGGTGGTAACAATCCTGTTACAAACGGATGGGAGTTTGCCTTCCGATTCGTCTCACGCTTCTTTTTTAGGCTGACAGCAAAGACTTTACGGCAAGGACTTGACGGCAACAACTTGGTAGCAAGGAATTGACAGCAACAAGTTTCTTTAGGCGAGTGGTGGTCCGTGGCGGCGGCCGGAACAGATTAAGTGTCGCGATCAGCATTGCCTTCATGGGCGTTGCGGTTGCAACGCTCTATCATCTGTTGCACGGCATCGACGGCGGCAAAGTGATTGCGGCGATCAAAGCCCAGTCCGGCATCCGGATATTGATCGCTGCCGCCCTGGTCGCGGCCGGCTATTCCAACCTGATATTTTACGACCTGTTCGCGCTGCACACGATCGGCAAGCGCAATATGCCGTTTCCGGTCGTCGCCTTCGCTAGCTTCACCAGCTACACCATCGGCCATTCGCTTGGCGCAGCCACGCTCACCTGCGGGCTGGTACGGTTCCGGGTCTATTCGTTCTGGGGTTTGACCGTCGTCGACATCGCCAAAATCGCCTTCATGACCGGAGTGACCTTTTGGCTCGGCAATATATTCGTGCTCGGCGGCGCGGTCGCCTACGCACCTGACGCTCTCACGGTCTTCGACCAATTGCCGCCGGCCCTCAACCGCCTGCTCGGCCTCTCGGGCCTGTTCGCTGTACTGTGTTACCTGATCTGGATCGCGGCGCGGCCGCGCATCGTCGGCCGTGCCAATTGGCAAATCGAATTGCCCAATCTGCGCTGGACCTTTTTGCAGATCGGCATCGGCACCGTCGACCGCGGCCTCGCTTCGCTGTCACTCTTCATCCTGCTGCCGAGCGAGCCTGCCGTCGGCTTCGTGACGGTCGTCGTGGTTTTCGTGCTGGCGACGCTGCTCGGAGCCATGAGCCATACGCCAGGAAGCCTGGGCGTCGTCGAGGCCGCCATCCTCATCGGCCTGCCGCAATATCCGCGCGAGGAATTACTGGCTATCGTGCTGACGTTTCGCGTTCTCGATTTTTTTCTCCCGCTGTTTATTGCCACAACGATGTTCGGGTTCCGGGAACTGCGGCTGATTGCACGGACGCGCAAGGTCGAGCCGCCGCCACTGCCCCGAACCTTGTAAGGCCGCTACGCGCAAGTTAATGTTCCCGGCGGGCCAAACGGAGCCGCTGGTGGCGAGTAAAATCATGGCTCCAAGGGTGTGGCGTGGCGTTCTGAGAGGCGAAGTTCCACGCGGGTTTGCCGGGGCGGTCCCGCTCGGTATCGCCCTCCTCGCAGCCACGCTCGGCCAGGCCAGAGCCGAGACCATCCAAGCGGCGCTCGCCAGGGCCTATCAGAACAATCCGCAGCTCAATGCCCAGCGCGCCATCCTGCGCCAGGCCGACGAAGGCGTGCCGCAAGCGCTGTCCGGCTATCGGCCGACGATTACCGCCAACGCAAGCGTCGGACGGGAATATACGAGCACCAAGGAGACCATCCCGCCGACACCGGGCTTCTTGGCCAATGGCGCCTCATTTTCCGACAAGGGGCTGAGCACGCCCCACTCCTATGGCCTGACCGGCACGGAAACGATCTTCAATGGGGAGCGCACCGCAAACAAGGTGCGGGCGGCGGAAAGCCAGGTCACCCAGTCGCGCGAAACGCTCCGCATGATGGAACAATCCGTATTGCTGGCGGCGGCGACGGTGTACATGGACGTCTCACGCGACAGCGCCAATCTCGAGGTTCAGCAGAACAACGTTCGCGTGTTGCAGCGCACGCTCATCGATACGCGAAACCGGTTTGCTGCCGGCCAGGTCACGTCGACCGACGTCGCGCAATCGGAAGCGCAATTGGCTGCCGGCGAAGCGACGCTCCATGCGGCCGAAGCAACCCTGACGACCACGCGCGCCAATTACCGCCGCATCATCGGCGTCGATCCGGCCGATCTGGCGCCGGCATCGTCGGTCGACCGCTTTGCGCCGGCGACATTGAATGGCGCGATCGCCGTCGGCATAGAGCAAAATCCTTCCGTGACCGCGGCACTCTACGGCGTCGATGTCGCCCAGCTCCAGGTCAAGATTGCGGAAGGGGCGCTGTGGCCGACATTGACCGGGCAGTATGGCATCCAACAGCAGCTCTTTCCGACCATCACGACGCCCAAAAACTTCACCGACACGGTGGCGCTAAATCTCTCGGTTCCGATTTATCAAGGCGGCGCGGAATATTCGGCCATCCGCCTGAATAAAGAAACTCTCGACCAGCAGCGATTGAATGTGGACCAGGTGCGCGACCAGACCCGCTCCAATGTCGTTCAAGCCTGGAGCCAACTACAGGCGGCGAAGGCCCAGGTCGAAGCCGCTGTTCGGCAGAACGATGCGTCCGAGCGGGCGCTCACCGGCGTCCGTAACGAGGCGATCGCCGGCCAGCGCACCACCCAAGATGTTCTCAATGCCGAACAGGCCTTGGTTAATGCGCGGCAAAACCTGATTGTCGCGCAACACGACCGCGTAGTTGCTTCCTATGCTTTGCTTTCCGCAGTCGGAAGATTATCCGCGCAGGTTCTGGCCCTGCCGGTACCGGTTTACGATCCAATGGTGCATTATCAGCAGGTGCGCGATTCCTGGATCGGCCTGCGCACGCCGAGCGGTCAATAGCGCCGCTGCCGGTGGCGTCCGCCCCGTTCCGAGTTCTAATCTTCCTCGTCCTCGAAAGAGATTAACGGGCGCAGAGGTTCGGTCGCTAGTGTAATCTTCCGGCGGCCGGCAGAGCCGGCGTCGATGGAAAGCGATTTCGGGACAGCACGCGAGCGCTCGAATAAGGTGGCGCCGGCGTTGCCCCCAACTGACGTCAAATCGTCTTTGTCGCAGGTTGCCGCGATCACAAGTCCGATTGCGGTAAGGTGCGCGCGACGATAGCAATAGACGGCGAGCAAGGCTCTCGCCGCCGGCGAGACAGTGGCGATGAGCTCATTCAGCCCGTGCGGGCTGGCCCGATACAACTCGCCCAGCATTGCGTCGGTAACGGGACACGGTTCGTTCTCAAGAAGCACATGGCTTTCGGCTAACATTGCAAGGCCCCCCAGATCTTTTCACGTCTACCATCCGGTGCATCGCCTTAACGCGACGTTAACCCAGCGACATTTGCGTCGGATCGGACGCATATTTCGAGCTATCGAGCCGTCCGGCCGTCGAGTTCAATCCAGCCTGATGCCGGCGGCACGAATGACCTTGCCCCATTTATCGTTCTCGCCCGCAACGAAATTGGCGAACTGCACGGGTGTCATCGGCATCGGTTCGACCCCTAACTCCGCGAGCCGCGCCTTCGGGCCGGCCTCGCCGAGCGCGGCGGTGAGCGCCCGGTTGAGGGTGCCGATGATCGCAGCGGGCGTGTCCTTCGGCGCGCCGATGCCATACCAACCCACTGCCTCGTAGCGGGGCACGAATTCGGCAACCGTCGGAACATCCGGAAGGATCGTCAAACGCGCCGTCGTGGTCACCGCGAGCGCACGCACTTTGCCGGCTTTGACGAATTCCATCGACTGCGGGATCGGATTGACCACAAACTGCACCTGCCCGCTAATCAGGTCGGTCATATAATTGGTGCGATAAGGCACGTGCACCAAATCGACCCCGGCCATCGTCATAAACAGCGCACCAAAGAGATGCGACGAGGTGCCGATGCCGCCCGAAGCCATATTGATCTTACCCGGATTGGCCTTGGCGTAGGCAATGAACTCAGGAATGGTCGCGGCCGGCAGCGAGTTTGTAACCAGCACGACGTAAGGCGCATTGGCGGTGGTCGAGACCGGCGCGATGTCGCGGATGAAATTGAAATTGAGATTCTGATAGAGCGAGACGTTGAGCACGTTGGTCAGGACGTCGGCGAGAATCGTGTAGCCGTCCGGCTCCGCCCGTACCACGGACTCGGTGCCGATATTACTGCCCGCCCCCGGCCGGTTGTCGACGACAAACTGTTGATCAAGCCGTTCCGACAACCATTGCGCCGCAAGCCGAGCCATGATGTCGGGTGCACTGCCAGGCGGGAAGCCCACGATCATGTGTACCGGCCGCGACGGATAAGTCTCCGATCTCGCGCGTCGCGGCATGGCGGGAAGCGCGGCGGCACCCGCCGCAAGTTGCAGGAAGCTTCTACGCAAAAGTTTCAAGGTGGGAACTCCCGTGGCCAGAACAGATGTATCCCAAGTCCCCCGCCTCCGAAAGCCGAGGCAATTTCCCGGTGCGGAGTCCCTGCGGTCGCCGAGTTCATTATAAAATCGGTTGCACACTGGAGCGATATGCCGGCGGTTGCGGTGATCAACGATCTCGGAACAGTCGCAAACCCTGAAATCCGAGCGGTGCGGATGGTCCTAGATGTGCGCGCGGCGCTCGGAGCTGTGCTCGGAAAATGGCGTCGGTTCGGTCACGACCTTGGCTTTGGCATTGGTATTTCGCACTGCCTCGCCAGACTTGGCACCACCGGCTTCGAAGCGCGCTTTTCCCGCGCGACGCTGAGCGTCTTCAAGTTGCCGATAATCGGCATAAGCTCCCCGAACTATCCGCCCAATTCGTATCAGACGCCTACCCGCAAATAACTCGTGGGTACGGGCGACTTGGGGCGAACGACCCAAAATCAAATTAGGACAAAGGCTCGCCTAGGCCGGCGGGCTTGCACGGCGGCCTGGGCCGGATTCCCGTTCCACCCACAGCGAATGGTGCTGCTTCGCCCAATTGAGATCGACGTCGCCGTTCGCCATCGCCTCCCAGCCGCCTTCAAGCCCGATAATGCCGATGTAGATATGCGCGATGATAGTCGCGATGAACGCGAGCGCGATCAGCGCGTGGATCACTTGGGCCAGTTGCATACCGATGACGTTGGTCCAAAAGAACGGCAGCCACAGGCCAATACCGGACACCGCGACGCCAACGGTGCCGAGGATGGCGACCCAGAAGAACGCCTTCTGGCCGCCGTTGAACTTATCGGCCGGCGGATGGACGTGCTTCACCATACCGCCGCCTGCTTTGAACCATCGGATGTCGACCGCGGTCGGGATATTGGCCTTAGCCCACATCAGAAACAGCACCGCGACACCGAGCATGAAGGGAAAGGCCGCATAGGCGTGCGCGTATTTAGCGAACAGTGCCCATCCCGAGAATGCCCCGGGCCCGATCAGCGGCAGCAACAATTCCCGCCCAAAAGTGATGTTGAGGCCTGTGATCGCCAGCACGGTGAAGGACGCGGCGATCGTCCAATGCGTCGCCCGCTCGACAAGGTTGAAGCGCAAGATGGTTCGGCCCGACCGGCCACTCTCGATCATGGTCGGTCCGAGCGTGAAGTAAACCACCGCAAACAGCGCGGCAACGCCGAGAATGATGGCGGCGCCGATCCAGCGCAGCCACACTTCTTGAACGAGCCGCCAAGTCCGGCCGAGCGGCTGCTCGACGACATAGGATCGGACATCCGGGAGTGTGGCGCGGCCGCGAATTAGATAATCCTGCTGCAATAGCTGCTGCTCCTTGACGGCGGCGTTCGCACCATCGGGTCGCGGCGATTGCGCGGCGACCGGCGCGGCAAAAGCGAGACTCACGAAGGCGATCACGGTGAGAAGCTTTCGGATGCGCATCAGTTTCCTCCGTCC
>Ga0181526_10000858_pt1 | contig 30812 bp, 30 predicted proteins | sample PEATcosm2014_Bin_35_FD_119750 | JGI IMG/M metagenome (GOLD analysis project Ga0181526, IMG submission 119750) | Peatland microbial communities from MTU Mesocosm Facility, Houghton, MI, USA - PEATcosm2014_Bin06_30_metaG | ecosystem: Environmental > Terrestrial > Soil > Wetlands > Peat | place...
AGGCCCTGGCCAGCCTTCGCTCCGGCCAGACACACTTGACGCAACTCAATATCTCTGACCGCAAAGTACGCTTTTACAGGACGACGGCTCTGGTAACTTCCCTTGCCCAGGTGCAGGGCACGATTGGCGGGCACGATATCTCCGGCAGCTATCGCTATACCCGCGTATATGTTCGGGATGATAAGGGCAAGTGGAAGATCGTGAGCTTTGAGGCCAGCAGGATTCGCCCGCCCGGCGAACACAGGCAGTGAAGGCCTCCCGGCATCGATCGATCTTGCGCTGTGCGTATACTTTTTCTGACTGCGTTTTGAGGGGAGAGACAGGAAATGCCAAAACAAGAGAAGACTGCGAAGCCCCGCAAGCCCAAGGTTGCAAAGGGCGCTAAGACAAAGAAAGGGCCGAAAGCAAAGGCCAAAACCGCAAAGGCGCTCAAGCCCGCCGCTCCCGCTGAGGCGGAGCAACTGCTCAGCTCCGAGGTCGTCTTTCAGGGTTCGCTATTCCGCGTCCTCCGCGACAAGCTGATCGAACCCGGCGGCCGCGAGAGCGAGCGCGACATCATCCGCCACAACGGCAGCGTGGTCATTCTGGCCATAGACAGCTCCAAGAGCAAGAAGGATCCGTGGATCGTCGTCGAGCGCCAGTATCGCCATGCCGCTGGGCAGTTCCTGTGGGAGCTGCCGGCCGGCAAGCTGGACGCCGGCGAAGACGCCCTGGCGGGCGCGCAGCGCGAACTCGCCGAGGAGACCGGCTACAGCGCAAAGAAATGGAAGCCGCTGGCCGAGTACTACCCCAGCCCCGGCTTTCTGGGCGAATCCATGAGGGTCTTCGTGGCCGAGGGCCTGGTGGCGGGCGACGCCCATCCGGAGGACGACGAGCAGATTGAGTTTCGCCTGGTCAAGCTCTCCGAGGTGCTGAGGATGATCGAGAAGGGCGCCATTCTGGACGGCAAGACGCTCAGCAGCATCCTCCTCTACGCGCGCATCAACGCCGGCAAGCGAAAGAAGTAGCGGTCCGCCCGCTGCAGGCAGTTGCATCCGGCGGGCATCCGCTTCTGTAGCAAGGCTTTCGCCTTCCAGGCCGGCCCCAAAGCCCGGATAGGCGAGCCGGCCGGTCTCACTCTATGGGAACCCTCGCGAAAAAATACTCCAACCTTTCTTCCCTTATTCTCGTCATATAAACAACGGCGGGCGATCCCCTCGCTCGCCGGATCCCCGCAAGACCCAAAGAAAGAGGGAGCCTGTGGCCCAGTACAAAGGGAAGGTCAAGTGGTTCAACAACGCCAAGGGCTATGGATTCATCGGACGCGAAGACGGGCCGGATGTATTCGTCCACTATTCGTCGATTCAACTGGACGGGTACAAAACGCTGAAAGAGGGCGATGACGTCGAGTTCGACATCGTCCAAGGTCAGAAAGGTCCCCAGGCGGATGCAGTAGTCCGCTTCAAGGACGCCGCCCACACCGCAGCTTAGCGGCGCGTAAGACCGGGCGTTACCGCAAGTCCGCCGCCAGGTGGATGTGATGGTTTGCGCCCAAATTCCATTTCTTCGTCACATCGCCTCCGGTTTGTAGCCCACGAATCCCGGTCTCTCTTCCCTGATCCCCGATCTACTGTTTGCGGAGGACCACGCAATGGACAACCTTGCCATGGCCCGTCTGCTGGCCGAGACAGCCGATCTGTTGGAGATAGACGGCGGCGACGGGTTCCGCATTCGCAGCTATCGCCATGCCGCCGAGGCCGCCGAACAGACCACGGTGGAACTTGTGGCCGCGGCGTCCTCGACGGACCGGCTGATGGAGATTCCCGGCATCGGCAAAGGCATGGCGGCCAACCTGCAGGCCATCGCCGCCGCCGGCACCCTGCCCATGCGCGAGGAACTGCTGGCCAAGTACGGCGCCGGCGTTCTGGAGCTGCTGAAGCTGCCCGGCATGGGCCCCAAGACGGTCGCGCTGCTGTGGTCCGCGGCGCAGATCGCCAGCATCGATCAGCTCGCCGACGCCATCGAGGCAGGCCGCCTGACCGGACTGCCTCGGATGGGCGCAAAGCAGATTGAGAAGCTGCGCAAGGGCATCGACGACTATCGCCGCTGCGCCGGCCGTTTCCGCATCGACGTGGCCGAAGAGGCCGCCAGCCGCATCGAGGCCTACCTGCGGGCCTTCCCAGGGATTGAGAGGGTGACGCCCGCAGGCTCCTTGCGCCGGGGCCGCGAAACCGTCGGCGACCTGGACCTGCTGGTCACCGGTCCGGCCTGCGCCCTGGAGCACACTGAAGCCGCGGTCGACCACGTCGCCGCCTACCCAGGCATTCACGACGTCATTGCCAAGGGCGAGAACAAGGTGAGCTTCCATCTTTCGAGCGGCCTGCAGGTGGACGTGCGCCTGCTGCCCTCGGCTTGCTATGGCGCCGCGCTGCAATACTTTACCGGATCGAAGGCGCACAACGTGGCGCTGCGCCAGCGCGCCCTCAAAATGGGCTATACGCTGAGCGAATGGGCGCTGGCCCGCCTTGACGACGACTCGACGGTTGCCGCTGCCACCGAGGAAGAGATCTACGCCGCCCTGGGCATGGACTGGATTCCCCCCGAACTGCGCGAGAACCTGGGCGAGATCGAAGCTGTTGCGCGCCACGCCCTGCCCCGGCTCGTTGAGCAAGCCGACCTGCGCGGCGACCTGCACATGCACACCAGCGCCAGCGACGGCCGCAATACGATCCACGAGATGGCCGAGGCCGCGGCGGCCTGCGGATACCGGTACATTGCCATCACCGACCACTCCAAGAACCTGGCCATGACCAACGGGCTGGATGAGAAGCGGGCACTGGAACAGATTGAGCGCGTTCGCCAGGTGGACCGCCAGTTGGAGGGCCGCATCCGCGTCTTTACCGGCATCGAGGTGGATATTCTGGCCGACGGCTCTTTGGACCTGGACGACGAGGTGCTGGCGCAGATGGATGTGGTTATCGCCAGCGTTCATAGCCGCTTTGAGCAGAGCCGCGAGGAGATGACCGACCGCGTGCTCAAGGCAATGGAGAACCCTTACGTGCGGATTCTGGGCCATCCCACTGGCCGCCTGCTGCTTCGCCGCGAGCCCTTCGCACTGGAGCTGGGGACGGTCCTGCGCCGCGCCGCCGAGTTGGGCGTCGCTGTCGAGCATAATGCCGCCCCCGAGCGGCTCGACCTGTGCGATCGCGATCTCCGCCTGGCCAAGGAGCTGGGCTGCCGCATCGTCATCGACTCGGACTCGCACGACGCGCGCAACCTTGGCCGGATGGAGTACGGCCTTCGCCAGCTCCGCCGCGCCTGGCTGGGGCCGGAAGATGTGCTGAACACGCTGGGGGCGGAGGAGTTTCTGGCCGCGCTCCGGCCGAGGCTGTAGGCGAAAGCTATCGTCAATTTCCGGCGATAGAGATACGATGATGAAGGGTGGGAGAAGGCCAGCCGGAGGAAAACCGAATGACGACTGTCGAGATCAAATTGCCCGATCGACTGGCGCAGGAAGCGCAACGCGCCGGGCTGCTATCGCCCGAGTTGCTGGAGAGATGGCTCCGCGAACAGCTCAAGGCGCAACGCGTCGATCGGCTGTATGCAGCGATGGACCGCATGGGCGCGGTGAGCGAGCCGGCCACACTTTCTCCGGAGGCAGTTGCCGAGGAGATAGCGGCTATGCGCGCCGAAAGACGCGCGCAAGAATAACATCCGATACGATTGGTGTTGGACACAAACGTTGTTGCGTCCGCCCTCTTATGGCACGGCCCCCCGAGACAGTTGCTGAGCCTTGCGCGGGCTGAAAATGTCTCGCTCTTTTCAAGTTTGCCGCTGCTCGCAGAGCTGACCGGCATTCTCTCCCGATCCAAGTTTGAGAAGAAGATTGCCGCCTCGCAGCTTTCCGTTGACCAGCTGGTCGACCTCTATGTCGAAATGGTTGCCTTGGTGCGACCAGTTTCCATATCGCGGATGGCGCCCGACCCCGACGACGATGTGGTGATCGGGACAGCGCTTGCGGCCAAAGCGGATCTCCTTGTCACCGGGGATCGAGCTTTGCTATCGGTGGCGGAATACGGGGGCGGACGAATTGTTTCTGTCAGTGAGGCTTTGCGCGCCGCTGCCTCCCTATGAGGAACCGCTGATTTCGGCCTTCCGCTCCAAAAGTCACCGCTTTGTGCAGAGGCGAATGAGCCGATCTTCGGGCCTGCAACAAAATACATAGCCCGCGTAGCGCCGGTGGAGATAAGATAAGTTCGCTATGAGCCTACTGCATCAGGACACCCCGGAAGAAATCGACGATGCCGCCCGCGGCGAGGAGTTCACCAAAGGTTCCAGCCACGTGGTGTGGGCCAGCCTGATTGCGGCCTTGCTGGTCAGCATCGCCATCGCCGCCTACGTGATCGCAGGGCAAAAGCCGCCCATAGCCAGCGGAGAGATCGAGCAGGTATGGGTCCACCCGCAGCACACTGAAACCTCGGGGCTCGACGCCAACGGCGCCCCCATGGCCGTAGAACGCGACGACCAGATCTTTGTCTTTTCCCTCATCAAGCTGCAAAACCGGAGCGCGCATCCGCTCTATTTGAACAGCATCATGGCCAACATCAAGATGGAAGACGGCATCCACCACAGTTATGCGGCGAGCGCGTCCGACTACGACCGGGTCTTTCTCATCTATCCGTCGATGCCCGTGCCGCACGGCAAGGGGCTGCCGATCAAGACGAAAGACGACCCCTTGACGATCGACCCCGGCCAGACCGTGGAGGGGACCGTCGTATCCGCCTTCAAGCTCACCAAGCAAGAGTGGGACGCCGGCAAGGATCTGAACTTTACCTTCGCCTTCCAATACCAGCCCAGCCTGGTGCTCGCGCCCCACGCCGCAATCATTGTCCAGTAGAAGCCGGAGCCGGCGCGGTTTTAGGAGCCGAAAGATACCCGGTAATCGACGAACTCTTTCCTCCGATGGAGTTCACCACGATCTCAAAGAGCAGGGGATCCTTGCCGCTGTAGAACTGCAACGGCTCATTTACGTTCCTGTCCTTCTTTTCGTACTGCTTGTCGTCGGAATACACGAGCAGGGTGAACTTGTTCTTCTTGATGTCGGCCTTCTTCAGCTCCAGACTGACGGTACCCACAGGCTTCTTCTCGCCCTTGTTCAGGGTGAACTCGAAGTAGTTGCGGTCGCCCCTGTGTTTGAGGATCTCCAGCTCATCGTGATTGCGGGCGATGAGGCTGGCGTGATTGCTCAAATCCCCTTTCATCGAGGTCAGCTGGGCAACAGCCGAGGCCAGGTCGCTCTGCGTCTTGGCTACATCGGTCTTCACTCCGCCCACGTCGGTCTTCACGTCAGAGACCGCGCTGGTGACGGCCGTGACCTGCTGCGCGGTTTGTTTCTGCGCGCTTGCCAGCCGTTGCGCGCTGGCTTCAACCTTCTGCTCGCGATCGGCGATCTCCTGGGCGCGGGAATCCAACTGCTTCTGCGTCAACCCCAGCGACGTTTTCAGCTCATCGGTGGCCACCTCCAGGCGGGCGTCGGTCTCGCGCAATTTGGCTTGCAGTTGACCGTTCTGCTGCTTCGCTTCCGCCAGTTCACTTTGCTGGGTGGTCAACCGGCTGCCGAGCGTATAGCACCAAATCAGACCGCCCAGCGCGGCCACCAGGGCCACTGCGATTGCAGCAAGCAGCGCCCCGGAATAAGTTCTGGGGACATTCTCCATTTCTTCACTCATCTGTTTCCCTCTCTTTTCTCTGGCGGCCGTCTAGCAGACCGCTCCTTGAAGGCCCTGGCACCTAGCCCAGGCGATGGCGACGTTCCGTCCTGTTGGACGCCGCAACGGGTTTTCTATTGAATTTTACGTGCCTTTGCCTACTTCCAGCGTACAATATCCGGCCTCCGGAGGAGCCGCCGCGGGCGCCACACGGGCGGGAACCTTCCGAATATATCGCAAAGAAGAGAGAATATGGAGGGCATACCGGCTGTTTGTTTCAGCTCATCTCCCCTGAAACCCGGCGAAAGTGCATTTCAGAGCCTTCTCGTCCCGCACTCCGTGACAACTGTGGAATCGCTACGCTATAAAGGTCTTTACTGTATTTTCAGGCGCAGGGCAAGTTTTCGATTCCGCGGTCCGCGGCGATGGGGGTTCCCAGGAAGCGACTCCTGCTTCCTGGATGGCAGAGCGCCCGCTTCGTTGCCGGGGTGGAAGGCCGTGAGATCCGCCGTTATCGCCAAGTTAACATGGTAAAAAGGGAGATCCGAAAGCTATGACGACCGCTGTCGCTGGGAAGGGTTTGGAAGGGATTGTCGCGGCCAACTCCGGGATCTGTTGGATCGACGGTGAAGCGGGCGTACTGGCCTATCGAGGCATCGACATTCACGAACTGGCCGAGAACTCGACCTTCGAGGAAACTACCTACCTGCTTTGGAACGGCATTCTTCCCAACGAGATCGCCCTGCGCGAGTTCACATCGCAGCTGTCGCTGGCCCGCGGCCTGGATTTTCGCATCGTCGATATGCTGCGCGGCATTCCCGCCTCCGCTACGCCCATGGAGGTGCTGCGCACCGCCGTCTCGGCGCTCAGCTTTTACGACGCCGACGAAAAGGACAATTCCCACGACGCCAACGTGCGCAAGTGCTACCATCTGACCGCGCAGATGGCCATGATCGTGGCCATCTACGACCGCCTGCGAAAAGGCAAGGAGGTGGTGCCGCCCGACCGGTCGCTCAACCATGCCGCCAATTTTCTCTGGATGCTGAACGGAGTCAGGCCTTCGGAGACGGCCACCAGGACGCTGGACATGGCGCTGGTGCTGCACGCCGAACACGAACTGAATGCCTCCACCTTTGCCGCCCGCGTCATCGCCGCCACGCTCTCCGACGTGCACTCAGCCATCACCGGCGCTATCGGCGCGCTCAAAGGCCCCCTCCACGGCGGCGCCAACGAGGGCGTCATGCGCATGCTCTACACCATCGACAAGGCCGGCGCCGACCCGGTGGAATACGTCAAGAACATGCTGGCCGCGCGCCAGAAGATCTCCGGCTTCGGCCACCGCGTTTACAAGACCGAGGATCCCCGCGCCACCCACTTGCGCAAGATGAGCGAACAGCTTGGCAGGGACGCCGGCGTACCCAAGTGGTACGAGATGTCCCGGGCCATCGAGCTTTACATCAACGCCGACAAGAAGCTGAACGCCAACGTCGATTTCTATTCCGCCTCCACCTACGCCACGCTGGGCATCGACATCGACCTCTATACGCCCATCTTCGCCATCAGCCGCATCGCCGGCTGGGCGGCCCATGTCATCGAGCAACTGGACGACAACCGCCTCATCCGCCCCCGCGCCGAGTACATCGGCCCCGTCTACCCCGCCCACTGGATTCCCATGGACGAGCGCGGATAAGATTCGCGCAGCGCGTTACTCCTTCGCGCATTTCCGGTCTAATGAGAAGGAGGACTTGCATGAAGTCCAGGTTTGTTCTTTTTCTGATCTGCGTTTGCATGATCGCGGGGAGCGCGGCCGCATTCAGTCAGCAGGTTTACCCAGTCCAGGGTCCGCTGGCGGCGCAGACTCCACCGCCAGTACTCACCGCCAAGTTCTCGGGAACCAGATCGGGGAAGGTCTCTCTGGTCCAGGCAAGTGGAGAGTCGTTCCATGGCACATGGGAGTTTGTGACGCCGCCTTTCGTCAACGCGAAGACGCCGGGAACCGCGGCCAGCTATCCGCCGCAGCCCAATCTGGCCTTCGCATGGGACGCCGTCTACGGACATGGATACTTTTTGGCCAAGGTCCTGGGCAAGCAGCTGAAGCAGGCTGTCGTTACCGGGGATCAGGGAACGGTTCTCCAGTTGGAATACGTGTCCGCGGAGATTTTCCTGGATGGCGTAGCGGTGGACAATAAGGGCAACATCTACAAAGTGGTTCTGTAGGAGCCCGACGGGCCGCGCCGAATCCGCCGTCTGGCAGTCCCGCGCGCCGCCGCACTTCCTTGGCCGCGACTGGTGAAATCGGCGGTAAACTGGAATCGGAGCGAGGGGGAAAGCCGCTATGAGGCCGTCCGAAGTATTGCCGCGGCATCGGGAGACGATCCGCCAGCTTGTGCTTGACGCGGGCATGGCGAATCCGCGCGTCTTCGGCAGCGTCCTGCACGGCGACGACCAGGACGGCAGCGACCTGGACTTACTGGTGGACCCTGCGCCGCGCGCCAGCCTGCTGACGATGGTCAGGCTCCAGTCCCAACTGGAGCAAGCCACCGGGGTCAAGATCGATCTTCGGACTCCCGAGGAGCTTCACCCCCGCTTCCGCAGTAAGGTTCTCGCCGAGGCCGCCGCTCTATAAGTTAAGGGGCGAAAATGGAAGAACAAGAGCACCAACCCACGGAAGACGAAGCCAAGCCTGAGAGGCTGCTCTATCACTACACCAATCAGAATGGACTGTTGGGAATACTTAACAGCAAGACCATTTGGGCAACGCACATTCGATACCTCAACGATCTCGAAGAATACAGAGCCGGCGTTCGGCTCGTTGAGAGGGTGATAGACGAGACAAGGGTACAAGGGCTGATCAACAAGGAAACTGGAGATAGCTTTAAGAGTATTTTCGAAACCCTGAACACCTGTGACTTTTACGTCGCATCGTTTTCTAGTGCAAACGACGGTGATTCACTAAATCTTTGGCGGGCCTATGCCGCGTCTATTCCTGGGTACAGTATTGGATTTTCTCCAGGGAAGTTGAGGGCGGCCATTCGCCCGCGATCGGACGGAACCTATTCGGGCATGAATTGGCTATCAGATGTCTTCTATGTTTCTAAGGAACAAGATTCGGAACCAAGAATGATTAGTTCTTATCGCCAGGTTCCAACGATTGCCGTCCTGATTAGCCACTTGAGATCGAACAGCTATAAGGGCGATGCCAGATTTGGCGTGAACCTTGAAGACACAGTCGCAGCGATCCAGAATAATCTTGAAGCGGTGAAGACATCTGGTTTGCTTCTCATGTCGATTCTTCCCGCCTTGAAGGACGCTGGCTTCTCAGATGAAATTGAGTCGAGGATCATTCAGGTGAGACCGGATGGAGCCCCATCGAACGTATCTAATCCAGTACGGTTTCACCACGGCTCCTGGTCAATTGTGCCACATGTGGAGATTCCCATTAGCTTTGGAAAGGAACAGCCACCGGCAATTGAGAAGATAGTAGTTGGACCTTGCCCGCATCCTGGCGAGGCGGTAAAGGCTGTACAGTTGTTGCTCGGCAGCAAAGGCATTGCAAATATCGAGGTCGTCCCCTCCAAAATCCCCTACCGCAACTGGTAAACCCGCTAACCAACAGGCGAGGCTGGAAACCTACTCACCGCGCGCTTTCAATCTGGCGAGAAATCCACCGGCTCAAACTCACGCCCTCGACCGCTGCGCGCAGAGCGGCTTTGCGGTGCAGCTCCGGCTCGGTGCGTACCAGGATCTTTCCGTTGAAGGGGCGGTCGGGCTGCTGGCCGGTCTCGGCGCAAAGTTCCAGATAGCTGTCGATGCTCCCGCGGAAGGCGCGCTCGAGCTCCTCGGCCGTTCTTCCCTCAAAATGAAAGCCATCCCGAAGCCCGGCGACCGTGCCGGAAAACGTCTTGTCCTCCGGATCGAAGTCGATTGGCCCGGCGGCATAACCCTTGTATTCCATCATGGCTCCGCCGAAAAAATCCCTCAGGGGCTAAAGCCCTCGTCGATTATGCAGCATTGACGGCACGACTGAAGTCGTGCCCTGACACCGCCGAAAGGCAAAAGACAACCGCAGGTCCTTCGACTCCGTTGCGCGCAAAGACGCGCCCAACTTCGCTCAGGATGACAGAGCGTAGGACAGGGATGCAGATTCGGCAAAACCGGAAGTGCGGTAGACTTAGGACTGGCAGGAGGACCGGGCGGTCGCTGCCGGGGGTTCTCGCGCAAGCGAGGGCAACCGGGGGAGGAAAGTCCGAACTCCGCAGGGCAGTGTGCCGGATAACGTCCGGGACGTGAGCGTAAAGGCTCATGGACGGCCAGTGCCACAGAAAGGATACCGCCTCGGCTACCCCTCCTTCGGGAGGGCCACCCTGGAAACGCAATACCCGAGTTGGCCCGCCTAGGCGGGTACGCCCGCCGTTGCGGAAACTCCAGCGCTGGGGTAAGGGTGAAATGGTGCGGCAAGAGCGCACCGCTCCGGCGGTAACGCCGGGGGCAGGGTAAACCCCACACGGAGCAAGACCAAATAGGGAGGGAAGCGCGCGCCCGGAGCAGGATGCGCGCTCGGCGCCGGCCCGGCGCCGCAAGGCTGCTCCATGCAATGGCCGGAACCTCCGGGTAGGTCGCTGATGAACGACCGCGGCAACGCGGCGTCTAGAGGAATGACCGCACACGACAGAATTCGGCTTACAGGTCCTTTTGCCGAATTGGATGGATGCACCAACGACAGCCCCGGCCGGGAGACCTTTCCTGCCGGGGCTGACCATTTGGTGCGGACGGGCGGGGGTAGCCGCGCTTGCGCGCCGAAGCAGACGGACGATTCCGCCAGGGAATCCTTGCACTGGTTCTTCCTGACGGCAAGCAATCCCTCAGGGGCTAAAGCCCGCGTTGGTTTTGCGGCATTGCGGCACGACTAAAGTCGTGCCCTGACACAACCAGGTCGTGGGCGGAGGTTTCCTGGCGCCCGCCAGCCCCGCTCCGCTACCATCGAATCATGCTGCGTGTGAAGCTGTTGCATGAGAGCGCCCGACTGCCGGCGGTGGCGCACCCCGGCGAAGACCTGGGCTACGACCTGTTTGCGCTGGAGGCCACGCTGCTCGCTCCGCGATCGACGGTGAAGGTGCGCACCGGCATCGCCGTCGAGGCCCGCCATCCCACCACCGGCGCTCCACTGGGACTGCTGGTGCGTGATCGCTCGTCGATGGCGGCCAAGGGAGTTGCCACCACCGCCGGGGTCATCGATGCCGGCTATAGGGGCGAGATCCTGGTGTTGATGACCAACCTGGGCCAGGCAGAGGTCGAACTCAAGGCCGGCGAAAAGATCGCCCAGATGATTCCGGTCCCGGTGTTGACAGGGCCAGTCGAGGAAGTGGAAACACTGGAGGTGTCGGCCCGCGCCGAAAAGGGCTTTGGCAGCTCCGGCCGGTAAGGCACCCCGGAAGAAACCCGACCACTGGAACCGGCGCAGGCGAGTCTGCGTAATCAACACAGGGGAGACTCTGGCGAGAGTCAGTTGTAAAGCCGGCATCCCTCGGGGGCTAAAGCCCACGTATGTTTTGTGGCATTTTCGGCACGACTGAAGTCGTGCCCTTTCAAAGCTCGACTTTCGCCGCTGGCTGTCAGGGGCAAACCAGCCCCAAGCGGCAAAAGAGCCTCGGATGCAGCCGCCGCGGGACCCGGAACGCGGCCTGAATGGCTTCTAATGCGTCCAAAGGAATAGCGACCTTGGAACCGCGGCTGCCCGAGGGCGCGCACACCTGCGAAGCCGGGCGGCAATCTTAATGCGCAACGGCAATGGCCGGCGCCGGACGTTCCATTTTTTCGCCTCCTTTTGGCGCAAGAGTGGGAGACCACTTTGATTCGAAGACTGCGAAGGCAAGCGAAACCATGCTATTCAGTGAAGCCTTTAAACTCGCGCTGCAATCGCTCTGGGGCAACAAGCTCCGCACCATCCTTACGCTTCTGGGCGTGGTGATGGGCGTGGCTTCGGTCATCATGGTCATCACCCTGGTGAATGGCGCCAACAGGTACGTGACCTCCAAACTCATCAGCCATGGGGCCGACGTCTTTACGGTGCAGCAGATGCCTGGCGTCATCTTCTCGGCCGAAGAGTACCTCCGCTATCAGAAGCGCAAGAAACTGCACAACGAGGACTACGAGGCCATCCGGGACGGCTGCACGGAGTGCAGCGAGGTGGGCGTTCGCCTGGACCGGGGCGGCAGCGTGGTTTATAACGGGCATTCCAGCTCGGATACCGACATGCGCGGCCTCACCTGGACGATGATCTCGCTGGATAACGTCGATATCGTCCTGGGCCGGGGCTTTACTCCCATCGACGATCAAAAGGCCACTCACAGCGTCATTGTGGGCTACGACATTGTGGACAATCTGCTGGGCGATGGAGACCCCATTGGCAAGGAGATTCGCGTCGGAGGCCTTCCCTTCACCGTGATCGGGGTGGGTGACCGGCAGGGCAAAATGTTGGGCCAGTCCATGGATAATTGGGTGGCGATACCCTTCACCACCTTCCAGCAGACCTACGGCTACAACGACTCACTGAGCATCTATGGCCGCGCCGGCGGCGACGCCGAGTCAATGGAGCGGGCCAAAGACGAGGTGCGCGTGATGATGCGCGCCCGCCGCCACGATGCGGTCGGCCAGCCGGACGACTTCGAGATCGAGACCAACGACACCTTCCTGGACCTCTGGAAGCAGATCTCCACCATCTTCTTCAACGTGATCATCGGCATCGCCTCGATTTCTCTGGTCGTGGGCGGCATCGTGATCATGAACATCATGCTGGTCTCTGTCACCGAGCGCACGCGCGAGATTGGGGTGCGCAAAGCACTGGGCGCCAGGCAGCGCGACATCCTGCTTCAGTTTCTCATCGAAAGCGCAACCATGGCGCTGGTCGGCGGAGCCATTGGCGTGCTCCTCGGCGTTGGCGCGGCCAAAGCCATTACGCTCGCAGTCGGGTTCCCCACCAGCGTGCAATTGTGGAGCGTGATGCTCGGCCTGTTCATGGCCGGGGCGGTTGGAGTCTTTTTCGGCGTCTATCCCGCCAGCAAGGCCGCCAAGCTCGACCCGGTGGTGGCGCTGCGGGCGGAGATGTAAAGGCAGTGATCAGTGATCAGTGGTCAGTGATCAGTATTCGAAGCAAGGAAGTGGCTTTATGGTTCAATCGTTTAGGGACTTGCAGGTTTGGCAGCGGGCCGTTCAGCTTTCTGTTGCGCTCTATCGGCTGACGAAGGAGTTTCCCCGTGAAGAGATTTACGGCCTCTCAAGTCAGATTCGGCGATCTGCGGTATCCGTGCCCAGCAACATAGCGGAAGGGCAGGGGAGGCTAGGGACCGGCGAATTCAAGCAATTCCTTGGGATCGCTCGCGGGTCTAACTTCGAGGTGCAAACGCAGCTCGAGATCGCACGCGCACTGGAATTTGGTGACCCCAGGCTGCTTGATGAGGCTGAGGGACTTTCGCATGAAGTTGGAAAGATGATTTGAGCGCTTCTGGAGTCGCTCAAGGACTGAGCGGAGACGCCCTGACCACTGATCGCTGACCACTGACAACTAGGTTTCCCATGGCGCAAGGACAAAATCGCGAATCGATCAAGATGGCCCTCGATACCCTGAGGAAGAATAAACTGCGCTCGGGGCTGACCATCCTGGGCATCGTCATCGGCGTTACCACGGTGATCGTCATTTCGTCGGTCATCAACGGACTGAACAACCGGGTCGCCGATTTTGCCGACTCGTTTGGATCGAATGTCTTCTGGGTCTTTCACATGCCGGTGATCGGCGTGCGCCCCACCACCGAGCAGCTCACGCGCAAGAAGCTGACCATGGACGATGTCTACGCCCTGCGCACACTCCCCCACGTCGTCGCTGCCGATGGCGGACACCGGTACACGAAGCAGTTCGGCGTGGGCGACGTAAGCGTAAAGTACCAAGGGCGCAAGGTAGCGGGCGCCATTCTGAATGGCGACACGGCGCAAGTCGCGGATGTGTCCAATTTCACCTTGCAGGCCGGCCGCATGTTTACCGACGAGGAGGACCAAAGCCATGCGAAGGTGTGCATCCTGGGCCACGATACCGCCGAACAGCTCTTTGTGAATGGCGAGGATCCCATCGGCAAGGAGGTTAACGTCGCCACCGGTCTCTACACCGTGATCGGGGTCTTCGACAAGCAGAAGTCGCCCTTTGGCAGCGGCAAGAACCCCAACGACAACGAGATCATCTTTCCCATGGGAACCTTCCACAGCCTGCACCCGGAGGTTCTTGACCTGTGGGTCGCCGTGAAGTACGACGACCCCAAGAACAAGGCGCTGGTCGAGGACGAGATTCGTGAGATGCTGCGCATCCGCCGCAAGGTCAAGGTCAATGCAGACGACAACTTCGAGATCTTCGGGCCCGACTCGCTCACCAAGCTCTGGGGGAGCATCACCGGCGGATTGTTCGGGTTTATGGTCGCCGTCTCCAGCGTCGGCTTGCTGGTGGGCGGCGTGGGCGTAATGAATATCATGCTGGTCTCGGTCACCGAGCGCACCCGCGAGATCGGCGTGCGCAAGGCCATCGGCGCCAGCAAGCACATGATCTTGACTCAGTTCACCACCGAGGCCATTACGTTGTGCGCTGTAGGCGGTGTTGTGGGCGTAATTGTGGGCGCTGGACTCACCTGGATTGTCTACGAACTGCCCATCGGCCTGCCGGCCACGCTCTCTACCCTGTGGGTTCTGGTAGGCTTCGGCGTCTCCTGCGCCATCGGCCTGCTCTTCGGCATTTATCCAGCGTGGAAGGCCGCCAACCTGGACCCCATTGAAGCGCTCCGCTACGAGTAGGAAGGAACTGGCGCGCGGAAGCAATGGGAGGGACGGCGGGAGTTCAGCAGTTCCGATTTGCCCGCCAGAAGGCCGCATTCAAGACTGCGGCAAAGCTGACCCAGGCCCAGTAGGGCGCCATCAGCCACGCCGAAAGCGGCGCAATCCTCTGAAAGACCAGCGTAGTGGCCCCAATCGCGGCCCAAAGCAGCACTACCTCAACCAGCGCCGCACCAATCGCATGCTGGCGGAAGAAGATCCGCGACCAGGCGAAGTTCAGCCCCAACTGCACCATGAAAAGCGCCAGACCCCAGGCGCGCAGCGGCGACGGTGCGGCGAGCCATACCCGCCACGCGGCAATCGCCATCAGCGCATACAGCAGGGTCCAAACCGGGCCAAAGACCCAATTCGGCGGGGCGATTGCCGGCTTTACGAGTGTCCGGTACCATCCGGGGATCTCGCTTGCCGTCAAGCGCCCGCCTGCCGCCGCCACCGCGAAGCAAATTCCCAGCCAGCAAAGCAACGAAATCCAGCGCATTTCCGTCTTCTTCTCCCCCAACAACAAGGATTCCGAAGCAGGATCAAAGACTCTTTCAAGTTTCCGCTTCCGGTCCTGTTTCGCTCTCATTCGGTCCAGGGCAAACGCATCTCAATCTCCCCGATTGCTACTACGGTCGGTTTTGTAATCCTACCCATGGCCGGTTTTGTAACAAGGGCACGACTTCAGTCGGGCCGCTACGTAAGCATCAGACAATGAGGGCTTTAGCCCCTGCTAACCTCTCCATGTCCCTTTTGGCGATTGCAGGCCGATGCCGCAAGCAGGGGCTAAAGCCCACCGTGCATCATCACCCACAGGCGGCCCGACTGAAGTCGTGCCCTTGTTACCAAACGCATGAACTCAATATTCTGCGCGCTGTTTACTCTTTGCAAGCAGGAGCAAGTCTAGATGCGTTTGCCCTGTCGCGCGGTCCAGCTTCCTCGACGCGAGCGGCCCGCGGCAACTATCCTGTAGCTATGCGGGGCATTTTTGTTCCGGGGAAGATTTGCAGGAAACCCAATCATTATGAGCGCCGAGACCATTGCCGTACACCTGCCCGACGGGGCCATTCGCCCAGTGCCCAAGGGCACAACGCCCCTTGAAATTGCCAACTCGATTTCGCCGCGCCTGGCCGCGGTTGCCGTGGTGGCGCGAATTACACCTATCGACAAATTTGTCGCGGAGAAGTTTGCTTGCGATGGCCAGCCGGCCCTCGAAGTACCATCCGAGGCCGCGATGTATTCCGCCGAAAACTTTGCGGCCCCGCGTCTCGTCGACCTCTCCACCCCGCTCACCGAGAACGTGCTTCTCGAACTCCTCAAGGAGACCGATCCAGAAGCGCTCAAGGTCGTCCGCCATTCAGCGGCCCATGTGCTAGCTACCGCCGTGCTCGAACTTTTTCCTGAGACCAAGCTCGGCCACGGGCCGGCCACCGACGCAGGCTTCTTCTACGACTTCTATCGCCCGACTCCCTTCACGCCCGAAGACCTCGCCGCCATCCAGGCCAGGATGGCCGAGGTGGTGGCGCGCGACGAGCCGTTCCTCCACGAATTTGCTCCAAGAGATAAAAGCCTGGAAGGCTTCGAGCGGGATGGCGACTTCATGAAGACCCATTTCGTGACCAAGTTCACCCAGCCCGGCGACGAGGTGAGCTTCTATCGCAACGGCAGTTTCGTCGACTTCTGCCGCGGACCCCACGTGCCCTCGACCGGCCGCGTCAAGGCCTTCAAGGTGCTTTCGCTGGCCGGCGCTTACTGGCTTGGCGACGAGAAGAATCCGCAGTTGCAGCGCATCTATGGCACTGCATTCTTCTCGCAGAAGGCCTTGGACGAGCACTTCGCTCGCCTTGAAGAAGCCGCCAAGCGCGACCATCGCCTGCTGGGCAAGCAGTTGGACCTCTTCAGCATCCAGGAGCTGGCCGGCGCGGGGCTCATCTTCTGGCATCCCAAGGGCGCCATCGTCCGCAAGGTCATGGAAGACTGGATGCGCGAGGAATGCCTTCGCCGCGGCTACTCGCTGGTCTTCACCCCTCACGTGATGCGCCGCGAACTGTGGAAGGTCAGCGGCCACGAGGGCTTCTACTCCGCCAACATGTACACGCCCATGGAACTGGACGATGCCGAGTACCGCCTCAAGCCGATGAACTGCCCCGGCCACATCCTGATTTACAAGAACTCGCCCAAGAGTTATCGCGACCTGCCCGTGCGCCTGGCCGAGCTTGGCAACGTCTACCGTTATGAGCGCTCCGGCACCATGCACGGCCTGCTGCGCGTCCGCGGCTTTACCCAGGACGACGCCCACATCTTCTGCACCCCCGGCCAGATCGAGGACGAAGTAGTGGCCTGCATCGACTTTGCCGAGGCCGTGCTGAAGACCTTCGGCTTCAAGGAGTTCAAGGTTGAGCTCTCCACCTGGGACCCCAACGACCGCGCCCATTATGCCGGCTCCGACGAGAATTGGAACCTGGCCGTCGGTGGACTCAAGAGAGCCCTGGAGAGGAAAGGAATTGCCTACAAGACCATTCCCGGCGAAGCGGCCTTCTACGGCCCCAAGATCGACGTGAAGCTCGTCGATGTTCTCGGCCGCCTCTGGCAGCTCTCCACAGTACAGTTCGACTTCAACCTGCCGGCGCGTTTCGAGCTGGAATATGTGGGCGAGGACGGCGAGCGCCATCAGCCGGTCATGGTCCACCGCGCCCTCTTCGGCTCGGTGGAGCGCTTCTTCGGAGTGCTCATCGAGCACTACGCCGGAGCATTTCCGCTGTGGCTCGCGCCCGTACAGGTAGGCCTGGTTCCTATCAGCGAGCGCCATCACGGGTACGCCAGGAAGGTCGAGGCGGAGTTGAAGGCTGCCGGACTGAGAGTTGAGATCGACGATCGCAACGAGAAGATGAACGGCAAGATTCGCGACTTCGCCAACCAGAAGACGCCCTACATCCTGGTCTTCGGCGACAAGGAAGAGGCGGCCGGCTCGGTCAGCGTGCGTACCCGCGCCAAAGGCGACCAGGGCTCCGTGCCGCTGGGCGAGTTCATCGCCAAATGCAAGGCGCTGGTAGCCAGCCAGTCGACGGAACTCTAGCAAAGGCCCCGAATTTGGAGGATACTGTCTCCGTGGCAACACCAGATCAGGGGTTGAGATGCGCGCAACGCTCGTTATCCTGAGCGGGTTGCCCGGCGTGGGCAAAACGGTCATCGCGCGCGAGTTGGCCTCTCAGATCGGCGCAGTTCATCTGCGCATCGATTCCATCGAGCAGGCTATGCGGCCTTCCCAGGGCTCATCCGTCGCTCTCGACGACGCTGGGTATCGGGTTGCATACGCGGTTGCCGAAGGTAACCTCCGCAATGGCCTGACGGTGATTGCGGACTCCGTGAATCCGATCCAACTCACTCGCGATGCGTGGCTCGAGGTTGCAGTGCGCGCCAAAGCTCGCACGATTGAGATCGAAGTCCAGTGCTCCGACCTCGTGGAACATCGGCGCCGGGTGGAAACTCGCGTCGCGGATCTGCCCGGATTCAGGCTGCCCACCTGGGAAGAAGTGCTCTCCCGCGAGTACGCGCCGTGGAATCGCGAGCATCTCGTCCTCGATACCGCGACCAGGACGTTGGGCGAGAACGTCAAGACGCTTCGAGATGCGCTGCGCGAATGATTGTCAAGCTGCGTTGCCTCGCGTTGATCCCCATCTCTCCAGCGCGCATGAATGCCCACCCGCGACTCAGCCTTCGCAGGATGCAAGTGAGTTGTGCAGGTTCTTCTTGGCCTTGCATTCCACCAGTTCATGCGGCTGCGAAGCCCCGGCGCTCAGGGAAGGCCAGTTGTACGCAGCCACTCAGTGCCCATGCCCTTGGCCTTCGCCAGCCCGGCTGGCCAGTTCTTCAATGGGGACGACGCAGCCTTCGATTTCGCCGCAGACTATGTGTTCGAACTGGATGGTGGTGTGGCTGATCTGAAACTGGTCCTTGAGGACGTGATTGAGCCTGACCAGGATGCAGGCGCTCTCCGACGGAGGAATATCGGCGATGGTGACATGGCAGGCCAGGGCGCGGGACTGGGAGCCGAGGCTCCAGATGTGCAGGTCGTGGACGTCGAGGACGCCCTCAACGGCCTCCATCGCGGAGCGAATGGCGGGCAGCGAGACGCCGCGGGGTGTGCCTTCGAGGAGGATGTTGAGGGTTTCGCGCACGATGCCGAAGCTGGACCAGAGGATCAGCGCGGCGATAAGCAGCGAGAGGACGGGGTCAATCCAGTTCCGCCCAGTGAACAGAATGCCCGCGCCTCCGGCGATAACGGCGGCGGTGGAAAGCGTGTCGCCGGCCATGTGGAGAAAGGCCGAGCGCAGGTTGACGTCGCGGGCCACGCCCCAAAGCAGGATCGCGATGACGCCGTTCATCAGCACCCCGGCGGCGGCCACGATCATCATCAGCCGGGGTTGCACAGCGACGGGCGCCGAGAGGCGATGAACGGCTTCGACGGCGATCCAGAGCGAGAGGCCGATGAGGGTGGCCGCATTGATGAATGCGGCCAATACGCCGGCGCGCTGATAACCGAAGGTCTTGGAGTGGTCGGCGGGAAGCGCCTGGAAGTAGACGGCGGCAAAGCTGAGCAATAGGGCGAGAAAGTCGGAGACGTTGTGGCCGGCCTCTGAGAGCAGCGCGAGCGAGTGGGCGCGCAGACCGGCCACGAAGGTGACCGCGACATAGGCGAGCGTGGCTACCAGCGAAAAGCGCAGAACGGATTTTGTCCGGCTGGCGCCCGGCGAGGAGGACGCCGCGTGAAGGTGCATACGGGAAGTGTAACCGGGGATGGATATGAGCCGCCAACAGGGCTCGGGAACAAGTCCTATAAGGCTAAGAGCGCACAGATCGGCTCCATCGGCGGAACCGTCACCTCAGGCCTCCCATAACCCTTGCTGGGGCGAAGTGGATGTCCCGCGGCCTAATGCGCGTCACTTCCTATGCACTTGGTACTGGATGGGCATTTCGGGGGCGCATTCCGTGCAGAGTTTGGTTCGGCTGAGAGGCACCTGCACACTATCCACAGCGCGGTAAATAGGCTTGAAAACCACTTGACGGCTTCAAGCCAAACCCAAATGGAACCTTCGGGACACGAGAGAATCATCAGCGTGTCAGCCAGCTCAGGGTTAAGCAGACTCTAACTTATGAGCCACTTGCAAATTCACCTTCGGGCTGCGATACGCGTCAGACGCGACTTCAGTCGTGGCGGAGAGAGGGGGATTCGAACCCCCGATAGAGCTTTTGACCCTATAACGGTTTAGCAAACCGCCGCCTTCAGCCGCTCGGCCATCTCTCCGCGTCTCTGAAGGATTATACCGGAAGCCGGGGTTGCCGTGTGTGGAGGCTTGATGGCGAGCGCTGACAAGGCGGTATTTCTTCAGTCATTTTTCCCTTGGCGCAGGGGGCAAGGGTTGTTAGATTCACACGTATGCCTCTCGGTCTTCATCCCGCCCGGAAGAGGATGCGTTTTCTTCCCCTGGTTGCCGCCACGTATTTCATGGTTTCGGGCGGCCCGTATGGCATTGAGGACATCCTGGGCGGAGCCGGATTCCTGAAAGCCATCGCCATTCTGCTGTTGCTGCCGATTCTGTGGTGCCTGCCAACCGCGCTGATGATCGGCGAACTGGCCAGCGCCATACCCGCCGAGGGCGGCTTTTACATCTGGGTGCGGCGAGCAATGGGGCCTTTCTGGGGTTATCAGGAGGGCTGGCTCTCGCTCTCCGCCAGTGTCTTCGACATGGCCATCTATCCGGCGCTCTTTGTGCTCTACCTGGGCAAGTTTAGCCCCGGGCTCACCGCCGGCTGGCACGGGTATGGCTGGTCGCTGGCCGTGGTGGTGCTCTGCTGCGCCTGGAATCTGCGCGGGGCGCCGGCCGTGGGCGAGGATTCGGTGGGGCTGTTCGTGTTGCTTCTGGCTCCGTTCGCCGTCTTTGTGGCGCTTGGGTTCTGGCGGTGGTTCACGCAGCATCCGCAGGTGCAGTGGGGGATTTCAGCGGCGGGGCCGGCTGTGCCGTTCTGGGCGGGACCAGGCTTTTCGACGGCGGTGCTGGTGGCCATGTGGAACTACATGGGCTGGGACAACGCTTCGACGGTGGCCCAGGAGGTGGAGAATCCGCAGCGCAACTATCCCCGCGCCATGATTGTTTCCACCATCCTGGTGGCCGTCACCTACATTCTGCCGCTGGCGGCGATGGCTCTGGCAGGACTGTCAGCGGAGAGCTTCTCGACCGGCGACTGGGCGGATGCTGCCCGGACGATCGGCGGACCGGGAGGCACCGGCGCCTTGCTGGGGCTGGCCGTGATTGGAGGGGGCGCCGTCATGGGCGTCGGCATGTTCAATGCGCTGGTGATGAGCTATTCGCGCCTGCCACTGGCCATGGCCGAGGACGGCATGTTGCCGCGCGTGGTGGCGCGGCGCAATAGCCGGGGAGCGCCGTGGGTGAGCGTGGTTCTGTGCGGGCTGGCATGGGCCCTGGCGCTGAAGCTGCCCTTTGAGCGGCTCATATCCATCGATCTGATTCTGTATGGATCGAGTTTGCTGCTGGAGTTTGTGGCCCTTTTCGTCCTGCGCCTCCGTGAACCCGATCTGGAACGGCCCTTCAAGGCCGGCAATCTGGCTGTGGCCTGCCTTCTGGGAGCGGGTCCGGCGGCGCTGATTGCTTATGCGCTCTGGGCCTCGCGCGCCGAGAAGATCTTCGGAACCACCTCGGCGCTGCTCTTCTCGGTCGCGGTGGCCCTTCTGGGTCCGGTGCTCTATTGGGTTACCAGGGCCGCGAGGAATGCTCATGGTCTTCCGCCCCAGCACCGAGTGCCCGTCGTTGGGAGCCCCGACAGCGAATAGCCGCCTTCGCCGGCTAAAGAGGCTGCGGAAATAGGTATGAAATCGGGAGGCTTTCAGAAAGGCAACCCTCAGGGGCTGAAGCCCGTATTGATTCCATTGCACTTGCGGCACGACACCCGGAGGCTACAGGGTTGTGCCTTGACACTTCTGCCGGCCCGGGCGGAGTTTTTCCGGAGCCTGTACGGACAGCCGCGCCTTGAATATGCCTCGCCTCTGTCGCTGATTCTCTGCGGGTCTGCGGTTTCTGAAGAAGTCCTGCGCAGAAAAACCTTGAAATTTCCTTCAAAAAGTGAGCAAAATTGAACAGGTTTCCTTCCTTCCACGGTTCGATACTGTGGGAAAATACGGCGGTGAGTGTGCCGCCGGGTGGCGCGCCGCGGATGCTCCATTGAGTGAGCGGCTCCCGGCGCAAAGGGTTCCAATCGCTGGCGATGAATTCCCGTTCTTCGCCCAAATTCGACGTCTGGTTTGATAGCAGCGCGGTTGCGTTTCCACCTGCGGTCTTTCCCGCGGGATCGCATCCGCGGGGAGACCTTTGAATGGTTGAACTTGAAAAGCCGCCCTTCGATGTCGCGGCCTTTTTAGTGCGCGCCGGGCTGGGACGAAGAATCGTCCAACTGGCGTCCAAGGAGACGTTCTTTTCGCAGGGCGATCCGGCGGATGCGGTTTTTTATCTTCAGAGAGGCCGCGCAAAGGTCACGGTTGTTTCCTCAGCCGGGAAGGAAGCCACGATCACGCTGCTGGCCGACGGCGATTTTGTGGGCGAGGAGGCGCTGGCCACCGTGGCGGGGACGCGATTGGCGACGGCCACGGCCATTACCGGCTGTAGCGCTCTCAAGATTGGGCGGGAGGAAATGATTCGCGCGATGCACGGGGAGACGGGCTTCTCGGATATGTTCCTGAAGTTTCTGCTTACACGGAGCATGCGCATCCAGGCCGATCTTGTCGATCAGCTCTTCAACTCGAGCGAGAAGCGGCTGGCGCGAATTCTGCTACTGATGGCTGAGTTTGGCAAGCCGGGCGAGGAAGAGCAGTACATTCCCAAGATCTCGCAGGAGACCCTGGCGGAGATGGTTGGCACCACGCGGTCGCGGGTGAGCTTCTTCATGAATCGCTTCCGCAAGCTTGGCTTTATCGAATACAACGGCCGCATCCGGGTTAACAAATCCCTCTTGAACGTGATTCTCTACGATCGGATGCCGGATGATAACGCCGAAGCGGCGGATATCGCTGGCGTTTGAGGCGAGCAACTCGGAGCCCAGGGCAGCTTGCCGTCTTCCTCAGGATCTCGATGCCGGTGAACCTTGCCCCCAAGGCAAGACGCGATTCATAATCCCGAATACATGAGGCTTTCATTCTCCATCGCGGATTCTAGCGATGCCCCCGCGCTGGCCGCGCTGCATACAGCAGTGGCCGATGGTCTGACCGGCCGTTACGGGCGCGGACCCTGGTCGGCGCAGTCGACGGAAAAAGGTGTGCTGATGGGTATGCGCCACTCGCGTGTGGTGGTTGCGCGAAAGGGCGAAAGCATCGTGGGGACTTTCCGCCTGCAAACCAAGAAGCCCTGGGCGATCGATCTGTCCTACTTTACGCCAGTAAGGAAAGCCCTCTATCTGACCCACATGGCAGTCGTCCCTGACCTGCAAGGCAAGGGAATCGGCCGCCTCCTTCTCGATGAAGCGGTGAGCCAGCTTCGAGCCTGGCCGGCTGAAGCGATCCGCCTGGATGCTTATGACCACCCGGCCGGAGCGGGCGCGTTCTACGCAGCGTGCGGCTTCAGCGAACGTGGCCGTACCACCTACCGCATGGCGTCGCTCGTCTACTTTGAGCTAATACTGTCACCGGAATAATTGCGAACACCGCAAAGAACCTCAATCAGTTCAAGGAATCAGATTCCTCGCTATTAGCGGAGCCGCGCCCGCTCCCGCTGAAGCTCGCGATAAAGTTCGCTCTTGGGCCGGCCCAGCTCCCGCGCCAGGCGCTTGAGGGCTTCTTTCTCGTCGATTCGGGATTCGGGGCCGGATTCGGCCTGGAGGCGCGCTACTCGATCGGCAATTCTCTCGCGAGCGGCGTTTGCAGGCTCGGAGCCGGCCTCAGCGCCGGTTGAGGGAAGGGTTTCAACCAGCAGAGTAATCTCGCCCCGGATGCGGTCGCGGGCGGCCAGTTCGCGACGCACCTCTACTACCGTTCCACGCAAAAACTCCTCATGAATCTTGGTCAGCTCGCGGGCGACTACCACGGGCAGTTTCGGCCCCCAAACGGCCTCCAGATCGGCCAGAGTATCGAGAATGCGGTGCGGAGCTTCGTAGAAGATGAGAGTGCGCGCGGCCTGGAGTTTCCCGGCCTCGGCGGCCAATTCTTCGAGGCGTGTCCGGCGTGCGCCAGCCTTCTCGGGAAGAAACCCTAGGAAGAGAAACTCGCCGGTGGGCAGCCCCGAAGCCACTAGAGCGCTGAGCGCGGCATTTGCGCCGGGAATGGGAAACACCGGGACGTTGGCGGCGATGGCCTCGGAAGCCAGCCAGGCGCCGGGGTCGCTGATGCCGGGCATTCCGGCATCGGAGACGAGGGCAATGCGCCCACCTGACTTGAGCCCGTCAAGGAGTTCGGCTGCGCGTTGGCGCTCGTTGTGCTCGTGGCAGCTAACGGTGGGGGTTGCAATCTGGAAGTGGTTGAGCAGCTTCTGCGTCTGGCGGGTATCTTCGCAGGCGATGCGGTCCACGCGCGTGAGCACGTCGAGGGCGCGCAGGGTAATGTCGCCCAGGTTGCCGATGGGAGTAGCCACAACGTAGAGGCCGGGAGCGAGCGGAGCTTCATTAACCCCGGCGGCGACGGCCGGCCGCTGAAAACCCTGGTCCGCGCCGTCAGCTTTGGACATCATCTGTCACCGGTCCTAAAGGGAGTCCTCGCGGGCTTCTTCGCGTTCGATGCGGCGCTGCTCGGCCAGTAACGACATGGAACTCATCAGGTTCTGCACACTGACGATGCCCACGATCCGCCCGCTGTCGGAGATGGGAATCAGCGCCAGGCCTCGGCCGGCGGTGAGGCGGCGGATGGTGGTTCCCAGCGTGTCCTCGGGGCGGGCCACCTGGAAGGCGCGCGACATGACCGCCTGCACGTAGCCGTTGCCGTCGTTGCGCAGGGCGTCCAGGATGCGCTGGCGGCTGACGATGCCCACCAGTTCGGGGCCGCGGACGACGGGAAAGTCCTCTTGCAGGCAATGAACGCAGCGGGCCAGCGCGTCGGCCAGCGTGTCGGAGGGCGAGAGGGTGGCGAAGTCGGTAAGCATCACCTCGCGCATCTTCACGGTATCCACCACCGACTGAAAGAAGACGCCCTGATCCTCAACCTGCGCGCCGACCATGATGAAGAAGCCAGCGATGATGAGCCAGTAATTGTGGAGCAGCATGCCGGCAACCATGGCAGTGAGCGCCAGCACCTGGCCCAGGCCGGTAGACGCGCGGCCGGTGAGAGCGAGGCCAAACTTGCGGGCAAAACTGGCTCGGACGAGACGCCCGCAGTCCAGGGGATAGGCGGGCAACAGGTGAATCAAGCCCAGGCCGGCCTGCATCCAGACCATGCTGCGCAGCAGGTAGGCCGAGGTGATGAAGGGCTGGTCGAAGAGATGAATATCGCCGCTGGTTCCCAGGAAGGTAACGGCCAGCGCCAGCGCGGTGGCTCCGTTGGCTACCGGACCGGCCAGCGCGATGGCAAATTGCGCGCCGCCCTGGTTGGCATTCTCCTGGCTTTCGGGATTGGCGTAAGCGTAGAGCCCGCCAATCGGCAGCAGCAGAATGGCGCGCAGGCGAAGATCGAGCCAGGCGGCCACCAGCAGTCGCGCCGTCTCGCGCACCAGCACCGCCGCCACCAGCGTCAGGAACAATCCCAAGCCGCGGAAGATCGAGTAGGAGCCCGTGTCAGTGGCGCTCAAGCCCAGGCAGACGATCGCCAGCAATGGGAAGAAGGCATGGACGCGCACTTCGACGCCCATCCAGCGGCCCAGCGGGATTGACCAGCCTCGCATATAACGATTGTAGTAGGTCGCGGCCCGGTTGCGCTTCCGCTATGCTGGTTTCGGATGCGCATCATCGCCGGACAGTTTCGATCCCGTACCCTTCAAGCTCCGGCTGGCCTCGGAACCCGCCCCACCAGCGACCGGCTGCGGGAGACGCTCTTCAACGTGCTGGCGCCGCGCATTCAGGGCGCCGCGTTCCTGGACTTATACGCCGGCTCGGGGGCGGTGGGGATTGAAGCGCTGAGTCGTGGAGCGGCGAGCGTGGCCTTTGTGGAGCGGGCTCCGGCTGCGCTTGCCATGCTGCGCGCCAACCTGGCCCGGCTGGGCGTGGACCAAGGATTCCGCATTCACCCTGTCAGCGTGGGAGGCTGGCTGCGGAGAAGCCAGGCAGCGCCTGGTCCAGGGGCAAAGCCATCCTCAAAGCCGGCGCAGGCGCCTGGTGTCTCCGAGGCCTTCGACCTGGTCTTTCTCGATCCGCCCTACGATGCGACCGGGGAGTACGCGGCAACCCTCGGGCTGCTGGGCGGGGAGGCCGGCGGGCTGCTCAACGCAGGCGCGCTGGTGATTGCCGAGCACCGCGGAAAAGGAGGCGGCCAGGTGCGGCTGGAGGAGCGATATGGACAACTCGAACGCACGCGGCTGCTGGAACAGGGCGACGCGGCGTTGAGCTTCTTTGCCTGCCGTGCAATGGCCGCTCTGAAGTGAGAGGCAGCCGGGGCTCCATGTCATGGATCATCCGCCAGTTACTCGGCCAAAAACTCGCGAATCAGGCGCGCCACCATCTCCGGCGCAGCCCGCATCGCTCCGTGGCCCTGACCTGACAGCCACTCAACGCGCACGCCGGGCAGAACTGCCGCCAGAGCCCGCGAGGCATCCAGCATCGGATGCTCCGGGCTCAACTCGCCCACCAGCAGCATCGACGGGCACGAGAGCGCCCGAAAGTGCCCCATATCCGCGCTCTGCGCATCCATTGCTTCCAGTTCGCGTATCCAGCTTTTGGCCAGCACGCGAAGGCGTGGCCACCCCCGCGAGGCGCGAAGGGCGGCAATCTCCGCCGCGGGCATGTGCGGGAAGGCGGCCAGGCCCAGCTGTAGCGCCTTGTCCAGATCGCCCTCCGCCACGGCGCGGGCATAAGGAACCAGATTCTCGCCGGCAATCAGGCCGCCGGCAGGCAGGGGCGGCTCATAGAGCACCAGCCGCGGTACCGGGTGTCGCAGGGCCGTTTCCAGGGCGCAGATGGCTCCATAGGAGTGGCCCGCCAGGGCGGCGTCCTGCCCCGCAACGGCCAGCATCGCGGCAATATCCTCAACCTCGCGCTCAATCGAATACGGCCCCACGCCTTCGCCGCTCTTGGCGCGGCCGCGCCGGTCCATTGCAAAACAGGTAAAGCGGTTGGCCAGCAGCTCGGCCACCGGCATCCAGTCGGTGTGCGTCGAGACGCTGCCATGCACAAAAACAACGGCGGGGCCGCGGCCCAGGCGGCGAAAGCCGATGCGCGTTCCATCTGCCGAGCGCACCCATCCCTCGGCTATCCCCGCCGCTACTTGATCCAGGAGTGCTGTGGTCATTGTCTTTATCCTAACTCTCGCCCTGCGCCAGCCAGCCCTGCGCATCTCAAGATGGGGAACGGGAAACGGACGGCCGGGACCGGCGGGATGCGGACCGGGCACATACCTGACATACTGAACCGGGGAGATTCCTGACACCATGGGTCATAGGCTCGGGCCTAGGGAAAGCCCGGTCTTGATTGTCGGAAGCTACAGGCGCCTATAGTAGAATCATTTCCGTCAATCGGCGCTCAACTTCTACACTGGAACACGAGTCAATGGCAAGCAACCCATAGGAGGTATCATGTCCAGCGAATCGAAATGTCCGTTTTCGGGCACCATGCTCGAGCACACTGCGGCAGGGGCAAAGGGCAACCGGGACTGGTGGCCCAATCAGTTGAACCTGGCGATCCTGCACCAGCACTCCCCGCTGTCCAATCCCCTGGGCGAGGAGTTCAACTACGCCAAAGAATTCAATAGCCTTGACCTCAATGCGGTGATTCAGGATCTCCATGCCCTGATGACGGATTCTCAGGACTGGTGGCCCGCCGACTTCGGCCACTACGGGCCGCTCTTCATCCGCATGGCCTGGCATTCCGCGGGCACCTACCGCATCCACGATGGGCGCGGCGGCGCCGGCAACGGAACGCAGCGGTTCGCGCCGCTCAACAGCTGGCCGGACAACGTGAATCTGGACAAGGCGCGCCGCTTGCTCTGGCCGATCAAGCAGAAGTACGGCCGCAAAATCTCCTGGGCCGATCTGATGATCCTGGTCGGCAACGTGGCGCTGGAGTCGATGGGATTCAAGACCTTCGGCTTCGGCGGCGGCCGCGCGGACGTCTGGGAGCCCGAGGAGGACATCGATTGGGGCCCGGAAGCAACCTGGCTCGCCGACCAACGCCACAGCGGCGACCGCGATCTGGCGAACCCGCTGGCGGCCGTGCAGATGGGCCTGATCTACGTAAACCCCGAAGGGCCGAATGGCAATCCCGACCCGGTTGCCGCGGCGCGAGACATCCGTGAGACCTTTGCCCGCATGGCCATGAACGACGAAGAGACGGTTGCCCTGATCGCCGGCGGCCACACCTTCGGCAAGACTCACGGCGCCGGCCCTGCCAGCCACGTCGGACCCGTGCCCGAGGCCGCGCCCATCGAGGAGCAGGGACTGGGCTGGAAGAGCAGCTTTGGCACTGGCAAAGGCGGCGACGCGATCGGCAGCGGCCTGGAGGTCATCTGGACCACAACGCCAACCAAGTGGAGCAGCAACTTCTTCTGGAATCTCTTTGGCTACGAGTGGGAGTTGACCAAGAGCCCCGCCGGCGCGCATCAATGGACGCCGAAGAATGGCGCAGGCGCCGGTACCATACCAGATGCACACGACCCGTCCAAGCATCACGCGCCTACCATGCTGACCACCGACCTCTCCTTGCGGTTTGACCCGGCCTACGAGAAGATTTCACGGCGCTTCATGGAGCACCCGGATGAGTTCGCGGACGCCTTCGCCCGGGCCTGGTTCAAGTTGACGCACCGCGACATGGGCCCGCGCGCGCGCTACCTTGGCCCGCTGGTGCCCAAGGAAGAGCTGATCTGGCAGGATCCGATTCCGGCCGCAAGCCATGCGCCGATCGACGACCATGACATCGAAGCCCTCAAGGCCATGGTTCTCGCGTCTGACCTCTCGATCTCCCAGCTCGTCACCACCGCGTGGGCATCGGCTGCCAGCTTCCGCGGCAGCGACAAGCGCGGCGGCGCCAATGGCGCGCGTATCCGTCTGGCGCCGCAGAAGGACTGGGAAGTGAACCAGCCCGCCGAACTGGCAAAGGTGCTTTCGAAGCTGGAAGCCATCCAGCAGGAGTTCAACGCCGCGCAGTCTGGCGGCAGGAAGGTCTCGCTGGCCGACCTGATCGTGCTTGCAGGTTGCGCGGCTGTCGAGGCTGCTGCAAAGGCGGCTGGGCAAGACGTCAAGGTTCCTTTTGCACCGGGACGCACGGACGCCACGCAGGAGCAGACCGATGCGGCCTCGTTCGCCGTGCTGGAGCCCTTGGCAGACGGCTTCCGCAATTACGTCCGCAAGGGGCTCGAGGGATGCGCGACGAACTTGCTGCTGGACAAAGCGCAACTGCTTACCCTGACCGCCCCCGAGATGACGGTCCTGGTTGGCGGCCTGCGCGCTCTGGGCGCGAATTTTGCGCAGTCTCAACTCGGCGTCTTCACCAAGCGGCCTGGCGCCTTGACCAACGACTTCTTCGTCAACCTGCTGGACATGGGCACCAAGTGGCAGAAATCCGCGACGGCCGATTGCATATTGGAAGGACGCGACCGGCGGACGGGCGAACTCAAGTGGACTGGCTCTGTCGTTGACCTCGTCTTCGGCTCGAACTCCCAACTCCGGGCCTTGGCCGAAGTGTATGCAAGCAGCGACGCGCAACAAATCTTCGTGCAGGACTTTGTGGCTGCCTGGAACAAGGTAATGAACCTGGATCGCTTCGACCTCGGTTGATCGAAGAAGTCAGGGCGGGTGGCGCAGGTCCGACCATCCAAAAATGAGCGGGTGCCCCAGGCCTGGATTCTCAGGCCTGGGAACTCCGAGGGTGGCCTCCTGCTTTCCCATGTCTTGAACGCGAAACCCGGGCCGCCCCAGCCCAATCATGTCTGCTCAAACCGGGCCGCCCGCCGCTCGGAACACTGTGAGACCTCGGGAAGCCGTCCGCGATGGCAACATACCGGTATTGACTCGTCCAAGCCGCGCGCGCACGAGTCTGAGTTGGACCAGACGCGCCTCCTATTGACATTCGATAGGAGTGTATGCGATGCTCCTACAGACATTCAATAGGAGACTCCGGAATGGGACAGAATCAGACCAATCTCCTGCAAGGAACCCTCGATCTATTGATTCTCAAGGCCATTGGTGAAGGAGAGGCTCACGGGCTTGGCATCTCCCGGCGCATCGAGCAGATTACGCAGGGCACGTTCAAAGTCAAGCCCGGGTCGCTGTTTCCCGCGCTCCACCGGATGGAAGAAGCGGGATGGCTCACTTCGTTATGGGGTGAATCGGAGAATCGCCGGCGGGCCAAGTATTACCGGCGGACCAAAGCCGGGGCACGCCAGCTTCAAGCAGAGAGAGAGCAATGGAGCACGATCGCCGGCGCCATGGCAAATGCGCTGAATGCTCAGGAGGCCTAGATGGTTATCGGATCGCGACTGAAGGCTGCTGCTTTCAATCTACTGCACAAAGACCGCATCGAAGCCGAGCTGGACGCGGAGATCCACGCCTACGTGCAAGGGGTTGCCGACGAGTTGATCGCTGCCGGGGTGGAACCCGGCGAAGCGCGGCGCAGGGCGTGCGCGGAGGCCGGCTGCGTTGAACCGGTCAAGCAGGCGGTTCGCGATCACCGCGCCGGAACAGCCTTCGAGCTTTTTTGGCGGGATGGGTTGTACGGCATGCGCCAGCTTCGCCGCAATCCAACGTTAACCATTACGGTCATTCTCACCCTTGCACTGGCGATCGGCGCCAACACAACCATCTTCAGCGTGGTCTGGCGTCCCATGCGCTATGAACAACCGAATCGTCTGAGGATGGTGTGGGAGACGCGGCCCGATGGAAGTCGAAGCAACGTCTCGGCGGGCACGTACTACGACTGGCGCGATCAGAATGACGTCTTCGAGAGTCTGGCTGCCGCTCGCATGGAGAGCGCCGTCGTCTCCGGCAACCCACCGACGCTCGCTTATGGCGCCTCCGTCACGCCGAAGTTCTTCGACATTTTCCGCTTGCAACCCGAACTGGGCCGCTTCTTTTCTCAGGATGAATTTACACCGGGCAAAGGCGCCGTTGCCGTTTTGAGTTACGAGCTTTGGAAGACGCGCTTTGC
>Ga0181526_10000862_pt1 | contig 30762 bp, 30 predicted proteins | sample PEATcosm2014_Bin_35_FD_119750 | JGI IMG/M metagenome (GOLD analysis project Ga0181526, IMG submission 119750) | Peatland microbial communities from MTU Mesocosm Facility, Houghton, MI, USA - PEATcosm2014_Bin06_30_metaG | ecosystem: Environmental > Terrestrial > Soil > Wetlands > Peat | place...
CACCCTCTCCGCCAGGGCCTTAACCGATTAAGCCAATGGATATTGAGCGATATATCAAGGGCATCGTCGAGCCAACGATACGAGACTTCGAGGCAAATCGCGCGTCAGTTCGACACGCGTTTTTGGCCTGCTTAGTGACTTTTCACTGTGTTGATTATTTAGAAAATGGGGAAACCTCTAAGCAACTTCGTCAGCAGTTTCGCAAAGCCTCTAAAGATTTTGCATTAGTTGATCGCATCGCTCACGCATTCAAGCATGCGAGTACCGGGCATGAAAGTTCTAAGGATAATCGCCCCCTTAAGGCGGAACAGGTTATCTCACGACCACCAGCAGTGGCGGGTAAGATGCTTGTCGGTGTTTCACGCGTAGGTGATGCCAAAGGTGGGGTGACACTACAGGGCGATGTTCAAACCGATGTGATGGATGCCGTAAAGGGCGCGCTAAAATGTGTGCGCAAGCATATGGCACGTTAAAAAGATGCTTCCAGAACAATTCTCAAAAATTGAATTGCCCATTAAATGGTATCTCGCATCCTATAGGGCATGCACAGACTGTAAATATGGAATTCATAAATTACAGAAAGAGCCAACAAGTTTTTTTGACTGGAAAGTGGAATGGGCCGGAATATGCTCTCTTCTGAGGGCGTCGATTCATTTGATGGATAAAGACGCCAAATCTTGTATGCCAAAAAAATTACGAGACGAGCTAGTTAGTGTTTGGGATCGGATTAAGCGCGATCGAAGCCAACACAAAATCTTTTGGGAGTTCATTTATAAGGAACGCAATAACATACTCAAGCAATATGATTTTTCAGCATATGCCGCATTATTATTGCCAGATGGTACAATTCGAGAGAGACGCTCTCTTCTACACGCCATGTCGGATGGTGAAAAAGAAACCCTCATTATTCGTGGCGGGGAATATGATGGCAGGCTCGCTCTTGATGTGGCTTTAGAAGCCGCAGAATGGATCGAAAGTACGATTCTAAATGCTATAAAAGCCGCAGGATACGACCCAGAACAAAAAGTAATTTCCGAATCTTTTGTTACTGCCCCACCGCATCAAACTCTACCCGGCCTGCTTGGTGATGCAGACTAATGGCATCGAAATTTCATCGCGGCGCGGCCGCCTATACGCAAAAGGGGCAGCGCTACATCGTCGACGATGTCGAGGAAGGCACCGTCTATTGCTCGACCGAGAGCGGCGCCGAAACCGAATTTCCCGAAACGGGCTTGCTGACCGAAACGGAATGGGCGGCCCGGCTGGACGGCAAAAAAGGCCTGATCTACGCCCGGCTGAAACAGGGCCGGCTCTATACCACGCCTCCGGCCAAGGTCGATCGCGCGGCCGCGGAGCAGATGCTGGCGAAAGTCGAGCGGCTGAAGCCCGGGATGCTCGATTTCACGGCTTTTACCGTGGCATCGCGGAGCCTGGCCGAGACCGGCGACGCGGACCAGGCGGCCGAGCTGTCGATCGCCAAATGCCGCGAGATATTCGACGCGGCCAAGCCCGAGCTTCGCGCCAGCTTGCTGGCCGCAATCATCGACGCGCCGCCGGCGGCGCTGGTCGGCGCCGGAAGGCTGGGGGACAACCTCATGCGCGCGATGCTCGACAAGGGCATGATCGAGCACGCCGCCGCCTTCGAGCAATTCAGCCAACGCCGGCGCGATTAGCACGGCGGATTGGGACGAGGCGCCCGCCGCTCACGCCAGCTTGCCGACGCGGGCTTCGAGTAGGCTCCAGGCCTGGTCGCCGTAAATCCCTTTCCAGCGCGCGTAGAAGGCGGCGAGCGGCTTCTTGAAGCCGCTGGTATCGGTCTTGTTGACGATCATCCCCTTGGCCCGGAGATTGTTGAGCGCGCCGGCATTGAGCCGGTCGGCGTCACGGCGCTGGGCCAGCGCCGCGTTGGCGGCGTGTTTCTCGACGATCGCCTGGAGATCAGGCGGCACCGCCTGCCACCAAGCCGCGTTAGCGACGAGCGTGAAGCCCGACCACCAGTGATTGGTCAGGCTCAAATGGGTCTGCACCTCGTAGAGCTTCATCAGCAGGATGAGGCCGAGCGGGTCGGTCTGGCCGTCGACGGTGTGATTCTTACAAACCTCGTAGAGCTGGTTGAGGGTGAATTTCATCGGCTTGGCGCCCAGCGTCTCGAAGAACTCGACCGTCATGGTCTGCACCGGCGTGCGGATTTTCATGCCGACGAGATCGTGTACGTTGCGGATCGCCTTGGTGCTGGTGGTGAATTGGTGGAAGCCGTTGTCGAGCCCGTAGCGGAAGGTGTAGAGGCCCTTCGCCAGCATCTGCGCGCGGATATAGTCGCCGAGCTCGCCGTCGAGCGCCTGGAAGACGGCGGCCGAGTTCTTGAAGGTGAAGGGCAGGCCGGGCATTTCAGTGACCGGCACCAGCGGCCCGAACACGTTGCCGCCCAGATACATTTCCAGCTGCCCGTTCTGCACCATGGCGAGCATGGCGTTGTCGGAGCCGAGATCGCCCGCGCCATGCACCTCGATCGCCATCCGCCCGTTGCTCTCGGCGCGAACATGGTCGGCCATCTCCTTGAGCCGCAAATAGTTCGGGCTGTCGAGCGGCTGGCTCAGGCCGAGCCGGTAGCTGGTGTCGGCCTTGGCGCTGGTGCCGGCGCCGAGGATGGCGGCGGCGGTTCCGGCGATGAAGCGGCGGCGCGAAAGCGCGGCGGCGAGCGGCGCAAAGTCCATGATTTTTCCCCCCAAGCGAGTTCCTGAATATGAGCGAAGTGTAGTGATCGGGGAGGGGATTGATCCAGATCAATATGTCCCCAGCCCGGCGTTGCTAGTCTGTTTCCCGTTATTTACGGCGGCGATGGACCGCGCGCGCCGGCATCGGGCTTCAAGAACCTAAAGAATTTCGGGGGATTTCGGGGAGTTCATGGGCGAAACGCACGAGGTGCGGATTCACGGACGGGGCGGTCAAGGCGCCGTGCTGGCCTGTTCGATTCTGGCGCAGGCGCTGATCGAGGACGGCAAATACGCGGTCGCGATCCCGTCCTTCGGCTTCGAGCGCCGCGGCGCCCCGGTGGCGGCCTTTTTGCGTTTCTCCGCCGCGCCGATCCGGGCGATGACCAACGTCTACCATCCCGATTGCGTCGTCTGCATCGATCCCACGGTTTCGCGCAGCGTCGACATTTTCGCCGGCATGAAGCCGGGCGGCATTGCGGTGCTCGCGACCAAGGCGAAACTCGAAGAGCTCAAATTTCCCGATGCGGTTTCCCGCGCCGGCCTGTGCGACGCGGTCGGCATCGCGCTGGCGATCTACCGCAAGCCGGTGACCAACGCGGTCATGCTCGGCGCGTTCGCGCGCACCACCGGGCTGCTGACGCTCGCCGCGCTCAAGGACGCGATCCAGCAAATGGATTTCCGCGACGCCGGATTGAGTGAAAACCTGGCGGCGGTCGAGCGCGGTTACGCCGAGACCGCGGTGTTCGAACTGAAGCAGGAGGCTCATGCAGCGGCAGTCGCGTGACCATTTCGACGCCTCGAGCATTCCCGACGATCTGGCGCCGATCGCCACCGTGCTGAGCGGCATGCTGCCCGGCGATTGGCGCAGCATGCGGCCGCTGATCGACCGGCTCAAATGCGTCAAATGCGGGCTGTGCTGGCTCTATTGTCCGGTGCAGTGCGTGGTCGAGCGGCCGCGCTGGTTCGAGTTCGACCTGGCCGTGTGCAAGGGATGCGGCGTGTGCGCGCAGGAATGTCCGCACCGCGCCATCGCCATGGTCGAGGAGGCCGGACGATGACCACCGCCACGCGCGAAACCCGCGCCGCCTCCAACAAGCCGCGTTACACCGTGTGCGAGGGCAACGAGGCGGCGGCCATCGGCGTCGGCCTGGCGCGCCCCGACGTGGTCGCGGTTTATCCCATCACCCCGCAATCCTCGCTGGTGGAACACCTCTCGCAGATGATCGCCGACGGCCGCTTGCAGGCCGATCTCATGAACGTCGAGGGCGAACACGCGGTGATGAGCGGCTTGCAGGGCGTGGCGCTGGCCGGCGGCCGCACCTTCACCGCGACCTGCGGGCCGGGGCTCGCCTTCATGTTCGAGCCTTACGTCCGCACGCCCGGCTTGCGGCTGCCGATGGTGGCGTCGCTGGTGACGCGCGATCTGCTGAGCCCGCAATGCGTCTGGGGCGGGCACCAGGACGCCATGGTGGTGCGCGAAGCCGGCTGGATCCAGATGTATTGCGAGACGGTGCAGGAAATCCTCGACACCACGGTCATGGCCTACAAGATCGCCGAGCACCGCGACGTCATGTTGCCGGTCAACGTCTGCCACGACGGCAATTACCTTTCATTCGGCGTCACCCGGGTCGAGCTGCCGGATCAGCGGGAGGTCGACGCGTTTCTCGGTCCGCCGGACATCAACTGGCACATCGCGCTCGATCCGTTGCGGCCGATGGGGGTCGATCCGCTGACCGGCGGCGCCGGCGGCGTCGGCCCGCGCAACTTCGTGCGGTATCGCAAGGGCCAGTGCCGCGGCATGCAGAACGCGCTCCGGGTCATTCGCGAGGTGCACGAAGCCTGGGGCGAGCGGTTCGGCCGCGCGCACGCGCCGCTGGTCGAGGAATACCGGCTCGACGGCGCCGAGTATGCGCTGGTCACCATCGGCAGCATGACCGGCGCCGCCAAGGACGCGATCGACCTCGCCCGCGACCAGGGCGAAGCGGTCGGCCTCATCAAGATCAAGACCTTCCGGCCGTTCCCGCTGCAAGCGATGGCGGAAGCGCTGGCGAAGGTGAAGCGCGTCGGCGTGGTCGACCGCTCGGTGAGCTTCGGCTGGAATTGCGGCCCGGTCTATCAGGACACGTTGGGCGCGCTCCATCACGCCGGCAAATCCATTCCGGCCGTCAGTTTCATCGGCGGTCTCGCCGGCGCCGACATCACCGTCGAGCATTTCGCCCGCGCCATCGCGCTCACGCGCGAGGCGAAATCCGGCGGCGTTCCGGACGATCCGGTCTGGCTGAACGAGAACGACTGAGCGCGCCATGCACAGCAAATACATCATCGTCGGCAGCAGCCACGCGGCGCTCGAAGCGGCGACGGCGATCCGCCTGATCGACGCCGAGGGCGCGCTGACGCTGTTGACGCGCGACGCGCATCTGCCCTATTCGCCGACGATTCTGCCTTACCTGGTGTCCGGACGGGCGCGGCCCGACAAGGTGGTTCTGCGCGGCCAGAATTATTTCCGGGACAACGCCATCGCCTACGTGCCCGGCGCGGCCGCGGTATCGCTCGATCCGGCGTTGGAGAGCCTGCGCCTCGAATCCGGCGAGACCTGGCGCTACGACCGGCTGCTGATCGCCACCGGCGCCGCGCCCGCGCTGCCGCCGGTTCGCGGCCTCGACGACGTGCCGTTTCACGTGCTGCGGTCGATGGACGACGCCGTCGATTTGCGGCAGGCGATCGGGCAAGCCCGCTCGGCGATCGTGCTGGGCGCCGGCCTGATCGGCATGCACGCCGCCGAAAACATGGCCAAGGCCGGGGTCGCGGTTTCGGTGGTCGAACTGCAGCCGCACGTGCTGTCGGGGTATTTCGAGCCCCGGGCCTCGGCGATCATCGAGCGGAGTTTCGCCCGCAACGGCGTTCGCCTGGTGCTGGGGCAATCCCTCGCCAGCGTCGAGCGGCGGGGCGAGGGATGCCTCGCGACGCTCGCGGACGGCAAGACGATCGCGGCCGATTTGCTGCTGGTTTGCACCGGGGTCAAGCCCAACATCGGATTCCTGGACGGGTCGGGCCTGGAAGTCGATGCCGGCATCCTGGTCGACGATTGGATGCGGACGAGCCTGCCGAATATCTGGGCCGCCGGCGACGTGGCGCAGGCGCGCGGCTTCTGGGGCGGCAAGGTCGTCAACGGCATTCTGCCGAACGCGGTCGAGCAAGGCCGCATCGCCGGGCTCGGCATGGCCGGCGATGCGGGCGTCAAGCCCTTTCCGGGCGCCGTGCCGCTCAACACCTACAGTTTCTTCGGACAACAGGCGATTTCCGTCGGCCGCGGCCGCGGCCATGCTGGCGCCGGGTGCCAGATCGAGATCGAGGAAAGCGGCGACGAGGCGGTCTACCGGCGCATCGTTCTCGAGGACGGGCGGTTGGCCGGTATCGCGACGATCAACGATTTCGTCGACGCCGGAATCATGTGGCAGCTCATCCTCCGGCGCACCGATCTGTCCCCGGTCAAGGCCGCGTTCATCGCCGATCCGCGGCGGGTCGGGCGGCAATTGATGTCGCAGATCTGGCGATAGGGCGCGCGCCATGGGCAAATGCTTCAGCACCCTGCAATTCCACGCGAGCCGCTGCGACGGCTGCGGCGACTGCATGACCGCCTGCGCGCAGGCCAAGGCGGATACCGACGATCCCGCTTACGCGCGCATCCGCATTCTTCCCAAGACCGAAAGCGGCGGCGTCGAGCTCGCGCTTTGCCGGCAATGCGCCGATCCGGTCTGCGTGATGAATTGTCCGTCCGGCGCGCTGTCGAAAAACGGCGACAGCGGGGTGATCGACTGGGCCGAGGGTAAATGCGTCAACTGTCTTTTGTGCACCGCCGGCTGCGCCTATGCCGGCATCGTCTATGAGGAAGCGGTCGGCCACGTCACCAAATGCGATCTGTGCGGCGGCGATCCGGCCTGCGTGAAGGCTTGCCCGAACGAGGCGCTCGAATACCGCACCGCTGCGCGCATCTTCAATGACTATGCCGACAAGGAGGACATGTTCTGCCGCGGCCTCGCGGCCTGTCACGGCTGCAATTCGGAACTCCTGATCCGCCACACCATGCGCATGGTGGGGCCGGATTCGGTCGTCGCCGCGCCGCCCGGCTGCATCCCCGGCATGGGCACGGTCGGCTATAACGGGCAGACCGGCGCCAAGGTTCCGATCTTCCATTCGCTCTTGACCAACACCGCAACCATGCTGGCCGGCGTCAAAATGCAGTACAACCGCGTCGGGCGGAACGTCACGGCGATCGCGCTGGCGGGCGACGGCGGCACCTCCGACGCCGGATTCCAGTCGGTTTCCGGCGCGGCGGAGCGCAACGACCCGATTTTATTCATCTGCGTCGACAACGAAGGCTACATGAACACGGGCATGCAGTCCTCCGGCGTGACGCCTTACGGTTCATGGACATCGACCACGCCGGTCGGCGGCCGGATGCAGGGCAAGCACACCGAGGCGAAGAATCTGCCGGTGATCATGGCGATGCACAATTGTTCCTACGTCGCCACCGCCTCGACGGCCTTCCTCGAGGACTATTACGCCAAGCTGGAAAAGGCGATCGAAGTGGCGAAGACCGGCATGGCCTATCTCCACGTCTACGCCCCTTGTCCGACCGGTTGGCGTTTTCCATCGGGAATGACGACGCAAGTGTGCCGGATGCAGGTTCGCACCAACTTCATCGCCCTGTGGGAGTACGACCCCGGAAACGGCCTGCGCTTCACCCATCCGGTCAACCGGCCGGAACCGGTCGCCGAATATCTCAAGCTGGTCGGCAAGTATCGTCATCTGAGCGAGGAGCAGGTCGCCCATATTCAGCACACGGTCGACGCCAAGATCGCTTATCTCCAGCAGTTGACGCAGATGGCGGCTTCCCGCGGCCCATAATTGCGGCCCAGCGGGGCCGGATCGAAGCCCCAAAATCGGGCGGATTCGCGCGTCGCGGCATTGGCAAAGGCGACGCGCCGTCCTATAGCATCGCCCGATGCTTGCCTTCGTCTCGCGGCCGATGGTCGTTGCGCTGACCGTCGCCTGCGCCCTGTTCATGGAGAATCTCGACGGCACGGTGATCGCCACCGCGCTGCCCGCGATGGCCGTCTCGTTCGGCGATACGCCGGTGCGGCTCAGCCTCGGCATCACGGTCTACATGATCAGCCTCGCCATTTTCATCCCGATCAGCGGCTGGGTCGCGGACCGGTTCGGCGCGCGAACCGTGTTCCGCATCGCCATCGCCGTCTTCACCCTGGGCTCGATTTTCTGCGGCCTTTGCAACAATTTGCCGGAGCTCGCGCTCTCGCGCGTGCTGCAGGGCATGGGCGGCGCGATGATGGTGCCGGTCGGGCGGCTGATCCTGCTGCGCAGCGTCGCCAAAACGGAACTCGTCCGGGCGATGGCCTATCTGACGGTGCCGGCGCTGCTGGGGCCGGTGCTGGGCCCGCCGGTCGGCGGATTCCTCACCACCTATGCGACCTGGCGGTGGATTTTCTTCCTCAACGTGCCGATCGGCATTCTGGGCATGATGCTGGTCTCGATTTTCATCGAGAATTACAAGGAAGAAGAAACGCCGCCGCTCGATTGGGCGGGATTTCTCTTGAGCGGCGGCGCGTTGGCCGGATTGGTCTACGGCCTCGATCTGATCGGCCGTTCCAACGCCTCGCCCGCCGTCGTCCTCGCCATCCTGGGCGCCAGCGTGACGGCCGGCGCGGTTTCGGTGTGGCATTTCCGGCGCCATCCGCACCCCTTGATCGACCTCTCGCTGTTGAGGATTCCGACCTATGCCTTGAGCATCACCGGCGGCTCGATCTTCCGCGTCGGCGCCGGGGCAATGCCATTTCTCCTTCCGCTCATGCTGCAGGTCGGATTCGGCTGGTCCGCCTTCACCTCGGGGTTGCTGACCTGCGCGGCGGCTCTCGGGTCCTTTACGATGAAGATGACGGCGCGTCCGATCCTGCGCGGTTTCGGCTTCCGCCGAGTTCTCATCGGCAACGGCATCGTCAGCGGCCTGTCGATCATGCTCTGCGCCCTGTTCCAGGTGACGACGCCCTATCTTTTCATTCTCGCCATCCTGCTGATGGGCGGGTTTTTCCGCTCGTTGCAATACACCAGCCTGAATACCGTGGCCTATGCCGACATCGTCCCGGCCAAGATGAGCGGGGCATCGAGCGCGGCCAGCATGATGCAGCAGCTGTCGAACGGGCTGGGGGTGGCGGCCGGCGCCTTGCTGCTGCAGCTGACGCGGTTATGGAGCGGCGGCGACACGCCGACGACGGCGGACTTCCACTTGTCCTTCGCGGTGGCGGGTTTGATCGCGCTGTCCTCGGCGCTGGTCTTTCGCGGTTTCGATCCGGCGGCGGGCGCGGAAGTCAGCGGGCATCACCGCGCGCCGGTCAAGCTCGATGCCGGCAGCGCCTGACGGAGCCGCCGCAAACCGGCTCGCGACCCGTCATAACGGACTTTTACAAATCCCGTTGCGGTGAGATACTGGAAATACCTTATATTCCACCCACGCAGGCGGGGCTCCTTCGGCCTTCCCGCCCTATTGGTTTAGGTTGCCATGACCAACGATAATTCCCGAACCGAGCAGGAACTGGCGCTTTCCAGCTTGATCATCACGACGCTCAATTTGGAAATGAAACCCTCGGACATCGATCCCGAGGCGCCGCTGTTCGGCGAGGGGCTGGGCTTGGATTCGATCGACATTCTCGAAATCGCGTTGGCCGTTTCCAAAACCTATGGCATCAAGCTGCGTTCGGACGACAAGAGCAACGAGCGCATCTTCAACTCCTTGCGCAGCCTGAACCGTCACATCTGGCAAAACCGGCCGAAGTGAAGACGCCGATGCGCGCGCGGGGCAGAATTCTCGGATACGCGGCGCTGGCGGCGTGCCCGATCGCGACCCACACCCTGCTGGCGGTGGGCTATTCGACCGGAATGGCGGCGTCCGTGAGCGCGTTCCAGGTGATCGTGTTGGGCGTCATCCTGACCGCGCGCGCGACGTATATTTACAAATGGTGGCTTTTGGGCGCGGGCGCCGTCTTGTTTCTGGCCGGCGCCTGGCTGTCGGGCCGCTATAGCCTCTTCACCACCGCGGGCATTCCCTATGTCGCGGCCTATGCCGTGATTTTGACGGTGTTTGGCACGTCCTTGCTGCCCGGCCGCGAACCGCTCATCACCGCCATCGCGCGCCGGATCCACGGCGCCTTGCGCCCCGACATCGTGATCTACACGCGGCGCGTGACCATCGCCTGGTGCTGTTTCTTCGCGTTTCAGCTGATCGTGTCGCTGACGCTCTTTTTCTGCGCGTCCACGGTCGTCTGGTCTTTCTATGTCAACGTCCTCGACCTTCCCCTGGTCGCCTTGATGTTCGGGGCCGAATACCTCTACCGCATCACGCATGTGCGCGATTGGCCTCATTCAACGGTTGCGCAGATCATCCGGGCATTTGCCCAGCGCAATGCCGCGCCGGCGAAACATCCAAGCCCCGCCGGCCCAAATCCCGCCGGTTTATCGCCATGAGTGTTTTTCCCTTCATCCGTCACGAGGGTCCCGATGCGGTGGCGGCTTACCGGGAAAACCGGCCCATCACGGTTCGCGAGTTTTGCGCCGACATCGCGGCCCTCGCCCGCGCGCTGCCTTCGCGCGCCCATGTCGTCAATCTCTGCGCGGATCGCTATCGCTTCGCGGCGGCGTTCGGCGCGGCCTTGTCGCGCGGCCAGATCAGTCTCATGCCGCCGAACAAGACCCCGGCCATGCTCGCTCAAATCGCCGCGCGATATCCGGATGTTTATTGCCTGACCGATACGGATTTCGACGCGGGCGATATCCCCGTGATGAAATATCCGGAAACCTTGCCCGCGGCGGCGGCTTCGCTGGAGATCCCGGCCTTTCCGGCCGGACAGTTGGCGGCCATCGTATTCACCTCCGGCTCCACCGGCGCGCCGGTGCCGAACGCGAAACCATGGGGCGCCCTGGTGGAAAGCGCGCTCGCCGCCGGAGCCGGGCTCGGCGTCGCATCCCTGCCCGGCGCCGTATTGGTCGGCACGGTGCCGCCGCAACATATGTATGGTTTCGAGTCCACGGTGCTGCTGGCGTTGCAGCACGGCTTGGCGCTCCATGCCGGAAAGCCGTTCTATCCCGCGGATATCTACGCTTGTCTCGAAGCGTTGCCGCCGCCGCGCATGCTCGTCACCACGCCCGTCCATCTGCGCGCCTTGCTGGCGGATGAGACCGCGCCTGCCGCGGCCGAATTCGTGCTGTGCGCGACCGCGCCGCTCGCCCCGCAGCTTGCGGCCGCGGCCGAGGCGCGGTTTGGCGCGCCGCTCTTTGAGATTTACGGCTGCTCCGAGGCGGGCCAGGTCGCCCAGCGCCGGACGGCGGCAAGCGCGGAGTGGCGCTGCTTCCAGGGCATCACCTTGCGCCAGGACGATGCCGGCACCTGGGCCAGCGGCGTTCCGGTCCCGGCGGAAGTTCTGCTCAACGACGTGATCGAGCTGCGCGCTTCCGACCGGTTCCTGCTGCATGGCCGCACCTCCGATCTGGTCAATATCGCGGGCAAGCGCACGTCGCTCGCCCATCTCAACTATCACCTGAATTCGATAGCGGGCGTCCGCGACGGGGTGTTCGTGGCGCCGCCCGACGACCAAGGCGCGGTCGCGCGGCTCACCGCCTTTGTCGTGGCGCCCGGGCTGAAGCCTCAGGAGATCATCCGTGAATTGCGCCGCCGTATCGACGCGGCTTTCATTCCGCGCCCGCTGCATCTGGTCGAATCCCTGCCGCGCAATTCCACCGGCAAGCTGCCTCAGGAGGCCATCGCGAAACTGGCCGCCGAATTCGCGGAACGTTAGCCGGCTCCCAGTGTCTCATTCCGCCGAAATCAGCTTCGCCGCCGATCATCCCGCCGCCCAAGGCCATTTCCCGGGAAACCCGATCATTCCCGGCGCGGTCTTGCTGGACGAGGTCCTGGGCGCGATCGGCGCCTGGGCGGGAAGCGAAGCGGCTTTCTTCGAGATCCTGTCGGTCAAGTTTCTGCGGCCGGTGCGGCCGGGATCGCGTCTGACGCTGCGCTGGGACGACGGTGAGGGCGGCCAAGTCAAATTCCAATGCCTTTTGGCGCCGGACCAGCCGGCCGCTTCCGGCACGCTCCGCCTGGGTCCCGCGCGCCGGTGAGCAATCGGCGCCAAACCACGCCCGAGTGGATGGCACGGCGCGAGCGCAGCGCCGCCGCCGTCATCAAGCTCATGGTCTGGATCGCGTTGCGGCTCGGCCGCGGCCCGGCGCGGCTGCTGCTTTATCCGATCTGCCTCTATTACCTGGTGTTCGCGCCCGAATCCCGCCGCGCCTCGCAGCTTTATCTGGCGAAGGTGCTCGAACGCCGGCCGCGTTTCACGGATTCGTTCCGTCATTACCATGCCTTCGCCGCCTGCGCGCTGGACCGGATCTATCTGCTGAACGACCAGAAGGAAATTTTCGACCTGCGCATCGAGGGCGAGGAATTCGCCGATGAATTGTCCGCGCGCGGCGAGGGCTGCCTGCTGGTGGGTGCGCATCTCGGCAGTTTCGAGGTGTTGCGCAGCCTGGGCGAGCGCAAGCCCGGGCTGCGCGTCGTTCTCGTCATGTATGAAGAGAACGCGCGCAAGATCAACGCGGCGCTCAACGCCATCAACCCGCGGCACGACGTCGAGATCATCCCGTTGGGGAGGCCCGATTCCATGCTCAAGATCGAGGAGACGATCGATCGTGGCTGCTTTGTCGGCATCCTCGCGGATCGCAGCCTCGGCGATGAAGGGCAGGCGCGCATTCCCTTTCTCGGCGAGAAGGCGGCGTTTCCGGTCGGTCCGTTCCGGATTGCCGCCATGCTGCGGCGCCCGATCGTCCTGATGTTCGCCCTCTACCGCGGCGGAAACCGCTACGACGTTCATTTCGAGCGTCTGACCGATTGGTCGGGGGTGCCGGCCCGCGGGCGCGACGAGGCGGCGCGGCAGGCCCTGGCCGCCTATGTGAAACGGCTCGAGCATTATTGCCGCGCGGCGCCTTATAACTGGTTCAATTTTTATGACTTCTGGAAATAAGCCCAAACGCCGCAACGCGGCGCTGATCCTGGCGTTGCTGTGCGTGGCCGGAGCCGCGTTTCCCGCATCGCCCGCGCGCGCCGGCAACACCGTCGAGCATCCCGGCTCCGGCGCCGCTCTGCAACAGATCATGCTCGGGCTCCAATCGGTCAAGCAGTCGCGGGCGCGGTTCGTCGAGCGGAAATATCTGCACATGCTCAACCAGCCGCTCGAATCCTCGGGCACCCTGATCTATGCCGCGCCCGGCCATCTCGAGAAAAACACCGAACGGCCCAAGCCCGAAAGCCTGGTGGTCGACCGCGACAATCTCACCGTCACCGGCGGCCCCGACGGCCAAAGCCGCAGCCTGTCCTTGTCCGACAATCCCGAGATCGGCGCGATCGTCGAAAGCGTCCGCGCGACCTTGGCGGGTGATGACGAGAGCCTCAACCGCTTCTACGCGGTGCGATTGCAGGGCAGTCTTCCGGCCTGGACCCTGCTGCTCGAGCCGCGCGACCCCAAGGTTTTGGCGATGGTCAGCTCGATCCGCATCACCGGGCGGAATAGCCGGATCGAGTCGGTCGAAACCTTCGAGGCCGGCGGCGACCGTTCGGTCATGACCGTCCTGCCGGACCGCCCATGAGCGAGAGAGGCCTTTGGCGCGTCGGCCTCTGGCTGGCGGGCGTGGCGGCCTGCGCCGCCATCGTCGGCACCGCCCGGTTCAGCGCCGATCTTTCCACGTTCCTGCCGCGCTCGCCCTCGGCGGCGCAGGAGATATTGGTGGAGCAATTGCGCGACGGCGTGGTGTCGCGCCTGATCCTGGTCGCGATCGAAGACGCGCCCCCATCCGTGCTGGCGCCGCTCAGCAAGACCATGGCCGCCCAATTGCGCACATATCCCGATTTCGTCTCGGTCAACAACGGCGACGATCAGAGCCTGGCGAAGGACCGCGACTTCCTGTGGCGCAACCGCTACCTGCTCAGCCCCGATGTTTCGCCGGAGCATTTCACCCCGGCCGCGCTGCGCCGGGCGCTCGAGAACGACCTGCAGCTGCTGGGCTCGGCGGCGGGCGTGATGGTCAAAACCATGCTGCCGGAAGATCCGACCGGAGACATGCTGCGCGTGATCGGGCAATTCCAGGGGGGCGAGCATCCGGCCTCGCGCGACGGCGTCTGGTTCTCGCCGGATATCAGCCGCGCGCTGCTGGTGATCCAGACGAGCGCGCCGGGTTTCGACGCCGACGCCCAGCAACGCGATCTGCTTCTCATCGACGGCGCCCTGTTGGCGGCCAAGGCGGCGACGCCCGGATCGCAGGATGCGCGCCTGCTCGAGAGCGGCCCCGGCGTGTTCACGGTTCGCATCCGCGACCAGGTGAAAGAGGACGCGTTCCGGCTTTCGATTCTCGCGACGCTGGCGGTGGCGGGCCTGTTGTTACTGGTCTACCGCTCGCCCGTGATGCTGGTGCTGGCGCTTTTGCCGGTGGCGACCGGCGCGCTCGCCGGCATTGCCGCGGTCAGCCTCGGCTTCGGCTCGGTGCACGGCATCACGCTGGGTTTCGGCGTCACCTTGATCGGCGAAGCGGTCGATTACGCCATCTATCTCTTTACCCAAACCGCGCCCGGCCGCCCGCCGGAGGAGACGCTGCCGCGCATCTGGCCGACCCTGCGCCTGGGCGTGCTGACGTCGGTGTGCGGCTTCAGCGCCATGCTGCTGTCCAGCTTCCGCGGCCTGGCGCAGTTGGGATTGTTTTCCATCGTCGGCTTGATCGTCGCCGTCAGCGTCACCCGCTGGGTTCTGCCCGTCTTGCTGCGCCGGGATTTCGCCACCGTCCGCTCGACCCGGTTCGGTCCGGCGATCATGCGGCTGGTTTTGCGCGTGCGCGCCTTGCGTTACCCGCTGCTGATCCTGGTGCTGGCCGCCGCTTCCCTGCTGGCGTTCAGGCACGGCAATTTGTGGGACGATGAATTGTCGAGCCTGAGCCCGGTCTCGCAACAGGATCAGCTGCTCGACCGGCAATTGCGCAACGATCTGGGCGCGCCCGATGTGCGCTACATGGCGGTCGTCAACGCCCCCGGCGAGCAGCAGGCGCTGGCGGCCAGCGAGACCCTGGGAACGTCGATTCAGCGGATGGAAGGGGAAGGCATTCTGGCGGGTTTCGATTCACCCGCGTTTTATCTGCCGAGCGAATCCACGCAACGCGCGCGCCAGGCCGCCATCCCCGCGGCTCCGGCCTTGCGCGCCAATCTCGATCAGGCGCTTTCCGGCCTGCCGTTCCGATCCCAAACCTTCGCGCCTTTCCTCGCCGACGCGGCGGAGGCCAAGAATCAGCCCCTGCTCGACCGCGACAGCCTGCGCGGCACCAATCTGGCGGCAAAGCTCGACGGGTTGCTGATCCGGCGTGGCGGGGACTGGACCGCCTTGCTGCCCTTGCGCGGGGTGGCCGATCCCGATCGCCTCAAGGCCGAAATCGCCTCCTCCGGCCAGGCCGGAATCCTGCTGCTCGATCTCAAGGGCGATTCCGACCGGCTCTACCAGAGCTATCGCCACCAGGCGATGCTGCTGGCGCTGTTGGGCGCGCTGGCGATCGTCGCCCTGCTCTTCCTGAGCTTCCGTTCGCCGCGCCGCGTTTACGCGGTGGTGGCGCCGCTGGCCGCCGCGGTCGTCGTCACCGTCGCGCTGCTGGCCGCTTCCGGCGGCAGGCTTTCCATCTTCAACCTGGTCGGGCTTCTGCTGGTGGTGGGCGTCGGCTCCAATTATGCGCTGTTCTTCGAACGGCGGGATGCCGGCGGGGAAGCCTCCGCGCGACTGCTTCGCGAACGCATCATCGTTTCGCTGATGCTCGCCAATCTTTGCACCGTGATCGGCTTCGGCGTGCTCACATTTTCACGCATCCCCGTCCTGCACGGCATCGGCATGACGGTCGCCATCGGCGCGATACTGAGCCTGGTCTTTTCCGCCATCCTCTCTATGTCAAAGGACGACAGAGACCAAGCCGGGCCTTGATTCCAGCCAAGCTCCTGTTCATTCCCGCGCGCGGCGGCTAAAATGCCGTCTCATCCTCGCGGACCATAAAATTGCAACCACTCGTCCTCAGTAATTTTTCCATCGTCAGCAGCCTGGGAGACGGGCTCGATGCGACCTTGGACGCCTTGCGCACCGGCAGGATCGGCCTGGCGCCGTGCCGGTTCGAAACCGTCAAGCTGCCCACCTATGTCGGCGAGGTCCCCGGCCTCGACGATCCCGCGAACCTTGCCGCGGCCGCGTGCCGCAACAGCCGCGTCGCCCGGCGCGCGCTCGAACAAGAGGGGTTCGCGCGCGCCGTGGCGGCGGCGCGGGAGAAATACGGGCCGGATCGTATCGGCGTCTTCGTCGGAACCAGCACGTCGGGAATTCTCGAAACCGAACTGGCCTATCGCCAGCGCAACAGCGCGACCGGCAGGCTCCCCGCCTCGTACGACTACGCCAAATCGCACAATACGTTTTCCGTCGCCGGTTTCGTGGCCGAGCATCTCGAGATCGACGGGCCGGCCGTGGCGTTGTCTTCCGCTTGCGCCACCACCGCCAAGGTCTTCGGCGCGGCATCGCGCATGATTGCGTCGGGGCTGTGCGACGCCGCCATCGTCGGCGGCGCCGATTCGCTGTGTCTGACCACTCTCTATGGGTTTCACTCGCTCAACCTGCTCTCCACACAGCCTTGCCGCCCGTTCGATCGGGCGCGCGACGGCATCTCGATCGGCGAAGGGGCGGGTTTCGCGCTGCTCGAAAAACCGGCCGGGGACAACGCGGAGGACGCGGTGATTCTGCTGGGCGTGGGCGAGAGCAACGACGCGCATCACATGTCGACGCCCCATCCCGAAGGCGTCGGCGCGCGCCTGGCGATGGAACGCGCGCTCGTCTCGGCCAATCTCGCGCCGAAGGATATCGACTACATCAACCTGCACGGCACGGCCACCAAGCCCGGCGACGTTTCCGAGGATATCGCGGTGACCGGCCTGTTCGGCACGGACACGCCGTGCAGTTCGACCAAGGGGCAAACCGGACATGCCCTTGGCGCCGCCGGCATCATCGAGGCGATCATCTCCAGCTTGAGCATCCGGCACGGCCTGTTGCCCGGCTCGCCGAACACGCAAGACCTGGATACGAGCCTGCGCAGCCGCTACATCGTCAAGAGCCAGAAGGCGCGGGTCGATCGCGTGATGAGCAATTCCTTCGGCTTCGGCGGCATCAATTGCAGCCTGATCTTGGGTCGCGCATGACGATCGAGGCTTATATAGAAGGCGTGGGGCTTTGCGGTCCCGGCCTGCCGGGCTGGGAGTCGAGCTGCGCCATCCTGGCGGGCGTTCGGCCTTACGTGTCCGCGCCGGCCGTGGTGCCGCCTTCGGCCTTGTTGCCGGCGAATGAACAGCGCCGCATGGTCTCGACCGTCAAGCTGGCGATGGCGGTCGGCAGCGAAGCCATTTTTCACGCCGGACGGGACGCCGCGGTCACGCCCACGGTGTTCACCTCGTCGAGCGGCGACGGCGATACCGTCCACCAGATTCTCGAAGCGCTGACGACGCCGGAACGCGAAGTATCGCCGACGCGTTTCCATAATTCGGTCCACAATGCGCCGGCGGGCTACTGGAGCATCGCCACCCGCTCGCGCGAACCGACCACGACGCTATGCGCTTACGATGCGAGCTTCGCCGCGGGATTGCTCGATGCCGTTGCGCAGGCGAGCGCCGAGGACCGGCCGATCGCGCTCATCGCCTACGATCTGCCCTATCCCGAGCCGTTGAACACCGTGCGGCCGATCGTCTCGCCATTCGGCACCGCCTTGGTCTTGAGCCCGCGGGCCACCGATCATTCGCTGGCCCGGCTGACCATCGCGTTGCAACGCGCGGGAAGCGAACCCACGCCCATGCCCGACCCGGCATTGGAAAAACTGCGCCGCGGCAATCCCGCCGCGCGCAGCCTTCCGCTGCTGGCCGCGCTGGCGCGCCATGCGGCCGAAACGGTGGCCGTGGAATACATGGGGGCCAAGCGTCTCATGGTCGAGGTGACGCCCATCGAATCCCAATCCCGCCTCGGCCGGTCGGCATGATGATGGGCCCGGCTGAAATCGCCACGCTGATCCCGCATGAAGGAACCATGTCTCTCTTGGCCGAAATCCTGCGTTGGGATGCGAACGCGATACGCTGCGTGGCGTCCAGTCACCACAATCCGGCGAACCCGCTGCGCCGCGGCGGCCGGCTCCATGCCGTCTGCGGCATCGAATACGCCAGCCAGGCGATGGCGGCGCATGGCAGGCTGGCGGGCGGCATCGACCGGCGTCCACGCGGCGGCTACCTGGTCAGCGTGCGCGACGTGGTTTGTCATGTCGCTTATCTCGACGATCTCGCGGATGACATCGTCGTCGATGCCGAAAAGCTTTCCGGCGACGGGTTGAGCGTGATTTACAGTTTCAGACTGGGTAGTGGCGACCGCGAGCTGCTGCGCGGCCGCGCCGCCGTGGTGCTGGACGCGGATAAGGCATGAAACGCGCTCTGGTGACCGGCGGCAGCGGCGCGATCGGAGCGGCGATCTGCAAGAAACTCGGCGCCGAGGGGCACCATGTCCTGGTCCATGCGAATCATCGCCTCGCCCAGGCCGAGGCCATCGCGGCCGAGATAACCGCCGCGGGCGGCAAGGCCGAGGCGGTCGCCTTCGACGTCGCCGATGCCGCCGCGTCGGGCGACGCGCTGGAACAGCTCCTGGAAGCGGGCGCCATTCAGATCGTCGTCAACAACGCCGGCATTCACGATGACGCGGTCATGCCGGGCATGAGCCGCGAACAATGGGCGCGGGTGATCGACGTTTCGCTCAACGGCTTCTTCAACGTCACGCAGCCTTTGTTGCTGCCCATGATCCGCACGCGCTGGGGACGCATCATCGCCATGTCGTCGATCGCGGGACAGATGGGCAATGCCGGCCAGGTCAATTATGCCGCCGCCAAGGCCGGTCTCCACGGCGCGACCCGATCGCTCGCGCGCGAGTTGGCCAGCCGCGGCGTCACCGTCAACGCCGTCGCCCCGGGCATCATCGCCTCGCCGATGTCGGACGCCGTTTTCAGCAAGGACATGATCGACCGGCTGGTGCCGATGAAACGCGCCGGCACGCCGCAAGAAGTCGCCGAGTTGGTCGCTTTTCTGACGTCCGACCGCGCCGCCTATATCTCCGGCCAGATCATCGGCATCAACGGCGCGACGATCTGAGCCGCCGCGGCAGCAGAACCGGCAGGCGCATCAGAAAGCCCAGCATCAGCCGCAGATGCATCCAGACGAGCAGGGCGTTGTCGCGCCAATAATGGAAATGCGATACGCCGCCTTCCCCGGGCCGGAAATATCGCACCGGCGCCGGAATATTGACGATCGGCAAGCCCCGCCAACACAGCCGCACCGCCGCCTCGGCCTCGAAATCGAAGCGCCGCATCCACCGCACCCTTGCCATCACGGCGCAGAGCGGCGCAATCGGATAAACCCGGAAGCCGCACAGCGAATCGCCGATCCCGGTCCAGAGTGTTTCCAGATTGGCCCACCCATTGGAGACCCTGCGCCCGTAGACGCGCAGCCACGGCGCGCTGTCATCGAAGACCGGCAGGCCCAGGATCAGCGCATCGGGATTGCCTTGCGACGCCGCCATGAATTGCGGGATGGAAGATGCCGGATGCTGACCATCGGCGTCCATCGACAGCGCATGGGTAAATCCCGCGGCCAATGCCGCGCCGAGCCCGTGCCGCATCGCCGCGCCCTTGCCCTGGTTTCGCGCCAGGGTCAGTACCCGCAAGCCGGGATCGCCCGCCGCCATCCGCGAAAGCGCTTCCCCGGTGCCGTCGGTGCTGCCGTCCACCACGACCCAGACCGGCGCCCAATAACGCCTGGCCTCGCGGACCGTCTCGAACAGTCTCGCGCCCGTGTTGTAGCTGGGGATGAGAACGAGATGCGTCGCGGAATCCGGGATCATGCCGGGAACGTCGCGCGTCTCATGCAGGGTCTTTAGGTGCTTTCCGGCGCGGATTTGCGCATGCGCCGGAGCGTTCTCCAGGTCTCCAGGCTCGATTTCAGGATCGTCAGGCTGGTGATGTAATACGCGATCTTGAAGCCCAGCAGCTTGATGCGAATGGGGAGGGGACGGAAAACATCGCCGGCGAGGACCGAAAGCACGGCTTCCTCGATGCGGAAGACGTTGCGCTTGACCATCAGCAGATGGCGCATCGCCGGCGTCGGAGCGCGCTGGATATACCAGGAATAAATATCGATCGCGCGGCGGATTTCGGCCTCAAAGCTCTTATATGCCAGCTCCTTCTTGGCCGGTTCGTGCAGGCAGGTGCTGACCACGTCGGCGCCCAGGAAAGCGCTGTTCATGGCGAGATAGACCCCGGTCGAGAACAGCGGGTCGACGAAGGCGAAGGCGTCGCCCAGCATGATGTAATTATCGCCGGTCATGCAGGCGCATTTATAGGAATAATTGCCGGTGGCGGTCACGGGTGAGACCATCTTGGCGTCCTTGAGCCGCTCGACGAGATCGGGCGCGAGCGCGATCGTATCCATGAAGAACTTGGTCATATCGCTTTTACGCGCCTTGAAATATTGCGGGCTCGCCACGGCGCCGATGCTGGTCGCGCCGTCGGCCAAGGGAATGAACCAGATCCAGCCCCGATCGAACCAGAAAACGGTGATGTTGCCTTCCTCTTTTCCGGAGAGGCGCTTGGCGCCGGTGAAATGGGCGAACATCGCCGCGCTGGCATGCCTGGGGTTGCGCTGTTTGAAGCCGAAGCGGTTCGCCAGCAGGGTGTCCCGGCCGGTGGCGTCGACCAGGAATTTCGCGCGCCAGCGGCGGCTTTCGCCCTGGCTGGTCTGGCCCTTGACGCGCACGCCTTGCTGGGGCCCCAGAAACTCCACGTCGGAAACGCGGCATTCCTCGACGACGGTGGCGCCCTTGGAAGCCGCGTTTTTCAGCAGGATGTGGTCGAATTCGGAGCGGCGCACCTGATAGGCATAGGGAAAGTTCTTGTCCCAGGCGTTGGCGAATTCGAATTTGACGGATTTCTTCTTATGCGTGGGCGAGACGAATTCAGCGCCGTATTTGACGATGCCGATCCGTTTCACTTCGTCGGCGACGCCGAGCTTCTCGATCAAGGGGAGGTTGAGCGGCAGCAGCGATTCGCCGATGTGAAACCGCGGATGCTTGTCCTTTTCCACCAGCACGACGCGTTCGCCGCGCTGGGCCAGCAGAGCCGCCACCGTCGATCCGGCGGGGCCGCCGCCGACCACCAGGACATCACATTCCGTTTCGGCCAGGGTTTCGGACATTCAAACCTCGGATGTTGCAAACCGCGCGAAACTTACCACGTCCCGGCCTCCATAGATGGCTTCAAGCGCCGTCGCCGTACATGTTAGACTGCCGGCAATGGCCGACACGAAAGCAAAGCACGGCGGCTTATCGGCAAAGGCGCGGGCGTTCTTTTTCCTGGCCGCCTTCCCTTGCTCTTTTGCGGCCGTTCCCGCCGCTCTTGCCGGCGAGGCCGGGCTTTATTCCTCACTCTACCCCTATTATGCCGAAGTTTGCGCGGTCTCTCAAATCCTCAAAAAACCCGGTTTCGGGGCCGACATCCGCGGCGAACCCGGCGGCCATGCCGTGCTCTATTTGAACGGCGTGTGCCGGAAAAAAGACGCCCATTATCCGGTGCTGGAGATGTGCGACCCCGCCACGCCGCCCGACCAGCAGGGCGTCGGCATCAGCGTCAATTCGCATTTCAAGAACGCGAACTGGGCCGCAATTCCCGGCCGCGATTTCCTCTTCGGCGGCGGCCTGGCCGCCAATGCGCGCGTCACGCGCGAGGCCTATCGCCAGACCCAGGCCCGGGCCAAGGCCATGGGTATTTACGACGGCGTGGAATTCCACGACGAGGTCTTCGACGACATGCCGCCCGGCTGGTCGCGGGCCGACTACAAATACGAGGTCTCGATCGGGACCGATTATGCGATCAATTTCGCCCGCGACCGCTATTGCGCGCGCGTCCCCTTGGACCGCGAAAAAATGACGGCGGTCGTCGATTACCTGAACGGCCTGAACGACATCTACAAGAGCGGCAAGACCGAATACGTGTGGAGCGTGGTGCAGGACAACTGTTCCCACATAACGCATAACGCGCTCGCCGCCGCCGGGGTATGGGACAGCGATCCGACCGGACGGTTTATCGCCTTCGCCGCCTTCGATTTCCCGGTGCCGAAAAACGAATTCATCAATCAGCTCGAGCGCACCAACGATCTGCCGCTCGACGATCCGCTCAAGCTCTATGCCGATCCGATGACGCGGCAATCGCTGATGCGCGAGGACTGGCTTCCCACCGAGCCGGGCGCGCTCGCGGAAATCGTGCGCGCCAGGCCGAACAACGACGTCTACGATACCGATGTCGAGCTGATCTTCTACGATTGGCCGGTTATCGAGCCTTATCATCGGCGGTTTGATGCGATCGCGGCCGATCCGCGCTATTTCGACCTTCGCGCCAATCTGGCTTATTTCGCAAAGCTTTATGAAAGCATTCTGGCCGATAAAAAGCCGCTCGCCTGGTATCTGAAACAAGCCGGCGAGCGCGGTCCCGGCAAACAGCCTTCCTTGCTGGCATCGACGGCTTCACGCCGCGAATTCTCCGCTTTCTATGCCCGCTACTACCGCTATCTGGCCCAGGAGAGCGCGCGGGTAAATTCCGAACTTGCCGCTTTGCCGCCGGTCCCCGCCGCCGGCAATTCCGCGACCGGCGAAGTCAGCGCGAGCGACGCGCGGCGGATGCGGCAGTAGATCGTAAAAGAGTCGGGCCGTGGATCGGTTCGCGGCCACGGCAACCGGAGTCCTTGGTCTCTTGTCTGGCGGGCGTTTCCGAACCGTCTTGTCCGTTTGGCCGGATTTGGTGCATTATTTCAGCATTCGCAGGTTGCGTTCGATAAAATAAAAATGCGAGCCAGGGAGGTATCATGACCAACAAGATCATCGGGCGGTTTGCGCCCGTTCTGTCATTATGCGCGCTGGCCGTCCTCGCGGTACCGGCGCGCGCCGCCGAACCCTATGAAATCCAAGTCCTTCTGCCTTTGACCGGCGGCGCGGCCTTTCTCGGCCAAGGCGAGCAGATCACGCTCGGCATCGTGGAAAAAGTCGTCAATAGTTCGGGCGGCATCCACGGCCGTCCGGTTCATTTCGACATTCACGACGACCAGACTTCGCCCCAACTGGGCGTGCAGCTCGCCAATGAGATACTGGCGAAAAAGCCCACCGTGATGATGGGATCGTCCTTGGTCGCGATCTGCCGCGCGATCGAGCCGCTGATGAGCAATGGCCCGGTCGATTATTGCTTTTCGCCCGGCGTCCATCCTGAGTCCGGGAGCTATGTCTTCACCGCCAGCGTGTCGACGCTCGATCTCGCCACGTCCCTGATCCGTTATTACCGCCTGAAGGGTTGGACCAAGATCGGTCTCATCTTCAGCACCGATGCCACCGGCCAGGACGCGGAAAACGGCATCAAAGCGATTCTGGCCCAGCCCGAGAATAAAGACATGACCGTGACCGACACCGCGCATTTCAACACCACGGATCTCAGCGTCGCGGCGCAAATAGCCGAAATCAAGAATTCGGGCGCCCAGGCGATGATCGCCTGGAGCACCGGCTCGCCGATCGCCACCATCTTCCGCGGCATCCAGGAAGTCGGGCTCGATATTCCGGTCGGCACCACCGACGGCAACATGACTTACGCGCAGATGAAGCAGTACAAGGACTTCCTGCCGAAGCAACTCTACATTCCCGCCGCGCAGTGGGTCGTGACCGATGACAAGCAGCTGCCGCCGGCGGTCGCGGAGAAGCACAAGGTCTTCTACAAATTCTTCCAGGATGCCGGCGTCAGGCCCGATATCCCCTCCGAGCTTTCTTGGGATAACTCGATGATCATCGTCGATGCGCTCAGGAAGCTTGGGCCCAATGCCACGGCGCAACAAGTCCGCGACCACATCGCAAACCTGAAAGGTTTCGCCGGCGTCAACGGCATCTACGACTTCACCAAGACGCCGCAACGCGGGCTTGATGTTTCGGATTCGGTCGTGACCCGCTGGTCGCCGCAGCTGGATACCTGGGAGGTCGTGAGTAAGCCGGCCGGGGTGCCGCTCAAGTGATATCCGCCTAGGCGGCGAGCCCGGCGCGCCGGTAGTCGAAGGCGATCGGTTCGATTTCGCCGCGGAAGATGGCGGCGATGCGCGCTTCGGAAAGGGGCAGGCTGAATTGCGCGTTGCGCATGCGGATGCGCTGCTGCATCTGCGCCGTCACCAGTTCGCCGAGCAATTTCCAGTCTGCATCGCTCAGGCCTTCGGTGACGATGTTGGCGATGCCGGCCAGCATGTGCCCGAATTCGTCTTCATAGACCAGCGCGCAAGCCTCGGCGATCTTGGCCTCGACGCCGCCCTTGCCCTTGAGCGCCATGCCCTCGCGGAACAGGCCGCAATAGCCGCCCTCGGTCAGCTTGCAGGCGCGCATGCCGATGCCGCCGTGCTGGTCCTGGTGACGGTAGCGCAATGCGGTGAGCGCGTCGTCCTCGGGCCAGGACTTGAGGATTTGCGGGTTGAGCCGCGACGATCCCGCCGGCCGCAATGCGTCGTATACGTCGGCGAAGGCGCAATAATGCGAGAACTCGGCCTTGAGGCCCTCGACGATGTCGAGCATCTCGTGCCGGTCGAGCGTCAGGTCGATCTTGTCCGCATTGGCCACGACGTTTTTCGCGACGCCGATGAAGACGCCGCCGCGGTCGTATTTGCCGACGCCCGAGCCCCAGAATTCCTTGAAGCACTGCCGCGCCAGCCAGAGGAGATCGGTTTCACGATTGCGCTTGGGCGAGGTCCAGTAGGTGCGGACGACCTCGGACTCGCCCGCCCAATAAGGCGCGGCAACCGCGATCAGCCTTTGAAGCCGAGCATCGACCGCCATGATCGTCCTCCCGTTCTATCTTTTGTCGTTTGATCGCAGCGTAGGTTGGAATGGCCGATTTTTCAATCCGGCCGGGGGGCGAGGCAGGACAAGGCCAAACATCGTCATCGTTCGGCGCCGATGGATCGGGCGGCGGCGGCAATGGCCTGGGCGTCGATGCCATAGGCGCGGTAGAGATCGGGGATGTCGCCCGATTGGCCGAACTGCGAAACCCCCAACGGCTTGAGGCGCTGTCCGCGTACCGTGCCGAGCCAGGCGAGGGTCAGCGGATGGCCGTCGAGCACCGAAACCAACGCCGCGTCGCGCGCGAGCTTCGCCAACAGTCCGGCGATGTGGGATTGCCGGCCGCGCGCCTGCCAATCGGCGTAGAGCCGGCTGGGCGAGGTCACGACCAGGAGCCCAATTCGCGGATTGCGCTCGCCCAGCCACGCCACCGCGTCGATCGCTTCGGGCAGAATTGCGCCCATGGCGACGATCGCAAGATCGCCGCCGGGCGCGGGCTCGCGCAGCCAATAGCCGCCGGCGGCGATCCCATCCTTCAGCGCCGCATCCATCGTTCGTTGTGGTTGTTCAATGGGCCGCGTCGACAGGCGCAGATAGACCGAGCCGCCGGAATCATCCTGCATATGCGCGAAACCCCATTCCATCGCCGCCTGCAATTCGTCCACGTAAGCCGGCTCGAAATAGGCCAGGCCCGGTTGCCCCATGCCGATCAAGGGCTCGATCACCGATTGATGCGCGCCGCCTTCGGGCGCGAGCGAGATGCCGCTCGGCGTCGCCACCACCATGAAGCGCGCATCCTGGTAACAGGCGTAGTTGAGCGCATCGAGGCCGCGGGCGATGAACGGATCGTAGAGCGTGCCGACCGGCAAAAGCCTTGTGCCGAATATCGGCTCGGCCAATCCCAACGCCGCGAGCAGCAGGAACAGATTGTTCTCGGCGATGCCGAGTTCGATATGGCGTCCCGACGGCCCCAAAACCCATTTCTGCGCCGAGGGCAGATGCCGCTCGCGGAACAAATCGGCCTTGGCCGCGCGCGCGAACACGCCGGCCTGGTTGACCCAGCCGCCGAGATTGGTCGACACCGTCACGTCGGGCGAGGATGTGACGACACGCCGCGCGAAGTCGCCGGAGGATCGGCCGATCTCGTTCATGATCTTGCCGAAGCCCTCCTGGGTCGACATCGCGGCCGAGGCGCGCAAGCTCACCGCCGGCATCGGCAGCGCCGGCAAACGTTCCGGGGACGCCGGACGTTCCGCGGCGATGGGCACATCGGCCAGGAAGGCGCGCAGTTCGTTGGGCGCGACGCCGAGACCGGCATCCGGGCTCCATTCCTCGCCGTCGGGAATTTTCTGCGCCGCCTTGAAGGCCGCCACCTGCGCCGGATTCATCAGCCCGGCGTGATTGTCCTTGTGGCCGGCCAAGGGCAGGTTCCAGCCCTTGATGGTGTAGGCCACGAAACAATGCGGGGTTTCGTCGTCCCCCGCGGCGTCGAAGGCCTCGACCAGCGACGCCATGTCATGACCGGCGAGATTGGTCATGAGCTTGTGAAGCGCCTCGTCGTCATGCGCGGCGAGCAAGGCGTCTATCCCCGGCGCCTTGCCGAGATCGGCTTGCAGCCGCGCGCGCCAGGCGGCTCCGCCCTGGAAGGTCAGCGCGGCATAAAGATCGTTCGGGCAATCGTCGATCCAGCTGCGCAGCTTGCCGCCGCCGGGCCCGGCAAATGCCGATTCGAGCAGCTTGCCGTATTTGAGCATCACCACTTTCCAGCCCACGGTGGCGAAGAACTGCCGGATCTTCTGGAACAGAAGGTCATCGATCACGCCGTCGAGGCTCTGGCGATTGTAGTCGATCACCCACCAGAGATTGCGCACGTCCTGCTTCGAGCCTTCGAGCAGCGCCTCGAACACGTTGCCCTCGTCGAGTTCGGCGTCGCCCATCACCGCGATCATGCGGCCGGGCGGCTGGCCGTCCGGCGCCAGCTTTTGCAGCCGCACATAATCCTGCACCAGTGCCGCGAACAGAGTCATGCCGACGCCGAGGCCGACCGAGCCGGTGGAGAAATCGACCTCGGTTTTGTCCTTGGTGCGCGAGGGATAGGATTGCGCGCCGCCGAAGCCGCGGAAATTCTCGAGTGCCGTACGGCTTTGCCGCCCGAGCAGGTATTGGATGGCATGGAAGACCGGCGCCGCATGCGGCTTGACCGCGATGCGGTCGGCGGGCCGCAAGCCGTGGAAATAGAGCGCGGTCAGCACCGTCACCGCCGAGGCGCAGCTCGCCTGATGCCCGCCCACCTTCAAGCCGTCGCGGTTTTCGCGGATGTGGTTGGCGTGATGGATCATCCAGGTCGAGAGCCACAGCACCTTGCGCTCCAGCGCGCGCAGCATCTCAAGGCGCGGGGCGCGTAACGGGGCGGATGGGGGCGGCTTTCTTTGCGGCAGGGCCATGGCTCAAGGGATAACCCGCAACCAAGCGGCACATCATTGCGAAAATGCCAAGAATATGGTGAGATTTTGGATTATAATTGTGCAGGAGTATCTATCTTGAGCGAAAAATTGCGCCAAACCGCGCTCGACGCCATCGACCGCAAAATCCTGGCCTTGCTCCAGGAGGACGCGAGGCTGGCCAATGTCGAACTCGCCGACAAGGTGGGATTGAGCCCGTCGCCCTGTTTGCGGCGCGTGCGCGACCTGGAAGCGGCGGGAATCATCCGCCGCTATGTGACGCTGCTCGACCCGGCCGCGGTCGGGCTGCCGGTCAGCGTCTTCGTCAACGTCACGCTCGAACGCCAGGTGGAACAGGCGCTCGAACGCTTCGAGGCGGTGATCCTGAAACGGCCCGAAGTGATGGAATGCTATCTCATGACCGGCGACGCCGATTACCTGCTGCGCGTCGTCATCGCCGATCTCTCGGCCTATGAGCGGTTCCTGATCGAGCATTTGACGCGCGTGCCGGGCGTCGCCAGCATCAAATCGAGCTTCGCCCTTAAACAAGTGAAGTATCGCACCGCGCTTCCGCTCGACATCTGATTCTCCGATCAATTCCAGCGCCGGCCGCTCTCGGAGTTTTTCACCGACGCCCCCAGGCGTGACTTGCCGGCCGCAAGAGGCTAAAGTCCGGGCCCTGGAGGAGAGCCATGACGGGGTTTTACGACAAGAAGCCGGGTCAGCAGCCGGGACCCGAACATCCGCACGATCATCCCTTGCCCGAACACGACCATCCGCATCCGCATGGCCACGAGCATGGCCACACGCACGATCACGCGCACGATAATTTCGGCCATGGCCACAATTCCGAGCGCGACGTGGTGTGGGAGCGCTGGCAGAAGAAACGCACCTTCGTGCGCGCGCTCGAAGGCACCTATAGCGACCTGGCCAAGGAGTTACTGGACCAGCCGCGGGTCTATTCCTCGAAGAACGTGCCGTGGAAAGGCGGCCCGCAGCTCTGGGGCAAGCACATCATCAGTCCGCAGGCTTCGCGGGTCACGCAGTCGATCGAGACGCATATTGAAGTCTATGCTCCGGGAGCCTACGGCCAGAAACACGGCCATCTCAACAGCGCGGTGTTCTATGTCCTGAAGGGCCGCGGCCACGACGTGCATGACGGCCGCCATATCGACTGGCGGGCGGGCGATTGCATGTTCGTCGAGAACGGCTGCGTCCACCAGCATTTCAACGACGATCCCGACAACGAAGCGATCCTGCTGGTGTTCAAGGCAAAACCGCTTTTCCTGTTCATGCATCTGCTCTATCAGAAGATCGTGTCCTTTCCGCCGGATACGCCGCCGGTGGGACACGAAGACTACGCGCCACCGACGCATCTCTAAGGGGCATCCGATGAATCCCGCCAAAGCGCCTGAAGAACGCGATGTTGCCCACAGCGGCGCCCAGACCTGCAACTTCCGCGCCGATGACATCCGCAACTCGGCCACGTTCCGCGCCGCCTACGAAACAGCCACCAACCTGGTGCGCGCCGAGGACATGCCCTTCGAGCGCTCGCCGGACGGGCTGATCAAGCACATGGTCAATGCGCGCATGAACACGCGCGAGATGTGCGTCGAGGCCTATATGCAGTTCCTGCCGCAAGCGGGCCGTTCCGGCAAGCACCGCCACATGTGGGAGGAGATCATCTTCGTCGCCGAGGGCGAAGGCTACGATTTGCACTGGGATCTCAAATTCGACTGCGTCGACAAATACGAATGGGAATGGCAAACGGAGCCCAAGAAAAATCAATGGCAGGCCGGCGACTTCATCTACGTGCCGCCGTTCTCGATCCACCAGCATTTCAATTCCGGCAAGACCGAGGCGCGCCTCGTCGTCATCAGCAACCGCATCGTCAAGGCCATGGGATTCGACTGGCTCGACCAGCTCGAACATGCGCCGGGTTTTTAGGCGCCATCGAGAATAGGAGCCGCCATGTATCGTCTCTTCATCTTCATCCTCGCCGTCGCGGTTTCGCTTTTCCAGCACGCCCCGGCCGAGGCGCATCTCTACGGCGCCTATGGCGCGGGCTTCGAGGGCGGTTTCGTCCATCCCTTTTCCGGCCTCGATCACATGCTGGCGATGGTGGCGGTGGGATTGTGGGCTGCGCAGCGTGGAGGCAAGGCGTTGTGGGTGGTGCCGGGAGCGTTCATCTTCGTGATGGTGCTGGGCGGGCTTTCCGGGTTTCTCGGACTGAAGCTGCCCTTTGTCGAAACCGGCATCGCCGCATCGCTGATGGTGCTCGGTCTGCTGATCGCCTTCGCGCTGCCCTTGCATGTGGCGGCGATGGCGGCGGTGGTCGGGCTGTTCGCGTTCTTCCACGGCCACGCGCACGGCACCGAATTGCCCGAGGCGGCGTCGCCCTTGGCCTATGCCGGCGGCTTCGTCCTTGCCACCGCTTCCCTGCATGCGTTCGGCGTCGGTACCGGATTGCTGCTGAAGCGCCCGGCGGGGCAGATCGCCGTCAGGCTGTCGGGCGCGGCGATCGCGCTGGTTGGCTTATTCTTGGTCTTCAGCGCTTGAGATCGCCGGCGGCCCAGCTTATCGCGGCGCGGGCGGGGCGACGGCGGCGTCGATCTGGCCGCTTTTGGCGAGCGCGTCGGCGATAAAGCCCGAGGCCTTCATCTCCTCGACGAATTCGCGTAGGTAGCGCGCGCCGGCCACGCGTCCCTTGGGCGTGCCCATGGCCTGCTCGATCTGCATGAAGCGGCCGGGGATGACGCGCATGCCGGGATGGGACTTGGCGAAGGCGGTGAGCGACTGCCTCACCCCGGCCACGGCTTCGAGCCGGTCCTTGAGGAAGAGATCAAACGCGTCGGCGCCGCTCGGCTCGCGGATCAGCGTGGCGTGTTTCAAGTTCCGGGAGAGGTAGAGTTCGTAGGCGCTCGCCCGCCCGACGGCGATGCGTACCCCGTCGCGATCGAAATCCGCGATGGCGCGCAAGGGAGAGTTCGACGGGACGACGTAGGTGCCCTCGATCACGACATAGGGTGCGGTGAAGTCGATGCCGGCGGCGCGGGCCGGATCGATGGCCAGGAATGCCACGTCCCAAACGCCGGCCTCGAGCGCGTCGAACACCTTGCCGGCGGCGTCGAAGGTGACGAATTCGACGGGAACGCCCAACCGCCGGGCCAACTCGCGCGCGAGATCCGGCGATACGCCGCGCGGCTTGCCGCTCGTGGGATCTTTTTGCGCGAGCACGAGATTGCCGAAATTGATCGCCGCGCGCAGCTTGCCGCTCGGCGCCAACTCGGTCACGACGTTGCGCGGAAGGTCGTTCGCCATCGCCCGGTGATATAAGACAATGCGATTTCTGGCAAGGCCGCGATTCCAGCCGGCGTTCGCGCCGAAATGGCGGTCTTTCAATCCGCGGCCGCCACCGCTAGGTTGTGGCGGCTTCGGGAAAATCCATGAGATGGAGCGCGGCATGGTGCGGAGACTCAATCGGTCACGGAAGGCTGCGAATCCGGTGGTCGCGCGGCTTGACCAGGCGGTCGACGATTTCGTCCGCCGCTGCCG
>Ga0181526_10000863_pt1 | contig 30737 bp, 27 predicted proteins | sample PEATcosm2014_Bin_35_FD_119750 | JGI IMG/M metagenome (GOLD analysis project Ga0181526, IMG submission 119750) | Peatland microbial communities from MTU Mesocosm Facility, Houghton, MI, USA - PEATcosm2014_Bin06_30_metaG | ecosystem: Environmental > Terrestrial > Soil > Wetlands > Peat | place...
CTGCAACTTGTGGTCATTGAAGACACTCTTGAAGCCATTCAGCGTCTTTCACCGGAACAGGCTGCTGAACGGGAGCGGCGGCCCGTGCCGCTTCAGGTTCTGATCAATCCAATCCTCACAAGGGCGGAAGGCGCAGCCGAGTTTTTCGAAGGTTGCCTGAGCGTGGCCGGCTATACCGCGATCGTTCCGCGCGCAAATAAGGTCCACGTGGAAGCGCTCAACCAGAACGCGGAGCCGGTGATCATCGATGCTGAAGGCTGGTACGCCAGAATCCTGCAGCACGAGATCGACCATCTGAGCGGCGTCCTTTACATCGACAGGATGAACCCGCGCTCATTCGCAACGCAGGATAACTATCTTCGTATCTGGAGGGACAAGTCGATTCCTGAGGTCATACGGACTGTTTCCGGCGATCTTAAATGAGACGGATGGCTATCCGTGGTCGCGAAGATCGAATGGAAGAGGCGTCTGAATTTCCCCTCAAGAACCCATGGCGGGGCGCCCGCCGTTGGGAAATCATGCACTGTGTTAATTTGCCTATGTTTCAAAAGATCGGTATAACCTATGCTCTATACACTTGGCCATAGTTTGCGCGAAGCCGAGACTCGGAAGGCGAAGGACTGTCTCCTCTCAGTTGCGCATCCGAGCGGTTGGAGTTGCTTTATGCCCCCTCATGGCTGGTTTTGCGTTGAGCCGATCATACTTCTGGCGAGTACGCCCAAGGCGAACGGAATCAGATCTTCCCCTTTGGGCACCTTCAAAGTCCACAATCCTGCGCCAAGCGCGATCAGGAGGAGGCTGACCACAACGTGGCCGGCCTCCCTTTCAAGGAATTCGGCGATTCGTTGCACGATTACTTAAACCGGTAGTTCAGAGAGAATGCGATTTGCGGTTGAACACCCTGCGAACTGACAGCGGCGATCCGCACCTCGCCCAGCACGCTCACTCCCTTGCCCTTGATGGTCTTCAGGAATGGAAGCAGTCCTGGATCGACTTTGACGGCAAACCCGCCGCCCACTCCTCCGAGGTTGATACTGGTTGGGATTACCGAATTGGCCGCTGTGATGGTCGTCAGGCTTCCACCCGCAATCGCGATGAGCATCGCGCTGCCGTCGGCAGACGTTTTCATTTTGTAGCCGAGATCCTGCCTTACCGTTGCGGACGTGGCGCCGAATTCCATCGTGGTGATCTCGCAGAACGAGGTCCAGCAGCCTCCCACGTGAACAAACGGCTCGTAAGCCGGCGTGCCGTAGGTTTTGCTGTAAGGATTGAATTCCACACCGGAGCCGATGAACCAGCTCGAAGGGGCTGCCGCGGTCGCTGCAACGTTGGTCGCGGTGCTTCCGGTGGTCGGCGTCGACGCGCCAGCGGTGGTGCCCGTGGTCTGCCCAAATGCGGCCAACGCGCACACGAGGGCGATCAGGATGATACTAATGCGTTTCATTTGGTTATTTCGCTTTCTGCCCGGGAGAACCCGCCGGGCGTGGGCTTGTGTTTGGAAAAGCTGTGGATGAAGAGCTACTTCCCAGTCAGTGCGAGAGTGGTCATGATAGTGGCGCCGGTCTGCACGACCGGCGGCGCGACCGCCAACACCACGCGGGCCCAGGCGGGCAGCGGCTTGGTGGCTTTGGCGAAGTTCGCCATCACCTGGGCTGTGTTTCTTGATGCCTCGGTGCTGGCTTCCGTCGTGGCCTTGATGTTCGCCACTATTTCCGGCGTGGCCCGCTGGATATCGCGCATCGTCTCTGCCGTCTGCCCGAGCGTCACCTTGGCGGCAGCGGTCAACCCGAGCAGTTGTGCCGGCAGCGCGTCGCGCCGAAAGAGAATCGACGAGGCATCTTTGGCCTGCGCCGTGATGGCGGCGGCATTTTCCAGAGTCGGTTTCAGGTCGTCATGAAGAGCATTCACAGTCGCGAGGGCGGTGTCCACCCGCCCGAGCGTATCGCTGACCCGTCCGTCGGCCGCTACTCTGATCTCGGTGACTTCACCCATTACATCACCACGCAGGGCCGCCACCTGGCGCTCCGTACGGCTGAGCAAGTCCTCTCGTGCCGACTGAACTTGCCCAGTGAGATCGTTGCGCGTTGCTTGGATCTCGGACACGAGTGCGGCCCGGGTCGCCTGGATCTCGCCCGGCAACGCGGCCACCACTGCCGTGGTCGTGCGCACCAACAGGAGTGTGGATACCCCTATGGCAGAGAGAACCGCCAACAACACACACGTAAGAGTGGTCTTAAGCGTTTGCACTGGGCGCTCCGTTCTGGCGGGCGGCGGCAATGGCATGCGTCACATTCGACTGGCCGGCGATGACCGTCACCATCGCGGTGTATTTCGGATCGGTTGCATAGGTGGTGGCGACCGCAGCAATCAGGGTGTGAAGATTGTGGTCGGCCTGATATCTCTGCCATGCGGCACGGTACGGCGCGCCCTGCGTGATCAGCCAGGCGTAATCGCGGCAAGCGTCCTCAAGCGAGGGGTAATCGGCGAACTCCAAGTCCTCAATCACCGACTTGCCGTTGACAACCTCGCGCGTCTCCTCCGTGCAACAACCCTTGTCGCGGTTGTTCTTTTTCACGCCGAAGTAATTGGCGTGGCCGACGGGCTTGGCGCCCCACTGTGATTCAACGGCCCACTGCGCGATAAGCATCGGCGCAGGCAAGCCCGTTTGCGCTTCCAGCGCAACTGCGATCCGCGCGACTTCAGCAAGTCGGGCGTCACGATCAATGTTCGGGGACATGTGGTTCTCCTTGGACTGTTTGGCCGACCGATTCCAGAGTGTTGCTGCCGCTCTCTCGGAGTTGTCGGCCAGTCGATCGAGCGTGTTAAGAGTGTGGTTTATGCAGCCGTAGCGACCAATCGCGAGGTGTGGGCGAGCGCGCCCGAGATGGGCTTCGATCGCCGGCTCTTAGCTGAGACAAGCGTTTTGCCCCATTGGCTCCGGCACCCTGGATCAGTCCGGAAAGGTAGCAACGGGGCTGTCCTCCGTCGCGTCTGGCCGGAGTTACACCGCCAGCAACGTTGGCGTTCCGGCAAGAACGCCTCTCCCGCGAACGAGGGCGCCGATTTGCCCCGGTCCGTAATTCGCGGTGCCCCTTGCGTTGGACGCCATGGTCGGATTGCACTCGCCGACCGCGTGAAACAAGCCGCCCGCCATGCCGAGCGCTTCAGACTCACCGCCGACCGTTTCAGCATCGTAAAGCGCGATGCTCAAGTATTCGGCGGTGCTCTCACCCTTGCAGTCTCCGGACGCGACCTTAGGAGAATATACCTGTGCAGCTGCGAGGCTCGCCCCACGGAGGGTGGCGATCAAGTGCAGGAGCGCATAGGTGGCGACTGCCACAGCCGATCCGGGCGTATTGGGCATGGTTTTTCCATCGGCGCTGAAGATGCACTGCGTATCGCAGTCCATTTCCGGCGATGCGCCGTCGGCCTCGCCAGTCGGAGCGGTCCAGAGCGATGTGTCTGATCTAATGCTGCCGTCGCCCTCGGTCGAGCCGGTGGCCACCTTCAGACGCGCGCCCTCGATGCCGGTGACAGAGGAGGCGCCGGAGGCCGCCCCGGTGTCCGTGAATTCCTGCCCAGCGAGCCCCGCGAGCAGACTCGCGCCCTTGAGCAGGGCCGCGACCAGGAACGAGATACTGATTCTCGCCGCCGCATAGCCATGGCCGGTCGCGGCGGCGTACACCCAGGCCGCGACGAAAGCTGAGGCGGTCGAGGAGCCCAGGAGCGAGCCGGTGGCGTAGACGAGGAGTGCGCCGCTCCCGGTGCTGGTCTTGAGGAAGGCCTCCAGGATCGTGATCACGTCGAGGAAGCTTTCACGATAGGTGTGGACCGCGCTCAGTGCGTGCAGCAGCGTGATCACATCCGCGAGAGAGGCGAACTGCTCATGCGACGCGCCGAATATTTCGCTGAGAGTGATCGAGTCCGTCCAGGCCTGCTGCTGCTGATAACTCAAGCTCGAAATGTCGCTAACCGAAAGCGAATCAAGGACTGCCTGCCAGTGGGTTAGGAGTGTGCCGGTCGAGTCCAGCACCGGCAGGGTATCGATAAGTGCCACCGGTTCGTGCCCGCGACTGGTCGAAAGGGTCTCCGCAAGCAAGACGACATCTGATACCGCGCCGCGCGCAAGTGCCTTCTGACTCGCATCCGACAGCGTGAAGGTGTCCGAATAAATGCCGGGCACGTAGGTGTGCGAAGTGGTGAAAGATTCGATCAGAGAGAACAGATCCTTCGGCAGCTTACCGGGATTCTTGAAGAACACCTCGGCGAAGGTGCTGGTGAATGAATCAGTCAAAGTGCCGGCACCGCGCATACGATGCTCAACAAATACGTCGGCAAAAACGGAATGGATCCCGGCCTCAGTCGCCAGCACGCGCGCGGTCTGCTTCGACACCTGTTCTGCCACCGTAAACTGATCCGAGAGGGTCATCGGAACGCTGAACGGAGTGATTGTGGGCATGACGTAGCAAACCATGGCCGTATAGGTCGCTGTAGGAGAGAAATTGGTGGTGTCCACATGAACACCGGGGTTACCGACATTGACGTTGTAATCGAAGATGCCGCCAGACTCTGTGCTTCGAGCGTTAAATGAGGCGTGTCCTCCGTTACCGAACGGAAGCGTTGCTGTAGTCAACGACGACGCCGTGGAAACGCAGAACAGTTCCAATTCGTTCGAATTCGTCGGCGCTGACGCGGTGACGAACCCGGTCCCTACGGCGGACGAATTATAATTCGTGGAGCTTACCGAATCGAACGGGTTTCCAGCAGCGGCGCCGGAAACAATAAAGTACCCAATGAGGTAATTGATGGCGCTTGAGAACGTGAAAGAAACGCTGGTTCCTGTGGTGCCGGTTGCTTGCCCTGCGTAAAAGAAGACCTGATATCCTCCGCTCGGAAAATAACTCGGACCTGCGTAAAACGTCACGTTGGTGCAGCTTATGGAGGCAAAAGAGTGGGCTGAATTAGTGGCCACCATAATGATAAGAGTCTGGCCGGCAGACATCGCGGGAATCGTAAATCCAGCACCGCTAGCAGAACCATCGCTGATCGTAAGCGTGGTCAGAACCGTGATCGTCCCCACGGCGGGCGCGTTCAGTGAACTCGTGTACGACTCCACCATGGCAAAGGCGTCGAGAACCGTGGAGCGGCTGGTCGCCTTCGAAATGCGCTCAGTCAGGCTGTAGGGATCTAAAAATGTCTTGGCGTTGATCGTCTGTGTTGCCAGGAACGATTCCGTAACGGTGAACGGATCTTTCGGATTCTTGCCGAACGCCCGCAAGATGCCCGAATCCGCCAAAGTGAACGTGTCTGCCACGTTTACCGGGGGTTGCCCACGATGCTGAACAAAGTTTTCCGTGATGGTCAACTGGTCGGAGTTGGTTCGCGATGTGCCCTTTCCAATGGTCTCTACCAACGAGAACGGGTCTGAAAGGCTTTTCGTCCAGAGGTTCCCTCCCAAATTGCCTTTGATGATGAAGATGATTCCGAAATAGGCTTGGCCTGAAAGAGCGCCATTGATGTCCTCAATCCTCGCGCTTAAGCCGGTCTCGTTGGTGTTGACGGGGCACGCGCACCATCCCATATTGGTTTGGGCTGGCGACCACGCGGTGAAGGTCTGCGAATAGTAAGTACCGAAACCGGTAGCGCTCAAATTACTGGACATGATGGCCGAGGTGTTCCACCAGAAGCATCCCACCAGCGCATCGCCGGCGTTGACGTTGATTCCGGTGACGACCGTCTGATTGGTGTTTTGGGGAAACGTGCCGGGAAGGTTTCCGCTCCCGGTGTATTGCGCCCGCAGCATGACGGGCTGGTTTGGAATTCCTTGCCATCTCTGCACATAGCCCGTCAGGTAACACGAGACGTTGTTGGTACACGTCAGGGTAGTGCCCGGAGTGCCGGTGGCAAATCCGATCCACAATTCCACCTCAGCGTTATCGGCCGAGAAAACGAAATCCGACACATATGCCCACGTTACGTTCGTTTGGGAGAGCGCTGTAAAATCGCTGCTCGTCGACCAACCGGTGAGAATGGCGATGAAGACGTCCGAGCTGGTGAGAGTTCCCGCAAGCGAAATCGAAAGGGTGGTCGAGCTTGATGCGTTGGATTGGTCCCCAATATTGCCGCTTTCGTAAACGACGGCCATTCAACGACTCCTATGTCTGGTATTTGTGAGTGACGGTGAGCTGGTCGGTCGAAACCACGTTGACGGCGGAGAACGACTGATAGGCCATCATATTGCCGCCCGAGGTCGCCGAGTCGATGATGCACTCTTCGGTGACGGCGAACGAACCAGTGAACGTCCACGTCTTCACAAGCTGCGCCGTATCGTTGGCCACCGTGGTGGTCACCTGCGTCGCAGTCGCGGCCCCGCGCGCCCCACCGTTGGTCGTGATCTCAGCCGCAAGTGCGGTCGCGGTCGCGGGAGTACCCTGGATACCGGTGCCGATAGCGAGGTTCACCATGGCGTTATAGCTGCCCTGGTTGCTGATACGCCCGTTGCCAGCAGCGTGACCGACGTTGGTGATCGTGTTGGCGCGTACCAGTCGGTCCGTCCAGCTTCCCAGAAGGAAACATCCCTGGAGGTCTGCTCCAAAGTGGCGCCGAATATAGCGACCGAGCGTGTTCTCGGCCCACAGCCTCTTGCGGCGGCCATTCGCCTCGAGCACGGCGACCTCGGTCCAGCCGTACAGCCGCATCTTAGTTTTTAGCGTCATGAATTGGCACCTCCTCATGGAATTCCAGCTTGTGGTGCTGGCGGAGTTTTTCAATCGCAGCGTCTGCAGGCGCTTCTTCTGCAGCCTTCTGCGCCACTTCTTTAGCCCACCGCTCGGTCAGGTCGAGATCGTTCTGCATCACATCGGCCTGACGCTGGTAATACTCGGGATCTGCGTCTGCTGGCAGGTGGGCGTACTCCTGCGAATGAACGACCGTACCGGCGTCGTCCAGGAAGTCAACTTCCGCCGCGACGTGCAGCGCGAGCTCGCCTGAAAGCGGATGCGGTAGTCTCTTCTTAGTAAGCGCGCGAATGACAGCTTTCATAGTTAGGTCTCCGTGACCGTCAAGCCACCGGCGGCGAATGTGAGCTGGTCGCCGGTGTTGATGGTCTTCGATGCCGTGAGGTTGCCGTACCACAACATGTTGCCCAGCTGATCGAACAGCGCGAACGCCACGATGGTTCCCCAAGGAGCGGCAGCCTGCGGAAAGGTCACGGAGGCGTTGTTGCTGACCGTCCCGTTGGCGGGTGAACTGAACGTGCCGGCGGTGCGTGCGTAGCCGCTTGATCCGTTACTGACTTCAACACCACCACCGCCGGGCCCGGGCGACGAGGTGTAGAGCGCGACCAGGATCTGGGTCGGTGACGTGTACGCGACGCCATTGAGGACCGCACTGAGAAACGCGTTGTCGAGATAGTAGCTTTTTGCCATGAATACTCCTCAGAAAGCCAAGGCATTCAGTCCGGCGACGGTGAAACCCGCTGTCGTTCCGCGCGTGGCGTCGATGACGTTGAAATACAGATAACTGCCCAACGTTTGATCCGGCATCGCGTTCAGGAACAGCGCGAGGCCCGCGTCGCGCGGGTTTGCATTTGGGCCGGACGGAAGAGGCAAACTGGGCATGCCCTCGATGTCAGTCGCCCACGCCATGTAGTTCATGAACGAGATCGCAGCCGGGTTGTCGATGGGATTAATCCCCACTTGCGGGCCCCAGTTGGCCGCAGCGCCCATCGCCGGGTTCGTCCAGTCGACCAGCAGAGCGCCAGCCCGGATTGTGGGCGAGTTGCCCGCCTGACCGGTCAGGAACCCGCTGCCGGGCAGCGCCCCCCAGTAGATCAAGTCGCCGGTCGAGGCGAGGAAGATCCCGAAGAAGAGCGCCGTCGCCCAGTTGCCGGTCGCGGTCCATGAGATCGCGCTGGTGTTCGACGCGCACATATTGAGGACCGGAGAGAGAGTGATTGACTGACGCGCGTAGCCGGGCGCATTCACGCCGCTCAGCTCAACCCCGACGCCATTGCCCGCAGGACTCTGGCTGAAGAGTCCGATCTCGAGCGAGCTTGCGAGCACGCTGAGGAGATTCCCGTTCTGGTAAAGGTACGCCTGGGGCATGGCTATGCGATCTTGATCAGCAAAGTGGGCGTGGTGTTCTCCGAGATGGCGAGCCACGTTCCGCTGTCATACGAGATCGTAGTGCCGCGGGGCAGCGCCTGATTCAAAACGAGCGCATCCCACATGTAGCCGCACGCGCGCTGGTTGCCGGTCTGCCCGCCGGTGGAGCTGGTCTGGTAGGCCATCACCCGCGGCTCGTAGAACTCGACGGAGCCGTCGAACCAGGTCGCGGCAACCGGCGTGTAGCCTCCACTGCCGCTCGCGAACTGCACGATTCCCCAGAGGTTCCACGCGCTGGACCCGGTGTGGCCCGCTCCGTTTAAATAACTGAACGAGCCGCTCATTCCGGGCAGTCCGGAGGCCGAACCAAAAAGCCCGGTGCTGCCCAGGGTGTCGTTGCCGCCCGTCGAGCCGTAAGCGATCAGGAACGAGCTGATCAGGCCGGTGAGATTTGACGGCAAGTACGGCGCGCACCAGAAGTAGCTGCTCTGCGACGGACACGGGATCGTCGTGCGAACGAGGTAGAAATAAAAGCCGGTGGCGATCAGCTGGTAGGTGAAGCCCGCACCGCACGCGATGCTCACCGGCGACTGGTTCTGGTAGCCGGAGGTGCCGACGTTCGTCGTGGAGAGCATGCTCGCGGCCATCAGGACAGCGGGGGCCGTGCCGGAAGTGGCGGTGCCATTGTAGAGCCATAGGTCGCCCTGCAGGCCCTGCGGAGTGGCCGCGCTGCGCACCCGCCAAATGCCGTTCGACGAGCCGGACTGCACGAGCGACCAGCCAGCAGAGATCAGCGCGTTCACCAGCGCTTGGTTGAAGTTCGTTTGCGTGCTGCCATCGAGGGTCGTGTTCAGAATCGTCTGGCCGGAATAGATAACGCTCATTGGACCTCCATGTCGAGAACCACGCTGTAGCCGGTACCGGTGCTGGATGCTGACGGGCCGCTGAGAATGTAGGGCCGCAGCAGGTCACCCGGCTTAAATGAAAGGCCGGGCGCGAAAGTCTGGCTCGCCAGCGTGCCGTTGATCGTCGGCTCGATTACCGGCTGCCCACCCGCCGGGAAGATTGACGTCCAGGTTGCGACGCCGGGGCGCAGCACCTGGATGTCGAGCGTGACGTTCGCGAGAGGCGGCTGCTTGACCTGGACATAAATCGAGCTCGGCTGATTCTTGCGGACAACCAGATAATAACCGCCAAAATCGCGCCCTGGTGGCGGCGCTGAGATCAAGCCGAAGTTCATGGTGGCCCGGTCAAACGAGGGCGGCGTCACACTCGCCAGGGCCAGCACACACTGGAAGCCGTTCGCGAAGCCCGGTCCCACGCCGGTCGAGAGGATGTCGAGGCGCAGGAGGTTGGTCACCGCAAAGCCGCTGGTGGGCGCGAAGTCGTTCGATGTGGTCGGCCCGGAGGCGGTCATGCTGATGGGGTTATTCAAAATCGAGTTCCACGTGTTGCCGCCATCCTGGCTGAGCAGGATGTCGAATGTGAAAGAGCCCGCCGCCGGTGGCTGCGCCAGAAACGCATATAAGGCCGATGGCGTCGCCGCCTGGGAGATGATGTGGCGCGTGCCCTTGTCGACGCCCGGCAGGATCGGATTGCCGAAGCCCGAGAAGAACGTGGCCTTGTTCCCGAGCGCGTCGCTCGCGGCGAGCGCGCCGCCCACACCGCCCAGCGAGGTCGCGCCGGGACCGTTGATCTGAATCCAGTCCGATGGTGTCGGCGTCATTGTGCGGGCGCTTTCAGATAGAGCGTTCCTCGCGCCGGACTCATATCGCTGAGCAGCCAGTATGCGCCGGAGGGGCTGATGACCTTCACGTAATTGATATCGGGTGAATTTTTGTGGCCGTAGAAGTTTTGATTGGGCACCTGCCCGGGCTGCTGGAGCGTGTACACGAGGCACCCGGGCATTGAGACGGTCGCATTCGCGGCGTGCTGGGCCTGCGCGGTGCCCAGTTGCCCGGGCATGACGGTAAGGTTCGGGGTGCCGGTGCCCGCCGTCACCAGGAACGACTCGCTGTCAATCGTAAGGTAGGTGCCGTTCGGTTCCGTGTAGTTGGAATTCAGTATCATCGCTGTCGCACCCGCCGCGATACCGGCGCTCAGCTGGCTCGTGGTGCCGGTGACTTGCGAAGTGTCGAACTGCACGGTGCAGTGTTTCGCCAGCTGCGTCGTGCTTTGGGTAACGGTAACCGTCCCGAGCGTGCCGTAGATCCAGTCCTCGCGGACCGGGGCGCTTCCGTCGTCGGGCGATTCATTGCCGTTCACGTCTACCGTGAAGCCCGCGATCAGCATGGGCTGCAGGATGAAATTCTGGGTCGGGAGCGAAAGTGTGGTGGGCGTGGCTGGCGAGGCGTTGCCCGCCGCGCTCGAATCGGCTTGATTGGCCCAACTCGGCCCCTCGACGATCCAGACGGTCGTGATATCCATCAGCAGAGGCGGCTGGAAGGTAAGCTGGGTCCCCGTGTTCGCGGTGATAGTGGAGGGCGGCTGGTTGCGCCCGGTGCCCTGGATAATCCGGATCAGATTCCCGACCTCGGCCCCCGGCTTCATGCCACCGTAGCCGTTGGTGATGTTCTGACAGCCGGTATCGGTTACCTGGGTTACTAGTGTTGGGTTCGCTGTTAAGGAGGTGCCGACGAACCGGATAACTACCGCATCGCCAATGAGCAGGATGCCTGTCGGGTCGCGGTCGACCGTCATGGCGCCGGTAGTCTTATTAAACGCCGTGATATTGAAGCTCGCGAACGGCGTCTTTCCATTAGGTCGTCCTATCGCGGAGAGGATGCGGCCGGTAGGATCGAAGGTTCCGGCCGGGTCCACCATCCAGGCACAGATGACCGTGTTAGCCGACAAGCCGGTCACCCCAATTCCGGCCACGCCGGAGTGCACCAGCAGCTTTGCCTTCACTCGCACCCGGCTCACGTACGGCGTCGGCATCGCCCAGGTAGATCGCGCCACTGGCCCGGCAAACGAGATGGAAGCCGGGCCGTACGTCGTGCCACCGCCGGCCGGTGTGAGCGTGCCCGTGATCTGCTCGCAGATCAGATCGTCTTCGACGCCGATGAAAAGCACGAAGCTCGCCAGGCCGGTGACCGCCGGCCACGTGATGTTGTTCAACGTGAAGCTGTCGGTACCGAGGATGCCGGTGCCGAGAACCGCGATGTTCGAGGGCACTGATGGCAGGCCGTTGGCGTCGAGCGCGCAGATCGACAGGTAAAGCGTCGCGCAGGGCGGAACCGATCCGCCCGCCGAGGACTGCGCAACAGGTCCGATGGCCGGAGCGCCCGCGCCGGTGGGGCTGAACTGCGTTACCGGGAGCTTGCCGGTAATCAGCATCACAGCCTGCTGGCTGCCGTCCGAAAGGGTGTTGTACTCCTGGTCAGAATCGAAGGTCCACTCGCCGGGGAACAGCGCGTCGTTCACAGCCGCCTGGATCTGGTACGGAGCCCACGCCGGGCCGAACGGGATCGGGTAGAAGATCGGTGGCGGTGGCGCGGGCGCGACGTCGGTTGGCTTCGGGCCGATATCGAGGTCGTACATCGATTGGGTGACTGTCTGGCCTTCGATCTGGACCGACCAGTCTTTCTTCAGCGTCCACCGCTGGATGCGGAAGCACATCGTGATGACCTGGAAACTAAGGCCGGTCCCGCTCGGCGGCGCCGGGTTCGTCGTGATGGTGGTGCCGTCGCTTGCGACGGCCGTAATCATTACCTGCTCGCCGCCGATAAGGACTTCCTTGTCGATCAGTTCGGTGTCGCCGTTGGCTGTGCCCGCGTATGTCCAAGGGTCCCCGCTCACCCAGGTCGCGGTGGCGTCGGTCACATTGCACGTGCCGCGTGCGCCGGGGATATCGGGATGCGTCATCGAGACGACCTGCCCGATCTCGTTGTTGAGCCCGAGCAGCGTCGTCTGCCACACGGCGTTCCGTGCGTTCCGCCACTCCATCGGCGTGACACCGCCGCACTCCTCGCGCGTGCGGGTGGCTGCGATCCGCAGCCCTTGGCTCAACGTCGAAATGCCGACCGAGTGCATTTGGCTCGTAAGAGGCGAGCCCGAGCGCCCGTAGTAAGCCGCGTGGCTCTTGTCGGAGTACTCGGCGGTGTTGGCCTGATATTGATAGGCCACGTCCGCGTAGGAGATCACGAGATGCTCGAAGGCTGCGGTGATCGGCGTGAGCCGGAGAGACTGGAACAGGATGTTCGCGATGGTGTACGCGTCAACCGCGCTCGCGTTGATGCGGATACCGAGCTTGAGCTGGCCGAACTCCCACGCGTAGAAGCCGAGGCAGCAGTTCAAGACCTCCGTTAGCCAATCGCGGAAAGGCTTTTGGCTTGAAATCACGCCTTGGAATTGGAACTGCGTCTCGTTGCCGGTGCCGAGGATCGCTGGCACTTGAGTGGCGGCGATATCGGCAGCGCCCGTTCCCTGGCTATTCGTGAGCGATGACAGCACGAACATACTCAACTGCTCGGTGGGATTGTCGAGCGTGGGCATGCTGTTGCCCGGCAACGGGCCGTTCTGGATGGGGTCGAGGTAGTAAGCGAACCAATCGTATTTGCCCTTGCCCGTAAAGGTCATGCTGCCGACCGTCAACGTGGCACCGGGCCTCATCCGGTCCTCGACGGACGCGACCAGCGCCTTCTCGGCGTTACCGGTCGGATTATTGCCGGCGATCACCACGCACGCCTGCACGTACGCGTTCCAAACTGTGTTGAAGTTTGCGATGAACGTCACCTGGTTGGCGGTCGTCTGATAAATCGGCGCGAGCGCCTGCCAGGCGGAAAGGCTCTGCTGCAGCAGTGTTTCTGCCTGATTCGCTGCGTTGCTCATCGGGACGCTGAATTCGTTCCCGACGAACGCGCTGCCGATCAAGGCGACAAGTCCTGCGACCAGCATCATCCCGTCCATCAATGCCCAACCGGAGATAAGCAGCCCAAGCGAAACCCACGTGCCCACCGTGGAACCTACGAAGCTGAAGAAACTACTCGGCGGAAGGGTGACCACGATGGACTGCGTGGTGATCGGTGGCGCGATGCCGTGCGAGAGGCCGGTGGCGCGCAGCAGCATGTTGACGCAAATCCAGAACGGGTTGATCAGGCCCATGACCGACGAGCGGTCGCCCTTCGCGTCCCAGATGTATCCAGTGAGCCCGTAATCGATGGGCACAGTCATGCTGTGCTGATCCGGCGTCGACGGCTGGATGGTGCTCGACTTGGTGATACGCAACTCGCACAGCGCCACTCCCGCCGCGTAGTTGTTCGGCTCCCAAACCTGGGGAGTACCCTGTCCGAGCGAGAAGTAATCCGTCGCCGGGTTCACTGGATCGTTGCCGAGGACCTGCCGCAAGCCCATGCCGGGCTGGTTCTTCGTGATATTGAGGTTTCCGTTGACCTTGAAGCCCTGCCACGTGTATCCGTCGACCATCGGCGAAACCACATAGCGGTAGCCATCGGCGTTCTGCACCACGCACGACTGCGTATAGCCGCCAATCGGCCCGGCTCCCACGATGCCCAGCGAATCGGCATACGTCGATTCGTCGCGATATGACACCATCAGAGCGTTCGCCATGAACGCATAAAGCGGGTTCCCGCCGCTGTTGCACCAGATTTCCGGCAGGGCCATGCCCCAGATCGTTTCCGAGATGATCGAGGTCGCGGTGACCACGTTGCGCCCGAACCCGATAAAGCCGGTAGAGTCGTCCAGGATCGTGACGCCCTGCGGATCGGCCTGCTGCCCGCCGAAGTAAGCCATCATGCCGTGGACCTGGCAGCCGTTCGCCGATTCGAGGTAATAGTCGCAACTGGTCGGATCGCCGCCCGCCGCCGTGACTGCCGCCGCGCTCGCGCCCCGCGTCGCCCAAGGGCACCAGACGCCGTCGTTGTAGTTCTTCCAGCACATCCGGCTCGCCTGCCGCTCCGGGTACTGGTTCATGATCTGGAAGAACCCGTCCGAGCACGACAGGCTGAAGGTCGGTGTTCCATCGCTAACAAAGCTCTGGATAACGCCCTTCCAGATTTGGATGATGGTGCCCGAGTTGACGTGGTAAGCGCAGAAATCGATGGCGGCGTATTTGAGGTCGGTATCGTTCCCGAGCGCGGTCATCACGCGGTCCGCGTTGCCGAATTCGAAGCGCACGTTGTCGGAGGACCCCTTGATGTCCTGCGAGATCAGGGTGTCGGAGCCCCGCTCGCCGATCCCGATCAACCGGGGAATGTAAAGTTGGGAGCTTGCGTGCCAGCCAAGTGCGGCGGCGCTCGCTCCACCGGCTGCGTCCGTGAGCGTCAACCGTCGGTCGGACAACCAGATGTCCGGCACGGCAGTTTCACGCACGCGGATGTGCACGAGCGGGATGATTTCCTGAACTTCCGAAAGCAGCGCCGCGGAGAGCGCACTCGAGGGAAAGCGCAGACAGGTGGAATTGACCGGATAGGTTGGCGCCTCGGTCGGATCAACGACTTCGATGAAGTTCAATCCGACTTGGCAGGCGTTGCGGAGGTACTGAAAGGAGATGGGCGTCTGCTCAAACGTCACCAGAACTGCGCTAGTAGTCCCATCGGGGTTGGGGACAGTGTAGGTAAACGCCTCCCAGGGCCCTTGCATCGACTCCCAGAAATCGCGGAGTGCGTGCAACTCGGTCCAGCCGAGGTTGGGGCGCGCGAATTGAAACTTGCGGGGTCCGATGCCGGCGTAATATCGCTGCTCCTGCTTGGCGTCCACGCTGCCGAAGCGATGGACGATCACCTGGCGATCGACGGAGAATCCGAGGGGGTACTGCGTGGTGAGTGGAAAAGTCTGGCCGGAGTTGATCACCGTGGAGACGGGAATACGGCCGATGGTGTCGGACATGGGGTTCGGGAGAGAGGTCCGCGAACAAGCGCGGGGCCGGTTCTAACGAATGCTTCACCCGCAACTGAGGGTTGCTGCCGGTGTGCCGGTATTTCTTTTCAGGGGCGACTCACCCGCGAGCGCCAATAGCGGGTGTGCCGAAACCAATCTGCCGATGCGCGGATTGCAGATTGCAATAAACTTGGCGAGCCTTCGTTCCATTCCTTCAGTGGTGACAAGCCGGGCTGTTTTGGTACGATCTTCGTTTCAAACCGAATGGAGTGTGAAGAGAAGGCCAGACTCATTGAGGAGCATAGCCGGGTCGCACTGGCCTACTCCCGCGCCGCAAGGGCGCTGAGAGGCAAAACAGGAACACGGTCTGCCGAAGATCAACAAGCGCTTGATGAAGCGCGGATTAAATCCCAGGACGCGCGTGCGGCCGTCAAGCGCCACATCGCCGAGCACGGCTGTTAGCCGCGCTTCTTCGTCGCGATCCGCTTAGCCTCCCTCTCCCGGTGGCACTGTTCCCCAACTGGTTTGGCGAGTGCTACGATTGCTACGGTACATGAAAATGGCACATGCGATGCCAAGTTGGTTTGGATTCCTGACATTAGAAGCTGATCTCGCGATGACCTTTATCGACTGCGCAAGACTTCACACCAACCCCGGAGAATCCGCCAACTCTGTCGAAAATGCGCGCAAGGCTCTTGCGGAAATACAGCGCAGCCTGGTGAAGCCTAGCGCGCGTGGGCTCAGCATGAATGAAGTATCGTATTTGGAGCAAAGGTCTGGGGAAATTGAATCGGCATTGGTAGCGCTGACAAGAAATCAAAACTGACCCACCACCAGAAATGATAATAAAGACCCGTGGCTTGGCGTTTTGTAGTCCCACGGCGCACGATGCAAATCCCCCACAACCCTCCACCTGGTAGAGCAACCCTGCCGATTCGGAAAAAACTGGAGCATTCCTTATGCCACCTCGATCAACTCCAATCCCTGCAGGTTTGTCCTTGCGAGATCGGTCGATTGTGCCCAGTTGCCACGGAACACCACCGTTACCCGTCCCTGCGTGTTGGCGCCAGTCGGATCGTAATTACTACCGATCTGCTGGCCGACGCCAACGTCGAAGGGATCGTAGAACGAAAACGGCGTCAGCCCGCCATCTTGCGACACCCAAAAGTTGTATAGCGCAGAGAGCGCCGATGCGTTCAGGCGCTTGTTGAGCCGGAACGAGCGGCGCGAGGTCTGCGCGAGCTGCGACCGCTGGACCGTGCCATCGTGAAACTGGTTCTGAAGTTGGGCATACTCGCGCAACTCCGTAAAGGCGGTACACAACGAGGCGGGCATCACTCCGTTCGGTTCGGCCTGTACGAGATTACCTGGCATCAGATTAGGCCACCATTAGACCCGGCACCTGCAGGTTGGCGGATTGCTGGGTCCGTCCGTAGCTCGCATTTTGGGCAGCCAGCGATTGGTCAGCGACGAAGTCCGCTGTGATCGGCTGCCCGTTGATGTTGAGCGACAGGTACGTCGAGCCCGTGCCGCTCGAAGTGTTGGGACCCGGAGTGGTCGGATACGCTGAGCCTCCAAGCCCGCCGAGCACCGGAAGATCCGACTGGTAACTGTGCCAGGCGTTGTTCTGGAAACTTGCCTGCTGGTAGAGGTTCCCGCCCGACTCCACGAGGCTCCCGGCGTATGGTGTCGAAGCCGAAAGCGGCATCTTCTGACCGGTGGCTTCCGAATAGAGCATCACCAGTTGCCGGACCTTGGGCGACCGAACCGCCACGGCGATATCGTTACCGAACTCGGACTGCGCGATGCTGACTACCTGCTTGATGGTCCCGCTGTTTTGCGGGATGTCGACGCCATAGATGCTCTTGATGTCGTCGTGAGCTTTCTTCTGCGGCGACTCGATACCGGCGAGTTTCTCGCCAATGCCGATGCCGGCGCCAGCCACGCCGCCGATCAGCGCTCCAATCGGCCCGCCCATCTGGAAGCCTATGGCAGCACCTCCCACGGCGCCCATCCCGACTCCAGCCCAAGTACCTTGATGCGAACCTAGCAGGCCGCTCTCCGCCAGCATCATCCCAGCGGCACCGACCGCCGGAGACTTGGCCACCGCACCCAACCCGCTCACGAAGTCGCTGTTGCCCGAGTCCTGAAGTGAGGTGAATTCCTTCTGGCTCCAGACCGAGCTTTTGAGGTTCGCGAGGATCTGCGAGCCGCCGCCAGGACCCTGGAGCTTGCCCCCTGCCGCCATCTGAATCATCTGCGACAGGCTGTCCTGGTTCATCGGCAGATTGGCCATCGCCGCCATACCGAACGAGCCGTTCGGTCCGGTCTGGCTGATCGGCGCACTCATAGCGAGCATCTGCGCGAGGCGGTCGTGGTTCAGGGGCAGGTTAGCAAGGTCGGAGAAACTAGGCCCAGCCGCCACCGCGACGCTCCCCGCGCCACCGCCACCAACGCTGCCGCCCCCACCGGTCCGCGTCGGGATCGAGACGGCGGGCGCGGAGATGCTGGGCAGGGAGACGCCGGGCAAGCCGGTGGCCGAGGGAACCGGTGGAGCCGACACGCCCATTGCGCCAGCGAGCACGGCGGTCATCGCCGCGATATGCGCCGTGTTCTGTATGGTCGCGGCCGTATTCTGGTCGGTCGAGACCTTGACCGGATCGCTCGGCTTGCCTCCGCCAAATAGGCCCTTGAAAATGCCGGCGATGCCGCCCTTCCCGTCGTCGCCGTAGATCACTGGATGGAGGACGTTCGCGGTAATACCGCTCACGCCTTCAACCACCGGCTTGAGTACTTCCTGGTGAATCGTTTTCGCGAGATCTTTACCGAAATCCTTAGGCTTTGTGAACAGCGTGTTGTACAGCTTTTCCGCGACCTTCTCGATGGACTTCTCCTGCTGGTCGAGCATCTGCTGCGCTTCCTGGTCCGCTTTCTTCCGGACCTCGGCCACCTTCTCTTCCCACTGGTATCGGAGCTCGCCGACAGCGTTCGCCGCTTGCTTCTCTGCGACTGCCCGTTCCTCGATGGCCTCGAGCGGGTTGGTCGACAGATTGCTGAAACTCGCCTGACGCTTCTGCTGAATCTCCGTAAGATCCAACGCCTGCTGCGCTTTGAGGATCGCGAGCGGATCATCCCCGGTAATCGTGATCATCCGCTTCTGGTGCGCAATGGCTTGGCTCTCACCAGTATCCCGGAGCTTCACCCATTCGGCTGCAAGCTTGGCCACCGCTTTGCTCTGCTCTTCCAGCTTCCTGGTGCCCTCGGCGATATCTTCGCGGAACGCCGCGCCTGACGCTTTCGCGGATTTGTCCTTCAGTTCCTCCCATCGCCGCGATTGCTCGTTGAGTTCTTTCGATGTCCGCTCCTGCTCTGAGTTGTATTCCTTCAGCCACTTTGCGTCGTAAACCTGCTTGAGCAGTTCGACCAGCGGACCAGCCTTTCCTTTGAATTTCTCCAGTGCTTCGTTGATGGCTTCCTGCCGCTCCGCCGTAATTACTGCAAAGCGATCGTTAGAGGTCCCGGCCAGTTCACGCCGGGCCTGGCGCATGGCCGCCTCGAAACCGCTATCGCCGGTGCTGGTGGGTGGTTCTCCCAGCGGCGGATGCGGCTGTGGCTTGTTGGTGACAGCGTCGAGCGCCTCCTTCACGTACTGAAGTTGCGACGCAGCTTGGCCGTACTGCTGAGCATTGGAGCTCAACTTCCCATACGGAAGATTGAGCCCGAAATATGCTCCGACCCCCGCCACCCCCACCTTCAGCCAATCTGTTACGCCGGGCTTGTACTGGTTCATCTGCGCTTGTAGGCTGGCCATCTGCGCCTGAAGCGCGGGCACGCCCTGGGCCTCGAGCGAGGAAACGCGCGCGGCGTGCTGCTGTTGCTCGGCTTGAGACGCCTTGGTGGGCGCCGGCGGTCGCGACGCGATCTTATCCAGGACCCATCCAAACGCGCTGGCCAGATCGACGAGCATCGCTTTCACGGACCGAACCGCGGACTCCCACTTCATTTCGAACTCGACAGCCTTCTGGTTGAGTTCTTCGTACTTCTTGACGTCGGCCTCGGTGATGCCAAAGCCCAGTTGCTTAGCGCGGTCGACGCGCTCGCGCAAACCATCCATCACGGGGATGGCTTCGATGCCGGCGCGTTTGAAGAGGTCCATCGCGACCCGTGTCCGGTCAAATCCGGGCGGCAGTCCTTCCAGGCCCTTGGCCACCTGCAGGAGCACCTGCGAGGTGGGCTCCGTGCCAGTACGTACCGCACGGATGTCCACGCCAAAGCGAGTAAGCCACTGGCGGGCCTTCTCGCCTTCTTTCCCGTTGTCCTCAACGGCGCCCGTCAATCCACGCATCAACCGCTCGAAGATGGAAACGTCCTCGCCCACCGCGCGGGCGGCAAATCCGAATTGCCCGACCTCTTTCGCAGTCAATCCGGTGCGGAGTTCTGCATCCTTCACCCGGACGCCGTATTCGCCGAGGCTCTTGACCGCATCCCAAGTAGCGACGGCGAAGCCGGCAATCGCGGTGGCGCCGGCTGCCAGCCCCACTCCGAGAGGGCCAATCTTCGTGAGCAACGATCCCACGGCGCTGCCAGCGCCTTGGACAGGGCTCTCAATCGATTGTGCGACGCGCTCACCGAAGGTTTGGACGGACCGGGCCTGCTTTTCCAGTACCGCCTCGACATCGACTCTTTTTTGAGTTTCGATCATCCGCTCGTAAGAGCGAGTGATGGCATCGATGGCCGCCGGCTCCTTGGCGTACCGCTGAAGGAGGCTGTCCCGCTGCGCGATCAGACGGTCGACACCGCTCTTACCGTAGGTCTCAGCCTGCTTTTCCAGCGAGGCGATCAGCCGTTGGATCGACGATCGGGTCTGGTCGGTGATCCGGATGACCTTGCCGTGGGACGACTCCGCTTTCTTCTCGAAGGAATCAAGACCAGCGTTGGCCTTGTTCACTACCGGAGTGACTTCGTCCTCGGCTTCGAGAATTACGCGTTCTGCTTGATCGCCCATATCACGCTGCCCGTCTGAGCCCCGAGAAATACAACGCCGCGCCATACTGCCGATAGGCGGTCAACTCCGTGCCTCCGGCCAGAACCACGAGAGGCCTGTAGTTGATCATTGCCGCGACGACCACGGCGCGATCGCGCGGCGACACTCCCCACTGGTGCTCGCGCTGATTGTTGTAAAAGGCGATCTGCGAGGCTGTTTGGCTCCGGCCAGGAAATGCCTCATCGAGGAAGCCGATGACGGCACGGTTCTCGTTTACGGTAAGCACCTTGAGGCACCGCAGAGTGTGACCGCTCCAGGTCCAGTCGCGAATGGGCTGGAGCCCGCGCGCCGCCTTGAAGTCGGGATAACCGCGCCGGCCAGGGAGTCCAGGCTTCAGTGGCGCCGCCGCCTGGTCGTAGATGTTCTGGCCGCTCTGGATACGGGCTCGAATGACCTCGGCCAGCAAATCACCGAAGCCAAGCATCTCATCGGAGGTGTAGGGCGAATAGACAAAGCGGGCGTGGCGGATGACAGTTTGGAAGCGTGACATTCTGGCAACTCAGGCGGCTGGTGAAGTTGTGGTGATCACAGAGGTCCGGTTACGATGGATCATTCATGAGACTGCCCAATGGCGAACACGCCATTGTTGATATCCGAAAGCTGCTGGAATACTGCCTGAATACGCAGCACCCGCGTGGCCGCAACAAGGCACGCGTATTTGCAGCCGTTGGGATCCGAGATACTGATGCGGCGGAACTCAGCGCGGCTCTAAGCGCGGCTGCGCGCGATTCTGAGGCGTGGCTCGGCTCTGCAAATCCGTATGGCCAGCGATATGTCGTGGATTTTGATTTCATTCGCCAAGACAGAACCATAAGAATACGGAGCACTTGGATCGTGCGAACCGGTGAAGAGTTGCCGCGGCTGACGAGTTGTTATGTACTGTAAGAGGAAGGTTTGCGATGTCGGAAATTGAGATGCATTCCGTGGTAGCGCTGGTCGAGGACCTGCCCAAGGAGGGCTTGGTACGCGGCCAGGTCGGAACCGTGGTCGAGACCTGGGCTCCGGGCGTTTACGAGGTTGAGTTCAGCGATGGCGATGGCAGAACCTATGCCATGGTCGCGTTGAAGGCTGAGCAACTGATGCGGTTGCATCACGAACCCGTACACCAGGCGGCTTAGGGTCACTGAAATCTCCGAATCTGGGAACCACTACCGGCGCGACAGCTTCCGGATCAGCAACTCCTGGAAGCTCTTTGCATCGCGGTCCTCGGCCGCTATGTGTTCCTTCTGCTCGACGTCGATCACTTCCATCACGCGGAATTCTTCTTCGGTGATATCGTCGAGCGTGATCGAGAGGCCAATCGCCTTGGCGTTGAACAGCCTGAAGGAACGCCGCACCAGGATGCCGTTTGGCGTGTCCATCGCCTCGTCGAGCAGGTTCCTCGGGCAAGCAGGCCCATGGCTCACGTCGATTGCCTTCCAGCCGGCGCCGCAGGCGGGACAGCCGTCAAGTTCAGTGCTCGCGGAGTAGCCGCATTGCCGGCACCGGAAAACGCGGTCAGGACAGTCTTCCTCTTTCCCGCAGAGCGAGCCCTGCCGTATGGAGGAACGAATGAGGAATCGCACGCCCGGACCCTCCGGGGAGTCGGGCGTCGCTATTCCGGGTCGTCGTCGCCCTCGATTGCCAGTTGCGCGATCACTTCGGACACGGCAGCGGACTTGTGGATGATAGGCACCGCGGCGACATAGCCGTCGTGTGACACATGCAGCTTGTCGTAGAGCAGGCCGCTCGGCTCCAGGAACGCTCGCGTCTCGATGGAACGCCGCGCCGCCACCACACTCGTGGAGGCCCGTTCGTGGTCCTGCATCTCCTTGGCGGTCGGCATACGCAATACATGCGCCACCCGCGCGCCCGGAACCTTCATGTCGATCCGGTAATTGTTTCCCTCGCGGTCGATGCCGGTCACCGCGCACCGCTCGATGCGGCCAATCACCACACCAGCCTCGGCGTCGTCGAACTCCGGTCCGTCCTTGTCGGTCCGAACCTTGGCGAACAACTCCGCGTTGATCTTGGGCAGGTCGAGGTCTTCGCTCTGCGACTTGCCGCGTCCCAGGAAGTGGCGCACCGTGCGCTGGGCTCGGGCCCAGGCACTCCACTCGTCGTCGGTCGGGAATCTCACCTCGCACCGCTTCTCGCCGCCCGACAGGATCGGCACCACGATGGGCTTCGTCGCGTCAAATACCGCCTTACTCGTCTGTTCCATAGTGACCTCTCAAAATCGGTAGAATTCACCTCGGGACCTACGCCGCCGCCTGGCATATGCCGGACTGGGGCGTCGTGATCGACATGGTCACCAAGCCATTGGTCGGATCGTAAAGTTGCGTGCCGGTGACCTGCATTGTCGCAATGCCATCGGTGTTGGAAAGCTCGGCCGTAGCGAAAGCCATCTTTTGAATCGCCATGGAAAAGCTGTTGTTTGCATCCCGAGTAAACGTGATCGTGGCCGGCCCGGTCGTCTGGTTGATCAAGTTGGTGTATTCCAACGAGCCCGACTGGACACGCACCACAAACTGGACGGCGAACGAACGGTCGCCCCACTCGAAGCGTCCCTGGATTTGATAGCCATCCTGCGCCCCCGATCCGGGGAAGAAGCCGGGCCGAAAATTGTTTTCCCAGGAAGCGTCGAGGGAAACGAACTGCTTTCCGCTTCCGCCGGTGAGGTAGTTGATGCCATTGATCGTCAACGCGCTCACCATGCTGGCGTTGAACTCATGCGTCGTCGCCACCGCTGGCAACGTCACGCCACTGGGTGTGGTGTACTGGCCGGTGGCAACGCACTCGCACGAGCACGTCGCGCTGGAGCGACCGGGCGAATTCTTGATGGCCAGCTTCCATCCTTTGATCGCGCAGCCCACCAGAATTTCATCGAGCACCGCCGAGCCGCCGGGCCGAATCTGCTGAACAAACGAGAAGTACGGCAACTCCAGGCCGGTGGGATTGGTGGCGCCCAACGCCGGCACAACGATGTAGCTGTACGGCGAGGCGCTACCGGCGACGGTCACGTTCCCGAGCGAAAACGCCATCACCCATGCCAGGAACTCCGACGAGCAGTACTTCGAAATCTCGTAGGTCGGCATGTTGTAGTGCGATTTGAACAGTTGCGTCGGGAATTCGTGTCCCTTGCCGACTTCCGCCCGATCGTCTTCATTCACAGGGACCTTGGCCCAAGGTTTCGTGTTCAGATTTGTGTGCCGCCAGATGGCCGTCGTGTTCGGCGTAATGATATTGGTCTGCTGGCCATAGCTCCAGCCATCCATCAGTTCGTTGATGTTAGCCACTTAACCGGCCCTCCTCGTCGAGATCAATGCCATGACTATTTCGCCTCCTTGAGAGCAGCTACGGGTTTCGCCGGCGAGGACGGCGGCGGCACCTGGTGCCACCCCGCCGCCAAATATGGCGTCAGAATTGCGGCAGTTGCCTGGACCTCCTTAATCTCGTCGCCTTGTGGGGATTCTAAATAGATCACGGGAGCGCTCATCTCTGTCCTCGATCCGGCAGCAACCGGCTTATGGGTTGTAGGATTCGATCAGCCGCACCGGAACCTCGAAGTATTCGAAGGTCGCGCCGTCCGCGCTGATCACGATGGTGTTGCGCCTGGCCGACGGCAAGTAAAAGTCCATCGGTTCGCAGTTCGGGTCCACCTGGGTATGCAGCATCCTGAGAGTTCCGCCCTGCGGAATGTCGTTCACGATCCAATTGAAAATGTCCTCGTAGCCGACGCTCGGGGTTTCGGGCGCGCGAAGGTAGAGCGCGAAGTCGTGAACGAAAACCAGGGCGTTACCGAGTCTGCCCGGTGCGGTGCCATGCCACGCGATCAGAATCGATCCAGGCGGCATCGAAAGGATGGCCAATCGGACGTTGTTCTGCGTGGGCTGGCAGAAGACGGTGGTGTTCTCCGAGTAGAACTGAATCGAGCCGGCGTTGCCGCCCAGTGCTTCCATCAGATTGGGCAACGCCTGAAGCGCGGTCACCCACTCCGCGAGGATGGTTTTGGGGTTGATCACTGCTGTGGCTGGAGGGTCAGGGTCACGTGGACCATCCCATACGGATCGGGCTGGCGGACCGTGCTCACCACAAATTGCGATTCCCACGCGGTAACGGCATCACCGCGTAGTGGCGTGTTCGGAAGGTCGGCCGGGTTAATTTCGACCTCCTCCATGCTGGCCACCGCGCCCGCCTCCATCCGCTCGCGGAGACGGCGAACTACCGTGATCGTCAGCGGAGAGCCGACTGGCTTGCCCGCCTGCATCGGCTGGTATACCACCGGCTCGCCGAAGGCGTTTTGCAGGATGCTGTTCACATCCGCGCTGATCGCAAACCAGTCAGACATGGGTTTCCGGGAGAAAAAAGTGGCGGAATGGCAGCCGCCCCGAAGGCAGATACAAGGAGCAATCGGCGAAACTACTGCAGCGTCACGACGGAATAGAACACGGTCACGACCATGATGCCGTTGCCAGCAGTGAACGGCGCGGTGCCGTTGGTGATATTCAATCCGGCGGCAACCGGCGGCTGCACGACAGCGGACGGAACCGGCAGAACGTTGAGACTCTGCGCCGCCGCAGTGACGGTCGCGGCGGGAATATTGGAGGAGTGCGGCGTAACCCCACCACCCTGATACGGGAGGCTGACCGCGCCGCCCCCGGCGAACTGAACGGTGCCCGGCTTGACCTCAACCGCAATCTGGTCGATGACCAACGCTTGGCCGGCAGCCGGCGCCGGCAGGATATTGACCGGTGCGGCGTTCATCCCCATGATCTGGGCAGCAGTGAGGGCGACGACCGCCTTTTGAAGCACAGACGGATCGAGATCGGCCGAGCCCACCGGGGTGAATCCGGTCGGGACCAGACGCACGCGCACGGTAAAATCGGTGGTCGCCCCACCAGGCGCCGCAGTTCCGCTGGCCTGGTCCAGCACCGCGAACCCGATTTCCTTGGTCGACCCGCCCGTCGCCGTTAGCGTGTTGGCGGTGGTCAACTGCTGGTTGTTGTCCCAGTAGACCTTGGCGCCCGACACAAACGTACTGCCGTCCTTCGCCAAGTCGAAGACGCCCTCGACTACCAGTTCGCTGGAATCGCCGGGGTTCTGATTGTTGACCGAAACGCCGAAGACGTTGCCCACCTGGCAGCCGCCCCCACTCAGCAGAGCATAGGGCGCGGTCACAGTCAGGGTGTTACCTTTCTGAACGTAATTCTGCATTTTGGAATCTCCCTTGAGTTGTGGGGAGGGCGGTGTGTGCCGCCCCACCGGTTGTTTCGTCTCAGTGCTGCTCTACTCGCCGGCGTTTCGCTGCATGCCGCGATAGTCGATTCCGGCCGCACCGAAGTCCATGCGGGCCTTGATCTCAATACCGTCGATCTCGAAGCCCTGCTTGGTTTCGACGAATACGCCCTGCTGGCCCTCGAGGTAGCAGTACTCCACTGTGTCGATCTGCGCGGGATCGGCGATCAGATACCAGCCACTCGCGCTCGCCGCATCCAAACGCGGCTCGACGATGGGCACCAAGCTGCGCACCCACTCCGGAACCACAGCTGTCGCGGTAGCGGAAGCGATGTTAATGGGATACACGAGCTGGAGCGCATAAGTTTCGAGCGCGGTCGGCACCGCGAGAAACCGCGGAACCAGATTGAGCGGGGTGCCCTGCGGTCCCTTCTGCTGCCGCATCGATTTGCGACCTTCGCCCAAAGCGAACAGCGGTCCCGTGCCAGCCGGAGTGCCGCCGTTTACGGTGGGATCGATGCTGCTGCCGGTACCGCTGAGCAGGTTGTTGTGAGCAACGGCGAAGAGCGCCGTGGCGATCTTGTCCCCGGCATAGATAGCCGCCGGATTGGAGGTGATGATGCCCCACACCGTATCTGACTCCAGCCGCGCGGCAGCGACGCCCAGCAGAGCGGGGACGCGGGTGAACGCCTGCAGGTCGTCGTTGATGATGACCTTGCGAGTCAGCGCCACGATCTCGCCGTAAGTGGCGAGTGCGTAGCTGATGTTGTTGTCAGTGAGCAGCGCACGATGGTACTCGCCCTTTTCATTCAGCTTCTGTAGAGACGGTGCATCGGCCAGCATCACCCGATTGATAGGCTTGAAGTCGGCCGCCGTCATCTGCCGGCAGAACGGCTGGAAGGTGCGGGGATAGGCTTCGTATCCCTGACGCAGGGTCTTGTTGGCAACATTCGCGAGAATTGCCGGGAAGTCGGAGGTCGACTCGGCGCCATCAAAGAACTCCACGCCGCGCGACGGGGCGCGGAGCGCCAGTTCCGCGATACGGCGCGCGTCCATTCCCCTGGGATCGATGCCCTTGAGTTGCAGAAACTCTTTGGCCATCTCGATGAGTTTGAAGTTGCGGTATTCCCGCCCCATCTCCTCGGCCTGCGCTTGCTGTTTCTCTCCACATCCGCCCAGGAATTGGCCGCTTACCGGGTGGCGATTTAAGAAGAAACGGCTATCGGCCCTCAGGAGCAACGACATCTGCATGCAACCGAGCCGCTTCTCCACGGCGTCGCCGCCGCGGCCGCTGCTCGCGGCGCCGACGGGGGTAATCGGCGGCTCCGCGCCCTTCTTCGCGAGCTTGTTGAGAATCTCCTTGCCCGCCACGTCGGCCGAGACGCCCTTCGCGATGAACTGGCTAATGAGAGTCTTGTCGACGCCCTGGATGGTGCCCAGCGCCTCGATATCGGCGACGCGCTTGCGTTCGGCTTGGACCGCCTCTTCCCGCGCGGCGGCCAAAGCCTGTTCGTCTATTACACGGGCTTCCGTGCCCGTCTCCTGCGCCGTCTCAGGCATTGCAGGTTTCTCCTTTCGCGGGCTAATTGCCCGAAGTGCATCCAACACGCCGGAGTCCGGCGTGCCGAAAACCGCGATTTCCCCGGTGGGTTGGGCACTGAGAAAACACGTATTGAAATCGGCCGGCACCGTGCAGGGGGAGATCTCGAACGGCTCCCAATCAGTGGCCGTAAACATGCCGACTTCCTGGTTGTTCAGGTACGGCGGCTTTCCCTCCGGCAGGCCCTCGGTCTGCATGTCGGTCTTTTCCCGCTTATAAATAAAGGTGCCGAAGCTGAGGTTCTGAAGGATGCCGGTGCTGGCCTTCCGGAACATCTCGGTCGCGTCCGGATCACCCATGTCGAACTGCAGCGTGGCCATCCCCTTGTCGCCGTTCGGCCAGGCCCGCCGCACCACGCCCACCTGGGCCCGCGTGCCAACCTTGCCGGCTACCAGCGATTTGAAATCGTCGCCGGTAAAATGGGTATCGAAGACCGGCGCACCGTTGTTCAGCCGGTCGAAGCGACAGCCGTCCATCGAGAGCTTCAGCATGTACGGCTCGCCGGTGGAGCGATCGATCCTGGGTACGAATGCCCCGCTGTACCAGACGACGTCGATGGTTCCATCCTTGGCATTCGCGGTCGACGGTAGCACCTGCGCATCGGCAGCGAACACTTCCGAGTTCGGCGCGGCGGGCGGTGGCGCGCCCGTGTCCCTGTGCAAGTATTCGGTTGTGAGAAGCGGCATAGTTTGCGCCTATTCCTTCACCGCGTTGACCGCGATGTAGTCGTTCTCGCCCAGCTTCTTCAGCTGGAAGATCTGTTTCTGGAGCCAGCAGATGTGACCTTTGAACTTGTCGTCGCCCTCGCGATGCCACTTTGAAAGGTGCTGGTAGAAGTGGAAGTTCGACATGTCGCCGGCCTCGTAGCACTGCTTACAGAGTTCGGCGAAGCGAGAAGCGGCGGCCTGCTCGGCGTCGAACGCGCCGTTCAGCATGTCGCCAATGCTGTCGTGGGTCGTCGCCGGCTTCGGATTGAGCGTCGGCGCCCCCTCGAGAAACAACAGCCGGCTCGTGAGGCACTTCATATGGTCTTCGCACTGCTCGTGCAGCAGTTTGAAGCCATCGGCCAAGTCGAGTCCAAGCCGTTTCAGGTCCCGCTGGTCGAGAAGGTATTGCAGCATCAGTGTTGCCTCGACGGTGACGGCTTCCTGAAGGCCGGCCATTACCTCCGAATTTCCCTTCATGGGTTTCTCCCCCTTTTCTTGAGATGGATTTATCCCCGGTAGAGCCGGGTTGTGGATTGCCAACTCGTTGTCTCGCGGGTGATGCCAGCTACCAGGAGTTCCTTCACCATCGCTAGATCGTCCTCGGAAAGCGCGAGGCCCTGGCTGCCGGATGTTCCGCCAACAGGTTTGCTGGTCGGCGTTCGCTCCTCGGTATTCGCCGGTTGCTCCTGACCGCGCAGCGTAACGTTACGCGGATCAACATCGAGGATGATTTCGAACTTATCCACCAGCTTGTTAAAGAGCGCGATCTGCTGAAGCTGCGTGGTCGGGTCGTACCCGTTCTCCAGCACTGCCTCAAACCAGGTCTTCCGGCCCATACGAACGTCCTTCAACACCGCCTCGGCATCTTTGACCGGATCCACGGACTCGAACCGCGGCGCCGTCCATTGCACGCTCCGAAGATGGACCTTCGGATCGTTCAACGCCGCGCGCGGAATCTTGCCCTGCAGAATGAGCACGTCGATGAATCGGCGCCACACCGGCATGCAGAAAAGTGGCATTAGAGTGAGCCAACGGTAATTTTCGACCGTGTTCCGGAAGCCCAACATGCCGCCGCGCCACGACGAATAATTCACCTGCGACATATCGCCGGTGCCGAGCTCGTAGGGTAGACCAATGCCGGCCATGATCCCTTGCAACTCGGTCATCTTATATTCGCGGTAGCCGCCGGCCGGAGGCGGGTTATTGAACTTGATCTCCTGACCGGGCTTCAGATACTCCACCTGGCCGGGTTGGAACGTCTCGACAGCAAGCCCGCTCGAGGGATCGGTACCGGCGATGCCTACTGGATCGCCCTCGACACCTTCCGGTTGCGTCACGAATGCCGTAACGCAGGCCTCCACTTTTTTACGGACCCGTTCTGCGTCGCAGTAATCATCCAGATCGCGGATGGCCATCATCACGGGCGCCAGCCACGGTACACCGCGCACCTGGCCGGGACGAAGCACGCGATAGGTGTGGAGGATCTGGTCCGCGGGCACCGGCTGGCTCACGATGCCGCCGCGCGGATTGAGAATCAATACGCCACCCGGGTGATAGCTGAAAAGCCAGTACGCCACCCGGTGGCCGTCCTCATCGAACTGGACGCCTTCCATCACATGGCCGTTCACGAGGCCCATCGTACGGGTCTGGTCCAGGAAGTCGGCTTCCAGCATCTGAAGCTGCAGCGGAACGCGAAGACCGGAATCTACCAGGCGCGGCCGGAATCGCGCGAGTGCCTCGCCGCTTTCGGCCATCGTCCGGACAGTCAACGTCTGCATGCCGTAGAAGTCGAGGCGCTGCGGTTCGTCGCAGGCCTCGGCAAAATACGGCCATTCGTTATCAATGATCTGATCAATGGCAGTGGCCCCGGTTTTGGCTTTCGGCACGATGCCGGTTCCCACCACGTTGCCGGCCAGTTCCTCGACGGCGTGCGAGGCATACGGGTTATTCCGGATCAGATCCCGGCTGCGGTCGCGTAGCCAAATCAGTGCGCCCATCAACTCGACGTTGGCGTCGGTTGAACCGGCGTACCACCCGTAAGCGCGCCGGCCGGCAGTGGCGCCCTCGTAACGGAAGCGCTCCGCGTGACGGCGCCGATAGCCGTCGACGATCTCTCCGACCGCACGCTGCACAGCGTAGCGGCCCGAAGATGCGGATCGCGCGTTCCAGTCCCGGCGAAGCAGTGGTATGGGGCGCCTGATCAAATCAGAAGTCATCGAATCGCTTGAGCTTGAATCCCGGTTCCAAAATCATGAACTCGAGACCGAACTTCGCCCTCACCTCATCAAGCATTGCCTGCAGATTGTTGTAGGCGTCGGGAGACACTTCGAAGTCAGTCTCAATTACGTAGAGCTTCGAGGTGGGGAGTGTGGATTGTGGCCGAGGCTCCTTGGCCAGTTCCAGAAGGCTCTTCGGCCCGTTACCGCGCCAAGGGGTGCAAAGAAACCGAAGTATGACGCCTGCGATTCTCATTTCTCGAAGCGCCCCCGAATTTCCGCGAACGCGCTCATCGCTTGATCCTTTCCACGACGACAGCGGCGAACACCGTCACGGTTGCGGTCCAAAGAAGGCCCAGCACGGCGAGCGCGCCAGTGAGCCAAGCCCGCCATCGCTCCAACCGGGCGATGCGGTCCGAGTGTTGTGCACACAGGCCGGGCTGCCCATTACCGAGCAGCGTCTTCTGCATGGTTTCCATCACCGCCCGGGTCGCGGACATCTCTGCGACAAGGTGCTCCACCGTCGTCCGCACGTCTTTGATTTCCGTAACCAAGTTCTCGCAATGCTCGCAGTGCATAGTCGTCACCACCTGTCATAGAGCGTCGGTCCCGTGGGACCATCGCCACGCTTGTGCTGCGCGAACCGCACGCGGCTGCCGGTCTGGCCGCTAAGCTCGCGGATGTCCTCTTCGATCTCGGCCTTCGCTTTGCGCAGTTCGTCGACGGAGCGATACGTCACTTCACGGCCGTCCGGAAACCGCGCTTTCAAAGTCGGGTTGCCAAGCGCCTGATTAATGGCGTCGAGGTTCGCCTGCAGCTGCTGAAGCGTCAGTGCCATGTCAGGACCGCCCTATTCGCCTTTCCATCGGGTTTGCCGATTGATTTTTCGCGAGAAGTGCGCACATTTCCCTTGAGCTTTCCCGCGAACAGAGTGATGAATCGAGGTGCCATGAAAAAGGCCGATATACAGGTCGGATTGACTTACATCGCCAAGGTTAGCGGTGTGCTGGC
>Ga0181526_10000864_pt1 | contig 30731 bp, 22 predicted proteins | sample PEATcosm2014_Bin_35_FD_119750 | JGI IMG/M metagenome (GOLD analysis project Ga0181526, IMG submission 119750) | Peatland microbial communities from MTU Mesocosm Facility, Houghton, MI, USA - PEATcosm2014_Bin06_30_metaG | ecosystem: Environmental > Terrestrial > Soil > Wetlands > Peat | place...
CGGATTGTTGTGACAGAAAATGCCGGCGTTCTCTTTATATCCGGGCGGGTACGACGAGATTTCTCCGAGTTCCAGATAATATCGCGAATAAGCCGGCTGCTGCAGGACAATGCCATGCTCGGTGGTCAGCTGCGTGCGCACCGCCTCCAGGGCCTTTTCCGCCAGACCGTCCGTCAGCCCGATGCCCGCCAGCACGCAGAACCCCTGCGTCTCAATGAAGATCTTCCCCTCCGCGCAATCGTCGGAGCCCACCTTGCGGCCGAAATCGTCGTAGGCGCGAATGAACCACTCACCGTCCCAGCCGTGTTCGTGGACCGTGCGGTCCATCTTTGCGGCCTCGGCGAGATAACGAGCGGCCTCTTCGTCCAGTCCGCGATGCCGCGCGATGGCCGCCAGCTCAGCCCCCGCCAGCACGAACAAACCGGCAATGAACACCGATTCGGCAACCTTGCCATCCTTGTTGGTGGTGGTCTGGAAGGATTGCCCCGGCGTGTCGGAGAAGCAGTTGAGGTTCAGGCAGTCGTTCCAGTCGGCGCGCCCGATCAGCGGCAGGCCATGCGGTCCCAGCCGCTCCAGCGTGTAATGGAAGCTGCGCTGCAGGTGCTCGTAGAGCGGCTGTTCCGAGCCGGGCTGGTTGTCGTAGGGCACCGGCTCGTCCAGGATGCTCCAGTCGCCGGTCTCCTTCAGGTAAGCCGAGACGCCCACGATCAGCCAGTGCGGATCGTCGTTGAAGCCGCCGCCAATGTCGTTGTTGCCGCGCTTGGTGAGCGGCTGATATTGGTGATAGGCGCCGCCGGTGGGCAACTGGGTCGCCGCCAGGTCGAGGATGCGCTCGCGGGCGCGCGCGGGAGCCATGTGCACAAAGCCCAGCAGGTCCTGGTTGGAGTCGCGGAAGCCGAGGCCGCGGCCGATCCCGGATTCGTAGAACGACGCCGAGCGCGACATATTGAAGGTAGCCATGCACTGGTACGCATTCCATATATTGACCATGCGGTTGGTGTGAAAGTCGGGCGTCTCCACCTGGAAGATGCCGAGCAGGCTGTCCCAGTACTGGCGCAGGCGTTCGAAGGCCGCGTCGGCTTTTACGGGATCGAGGTACTTGGCGATCGTCGGCTTCACCAGCGCCTTGTTGATCGTTTGCGAGCCGGGAGGGTCGAATTTCTGATCGACCGGATTCTCGTGGTAGCCCAGCAGAAAGACGATTTGCTTGGTCTCGCCGGGTTCAAGGTCGAGCTTGACCTGATGGGCGCCGATGGGCGCCCAGCCGTGAGCGACGGAGTTGGTAAGCTGGCCTGCCTCGACGGCGGCGGGCGAGTCCCAGCCGCGATAACGGCCCAGGAAGGCCTCGCGCTGGGTATCGAAGCCCGCCAGGGGCTCAGAGCAGGCGAAGTAGGCAAAGTGATTGCGGCGCTCGCGGTACTCCGTCTTGTGGTAGATCACGCTCTCTTCGACCTCAACCTGTCCCGTATTGAAGTTGCGCTGGAAGTTGGTGGCGTCGTCCTGGGCGTCCCACAGGCAGAACTCGATGGAGGAGAAGGCGGAGATTTGCGCCTTGGACTTGCGGCGGTTGGTCACCGTGAGCTGCCAGACTTCGAGGTTCTCGTCGAGGGGGACAAAATAGCGGGTGTGCGCCTCGATGCCACCCAGGGTCGAGCCGATGACGGTGTAACCCATGCCGTGGCGGCAGGAGTAGTTCTCCAGCTCGCGGCGCGTGGGTTGCCACGAAGGCGACCAGAACTGGCCCGATTCCTCGTCGCGCAGATAGACGTACCGCCCGCCAAAATCGAAGGGCGCGTTGTTGTAGCGATACCGGGTCAGCCGGCGAAGGCGGGCGTCGCGATAGAACGAGTAGCCCCCGGCGGTGTTGGAGATGATGCCAAAGTACGCCTGGCAGCCCAGGTAGTTGATCCACGGCAGCGGGGTGTCCGGCTGCGTAATCACATATTCGCGGTTCCGATCGTCGAAATGTCCGAATTTCATGTTGGTTGTTCCCCCATTGAAACGCAGGCCGCATGGGCGGCCGCCGGCTGAGAGGTTGATCAAACGTTTTTCCAGCGGATTCTGGTACTATTGGAAGACGAAACGAGATTATACTCGATGGGATGTGCGTGTGGGCAAGTTCCGCGCGATTGGGAAGCGATTCGCCCGCTCATATCCAGAGTCGTTGCCAGAGGTTGAGGCGATGTGAGACGATCTGCAGTTTCGTGGTCAATCCGGGCGATTCCGCGGGGCGCCAACCTAGAGAAGAGATATGACAAGTCCTTTTTCCCAGTCGCGCGGGGGTGCGCGATCCGGCCGCTGCCAACCCTTTGCCCGGCGCGAAAGCTGGAGGGGTCTGGCCGCGGCAGGCTGCGGAGTATCAGTTCTGTCTCCCGCGGAGAGCGGAGAGAAGATGCCAGTGGGCATTGAGGAGTCGAATGCTGCACCTTCACGTAATTGACATCGTCATCATCGTGGCCTACCTGCTGAGCACAGTGCTCATAGGCTATTGGGTTTCAAAGCGCGCCTCGCAAAGCATGCAGAACTACTTTCTCGGCGGCAATGCCATGCCCTGGTACATGCTGGGCATCTCCAACGCATCCGGAATGTTCGATATCAGCGGCACCATGCTGCTGGTCTCCTGGATGTTCGTTTACGGCCTGAAGAGCGTGTGGATACCATGGCTCTGGCCCACCTTCAACCAGATCTTCCTCATGGTCTATCTTTCCTCATGGCTTCGCCGCTCCAATGTCATGACCGGCGCGGAGTGGATCAAGACCCGCTTCGGCACTGGACTGGGCGCGCAGTTATCGCATGTAATCGTGGTTGTCTACGCTTTTGTCAGCATCATCGGATTCTTCACCTATGCCTTCAAGGGCATCGGCAAGTTTGCCCAGACTTACCTTCCCTGGCATCTGTCGGCCAATGAATACGCGCTGATTCTGATCGCCATCACCGCGATCTATGTCATCAAGGGCGGCATGATCAGCGTGGTCATTACCGAGGTGGTGCAGTTCTTCATCCTATCTGTCGCCTCCTTCGCTGTCGGCATCATCGCCATGGCCAAAGTCGCGCCGGATATGCTGCACAGGGTGGTGCCCGCCGGCTGGGACAATATCTTCTTCGGCTGGCATTTGAACCTGGACTGGTCGACGCTGCTTCCGGCGGCTACCGCCAAGATTGCCGACGACAGGTACGAGCTCTTCGGCTTCTTCGTCATGATGCTGCTCTTCAAGGGCATTCCGATCTCGGCCGCGGGCCCTGCGCCGAACTACGATATGCAGCGCGTTCTGTCGGCGAAGAATCCGCGCGAAGCCTCCATGATGAGCGCCTGGGTGAACATCGTGCTCACTCCGCCCCGCTACTTCCTCATCATGGGTCTCACCGTGCTGGCGGCGGCCTTCTTCGGTCCTGACCTGCGCGCCATGGGAACCCACATGGATTTCGAACTGGTCCTGCCGCTGGCGCTGGGGCGTTTTGTTCCCATGGGCCTGCTCGGCTTCCTCATCGCCGGACTGCTTGCAGCTTTTATGTCCAACTTTGCCGCCACTGTCAACGCGGCCCCGCCCTATTTTGTCAACGACATCTACAAGCGCTACATCAATCCCAACGCTTCGCCAAAGACTTACGTCCGGCTGAGTTATCTCGCTTCCTTTACCGTGATCGTGATCGGCGTAATCTTCGGCTGGAATGTCACCTCGGTCAATCAGGTCGTGGTTTGGATTGTCTCCGGCCTGTGGGGCGGTTACACCGCTTCCAACGTCCTGAAGTGGTACTGGTGGCGCTTCAACGGCTACGGCTATTTCTGGGGCATGGTCACCGGCATTGCCTCCGCGCTGCTGATGCCCAGAATAGCTCCCCTCCTGCCGTTCGTGCAGCACCTGATGGCAGCCTTCACCATCAACATGGAAGTGGTAATCATCTTCCCGCTGGTAGTGGGGATTTCATTGATCGGCTGTCTGCTAGGAACTCTGCTCACCAAGCCCGAATCGGACGAAGTGCTCATGGACTTTTACCGCCGCGTGCGCCCATGGGGCTTCTGGGGACCGGTGCTCAGGAATGTGCTGGCGGAGGATCCCGGCTTCAAGCGCAATACAGACTTCTTCCGCGATGTTTTCAATATCGCCATAGGAATTGTGTGGCAGGTCTCCCTGGTGGCGCTGCCCTTGTACATCGTGATTCAGGAGTTTGATCGCGCCGCTATCGCCCTGGGCGCGATTCTGGTAACGTCGCTGATTCTAAAGTTCACCTGGTACGACCATTTGGCCGAGCGCGAGGTTGAGACCGATAAGGCCGCCGCCGGGAACCAGTAACCGAAACCGCCCAGCCGGCTTCATTCCCGAAAGGGATCTTATCCGCCTGTTGACCGCACGCGGGGGCATTTCCAAGCCCCTCCATTACGCCAGAAAGGCACGTCACTTGGATCGCCGCTCCGGAACACCGGATAAAGAGTTTTTGCCAGCCGTTCCATACACGGGAGTGTCTGTCGGGCGCACCTCGTATCACGGCTGGCCCAACTGCTATCTCCTCTCGAACGGGAGCGTGGAAGCTGCGATCGTTCCCGTCATCGGGCGCGTAATGCAACTGCGCCTGGCAGGCGAGCCGGATGGTGCATTCTGGGAGAACCGCGCATTGGACGGTCAGCTCCACGATGCCGTCTCCAACGACTGGATCAACTTTGGCGGAGACAAGTGCTGGCCCGCGCCGCAGACTGTCTGGACAGGCCAGCAAGGCCGGGACTGGCCTCCGCCGCCGGCCTTTGACGCGCGTCCTGCTCAAGCGGTTCCCAGCCCGCGTGGCGTCGTGGTCACATCCCCGATAGACCCCGGCTTTGGCATCCAGGTTGTGCGTCATGTGGAGTTGGACGCCGGACAGCCGATCATGCGCATTTCAACCGAATATCGGAAGATCCTCGGCAGCGCTGTCAGGGTGGGAATTTGGACCGTTACCCAGTTGCGGGAACCCGAACACGTTAGCATTCTCCTGGCCGAAAAATCGAAGTTCCCTCAGGGTTATCTCCGCCTGCTGCTCGCCGAACCGGCAGAGCTGAGCATCGACGGGCGCCTGCTCTCGTTTGCACGCCATCCTCGCCAGTGCGTGAAGGTAGGCACGGATGGAAGCAGTCTGGCGTGGGTGGGACGAAATTGCGTGCTCCGCATCGACGCGGAGGTTGGGACGGGAGAGTATCCCGATGGCGGCTGCGTCACCGAGGTCTACACCAACCCCGATCCGTTGAAATATGTAGAACTGGAGACGCTGGGCCCCCTGCGCACGATGAATGTCGGCGACCGGATTGAGCAGACCACGGTGTACAAGGTGACACCCCGGTCAACAACTGACCTTGTGGCCGAAGCGCGGAGGGCCTTGAGCTGAAAGTTCTCGGCGGCTCGCTTGATTGGTCCGGGCAAAGGATCGGATGCGTTGCCGGCCAGGTAAACATATCCCGCAGATTAAATTGGTCTTATTAGTTTCGTATGCCCTCATCTTCAGTCCGCGCTGCGGGCTCTCGACCGCGCCAAAAGCGAGGTCCGCAAAAAACCGAAAATAGGGGCTTGACAAATGATGCCCGTTGGGCGTGTAATGTGCGCGACTCTGAAAAAAGAGTTTTTCGATTTTTGCTAAAACGTTTGAGTTCTACAACTGAAACGTTTGAGCAGAAAAATCCAGAAATGCGGAGAAGTGCAGTTTGCCGGTTCCATTCTACGTAGAACAACTGGACGGCTCCGTCGCATGGGCAGGATCCGAAAGAGCTAAGAAATGGGCTTGACAATTGGCGCTTCCTTGGCGTGTAATGTGCGGGACCGTGAAAGATAGGTCTTTTCTGCATTCTACTGAATCGCTTTACTTCCAAAGATAAAGCGATTCAGTTCAAGAATTCCAAAAAGCGGAAAAGTGCGGAATTGCATCTTCCATTCCACGGAGAAAAATCCCGCTTTTCCGGCGCTTGGTCAGGGTTCTTTCCACCTTTGGCCGGCGGGCTGGAACCAGGGGTGGTCGCGACCCCGAGCAGCGGTTCGGAAGACTTGGATGCGGATGGTTCTCCGTGGCGGAAACGCTCCGGGGTTGCAGGTAAGACGGTATGGTGGACTGAACGATCGCGGGGCAGGTCGATTCTCTTCTCGAGCGGTTCTTCGGTGCACTTCAACGGGCTTCAGTCCTGACCAAAGGGGCAGCGATTGAAGTTTGAGTCAAGAAACTGAAACAACTTTGAAAAGGATGGTCACATGAGACAAACGAAATACAGGTTCTTCCTGCTGCCGTTGTTCCTCGTGCTGGCTTGCGTGGGAGCTTATGCGCAGGCCAACTCCGAGCTCACCGGCATCGTTACAGACCAGTCGGGAGCGGTGGTTGCGGGAGCGAAGATCGACCTCACCGATCCGGCCACTGGCGCGGTTCACTCAACCGTGAGCGGTTCCACCGGCCTGTACGACATCGCCGGTTTGAACCCAGCCAACTACAACCTCAAGGTCTCGGCCAAGGGATTTGAGTCGTTTGTGCAAACCGGCATCGTGGTGAACGTTTCGGCGACCGTTCGCACCGACGTCAAGCTCACCATTGGCGCCGAGACCCAGACGGTCACCGTTGAGGCCGATGCCTTGACGGTGCAGACCGACTCGAACGTCGTCAGCACCCTGATCAGTTCCGAGCAGATCAGTGAAATCGCCACTGAGAACCGCAACTTCGCGGCCCTCGCGGCTCTTGGCTTGGGCGTAAGCTCCGCCCTGCCAGACAGCAATACACCCGGTTCGGTGGGTTCAAACTTCACCATCAGCATCAACGGACTTCGCCAGAGCCACAACATATGGCTCATTGACGGCGGCGAGTCAGACGACCGTGGCGGCGCCGGCGGCATGCAGATCCAGCCTTCGCAGGACGCCATCGCCGAGTTCCAGGTCATGTCCAGCAACTATCCGCCGGACTACGGTATCTCCTCCGGCGCCACCATGAGCCTTTCGCTCAAGGCCGGCACCAGCAAGTTCCATGGCAAGGTTTGGGAGGAAAACCGCAACACCGACTACGACGCCAATAGCTATTTCAACAAGACCTCGACCCCGGTAACCCCGAGGCCGGCTGTGCATTACAACATCTACGGCTTCGGCGGCGGAGGCCCGATTTACATTCCCCACGTCTACAACAGCGACAAGAAGAAGACCTTCTTCTACTGGAACGAAGAGTGGCGCAAGACGGTCAACCTCGCATCCAGCAACAACCCAACCGTTGACGCGGCCGACATTCCCAAGGCGGGCCAGCCTCTTACCTATGTGGCGCCGGGCTTTGCTCCGACGACCAAGCTGGTGGTTCCGACCGTTTCACTCACCTCGGATTATTATCTGAATCACTTGAAGCCGCTGGGACTGACTCCTGGAGCGCCTTTCCCGGGCAACACCATTCCCGCTTCGCTGTTCGATCCCAACTTCGTCCAGTACTTGAACGCCGGCATCCTGCCTCCGTCGAACGTATCCGGCAAGGATGAGAACATCGCCAGCGTTTCGCTGCCGTTTGTGGTCCGCGACGACATCGTCCGCATCGATCACAATTTCACCGACAAGTGGTCGATCCTGGGTCACTACATCGGCGACACCGAGAATCAGAACGAAGGCCAGCCGGAACTGGGCTGGTGCTGGTGCAGCTACAACACTCTCACCAGTATTCTCTCCTCTCCGTCTCACAGCGCGGCCATCAAGCTGAGCGGAACCATCAATCCCAACCTGCTGGTTGAAGCCAGCATCAACTACGACGGCAACCAGATCGACATCACGCCCAGCTCGAACACCTTCCTGCCCTCCGGCTGGACCGTTGCCCCGGTTGTTCCCGCTTATACCGTCCAGCGGAAGATCTGGCCGGGCATCTCCGGTTTCGGCAATCCCTACGGAACGGCTGAAGACACGGCTACCGAACCCTATCACAACGCAGCTCAGGACTACGAGCCCAAGGTTGATGTGTCGTACACCTCGGGCAAGCATGCCATGAAGTTCGGCTTCAGCTACAACCGCTACACCAAGAACCAGATGCTTTACGGCGATGCGCAGGGCGACTACGCCTCCTCGGCGCTTTCAAACGACGGCGTCATGGATTTGCTGTTGGGCATCCCCACCAGCTACAGCCAGGACTTGGCTGCGCCTATCCGCCACTACGTTAACCAGACTCCATCGGTTTACGCTTTGGACAACTGGCATGTAACCCCGCGCCTCACCTTGCAGCTTGGCATCCGCTGGGACGCCCTGCCGCATGCCTGGGAGCGCCAGAACCTCCTCGGCAACTTCGTTCAGGCCAATTACGCACAGAACCAGGCTCCCATTTGGAATACCGACGGCTCGATCAACGCGAACAGCTTGGACCTGTACACTTACGACGGCATCACCTCCTACATCAACGGCACCGGCATTGCGGGTGTGGACGGCTTCCCGAAGGGCACGGTCACGAACGACTACAAGACGGTGCAACCGCGCATCGGCTTCTCTGAGGATCTCTTCGGCAACGGCAAGACCGTTCTCCGCGGCGGCTTTGGAACCTTCTATGAGCGCCTGCAGGGCAACGATATCTTCGGTGTAGCCACCAGCGCGCCCTTCAATCCTTCGCTCAGCATCGGCGACAACTACTTCAGCAACCCTGGAAAAAACTGGAATACCGGAACTGTCATCCAACCGACGAATCTGATCTTCGCTGGTGCGGGCGACAGCTTGGCTTTGCACTACCCCGCTCCCGCCGTGGCGCAGTACAGCCTGGGTGTGCAGCGTGAAATCAAGCCCTCGCTGATTTGGGTTGTCCAGTTCGTCGGCAACCTAGCTTGGGACCAGAACATCGTCAACCAGATCAACAACCTGGATCCGAACAGCCCGACCACTACTGTTTCGGTCATGTGCGCTGCGGGCGATAGCGGCGGCAAGTATCCTGGCGATTCAGCCATTCCGGGCTGCGGCAACGGCTTCACCAACGCCGGCGGCATGAACGCCTACCGGAAATACCAGGGCTATGCCGGCATCACCCAGGACACAAACGGCACCAACGGGAGCTACAACAGCCTCCAGAGCGGTCTCCGCGTCCAGAACAAGTGGGGACTGAGCGGAGAGGTCGATTACACCTGGTCGCACGAAATCGACATTACCACCTTCGACCGGGAAACCATCGACAACCCCTGGAACTTCAAGTACGACAAGGGCTCTGGCCAGCTCGATCGGCGTCAGATGCTCAGCGCCAACTACGTCTACAACCTGCCCATCTTTAACAAGAGCACAGGCCTCGTTCACTCCATTGCAGGCGGCTGGGAGATTGCCGGAACCTTCATCGGCGAGTCGGGCCAGGTTCCGGGCAGCAATGGCATGGGCATCAACGAGTCCCTCGCCTACGATCCGGTCGGCCTCGGCGGCGGTTACACCTCCCGTCCGAATTACACCGGCGGCAAGATGACGTACAACAGGACGTTTGCGAATTGGTTCAACACCTCCGGATTCTCCTCGCAGATTCCGGCTTGGCGCGGCGGACCCAACATGGGCTTCGGCGACGCCGGCAGGGATCTGGTTGTTGGCCCTCGCCGCGTGAACTTCACCACCTCGCTGTACAAGTCCTTCGCCATCACCGAGGCGGCTCACTTCGAGCTTCGCTTCGAGTCGTTCAACACCTTCAACCACACGGAAGCCAACAACATCGGCTCGACCTATCTAGGCGGCCAGTTCGGTCAGGTCACGAGCACGTACGATCCTCGCGCGCTCGAGCTTGGCGGCAAGTTCGTGTTCTAACCTCAACGCTCAACCGGGGCGCGGCGGGCAATCCCTGCCGCGCCCTTTTCTCTATGGGCGAGTTGCCTTCACGCGGGTTTCTTCGTGAGAGGCAGTCGACAAGGATTTGAACCCGGCGAAGACACATTTCTGCGAGGGCCGGCCCGCAATAAGCTCTGGACAATATCTGCCGCGGCCTCGCGCGCAGACCGGCGGCGAAACGGCCAATGGGTAACTCCGGTTGCAGGCGTACCGCGGTCTAGCGGCTGGTTCTCGATGCGGATGTGTGTTACAACAGGGGCATATGGTCAAGCGAATAAGAACAGGGCCCAGGCCGCAGCCGGGACAGCCCATTAGTCTGCGTACCCTCGGCGAGTATCTGAATCTCTCGCCAGCCACCATCTCGCTGGTGCTGAACAACGCTCCCGGCGTTCGCTCGATTCCCCAGGAGACCAGGGATCGGGTTACCAGAGCGGCGGCGAAATTCGACTATCGGCCCAGCTTCTACGCGCGATCTCTGCGCAAGCGCCAGACCTTCTCGATAGGCGTATTGGTGCCCGATCTGAACGACCACTACGTCGCGCCGGTGTTGGCCGGCGTAGAGGAGTTCCTCATCGAGGAAGGCTACTTCTACCTGACCGCAAGCCATCGCCGCAAGCCCGACCTGATTGAGGAGTACCCGCGCCTGCTGATGGACCGCTCCGTCGAAGGGTTCGTACTGATCGATACTGTGCTCGAGCACGGCATGAAGCTGCCGGCTGTAGCCGTGGCGGGCCATCGCAAAATCGAGGGAGTCACAAACGTGGTGCTCGATCAGCGCCGGGCCGCTGAGTTGACCCTGGCCCATCTCTACGAGTTAGGGCATCGCAAGATCGCTTTCATGCGCGGCGGCAGCCACAGCTCCGATGCCGACGAGCGTTGGGGCTGCCTGATGCAAGTAGCCGCAGAGATGGGACTCGAGGTTTTGCCCGAGTTGACCGTGCAAGTGAAGCTTCGGGTTTCAACGCCGGAGTTGGGTTTTGGACCGGCCAACGAACTGCTCGATCGCGGCGGCGATTTCACGGCCATTGTCTGCTACAACGACGAGGCCGCCATTGGAGCCATCCGCGCCATTATGAATCATGGCCTGCGCGTTCCGGAGGACATTTCCGTAGTAGGCTTCGACGACATCCAGAGCGCTGCCTTCTCCAACCCCAGCCTAACCACTGTTCGTCAGCCGCTGAACCAGATGGGAATCGAAGCCGCCCGCATCCTTTTGCAGCGCATTCGCGGCACTGAGGCCTTCGAGGATACAGTTCCCATCCTGCCCGAACTGGTCATCCGGGAATCGACCTGCGCGCCCAACCACGAACGCCTCCGCCTCATGCGGAGTTGAAGCCGTCTGCCCAATCCCCATCGGCTCATCGTCTACCGAAGTATCGATTCCCAAAGTTGCACGCGGATGCCGCGCACAGCATCCAGCTTCTGGCTGGAATCAGCCATGAAGGACAACTGAAGATAAACAGCTTCAGCCATCGAATCGGCAATCGAGATATTGAAAGGATTGGAGGCGCGGGCCGGGATCGAACCGGCGCATAAAGGTTTTGCAGACCTCTCCCTTACCACTTGGGTACCGCGCCTTGGCAGGGCTGCCTTCGATTCGATTCGCTCCAAACCGCCCTAGCCAACCCGGCTGGCGCCGGAGGACGGAATGGAGCGGGAGACGAGATTTGAACTCGCGACCCTCGCCTTGGCAAGGCGATGCTCTACCACTGAGCTACTCCCGCTTGTTGCAAGATTGAGTATACCGGGCGTTCAAAACATGGTCAACCCGCCGCAGCCGGCGTTGCGGCAGGCCAGGCTGCGCTTGACGATGCCGATGCCGCGCCAGGCAAGGAAATATCTGAGCGCGAGCCCTTCTCCTCGCGCACGATCTGGCCGTCGCGCATGTACAGAATCCGGCTGGCGATGGCTGCGGCCTCGGGATTGTGGGTAATCATCAGCGTGGTCTGCCCCAGCTCCCGGTTCGACCTGAGCAGCATGTGCAGCACCGCTTCGGAGTTCTTCGTATCCAGGTTGCCGGTGGGCTCGTCGGCCAGCACGATGGCAGGCCGGGTGATGAGCGCGCGCGCAATTGCCACCCGCTGCTGCTCGCCGCCGCTCAGCTCCGAGGGCCGGTGCTCGAGCCGCCCCTGAATCGACAGGAGATCGCTGAGATGATCGAGATACTTGAGGTCCAGCGGCTGCTTCTTCCCAGCCTCGGTGCGCCCGCTCACTGCCCACGCGATCTCGATATTCCCCATGGCCGAGAGAGTGGGCAGCAGATTAAACTTCTGGAAGACAAAGCCGATGCGATGCTTGCGCAGCCGCGTACGCTCGGCGTCGCTGAGTGTGGCAAAGTCGACGCCGTCGATCACCACGCGTCCCTCGGTGGCCTGCGTGAGCCCGCCCAGCAGGTAGAAGAGCGTGGACTTGCCCGATCCCGAGGGGCCCACAATGGCCACAAACTCCCCCCGTTCGACGGCGAGCGAAACCCTGCGCACCGCGGTCACCTGGATTCGGCCCGCCGCGTAAACCTTGGTCAGGTTCTCGGCGAGAATGATCGGCGAAGACTGTTCAAGCTGCACAGTTGCTATTGTAAATGCCCGGTTTCGCAGTCTCAGCGGGAAAACTCGGGCCCTCCCACTTTCTCCTATCCGCCGGGGATATACGATAGATGTGTGGAGCTGTCAACCTCATCGGATTTCCGGATCGGTATCCGGCTGCCGCAATTGCCCCAAGGCTGCACATTCCCAAAGGCGCTACGATGACCCTGCTTCAGAACCAACTCGACGAGATAACCGCCAACACGCGCCAATTGGTGCAGGCTGGCCGGCTTGCGGTTGGGGAGCGGGCGGTTGCAGAGCTGTTCGCCTCTGGGGTTGAGGAGCGCATCTTGCCGGTTGGCGCGCTGGCCCCGGAGTTCGCGCTCAAGGACGAGTCCGGCCGGCTGGTGCGCTCAGCGGACCTGCTCGCACTTGGGCCGCTTGTCGTCAAGTTTTTTCGCGGGCGCTGGTGCCCATACTGCGTCACCGAGTTGGAGGCGTGGCGAGACCTTCACGGACGGCTGCGCGAGCGCGGCGCCCTGATGGTTGCCATAGGCCCGCAGACCGAGCGCCAGAGCGACTTCATGGCCGGCCAGCACGGGTTGCCATTCCCCTTGCTCAGCGACCCCGGCTGCGTGCTGGCCGAAAAGTTCGGCCTCGCCTACACCGTGCCTGAGTACCACCGCGACTATTATCTCTCCATCCTCATCAACATCCCCTTCGTCAACGGCGAGCCGAGCTGGCGGCTGCCCATCCCGGCAACCTATGTCATCGCAAAAGACCGCAAGATCGTCTTTGCCGAGGCCCACGCCGACTTTCGCGTGCGCCCGGAGCCTGAGGATGCCCTTGCCGCCGTTCCACAAGGCGCTTCGCCGCGGATATTGTGACAGCCGTGATGGGGGCCGTTTTTTTATGTGTAGACATTGACGCTGGCGCCGCTGCCGGCATTGCCGCTGCTCGCCGCGCTGCTGTCGCTTGAGGCCGATCCAGAGGCGCCGGAGCTTGCGGCGCTGCCGGTGCCGTCGCCATATTGGCTTTCGAGCAGAGCGGTCGTTGGGTCCGAGGTATTCGTAGAGGAAATCAGCCCATAGGCGGCATCCAGGATTGCCGTCGCCGGATCGGCGGGCGCTGAGCTGGAACTGCTTGAATCGCTGAGACTGAGCAAGTCGTCTACCCATTGCACGGTCTGTGCCACGGCGCTTTCGGCGTTGACAACCGCCTGCGACGGGGTGGTCTTCAGGTCGCTCTGCACGGTGGCGAATGCGGACTGGGCCGTGGACAGATCGCCGGAGGCGATGGCGCTGCCCAGGCTCTTCGTGTCAGTGGAGAGCTGCGAGGTGGAGGACGAACCGTCCCCGCTGGCTGCGGACGAGCTCTTGTTTAACTGGTTGTAGGCGTTGAAGGCGCTCTGGGCAGCACTTAGATTCCCCGATGCCAGGCTCTGCTGGAGCGACTGCCAGGCCTGCTGAGAGGCCGAGAGGTTGCTCGACGCGGCGATGTATTGCGAAAACCCGGCGGTCGATAGCGCGGCAACGGACATGAAGTGACCTCAGGCGAGAGCCGGAATGCGCTTTCGCATTTCCAGATTGTCGGCACGGCGCGAGAAAAGGAGAGAAAGTGTTTCTGAAATGAGCAAACCGGGGCGAAAACATCAAATTCTGAGAATCGTGCAACTTTTTCCAGAATCGTGCATCTACAGATACAACAAGCAGAGGCTTCCCCAATGTAGTTCCCTCCACGAAAGGTATCCATCCCTTTTCGAAGGTCCGCAGTTGGACCTCTTCTCACACATCCCCGGACACCCCACCTCAAATGCCTCTCAAGCGGGCCTGCCGGAAGGCAGGCCCACACGCTTTCTGGGCTCTGGAATCCAGCTCCGAATCCGTGGTCGACGGGCAGATCGAATCCTACGGAAGCTAAAATCGGATTCAGATGCGCTCTTCTTCCGATCCAAGCCCTTTTCCGGCCCAGAATATCGGGGCCATCGACAGCCTCTTCAAAGAGGCGGGTCTGGCGCGCAGCCTTCGCGGCCATTCCGCCGGGGTCAAGCGCCGCATGCGCTTTGAGCGCGCGGCGCCGGAGGAGCTATCGCCGGCAGCGCCGTCCCCCCGCATTGCCCCCAACGGGGTTCAATGGCTTCCGGTTCAAGGCTGGGAGAACTTCGATTGGCTCTGGCATGGATTCAGCACTCGCAAAGGCGGCGAGAGCCGCGCCTACTGCCCCGACGACGCGCCTAGCGAACTGAATCTCGGCTTTACGCCTGAAGACAGCCGGAAGACGGTGACCCGGAACCGCCGGCTGCTGGCCGAAGCGATTAGCGGAAACCAAGCCACGCCCCTGATCACGCTCCGCCAGATTCATTCGAATTCCCTCTGTGTCGCGTCCGCCCAGGACGCCGCCCGCGAACACCCGTGCAAAGCCGACGGCCTATTGACAGACCAGCCCGGCCTGCTGCTGGCAGTGCAGACAGCCGATTGCATTCCGGTGCTGGTGGCCGACCGGAAACGCCGCGCGGTCGCTGCCTTCCACGCCGGCTGGCGTGGGACCGTAGCGCGGATTGTCGAGTGCGGCGTAGGCCGGATGCGCCTTGAGTTCGGCTCGCGGCCCGAGGATCTGGTGGCCGCCATCGGCCCCGGCATTGGCGCCTGCTGCTACTCCGTCGGCGAAGAGGTGCTCTCCAGCTTCGATTCCCAGTTCGCTTATGCAAGCGAGCTCTTCCGCGAGGTCTACTCGACTGACCCGGTGCGCAACAAATACCCCATGCTGTTTCTTACCCAGCGCGCGCCCGGCCACTCGCCCATCGGGCCCAGCTTGCACCTCGATCTGGCACAGGCCAACCGCCGCCAGTTGCTTGTGGCGGGTCTCAAACCCCGAGCCATCGAACTCGTGGGCGGCTGCACGAGTTGCCATCGGGAACTATTCTTCTCTCATCGCGCCTCGCAAGGCCGCGCCGGAAGGATGTTGAGCGTGATCGGTATCCGGCCGCGTTAGCCTGGAGTCGAGGTTCAACATAGGGCGGCGGATCGGCCTCCAGACTACCCCCGACCCGGGCGGAGCGAGCTGTTCGGCGCGTTGGACCGGTTCATGGGCAGACGCCCTGGCATCATCCCGGAACTCATCCGGGTGCCGTTACTCGTGATACCATCTCCGCAGAGGCCATTCCCCATGGCCTTCCAGCCCAGCCAAGGAGTTTCTGATGAGCCCATTCTCACGCCGCGAATTCCTGAAAGCCTCGCTTGCCGTAGGAACCATAAGCACTGTCGGGAGTCTCCCCTTGCACGGTGCGCCCAGCAAGGCCACAGAGGTGGTCACTCTGGGCAAATCGGGCATGCAGGTCACCCGCCTCGCCTTTGGCACAGGCAGCAACAATGGCTACATACAGGCCGGGCTTGGCCAGCAGGAGTTCACACGCCTGATTCACTACGCTTACGACCGCGGTATCCGGTTTTTTGAGACCGCCGAATCCTATGCCACGCCTGCCATGCTGGGCGAAGCGCTCAAAGGCATCCCGCGCGAGAGCTACCAGCTGATGAACAAGGTGACGACGGACGAGGGCGTCGATCCGCGGACGCGCTTCGACGAGATGCGCCGCATCTCGCAGACCGAGTACTTCGACATCATGCTGCTGCACTGGCAGCACACGCCCGCATGGATGGCCGAAACCGGCCGTTGGCAGGACGGGATTCTCGAAGCGCAATCGAAGAAGACCATCCGCACGCGCGGCGCATCGGTGCATGGCCTGCCCGCGCTCCGCCAGGTGCCGGGCAATAAATGGCTTGAAGTGGCGATGATCCGCGTGAACCACAAGGGCGCGAGCATGGACGGGCCCAACTACGCGAACGACAACAATCCCGCCAATGTGGACGAAGTAGTGGAGCACGTCAAGCAGGTAAAGAAAGATGGCATGGGCGTGATCAGCATGAAGCTTGTCGGCAACGGCACCTTCGTGCGCCACGAAGATCGCCAGGCCGCCATGCGCTTCGCCTTCAAGAACGCCGGGGTCGATTGCGTGACCGTGGGCTTCAAAAGCACGCAGGAGATCGACGAAGCGATCGACAACCTGAATATCGCACTGACATAGGCGCAGTTCGACGAGTTGCGACGAAGCCCCTCCCGATCCGAGGGCGGCGCCATATGGCGGCAGGCTGCAAGCACCCATCCGCTGGCGCTAGGCGCCGTATTGTTCGTCGCTCACCTGCTCCATCCAGTCGACGACCTTGCCGTTGAGCTTTTCCTGAATGGCAATATGCGTCATCGCCGTCGTCTGCGCCGCTCCGTGCCAGTGCTTCTCTCCCGGCGCAAACCAGATCACGTCTCCGGGCCGGATCTCCTCGATGGGACCACCCCAGCGTTGCGCCCATCCGCAGCCGGAGGTGACGATAAGCGTCTGGCCGAGCGGATGCGTGTGCCAAGCCGTGCGAGCGCCGGGCTCGAAAGTGACGCTGGCGCCCTGAACAAGAGCCGGATCTGGCGCCTGGAACAACGGATCGATTCGCACTGTGCCCGTAAACCACTCGGAAGGGCCTTTAACTGAAGCTTGCGTGCCTGCTCGTTTGATCTCCATCGCTCGTTTCTCCTCAATCAACTACATGAAACCCAGTGGGCCCAAAGCAGGATCCGAGGAGGTTCCATCCTCGGATGCTTAAGGGGACCGGTTGAATAGGTCAAAGCCCGGTCATCTTTTCAATGTGTTCCGGGTACCGCGCGCCTTGCACCTTGATCTCTGCCGCGGCGCTTTCAATCTGCTGAAGATCGCCGGCCGAAAGTTCGACGGCGGCGGCTCCGATGTTCTCTTCCAGGCGATGTAGCTTCGTTGTGCCTGGAATCGGCACAATCCACGGCTTCTGGGCCAGCAGCCAGGCAAGAGCAATCTGGGCGGGGGTTGCCTTCTTCTGCGCTGCGATGCTGCCCAGCAGATCGACGAGAGCCTGATTCACCTTCATGGCCTCCGGCGCAAAGCGAGGGATCGTGCTGCGGATGTCGGTTTTCTCAAATGTCCTGTTCTCGTCCATCTTGCCGGTCAGGAAGCCTTTGCCCAAGGGGCTGAAGGGGACGAAGCCGATGCCGAGCTCCTCCAGCGTGGGAACGACCTCCTCCTCCGGTGTCCGGTACCAGAGCGAGTACTCGCTCTGCAAGGCTGTGACGGGCTGGACAGCGTGGGCGCGGCGGATGGTCTTTGCGCCGGCCTCCGACAGACCGAAATGTTTGACCTTGCCCTCGGCAATCAGATCCTTGACGGCGCCAGCGACGTCTTCAATCGGCACTTCGGGGTCGACGCGGTGCTGGTAGCAAAGATCGATGACATCGGTCTTCAGGCGCTTGAGCGAGCCTTCTACGGCCCGCTTGATGTGCTCAGGCTGGCTGTTCACCGGCTTCGGGCCGCGACTTCCGTCGGGATTGATATCGAAGCCGAACTTGGTGGCGATGGCGACCTGCCCGCGGAAGGGCTCGAGGGCCTCGCCGAGGAGTTCCTCGTTGTTGAAGGGGCCGTAGACCTCGGCCGTGTCGAAGAAGGTGACGCCGTGCTCGATGGCCGCGCGGAGCAGTGCGATCGAATCCTTCTTTTCCGGAAAAGGAGCGTAGGAAAAGGTCATTCCCATGCAGCCCAGGCCGATTGCCGATACTTCCAAGTTGCTGTTTCCCAGTTTGCGTTTCTGCATTGTGTTTCTCCTTCTTTGCTGATGGCTATTGGCAAAGGCATCGCGCGGTTGCTTAGCCGATTATGACTCCACCCCATCGCGATGTCAGCAGATTGGCAGCGCTCAGCGACCGGTCATGGCCTCCAATTCTTCGGGGTACCGGCCGCCTTGCACTTCAACACTGGCGATGAGCCTGTCGATCTCGCAGAGATCGTCCGCTGTAAGCTCCAGGGCAGTTGCTGCAATATTCTCCTCCACGCGCGCAAGCTTGGTGGTCCCCGGGATGGGAACAATCCAGGGCTTCTGTGCAAGCAGCCATGCCAGCGCGATCTGCGCGCCTGTCGCGTTCTTCCCTGCGGCAAAAATTGCAATCAGGTCCACCAGAACTCGATTCGCCTTGCGGGCCTCCGTTGAAAAGCGCGGATAGGTGCTTCGGTTGTCCCCTTCCGGAAACTGAGTATCCGCCGTAACCGACCCGGCGAGAAACCCCCTGCCAAGCGGGCTGAATGGAACGAAGCCAATCCCCAGTTCCTCGACTGTCGGCAGTATCTCTTGTTCCGGGCGCTTCCACCAAAGCGAGTATTCACTTTGAACCGCAGTCACTGGCTGAACGGCATGGGCCCGGCGAATCGTCTGGGCCCCGGCTTCCGACAAGCCGAAGTGTTTAACCTTTCCTTGCTGAATCAGGTCTTTCACCGCTCCAGCCACATCTTCGATAGGGACTTCCAGATCGACGCGGTGCTGATAGAGCAGGTCGATGGTGTCGACGCGGAGTCGCTTCAGCGAGCCCTCCACGCTCTCCTTGATCTGCTCAGGCCGGCTGTCGAGCCCAGGGGAAGGTCTGCCGTGAGGCCGAAGCGCGAACCCGAACTTCGTCGCGATCGCCACCTGATCACGCACGGGAGCGAGCCCTTCGCCTACCACCTCTTCGTTCACAAACGGTCCGTAGACTTGAGCCGTATCGAAGAACGTGATGCCCCGTTCGACCGCTCCCCGCATGACTGCAATCATCTCCTGTTTGGTCCCCGCTACTGGGCCGTGGCCTTCGCTCATCCTCATGCAACCCAATCCGATGGCCGAGACTTCCAGGTTGCTAATTCCAAGTTTGCGTTTCTGCATTGCCTCTCCTTTGGCGCTTTGGCGCCGGAGCGTGTAAGTTGAAGGTCGGAAGACGACCGTACAGCTTTTAGCGGATACGTCCCTTCCGATCAGCCGCTGGTTTGGCGTGGCGTGATCTTTACCGTTGCCGAACGGGCGCGCTTACCGATCATCGGATCGAGATACGGGCTGCCTCTGTACTTTGCCCGATAGGCGTCGTCGATGCGGTCATTGATCGGGCCGTCCTCCGGCTCGAAGCTGACCTGCTTTGTGATGCCGGCGGCGATGATTTGCCCCGCCTTCTGCTGCACCGCAGCCTGATACCAGCGCGAGCTCTGCCCGTTGTAGCCGCGGACATAGAGTGCATCGCCAACCGCGACCGACCAGATCCAGGTTGGAGTGCCATAGGTCACTCCATCTTCGCGGAAAGGCGATATGTGCAAGTCATCCGCGGCAGCAATCTTGCTCAGCTCCTCTTTCGACCATGCACTCATTCTGAATCCTCCAATAAGACTTGGCACTGCGGCCTAACAAACGCAACGCGGCCAGCTCAGTAATGCTCCCAGGTGACGGACCAATGTTCATCGGGCCGAGTCGACCGGTTGATCCCATGACCGTCCCCTGTGAATTGGTAAATACGAGGCAGATCCTTGCCGGCAAGGAGATCTTTCATTTCGCGCTGTTATAGTCCTTATCGCTGACAGGCTCCAACCAAATTGTCTTTCCCTTTTGTGTCGGTGTTACCGCCACATAGGCAAAGCTGCTTCCCGGTGCTGCTCCGTGCCAATGTTCTACGCCCGAAGCACATTTGATTACATCTCCCTTGTGGACCACGCGGATCGGCTTTCCCCGTTCCTGACAATAGCCGGTTCCTTCGGTGATCAGCAGAACCTGACCACCTGGATGAATGTGCCAATCCAGCCTTGCACCTGCATCATAAACTGCTTGAGCAAGACTGGGATCGAAGGTACTGTCTCCAACATTGAGTTCACTCAGCCAGATATTCCCCGCGTGATTTCTTGCGGTGGACAGTTCACCCTTCGGGAAAGTCGGCTCCACTGTTTGTGCATGGAACCGAGAGGCGAACAAAAGGCTCACGGCGAAAGCGATGACGTAAAGTTTTGTTCTCATGTTGCTAGCTTCTCCTTTGGTGTTTGTTATTCGGTGCGCGCTGCCAATTCGATGACTCAACCATTTCAATTTCAGCAAGTTTCGGTTAGGGTTACTTGCTTGGCTTCGTCAGCCCGTGCGCTTCCAGCCACCAGTAGAACTCGTCGATCCAATGATCGCTCGTTGTGCCTTGCTTGCGCATGCTCCAGCCATGGCCGCCGTGTTCATAAAGGTGAAACTCCGGTTTGTACCCGGCAGCCTTCAGCGCGTCGTAAAAGGCGACGATTTGCGGCCCGGCGAGATTGTCGTCCTGCGCCATCTCCATGAAGAAGGGCGGCACATCTGTTGGTATCGAAGGCACAGGAAAGGGTGCGCCATAAATCGGAGCCGCATAGTTTGGCCGTGCACTCACGTCCGGGTTAACTGAGGCAAACTCCGCGATCGACCCGCCGGCGGAGAATCCCATGAAGACAATTCGATCTGGAAAGACTCCCCGTTCGGCGGCCTGCGCACGCACGACTTTGATGGCTTGAACGCCGTCAGCAATACCGTACTTTCCGTCCTCCGCGATCAAGGCGTGGTTGTTCAGCTGAGCCCCGAAGCGTGCGCTGCCGGACTGGTTAAGCTGCGCTTCGTCCTGGCCCTCGAGTTGCACCGTTCGATACTTCAAGACGAATGCGGCAATGCCTCGCGCTGCTAGCCACTCCGCTATTTCGTGTGTACCTGTGCCAAGGAAGATAAAGCCTCGGCCGGGGGCGATGATGACGGCGGTGCCTGTGGCCTTGGCCGGATCGGGAAGGTAGGCCGTCAATGTCGGCGTCGTCACGTTGACAATTCTCTGCATCGGGCCAGAACCAAGCGTGGTCTCCTTTTGCTTCCACTGCTCGGAGCCCGGCGCGACGCCCGGCCAGATGTTGAAGACCTTGGGCGCGACCGCAGATACTGCCGGCTGTTCTGGCTTGGTGTTCTTGGGCTCCTGCGCGCTTGCTGCAGTCATGAGTGAGGCTGCAATCAAGGAGAGCGCGAAGAGTAACCTGTGATTCTTCCTGCTCATGGAGTGTGTTCCGTTGATTTCCATGGTGTCCCGTCCATTTCTCACTGTGAATAAATACTCAGAGTCCGGTCATCTTCAACATGGCTTCAGGCAGGCGGGCTCCTTCGAGTTTCAGCCTGGAGGCAGCTTCGTCGATCTGCTTGAGATCGTTCCCCGTCAGCTCGACATTCACCGCACCGAGGTTCTCCTCGATCCGATGCAGCTTGGTGGTTCCAGGGATGGGCACGATCCACGGTTTCTGCGCCAGCAGCCAGGCGAGCGCAATTTGCGCCGGCGTGGCGCCTTTGCGTTCCGCGACGGCTTTGACCATGTCAACCAAAGCCATGTTGGCCTTGCGCGCCTCGGGCGAAAAACGAGGCACGATGTTGCGGAAGTCGGTGGGATCGAACTTCGTGTTCTCGTCGATCTTGCCCGTCAGGAACCCGGCGCCGAGCGGGCTGAAAGGCACGAAGCCGATGCCAAGCTCCTCCAGAGTGGGCAGAAGCTCAGCCTCCGGCCCACGCCAGAACAGCGAGTACTCGCTCTGCACCGCGGTGACCGGCTGGACGGCATGCGCTCGGTGAATCGTCTTAACCCCGGCCTCCGACAAGCCGAAGTGCCTGACCTTGCCCTCGGCAATCAACTCCTTGACCGCTCCTGCCACGTCCTCGATCGGAACGCCTGGATCGACGCGGTGCTGATAGAAGAGATCGATATGATCGGTCCGCAAACGCCTCAGGCTTGCGTTCGCCACAAGTTTGATATGATCGGGCCTGCTATTGGTTCCGCCAGTGCGCGCGCCAGTCACAAGATCGATGTCGAAACCGAACTTTGTGGCAATCGTCACCTTGTCGCGAATCGGCTCTAGCGCCTCGCCCACCAGCTCCTCGTTCGCGAATGGCCCATAGGCTTCGGCGGTATCGAAATGGGTGATGCCAAGGTCGTGGGCGGAACGAATCAACTGGATCATCTCGCCCTTGCCGGCTGCCGGGCCATAGGCCGAGCTCATTCCCATGCAGCCAAGCCCGATAGCTGAGACTTCGAGATTTCCTTTTCCAAGTTTGCGTTTCTGCATTGAGCTTCCTCCTCAGGGTCTTGGACGGGCTAGCTTGGGAACGAATCCTGAGCGCGTCGATCTGGCCGCTCCGCCATAGCAAGTCAGCGTTCTACCCCATTCAGAGAGTAGCGGAGAGTCCAACTCAGGCGGTATCCCGATCCTTCCTATTGATTGCCTATTCCTGTCTATCCATGCTTTTCTTGTGCATCAAGGGTCAGATTGGCGGTAGCCTGAATCCGAAGGAGCCTTACGGATTGCAGATGCCGATGCAGAAGAATGCAAGCCAGGACCCGCGGGCGGAAGTCGTGGAGTTGCGTGCCGATCTGGCGCGCAGAATAGCCGCTCACACCCACTCGGAGGGTCCGGTGCCCACTGCGGTGCCGGGCCTGGGCCTCTCCCGCAGAAGTGCGACTACGGAATGCTACTCTGCTGCTTACGAGCCCGAGCTGGTTGTTTTTGCTCAAGGTGAAAAGCGCATCACGGTCGGCGGAACCTCGCATGTGTGCGACGGGTCCAACTTTCTTGTCGCGTCGATCGACTTGCCAGTGCTGGGCCAGTTCACAAAGGCATCGAAGAGCGAGCCATTCCTTGCTTTGGTTCTCAAGCTTGAAATGCCGGCAGTCCGGGAAATCCTGAGCCAGGAAGAGTTTCTCACTCCAGATGCCTCGTTCGGTGCTCGCGGTCTGGCGGTCGGCCAAACCCCGCCTGAGCTCTTGAGCACCTGCTGCCGGCTCCTCGACCTGCTCGATACGCCCCGCGACATTCCCTTCCTCGGCAGCCTGATGCAGCGGGAGATCGTCTACCGGGTGCTGCGCACGCCGCTGGGCAGGAACCTGCGCGCCATCGCCACACTGGGCGACCAGAGCAACCGGACGGCGAGGGCCGTGGGGTGGCTCAAGGCGAATTACTCCAAGCCGCTGCGCGTGGAGGAGCTGGCCTCAGTGGCGCAGATGGGCGTCTCCACGCTGCACCATCGTTTTCGCTCCCTGACCGCGATGAGCCCGCTGCAATATCAGAAGCGGCTGCGCCTGCACGTCGCGCGCGTCCGCATGTTGACCGAGGGGCTCGATGCCGCAAGCGCAGCCTTCGATGTCGGCTATGAGAGCGCAAGCCAATTCAATCGCGAGTACAGACGGTTCTTTGGCCAGCCACCTATGAGGGACGTCAAAACGCGCCGGCTCAATGGCGTCACAACTGGCCGCGACTGACGGCAGCCCACGTGACCGCAGCTCCATTCCAGCCCGTGCGGTTGCCAGAACTCGCCGCAAATTGGGAACGATGCCGCCGCCAAATGCGGGCCATCCGGCCTCAGGGCTCGAACTTGACCGGAACGAAGATCTCGTAGCCATTGCGCTTGAGATCGCCGGCATTCCGGACCGCTTCTCCGTTGATCGTGTCGTTCCTGAAGACGATGGGGGCAACGTTGGATCCCATCAACATGCCGGGGCGGGTCGCGCTGCCAAACGTGCAGTTCTCAAAGACGAGATTTGTCAGCGCCGCTTTTCCGCCGTCGATGTAAACATGGCCGCCGTCGTTTTCAAAGGTCGTGTTCACGAATTTGAAATCGTCGAGGGAAACGTCCTCGCTCGATTTGAGGCCTGACGTGTAGCCCTTGCCTATGAAATACGCTGGCGTCATCTGGATCCAGACGGCGAACTTGTTCTGGTTGGTGACGAAGTGCACGTCCTCGAAGCGCAGGTGGTGGATATTCGGCGCGCCTCCGTAGCCAATGGCCAGCGCGGAAGTATAGGTGTAATTCACAAATCCCTTCACCACGACGTCCTCCACGGTGGAGCGCTTGCCGCCGTAAAACGCGAAGGTATCGTCCATGGTCATGGCGAAGCTGTCCTGGACGAGGATGTGCCTGCTGTTGCCCGTGAAGTCGAAGGCGTCGTCGTGATACTGCTGCTTCCGATTCACGATCTTGATGTTGATAGCCGAGAAGTTCTCGGTATCGCTTACCGTCGTGGTCCAGTAAGCGGAGCGGAGCAGCAGCAGCCCCTGAAAGCCGATGTTCCGGCAATGATTGACAATATAGCCCTTGACTCCCGGCCCGTGCGGATCGTTGACCAGTCCCTCTTCCGATCTTGACTGGCCATCGCCGGAGTCGGGCTGGAAGTCGTGCCAGAGCCAGGGGTAGCCTTCCATGTCGATGGCGCCTCGCCCCATCAGCCCGGCATTCTCCACGTTGTTGAAGACCACCAGCGCCCTGAGCGGCCTTGCCCCGGCGGGCATCGGCGGCGAAACGTAATCCGCGCTCTTGCGCGACCCTCTGATCAGCGCGCCCGCGTCGAGATAGAGCTTGACGTTGCTCTGCATCAGCACCGTGCCCGTCAGGTAGACCCCGGCGGGGAAAAAGAGCACGCCGCCCGCGGGCCGGGCAGATAGGTCGCCGATCGCCTGGTTGATCTTCGCGGTCTCGAGGGTCTTGCCCGTGTTATCGACCTTGTAGTCCAGAATGTTGACCACGTTGGGATCGCCAAGTCTGGGCGGATCCTTCTCGGGCGGCTCGGCAAACAGCAGCAGTCCGGGGCTTTGGAATGTCGGCTCTTCGTTGAAGAAAACAACCAGATAGCGTGGCCGATCGAGATCGAAGCTAACCGTGTTGCCGCTGATCTGCGGATGAATGCCGTAGGCGAGCGGCCTTATGTAACAGGTGACCACATTGCGATCATTCACGAGCGAAGTGATTGTTACATGAACCTTGCCGGTCATGGCGAAACTGGCATGGTCCATCCATTGAAACTGGTTGTAAGTCGGCAAGCGATGCACGAAGACAGGCTGGCCGTCCACACTCACCTTGTAAGCCAGGCTCGGCGCCGCGCCCGGCCAGGCGGGGTATGGTGTGGCAGAGGCGAATGCTACAGGCGAAAGCATCGAGAACCATGCAACCAAACCCGACAACCATCTGAATCTCATTGCGTTCATCTCCTTCCATTCCAAGCCGCGCCAGCGGCCGATTGCTCTCGCCCCAACTCACTTGACTCAGTCGCGTGCCCGTTCTTCGCAACCGCAGTTCCGGTGGCGTGGGCAAAGCCGGCTGCTTCATCCCTTTCAGCACCTTGGCCTTGGCAGCATGACGGAAGCGCCGCCAGTATATTTCACGTCGCGTTGGTGTGTCTCCTGTCCCAATCGCCGCGGGCGCGCAACTGCTCAATCTCCTGGAGAGCCTTCTGCTGGGCACGAAGATAATCCGGCTTCGCCACACGGTTCAACGGCATCTGGCCGGCTTCGAGAACGATCCAATGACGCGGGCGCATATAAGATGGCAGGGAACGCGCGTGCCGGTCCAGCTCCTGGGGGCTGAGTTCAACCCCGGGTTTCTTCTCCACCACGGCCACTGGCGCTTCTGAGATGACCTCATGCGCCACCCCAACCACCACACAGCTGGCAACCTTCTCTACCAGCCCACAGATATGCGCTTCCACGTCGCCAGGAAAGATCTGGTAGCCAAGCGACTTGATCACCCATTTGTCTCGCCCGCTCAGATGCAAGCCCGCGGCGTCCTTGTATCCAAGATCGCCGGTATACAGAAAGCCGTCGCGCGAGATTGCCCGGGCGGTTGCCGCCGGATCATTGACATAGCCAAGAAAGGGCTGCGGCCCGCGAAAGCATACATGGCCAATCTCGCCGGAGGGTAGCTCATCTCCGGCATGGCCATCGGCGCGCATGGGCTGGCGAATCGAGCAGGGATAGATTGGCATATCCTGGCCAAGACCGGCGAGAATCCTCTCCCGGCCGGCCGCGTTTGCCTCGATGTAAGTGCAGAAGCCTGCGGTCTCGGTAAGTCCCAGCCCGGTGCCGATCAAGGGCGCCATGGCCGCAAGTTGCTCCACGAACGGCCTCGACACCGCATTTCCTCCATAGGCGGCAAACTTCAGGCTGGAGAGATCGTGGCTATCGTAGTCTCTCAGCATCCATTCCAGGCTGAACATGGCAGGAATCTGGCCCAGGATCTCCACTCGATGCCGGGTAATGGCGCGCAGCGAACGGCCGGCGTCGAAAATCTCCAGCAGGACCGCCGTTCCTCCGCCGAAGAAGATGCTCATCAGCGCCTCCGTCTGGCCCCCGACGTGGGACGCCGGCAAATTCACCAGAATGCGCGCACCGCGGTCTCCGCCAAAAAATGCGCCGCACATGCACATGTTCTGCACCGTGATGTTACGGTGCGAAAGCAGAGCCGGCTTGGGCGAACCCGTCGATCCGGTGGTGAAGATGACCAGAGCGCCGTCATTCTCGGTGAGGGCGATACCGTCCAAGGCAGCGGTGTCCGCGGCAGCCTCGGGGCTTGCCTTCTCTGCGGCGCGCCACGCCGGCTCGGCGATGGAAGCGAAGGAGAGCGCGCCTGGAATCGCCTCGTCCGAGTCCACCGCGATGAGATGCTGAATCCATCCGCATTGCGACTGCACCGCGCGCCACAGTTGCCGAAGATCGAAGGGCGCTTTCACGCCCAGGCCGGCAAATCCGCTCGGCCTGAGGATATCCAGCGCACGAATCACTTCGGCTGAGGAGAGACGCAGATCGAGCGGGGCGACAATCACGCCGATCTTGAAACAGCTGTATTCCAGCAGGACGTGATCCACAGACATAGGCAGCAAAGTGACCAGGAAGTCGCCCTTGGCGAAGCCCAGGCGCAACAATTCGCAGGCCAGCGCGGTGGTGAAGCGGTCGAAGCCGCTCCATGTGACCGCGCGGTCGCCCTCCGCGCTGAAAATGGCGGGCGCCTCAGGCTTCTCCTTCGCCCATTTCGCCACCACGCCATGCAACAGATGGCGATCCGCAAAGACTTTTTCGTAATCGTCGAGGGTGAACTGAGGCAAATCCACAAATTCATTCATTTACGGTCCAGTCGATCATCGGCGGCGCTGGGCAGTCAACTGCCGTTGACCCTTTCCTTTCATTTCCCTGTTCGGGGCCTGCGTTGAATCCGCCGGTGCTTGTCCAGCCCAATGGCCGCAGCGGGGAGCGCTCTTTCCCAAGTGATTCGCACCAGCTTCAGTGAATGGCGAGGGCGCGACTGGCCTCGCGACCGGTCATTGCTTCATGCCAAGCTGATGCTGCACTGCGACGACCACCTGCCGAATCTGGCGGATGCTACGATGGTGAACGACCTGAGACGCAGATTTGACCTGAGACGCAGATTCCTTGAGAGGCTCCATGTGATGACGCAGGCCCAAGCTGAGCGCGGAAGTCTTGCCCTGAATGGGAAGGGCCGGGTTTGCGCCGGCCGCCTGGCAGCGGTGCTGCTGGGGGCGCTCACGCTCGCCTGGCCGGCGTTCTATAACGGCTTTCCGCTGCTTTATCCGGACTCGATGACCTATCTGGACGATGGCCGCATCGTAGCGCGAGCGGTGTTTCTGCGCCAGTTTTCGGATTACTACGGCATGCGCTCGTTCTTCTACAGCCTGGGCATCCTGCCCCTGCACTGGAACGTCGCGCTTTGGCCGGTAGTGGCTGGGCAATGCCTGCTGGCCGCTTATGTTCTCTGGCTCGCGGTTCGCTCCATTGCGCCGCGGCAAACCATCCTGGCGTACCTCGTTCTCGTGCTGCCGCTCAGCCTCTTCACCGGCATCAGTTGGTATGCCGCGCTTATCATGCCAGACATCCTGGGCCCGCTTCTCTACCTCTCGATTTATCTGCTCGTCTTCGCCCGGGATAGTCTCACCCGCGGTGAGCGCCTGAGCCTCTATCCCATCGCCTGGTGGGCAGTCGCTTCTCATGCCACTCACCTGCTGTTGGCTGCCGGCATGTGCGTGATACTGGCGCTGCTGGCTGCCGCCGGCCGCCGGGACTTCCGCCGCCGCATTCGACCCGTCTGCGAAGTTGCGGCGATTGTTGCGCTGGCGGCCGCGGCACAGTTGGCCCTGCATGGCTACCTCTATGGCACACCTTCGCTGGATGGGGAGCGCCCGCCGTTTCTAACCGCCCGCATCATTGCCGACGGTCCGGGTCGCTGGTATCTGGAGAAACACTGCGGCGATCTGAAGTGGGTGATCTGCGACCATCTCCACAACCTGCCCAACGATCCGGACGATTTTCTCTGGGGAGAGAACGGTGTCTATCAGAACCTCTCTGACAGCGACAACAGCCGGCTCATGCAGGAGGAGATCCCATTCGTTCTGGCCACCCTCCGCGCCTACCCGCGCCAGCAGATTTCCCAGTCGGCCGCCAACTTCTGGGGGCAACTGATAACCTTTGACTTCGCAGACCTTCATGCCAGCAGTTGGGTGCTGGATGAGTTCGAGCCGGTTTTGCCTCATGCGCGATCCAGTTATCTGAAGAGCCGCCAGGCCCGGAATGCGCTTCACCTCAACTTGTTTTCAGCCATCCAATTCTGGGCTGTGATGGTCTCGCTCGCGGCCATCGCCGCCTTTGTGCCGCTGCTCTGGCGCCGCCACTCCGCGAGGATCGCCGGGCTGAGCGTGGTCGTTGTCTCCATGGTCGTCGGCAACGCGCTGGTCACCGGGGTTTTGTCGATGGTCGAGGGCCGCTTTGAGTGCCGTGTGATCTGGCTCATTCCGTTTCTGGCCGGAATGTGCGTCCTGGATTGGCGGACGGCTCTGAGCGGCGCACCAGAAGCATCCTGAGCGTCAAAGGCACCCGCGCACGCTAGCGCGTTTCGGAACCCATCTTCTGAGGCGCCGCAAGGGCCAGCGCTGCTGCAATGAGCACAATGGGGAATGCCTCCAGCGTGTAGCGCGGCTCGGCGTTCTCCATGGTTGCCAGCAGCAGGCAACGCAAGAGCACGTAGGTCGCCAGCATGGCAGCAAAGGGGACGCGGCGGCGCAGGAAGCCGAAGGCGGCCAAGGCGAGCTGTGTGGCATCGAGCAACCCGTAGGCAATGGCAAAGAGCGAACCGGCCGGATGCTGGTGCCATTCCCACCAGCGGATGGGCACCGCGTCCCACAGATACTCGGTGCGCGGACGCAGCCACATGTCGGCCAGGCGGGCCAGCGGCAGAACCAGGTAATAGCGCAGAGGATGACGGTCGATGCGCTGCTCGGCCAGGGCGGCGAAGCGTGCATCGAGCTCCGGATTGAAGGAGCAGAGGTCGTTGTAATCGAAGAGCAGCTTTTCGGTCTGGCGGTACTCCTCCGGGGAATCGAAGGCGCGCCTGGGCAGCATGTGGATGTCGATGGTCAGGTCGTCGCCTCTCCAGTAAACCTCGGGGGAAGAGACGTATTCGACCAGCCAGGTCTTGGTCCAGCGCACCCAGCCGGGGAAGGGGTTCTCGCCCGGATCGTTGGCATAGCGTGGCGCGAGGGGCTGGAAGACGTGAAAGACCCGGTAATTGCGGATGGTCCAGGGAATGAGAGGAAGAAAGGCCAGCAGGGCGCAGACGAGCGCCGCCCGGATCGAGGCGCGGGCCGCATCGCCCCGGCGGTACCACCAGATGCAGGGAAGGATGGCGGCCGAGAGCAGGAAGCCGTCGGGACGCAGCAGGATGGCCGAGCTGAGGGCAAAGGCGGTGAGCGCCAGGTAGCCCCATGGCAGCCGGCCGTGGGGGCGGAGGCGGCCGATGAGGCGGCCGACAGCGAAAAGGCCCAACGCCACGCAGAAGATGGAATCGGTTTCAGTAAGCGGGACCGCGGTGAGATTGGCCGTGAAGGGGCAGAGCGCAGCCAGCCAGAGGGCCCAGCGGGCTGCGCGCCGCGAGGCATGATCGCGGACGAAGCCGGCTACCAGCAGACACGAGGCCAGGTCGATGACCATCTGGATGGGCCGGACCGGCGCATACTTGCCGATGCCGAAGACGCTGAAGATTGCTGCCAGAAAGAGCGGGTAGCCGGGTAGCCGGACGAGCGTGGGACGGAAGGGACCATCCAGCGCATAGGCGTGGTGGAGAAGGAGATTGCGGGCAATCGTGCCGTAGACTTCGGAGTCCGAGTCGAACTCGGGATAGCGCAAGATGAAGAGCAGGCGAAGCGCTGCGCCGGCCAGCAGGGCGAAAAGGACGCTCCAGCAGGGCCACGCAGCCCTGGACCCTGCCCAGCGAGCGCGCAAACGAGCCTTCTGCCAAACTCCGGCTAGCCAGCCCGGATGAGCGGCCGTGGAACCCTGTTTGGTTGAGATGGTGTGCTTAGAGGACATCCGCGGACTCTCCGGCTGCGCGCTTCTGGCCTTGCCTCGTAGCGGGGACGGCCTGGCACAACCTTGCATGCGCAGGAGATTCGCTGACCCTGCCGGAGGCACGAAGATTCCCTTGGCGCATGAGCTCAGGAGGCGCGGACGGCCTCGCCTGGGTTCACCAGGTCGCGAAGTTCCTTGGAGGGTTTGAAGTAGGGTACCCGCTTGGCCGGAACCTCGACGCGCTCACCAGTTTTGGGATTGCGTCCGATGCGGGGGTTGCGCTGCCGGATGCGGAATGAGCCGAAGCCGCGAATCTCAATCTTGTCCCCACCCTGCAGCGCGCCGATCACCGACTCGAAGATGGTCTCAACAATAACCTCACCGTCGCGGCGAGTCAGGTCGCCCAGGCCGGTCACCTTCTCCACAAGGTCTGCCTTTGTCATTTTCCTCTAGGCCTCCGCTCTC
>Ga0181526_10000865_pt1 | contig 30723 bp, 22 predicted proteins | sample PEATcosm2014_Bin_35_FD_119750 | JGI IMG/M metagenome (GOLD analysis project Ga0181526, IMG submission 119750) | Peatland microbial communities from MTU Mesocosm Facility, Houghton, MI, USA - PEATcosm2014_Bin06_30_metaG | ecosystem: Environmental > Terrestrial > Soil > Wetlands > Peat | place...
AGGCGCTTTGCTGGCGTCCGAGCCCGCAGCCGAAATCCTGAGCGCCAGCGAAGGATCTCCTCGCTTCAACTCCAGATAGAACTCTGGTGACCCCGGGAAGACTCGAACTTCCGACACGCAGTTTAGGAAACTGCTGCTCTATCCACCTGAGCTACGGGGCCACTTTTTGTATATTATTGTTTTTAAATGATTTGATCGACGTTTCCGAACTCCATCCAGGAATCGGTTTACGGCTGGTGACCGATTTAGTGACCAGTTCGTTTCCGCGCTTTGCAGATCTTGTGCTCTTCTTCGCGGCCCGGCGAGGCACTGAAAGAGGCACGAGTCGGTCTACGGCGGCGCGGTTATGCTGCGGCGCAAGGTGCGCGTAACGCATCGTCATCTGGATGCTGCCGTGTCCCATCAGTTCCGCAACCGTGCGGAGGTCAACCCCCGCCATAACCAGCCTACTTGCAAAAGTATGCCGGTTGCAATGCCAGGAGTAGTCCCTGATCCTGGCTTCGGTCAGCGCTTCGTTGAACCAGCGCCGGTAATTGTGTTGCGGGTCGCGGCCGGCGTCCCGAAACACGAACACTTGATCGGCGTGATCCACCCCCTTCTCTTTCTTTTTGGCCGCGTGGTCCTGCTGTGCTCGTTTTCGATCTTGCAGGGCATTGCAGGCAATTGCATTGAGTGGAATGTGGCGCGCTTTACCGGACTTTGTCCTGGGCAGCGAAATCAGGCGGCGCTCAAGCGATACATCCCGCCATTGCAGTTGAAACTGCTCGCCTGCCCTCATCCCTGTGTGAATCGACACAAGGAAGGCTGGGATGTGCTGTGCCCACCTCTTATGGAGGGCAGCCAATAGCTTCGTCTCCTCGGCCACGCTCAGGAATCGGACCCGCTCGTTGTGCTCGGGCTTGGCCTTGACCAGCGTGGCGGGATTGACCGTGAGCACGTGATTCTCGACGGCCTTGCGAAAAACAAGCGAGAAGGCGTCCCGATAGCGATTCCGCGTCGCCGGAGTCCATTCGCGCTCTTCGCTCTGCCCCAGCAGCCAGGACTGAATGTCCTCGCTCGTGATCCCTTCTGCTGGCAGTTCATTGAAGTGCTCGCCAATGATCTTGAGCTTGATAACAAACTGATGATGGTGCTGGGGCGTGTGGCTCTCTTCCGAAAAGAGCTTCGCCTTCTCAGCCAGTTCTCCAAAGGTAAGGGCGCGGCCCCGCAGGGTCTCCGGGAGCTTCTTGCGCAGCAGCTTCTCATGCTTTCGCTTCGCCAGCAGTGTGATCGCGTCACTGCGGCGTCCGCATTTCTCCCAATGACGCTTGCCTTTGACGTCCGTGTAGCGAATCCACCAGATGCCGGAACCCAGGATTCGCTCAACAACCCCTGTTGTCCTCTGTATGCTCACCGCTCCAGTTTACACGCAGTTCTTGCTATTTTCTATAACTGTTGCACAGGATGCAATTCGCAACTTGACCGCTCAATCAGTTTCTCTTCCCTGTGAATCCAGTCCAAGCAAGGTGTTCCTTGACTATCTTCGCTTTTCTGGCAGAACGTACACGCACCTTCACCGAAGAAGCCGCCGTTACAGTTCGCTGTCATGAACTCCCCACTTCTCGTAGCTGCCTATGGAGCTTCGATATGAGGTACGCTTTTTTGCGCTCGCTCAGCCTGCCATGCTTTCAGGATGATCCGACCGCGAAAACCTTCGAACTTCTTCCATCGGGATCAGAACGCGGGCTCCGATTCTCCGGGCCGAAAGCCGCTTCGTCGCGACCAGATAATCGACGGAGCGCTCGCTGATTGAGAGCAGGTGTGCGACCTCGCCGCGGCTGACCAGCAATTTGTCCTTCGGCGACATCTCAACTGTGCCGGGCGGCTTCCTGAGATCGCCATTCATTCTCGGCATTAGCGAACTCCTTTCCCCTCAACGTTGACTTGATCCGGGATCAGCTGCGGACGACTGGAGCGTTTGCGACACCCTTAGGTGTCTCGAATCATGGACACGGCCCGTTCCAAGGCGGCGCGGGGGCGGCATTTACCAGGCGATGCCTTTGAACTTAGCCTGACATTTGCTCTCCTCTTCGTAAGAGGCCCTCGTACCCCGGAATTCTCGGTCGGGCCTTTATCGCCGACATCATGTGAATTCGGCTTCTTCAGCATGGGTAACCAAGTGAGACAATGTCCAATCAAATACTGAAACACCGTTATTCCCTGGGGTTATAACGGATCACACCAGTGCGAACATCCGCCAGGGGACCAGTCGAGTGGAGGAGCCATGAGCCAGATCGATCTTCGGCTGATACGCGCGGCAGTCACGGTGGCGGAGGAGCTTAGTTTTTCGCGCGCCGCTTTGAAACTACATATCTCGCAACCAGCTTTGACAAAACAAATTCAGGATCTGGAAGCGATCCTGCGAGTGCCGCTGTTCAGTCGCGATCGTCAGCGGGTCCACCTGACGGACGCGGGGCGCGCTTTCGTGGAGGAATCAAAGCTCGCCCTGATTCACCAGGAGCGCGCTGTCGAAGTTGCACGGTCGGCCGCGAAGGGCGCCGAGGCAGTCCTGAATCTCGGCCAATCCCCGTTCGTCGACCCCTTCCTGACGTCGCTCGTAACCTCGGTTCATCTTCCCCTGTTTCCCGAATTGCGGATCAACATATCAAGCGATTACGGAGCCGAGCTGATGCGACGGGTTGCGTCAGGGGAGCTCGAAATCGCCCTGTTGACCGCCGGTCCGGAACTGCCGCAACTCACTCAGGTCGAAGTCGCGACATCGCCGCTTTATGTTCTTATCTCCGAAACATCGCCCCTCGCGGTCCAGCGAACGCTTCGATTGCGCGATTTCGATGAGATCCCATGGATTCTTTTCGCGAGGCAGGTTCACCCCGTGCTGTACGACGCGATCCACGAGCGCGCAATATCCCTGGGAATCGCCGCGACGGAGAGACACCATGTAACCAGCGCCGAGCAGGCGGCTCAACTGGTTTTCAGAACTGGTGGCGCAGCGATCCTGAACAAGCACGGAGCCTGGCGCGTTGCGATGGACGGGCTCACCATGCGCCCTCTCGACGAGCCTGAGATCGTGATGCGAACGGTTCTGGCCGTTCGCAACGATGCGAGCCGGCTTGTGAGCGAGCTGGTGCGAGCCACTGTCAGAAAACTACAGAGGCTGTCGGCTCCAAGCCAGGGCACACTGCCGCTGACGGTCTAGATCAGTGACGATGGTCGCGGCCGTTCATCGGCCCGTTTTGGACGAGGATCTCAATATTGAGGGGGCCTTCGTATCCGCATGCACAGCAGCGAACGAGGCCATTGATCAGGCTCTCCAGCGACACTCCGGAGCGTTCGGTCCCCGCGCCGCAGCTCCGGCACACATGAACGGCGCTGAGCTGGACGGCTGGACGGCCGGAGTGGTTGACCGGGGCAGACATGGGCGGATTCTCGCGCCATGCTCAATCTCCCACGTTAACCAAGGATGCTGCTGATTTCTCTCAGCAACGGTCGGATTACCGGTCAAGGTTCGAATCCCCGAAGCAGATGACTCGCTCTATGGACGAGAGGCTTCAGGAGCGATCGGAAATCCTGGCAGACTTCTCGCGCGGTGCCGCGATGCGCATCGTGACTGCGGTCACGCGGCCAATGATCTCCGCCTGGGAGGGATATCGAACCTCCCTGACCCGGGTCCGCGACTCCGGAAAGGGTAGTAGCAGAAGGCTGCCTTCTCTCTCCTCGCACCAGGAGCAGGCGTATTCTTCACGGAGTTCCACGAAATAGACAGGGCGCTCAAAGATACCTGACCAGCCCGAACTCTCGATCTTTCGCTGCGACGAGTCGATCTGCACGAAGGATCCGGGACGAATCAGCGGGGACAGGGTGAAATCCTTTGTGCCGACATATCCATAAACAGCCGGACCGGTATGCCCTTGCGGGAAGAGGTCCGCTTCGAGTCCTCGGAATCCGGAGAACATGCGCGAGACCAGATCGGTTTTTTCGAGCCGAACCCCTGGCATGTTTGCAAGAGCAATTTCCGGCGGTGCGTCGGGAATTCCGACGAGATGGGTGTGGGGCAGCGGCAGCCGTATCTGCTCCAGGCCGATGTCACCGATCTCGACACCGAAGAAAGCCAGGACCTCGTGGAGCCGGTATTGATAGATGATACTGAGGGTATGAATCTTACAAATGCCGGGAGTGAACTCTCCCCTTTCCATCTCCGATAACCAGGCGTGGGAGATGTAATACTCCTGATTCATGCTCTTCAGGGCATTCCGTCGTTGCGCGGGGTTTCTCCATTTAGAGTTGCCGCAGCAGGCATCGCCTGTGCTGCGGTCGCTCTCGCCGCGGCGATGCTGATTCATTTTCGCAGCCAGCCTAGCCTCATCCTGCTGGGCAGCGCAGTGATCGTGCTTTGCATTATGGCCCTCCTGCACGGCTGGTTCCTGCAACTGGCTCAGACCCGGCTCCTGCTCACCAGAGAAGCTCTTGATCGCCGTGATTATGAGTTCCATTCGGTTTTCAACCGTGCGCTGGACGCGATTCTTATCCTCGATGACCAGCTGATTTGCCAGGAAGCCAATCCGGCTGCCTCCCGGCTTCTTGGAGTCGATCATCACAGGCTGGTGGGCCGATCAATGGGCCAGTTTTCTGCCGACCCCACCGAGCCCTCTCTGTTATGGAGGCGCCTGTTGGGAGAGGGTCCATATCGCGGACGGATGGAACTGCTGCGAGCGGATGGGGCACGAATTCTGACGGAATTCACTTCATCAGCCAACATGCTCCCGAGCCGGCATTTGCTGATGCTGCGGGATTCGACCGCGCAGGTTCGCGCAGAGGAAGCGAGAAACCGCAGTCTTGCCGTGGCAAAGTCGAATTTTCTTGAGGCTCAGGTACTGCGGAACGCCACCCTGGCACTCACGCATAGTGCCCCTATGAACGCTGTTCTCGACAATCTGTTGGAAAACGTGCACCCGTTCATTCCGTACGAAACTGCCCAGGTTCTGTTGCTCGAAGCTCCCGGTCGGCTTTTCCTCGCCCGCGAGGTTTGCTCGGATATCGGAAAAGCCCACAGATCCGAATTTGCAGAAGCGGTGGACTCAGGCGCTTTCCCGGTCCTGATACGGACACTTGAACAACGCGGAGGCCTCCTGGTTTCCGACACTCGGCTTGAAATTGACTGGCGCAACTTCCCGAGGGAAACCACCGCGGGATCGTGGCTCGGCGTTCCGCTATACACGGGCGAGGAGGCCATTGGGATTCTGTCCTTCGTTCACACCAAGCCGAATCGCTTCACCGCCGAGCATCTTCGGCTGGCCGCTTCACTGGCGATACCGGCGTCTCTGGCTGTCCAGAACGCCCGGCTCCACGAACGAGCTGAAATCTTCAGAGCCGAACTCGAACGGCACCTCTCGAATCCTCAGCGTACCGAAAACTGAGTATCGCGCTCTTCTGAAAACGGCGGTCGCATAGCGGGGCCGCTACTTGCTGGCGGCTTCCTTCTTTTGCTTAGCCCACCTTTTTTTCTGAGCGGCGGAAATTTTCGCACGTGCCGCCGCGCTCAATGGCTTGCGCTTGCGAGCCGGCTTCGTCAAGTTCGCCCCATACTGGAACGACGTAGCGCCGCGGCTGTTCACTGCTGCGCCGCCGGCCAATAGCTCTCTGACTTGCTCAAGACGCGCGATTTCCCCGTCCAGTGCGGCCACGATGTCTGCAATTGCCATTCGTGAACTTTCCTCCGGTTCCAATTCTACATAGCACACAAATTTGAGGTCAGGCCAACCGCGCCTTTCCGAGCAAGCCGGTGTCTCCCATAGCACAAACTTAAGATGTAGCCCGGCAAATCACTCGCCAGAATCCAGCAGCGTTAAGACCTGTGTGTTGAGTATGAAACGGTTATCCTAACGCACAGCATCTTGTCAAGACGGGCATACCTGTTCCTTCAGGCTGGAGTCTCCGAAGAGCGCATCAGATCATCCAGGAACTCCGATTCGGGTGCTGTGCTTGTTACGAGGAGATGGTCGCGTGCGCGGGTGCAGGCGACGTAGAGGAGTTGCCGTTCGGTGTTGTAAACATCCTCAAGGTCGCCTTCATCGGCCACTGTTTGAATCCGTTCCTGAAGTGGAATGACCTCGTCGTCACAAGCCATGACGCCCACAGCGCGAAACTCCAAGCCCTTAGCAAGGTGCATTGTGCTCACCGACATCGAGCCGGACGGAGTCTCGACGTGTTCGTCGAGAACCTTGGACTTCAAACCTGCCTTTTCCGCTGATAACTTGGGCCGGTCAAGCTGAGCGGTCGAACGGACGAATAATGCGATCTCGTGAGGCTGTACCCCGGCCTGTATCAGTTTGGTCAGCCAATCGCCAACTGCGCCGATTTCGTCGGCAGTGGATTTGTACACTTTGATGTCTGGCTGAGGGCCGTTAAACAGCGAAATGGTGCCCTTGCGCTCTTCGATGTTGCCGTCAACGTCGGCTATTTGCGGGTCCAGGAGGCGGTCCGCCTGCGAACGGATCTGATGCGAGGTTCGGTAATTGATCTTCAACGTGGTCGAGCGCCCGCGCACATCGATGCCGGCGGCCCTCCAAGAGAATGGCTGCTGGAAGATGCGCTGGCCAAGATCGCCGGCGAAGAAGAGGCCATTGGGTCGGCCCGATCCGAAGGCCGCGAGAAAACGAATCTGCGCGACGGCGATGTCCTGTGCTTCGTCCACCACGGCAAAGTCGAATGGCAGTGCAGCTCCGTTGGCATAGTGCCGAGCCAGGATGTTGAACATGCCTGATGTCGTGATGAGACCCTGTTCACGCAGACCGGACCGCACAGCCTCAAAGATGGACCACAGCAGTTTTCGCTGCTCTTCCTTCAGGCGCGTCTTCCGGCCCAGGCGGTTCACGTCGCGGTACTCTTCCCAGGTATCCAATTGCCAGCCATCGACTACCTGCCCCCATTCTGTCTCAAGGAAGCGAAGCGAGAATTTGTGGCCCGCAACCTTCGTGGAACCTTGCTGTAAAAGTCCGGTGATCTGCGCATCCGTTGCGATCCGCAATTTGCCGATGTTCAGCTCGTACAGGCGGCGCCCGATTGCATCCATCGAGTACACCTCGATACGCTCGCCCAAACGAGGTTCACCAGTAAGAAGCAGGCGCAGTTTCGCGCGAAGGGCGTTAGCCAAAGGCTCGGAGAAAGTAGTCAACAGCACGCGGGCTTGGGGATTTCCGCGGGCCAGATGCGCTGCCCGATGCAGCGCCACGATCGTCTTTCCGGTTCCCGCAGTGCCAGACACGCGCGCCGGTCCATTGAAGTTCTTTTCTACGATCTTGCGCTGCTCGGGATGCAGAAACACCGCCCAACGCTCCCACGGATAGTCGAGCGCCAGGGCAAGCTCCTCGATATTCTTCATGATTCGGAAGCGGCGCAGCGCATCCGGATGCTCGAAGGGATTGCCGTCCGGAGCCACATGCTCGGGGACCGGCGGACGGATGCCGGTGGCAAGATTCAGCAATGCTTCGGCGGCCTCCGCGGGCAGGTGTCCCGCGATTTCGAGCAGACCGTCCTCGGTCGCATTCAGGGCTTCAGCTACCCATTCAGGAGGAACGCCATACGTGAGCAGTGTGCCTTCGGAGATATTGTGGAAGACTCGCCGTTTGGGGGCTTCCTGCTCCCGTTCCACGTAATTCGGAACCGTGATCTCTTGCACGCGCTCACGGATCTCCACCAATTGGGCAGCGCCCGTCTTCGGATGTGTTTCGAGGCGCCGGCGCTCGGCCCACTGGTACGCTTCGTCGTGGTGGTTGACGTAGCACAGCAACAGGCTTGTTCCGGTGCGGTGGACGATAATGCGAAGGTCGCGGCCAACTCGAATGGACCAGAAGTTCGGGTCTTTGGCTTTGTCCAGCTTGTGGAATTGAAGGCTGGGATGCGCCGGATTCAATTGCAGGTCGAAGGCGGCCGTCTTGGCGGCCTTCTGTTCGTCGCCAGTCAGCTTTGCAAGACTGTCCGTGAATGTGTCCGCGATTCGGAATTCCATCGGCAATCGTCCTCAGTTCACGCGAAACACCTTCATTACCTCGTCGCCAAGGTGGTTGATGACCTTCACGGCAATCCGCCCTGATTCGGGCTTCTCAAACGGGCGTGAGGTATCGCTATGCAGGGATTCCCAGGCTTCTTCGTTGATCTCGGCCTTTAGCGTTGTCTTCAGCGCCTTATAGGGATCGTTCGCACCGAGGAAATACGCGTGCCGTACAAAAAAGCTCTCTTCGTTGTAATCCGTGTCGATAAACCAGCAGGCGATCTCATCGGGTCCATTGCTGCGGACTTCGCCCGTGCTCGGATGAAAGACATCCACGCCGTTCACTTTCACTTGAATCTGATTGGTTGCTGCGTCGAGGAGCTGAATGTCCGGTTCGCCGAAGATGACAAATAGATTGCCTTTTCCCGTGTTCTTCAAGTCTTCGGCCATGTGGAGGTCGGCATTCATGCGGGCCTTCAGCACGCGGATGCGGCCGAGCTTGCCGAAGTCGGCGGAATGGGCGTCGTAGCTGAAGGCACAGGCGATCAGCACATCGAAGGCGGCGTCGCCCGCCTCGCGCGCTGCTGCTACCAGGTCTTCGCGCGTGACGGTGCCGAACTCGGGTCCGATAAAGATGCCGCCGCGCTTCTCGCTCCCGTCGGCATCGGCGTAACGCCCTTCGGCACAGATGTAATTGCCGGGCCAGGGTGCAAGCGAAGTAAAGTCGATCTTGTCTTCCTTATGCGCCTGCTGCACGCCTGAGATTTTCAGGTTGTCCAGGATGATCTGGACAAAATCCTGCGCGTCGCGAGTGTCCGCATCGTTTGCGGTTGACGTTTCAATCAGATCCTCGTCATCATTGACCGCCAGCACGCGATGCGGAGACAAGCTCTCTACGGTAAAGGGTCCCGCTACGCGGGCCTTCTTCTTGTCCTCGTATGGCTTGTCGTAGAGGTACTCGGAATCAGCCTTGGCAGCGATGGACGCATCGATCGCCTCTTGGCGGGCGATGCGCTGCTCCCACCATGCGGCGTGCAGCTCCTTCGCTTTCGCCGGCCACTTTTCGCTGGTTTCGCGAGGAATCTCCCACGCCTCCCATTTCTTGCCGAGCATGACGTTCACCTTTTCACGGAGCGGCTCAAGGCGGCCTTGATAATCCTGCCAAATCACATCAACTTCGCTGTTATTCGCGATCGAGCCTGATGTCTCGGAGGTGATTCGTCGATAAACAAAGCCTTGGCGGATGCTGCCATGCGTTGGAGCGCCGGATGGAACCTTGCCCTGAAGCTCCGCTTCCTTGGCCTGTCCTTCGGGGCTATCGGCAAGAAGGTAGTAAGGATAGCGGGCGCCCATTATGCGGGCGCGAGCAAGTGCAAGAGCGACACGCGAGGTGTCAACCGTGATCCAACGGCGGCCCCATTGCTCTGCCACATAGGCAGTCGTGCCGGAGCCGCACGTCGGGTCGAGAACTAAATCGCCTGGATCCGTGCACATCAAGATGCAGCGTTTAACAAGTTCAGCATTCGTCTGCACGACATAAATGGGAGAAGAAGCGCCACCCAAATTGTCCCACCAGTTCGAGAGCATCTTCGCAGACGGCACCGACGCGTACTTAATGAAGCGAACATCCGATTGGAGAGGAAGAAGCCTATCCGCCATGGCGAGCCGGTTCATCCCTGGAGTCGCGCCTCCTTCCTCCCTGACCGTGTGCTTCCAACATTGGCCATCCTTGATGGGAAAAGTCCGCCCCTGAAAAACGAAATCGATCGACTGGTTTCGACGCCATCCGCCGCTCTTTAGCGGGTTAGGAGCGAACAAACGAGCATTTGGATACCTCCGTCGGAATCCATTGAAATCAGCTCTGTATTCAATTCCATCGCGCTCTTCAAGGGCCGCGATAGTTAGCCGGTCGCCAGTTTCCAATTCAACGGAAGTGAAGTCATCGAAGAGGTCTTGGTCTTCGCGGAGGATGTACTGTTGTCGGTATTTCAATGCCCCTGACGCTTTTGGCATACGTCCATAGCAGAGAATGAAGTCGTTAACAGGGTCCATCGTTCCGCTAATTTGGCTCCCCTTTTTCTTAACGAGAATCTCAGTGATGAAATTGGGGCTGCCAAACACTTCGTCTAACAGAGAGCGGACTAAGTGAACATTCTCGTCCCCGATTTGGACGAAGATGGCACCTGAATCCGCCAAGAGATCACGCGCGACGGTAAATCGATCCCGCAGGTAAGTGAGGTAGGAATGGATACCGTCGCGCCATGTGTCACGAAAGGCTTTTACCTGTTCCGGTTCGCGTGTAATGTGATCGGCGCTTCCATCTCGAACCTCTCTGCTCGTCGTGGACCATTGAAAATTCGAATTGAATGTGATGCCGTAGGGTGGGTCGATGTAGATGCACTGCACTTTCCCGCGCAATCCTTCGCGCTCGGCAAGTGACGCCATCGCCTGCAGGCTGTCGCCTAGGATCATTCGGTTCGACCAATGCGCATCGTGCTGGTAGAACTCAGTGCGCGCCGCTTCGCTCGGAAGGCCATTAAAGTTCGCGAAGAGGTCAAACTGAGGTTCAGCGGCTGACTTGCCGGCCTTCGTCTGCCATTTCAGGTCGTCGATCAGAACCTTGGGATGGACCTTTTCCTGGATGTAAAGCGGCGGCGCAGGCACCACCAAATCGGACCAGTCTTGGTCGTCTTTGCCGCGCCAGACCAGTTGTGGATCCAGGTCCCTGTTGCGTCGCCCGTACGCGACGCGCACGGGCGACATTTCCTCCGCCCGCATCACTGACTGATATTCGGCTGTTGGGATATTGCGCCGCGAAGCCTCCTTATGAAGCAGCGTATCGACAATCTTCCTCGGCTTCTCTTTTACCGTCTTTGGCATTGCTCTCCCTTTACAGCGCGACCGGTGCGGCCTGCGCCTGGCTCACGGAATCGACAATCTTCCGGAACTCGCTCTCGACTCGCGCGATGAAATCGGCTTCCATGCCAAATACCTCAGTAAACTCGGCAAAAGCCCAACGGCCGAGTTGTTTGCTATTGTTCACTCCCGGAATCCAGTAGTTTTCCATCGCGATCTTTTTATCCTTGGCGTCTTCGCGCCGGTATCCCTTTACCTCAACTACCAGATGAAGAAGGTCGTCCTCGCCGTGGCCATCTTCAACCAGAACAATGAAATCGGGCCGGTAGACATGGCTCTCCGACCCGTGACGATAAGGGACGTCGAAGCCAAGGTTGTGGTTCTTAACGTAGGCGCGTACGCGCGGATGGTTTTCCGCCACGCGGCAGAACTCCGCCTCCCAATCACTGTCGAGAATCACCCAGTTAATGTGGCAGCGCCGCGAGTCCGTCTCCCAGCGGCTGGTTTTGGACGTATTGAAATTGACATGACTTGTCGAGCCGACCGGATTGTAGGGATCAAGCAACACCTTGATGGGCGCGCGATCAGCGGCTTCCGCTGTGATCGCCGCGGTGATGCGATCGCAGGCCATGTCGGCGAGGTGACGATAAAGGATCTGAGCCGGGTATGTGTCACCCTTGCAGATGAGGCAGGTATCCAGCCAATCCTTGACGACGCGTTTGAGCTGGCCGAAGAGGTGGAGTTTAGCTTCCTCGCCAGGATCGCGCCACTTGGTATAAAGCAAGTGCGTAGTGAGGCGGTAGAGCACGGTCGAAGGCCGAGTGTCGCGCAAATGGGCGACAGTGAGGTTCACGCTCTCACCAACAATGCCGGCGTTTTGCGTCTGTGAGGGTCCGGTAAGTTCCGGCGTTAGATTCAGGACCGAATCTGCGGCGAATTTGGCGGTGAGGCGGTCGTTGGGAAGGTCGACGCGATACCCCATGACGCGGGGAAAGCGAATTTCCAGAGCATCCCGGTCGGGCCGAACGGCCTTGACCTGGATGGTCTGCCGGGGCGGCATAGGGACGACCACGACTGGCTTCGCAGCAAAGTCGAAGGGGATGCCGAGCACGTCGGCGTATTCGACATTGAAGAGTCCTTCCTCATTCAAGTCGTAAGACTGGCGGCGCAGAGCGCGTCCGATGACCTGTTCACAAAGAAGTTGGGTTCCGAAGGCGCGCACCCCGAGCACATGGGTGACCGTGTTGGCGTCCCACCCCTCGGTGAGCATGGCGACCGAGACGACGCAGCGAATATCGCTGCCGAGCCGGCCCTCTTTGCCGACCGTATTCATGACCTCCCGGAGGACAAGCACATCGTCGATCTCTTCGGCCTGTATCTGCTGGCCACTGCGCTCGACGATCTCTCGCCGGAACTGCTCGAGTTCCGCAGCTGCGACATTGCGAAAGCCTTCTTCCAGAGGCTCGCCGGACTCAAGCTGCTCGCTGTCGATCAGGAGCGTGCGAGGGCGAGGATAAGGATTGCCGTACTCGTCGAAGTTCCGGAAGTGTTCGAGACGGCCGTTCTCAAGTTGGGCCGATCCATCCTCATTCGTGCGGAAGAAACCGGAGACGTAATCGTAGACGAGTTTCGACGTGGACGTGTTGTTGCAAACAACGATAAAGCACGGCGGGACCTTGATACCGGCTTCCTGCCACTTCTCGAATGTTTGTTTGTAGTGCCCGTACAATGCGTCGAGCGCCGTGTATAGGGGCGTGGGCAGGCTCAGCGGATCGAGATTTTCCGCTTTGCCGCGCCCCTTTTTCGGCATCTTCCTGCGGATGTGCTCCCAGAGATTCCTGAATATCGGAACTTCCGCGCCGGGGATGTTGTCGGCTACGGGGACGCGCGGGAGCTTGACGATACCGCATTCGATCGCGTCCATGAGAGAGAAATCGGACATCGTCCACGGGAAAAGCGTGCCCTCTGCATAGCCGGAGCCACGGAGAAAAAAAGGTGTGGCGGAGAGATCAACCACGCGCGTGAGACCAACTTTACGTTTGACGGCTTCAAGGCCGTTGATCCACAGGCGGGCGGCCTCCTTGTTGCGCTCTGCCTCTTCCTTGTCGTCACGAGAGAGGTCTTGTTCGTCGGGGTCGCCGGGCTTTTCCTTGTAGCAATGGTGGGCTTCGTCGTTCAGAACCATAATGTTCTTAAGTCCCATCAGGTCCGGCATGACGCGCTGAATCATCTGCCCTTCGGTTTCCTGGGTGTCGATCGGAGCTCCGTGGCGGCCTTCGAGGAGCGCCCGGCCGCCTTTCGAGATCTCCAGACGCTCGCGCAGTTTGAACGCGTGATAGTTGGTAATGACGATCTTCGTCCGCTTGATATCGTCCAGCATGTCCGCGGGAACAAGTTCGCGGCTGGCATAGTAGCTGTCAGGATCACTCGGCTGGAGAACGCGAAGACGATCTTTAATAGTCAGACCGGGCGTGACAACCAGAAAACCACGCGTGAAATGCGCGCTACCCGGACGCCGAACTGCGTTGACGGTCTGCCAAGCGATCAGCATGGCCATGACCGTTGTCTTGCCAGCTCCGGTAGCAAGTTTGAGAGCGAGGCGAGTCAGCTCAGGATTTGCCTCAGCATTGGCGTTCGCCAAGTGCTCCAGAAACTTCTTCCCCGCCTGCCGCTTTGGGGCAACCTCGGTCAGCCAAATTGCCGTCTCGGCGGCCTCTACCTGGCAGAAAAATGGCCGTACGCCCTGAAACTGATGATGCCTCCAATGCTGAAGGAGCCGCGCCGTTTCCGGAGTGACGAGCCAGTCGTTGGAGCTGGGCAGGCGCCGCCACTCACCCACCTGCTGGCGCAACTCGTTGATGATGGGAATGGGCTCATAGCGTTGGTCGCGAGTCGAAAGCCCCGCGCCGTCATCGAACTCCAAGTCTTCTTGGGTTGGCGACTCTTTTCTCTTGCGAGGCTTCGGGATCGGAGTGATGAACTGTGCGGTTCGCCGCGTCTCGCTGATCCGCTGCGTCGGCTGGCCGCTCGCATCCAGCTCCCAGTGCCGCGCGGGGTACTCGTAGGGCGAATTGAGGATCGGATGCTCAAAAAAGCGGTTTTCCATCGTCGGCTGCTCTGCCCTTTTTATGTTGCGTAACCTCTTAACAACCTCGCGCCCGCGCGATCACAACGATTTTCCGAGACGAACTGCGACTGGCGCAGAAGTTTCGACCGGCCCAAATCGTCATTTCGGAGAACGATTTAAGTGTACGACTCAGGAGTTGCTGATCCAGAGTACTGTGCCACGTCAATATCAAAGCAACTCGTTAATCATCAACCGCTTGCCTGAACCGCAGCCCACGAAGAATGGCGAATAGATTTGCTCGCGCTTCGTTGCTCTAGTTTCAACAGGTTGCAAGAGCGTGCCTCACATATCACGTCGCATTTGTCGCGTGCTTCTCATGATGCTTCCATGCGCCCCGGTTCCTTTGCCCGGACTATGTAAACGCCGCCAGAGCGAGGCAAACGTGACCTGCACGATCGCTTTACAGTTCTCCCAAATAGGGCCTCTGTTGCGAACAAAGAGCCTGACGTCCCCGCTAAAGATAAAACTCTGCCAGATGCGAGTCGTCTCGCAAGCTCTTTGCGGTGCCCGAATATTGCACGACTCCATTTCTGAAAACGTATACAAAATCCGAAATGTCGAGTACTTGGCGCACTTTCTGCTCCACGATTATTATGGATGCCCCAGATTCATTCCGTATACGCTCAACCTGCTGCAATACTTCAATCACCAGCGGTGGAGATAAGCCCAGGGACGGCTCATCCAGCAATAGGAGACGGGGCGAAACCACAAGTGCACCTCCCAGCGCCAACATCTGCTTTTCACCGCCCGAGAGGGTACCGGCTCTTCTCTTGAGCAACGGCTTTAGCTGCGGAAATATGGTCAAAACGTGCTCGAAACTCTCATCGCGTCGGCGACCGTCTCGCACAGCGCATGAACTTAATAAGAGGTTATCCAGAACCGAAAGGCTAGAAAAAACCCGATTTCCCTGCGGCACGTAGGCTATCCCTGACTGCCGCAGATCTTTAGGTTTCATAGCGGCCAAATCCTTGCCTTCAAATCGAATACTCCCTTCCCACGGGGCCAGCAATCCGAAGGTCGCCTTTAGAAGAGTCGATTTACCAGCGCCATTGTGACCTATCACCGCCACGATCTGACGATTCAACACTCGCAAGCTTACGCCAGACAGCACCTTCAGTCCCTTATATCCTGTGACAAGCGACTCGATATTTAGCCGCACGTCATCAGTCAAGATAAGCCTCCATCACCTCGTGTCGCGCGAGAACCTCGGCAGTCTCACCCCGCGCAATCACCTTGCCTTCAGCCAACACGATCACCTCATCCGCAAGTCGTCGAACACAAGCAATGTCGTGTTCAATGAACACTATGTGCTTTCCGCACTTGCTCATCTCACGAAGCACCGTCGCGATCTGCAGCGCCATCTCTGGATAGACGCCCGCGATGGGTTCATCGAGAAGCAATGTGCCTGCCCCAGAAGCAAAACAGCAAGCCAGTGTCAACAACTTCCGCTGTCCGTATGAGAGATCTCCCGCTCGACGTGAAAGCTCATCGTGCAGTTGCGCAAATCGAAGAGCTTCCTCTGCAGACCGTCGTATTACCTGTTCCCTGGCCCTGATCGTGTTCGGAATCAGATCGCTGAACCAAGCTGTTGACCGCGGGTGCGCACAAGCGAGCATCACGTTGTCAAGCACCGACATCTCGGATGCAATCCGCACATCCTGAAATGTTCGCACAACTCCCTGCCGAGCAATTTTGTATGGTAACCAGTCCGTTATTTCAAGTCCATTGAGCCACACCGACCCGCTGTCTGGCCGCGTAAATCCTGACAGCACATTAATGAGGGTGGTCTTGCCGGCTCCATTAGGTCCAATAACAGCCACGACGCCGTAGGCAGGGAAATTGATCGTGACATCACGCAGTGCCTCCACACCGTCGAAAGACTTCGAAATGCTCTCACACTGTAGTTGCCCCGTCGCGACGTTACCTCCGGAATTCATAATTCCCCGCGATCCCCTGCGGTCGAAAGAGCACAATCCCAACAAGCACGCCGCCGTATAGAATTTGCCGCAAGTCAGCTGCTACCGAAAAGGGTAAGCCCGCGAAGCGCAGTACTTCGGGAACCCCAACCAGCAAGATGGCGCCAATGATTGGGCCGAAGCGACTCGCGGGTCCCCCGACGATTACTATCGACAGAATGAGAATTGACTCGTTAATCGAGAAGCTTGTAGGATCGACAAAGCTGATGTAATGAGCGTAAAGTGAACCGGCTACCGCCGCGAAGCACGCACCCAGCGCAAAGACCGTCACTTTGAATGAGAGCGTGTTCTTGCCGAACGATTGAGCGAGAACTTCGTCCTCACGAATGCAATGAATTACCCTTCCAAACTGATGCGAACTGAAGTGGCGTACGACAATAACAGCCATGGCAAGCACTGTAGCGCCGGCAACCAAATAACCGACTTGCGACCGGACTGTCCACCCAAATATTATGGGCGGTGGTACACCCGGGATTCCGAATGGACCCCGCGTTACCGACAACCAATTGGTAAGCACGCTCGAAACCACAAGACCGAAACTGAACGTACCAATGGCGAAATAGTCTTCGCTTAGCCGCAATGACATGATAGAAAGGCCCACCGACATCAACGCGGCAACGACGATACCAGCTGAAATGCCTACCCAGAACGAGAACCCCATCAGTCCGCACAAAATCGCTGACGCATAGGCCCCAACGCCATAAAAGCTTGCATGTGCAAGTGATACAAGCCCCGTGTGACCGACGGCCAGATCAAGCGAGACCGACAAGATGGAATAGATCAGCATCATAACAAGGATGTGAAGAACGTAATCCATGTCAGATCCTTGTCCGCCTCAGTGGCAATCCAAAGACACCCTGCGGCCTAAATATAAGACAGAGAATCAACAGGCAAAAGGCAATTGCGTCTTGCCACGCTGTCGGCAGTCTCCATACGCCGATTTGCTGCGCCAAACCGAGAAACATGCCACCGACGAATGCTCCGGGTATACTCCCAGTACCACCGATCACGGCAGCCACAACACCCATGAGCAATGCCTCGAATCCCATCGTGGGCCGCATATCTGTATCCAGCGACGCAAGAATAGCAGCGACGGCGGCCAACGCTGAGCCCACAGCAAACACGATAACAATTACCCTCTCCACGTTCACGCCGGCGATCCTGCTCAGTTCGACATCATCAGCTACAGCTCTTGTTGCGCGCCCAATTCTTGTGAACTGAACAGCGAGCCATACTACGGCGCACATGACCAGATTCGTCACTATGACTGCTATTTGAATTGGTGTAATGAGTGCTCCGAACACCGCGACACTTCCAAGCCCGCCGCTTCGCAATACCCTGGTCGCGTCACCGAAGCCGAGCGATACCACACTCTGCATCACCACGAACAATCCCAGCGATGCAACCAGGAGACTCGCCGGCCCTGATCCGCGGCGCCTCAGGGGCTGATAAACCATCGTTTGGCAAAGTACTCCAAGGCATGCCGCGCATGTGACCGCCAGAGCCAAGGACAGACCAAATGGAAGATGGAGCACCACAAATGTCAGGTAGGCAGCATAGGCGGCTGCCGTATAGATCCCTCCATAGGCAAAATGAAAAAAGCGAGCCGTGCTATAAATGAGCCCAAAACTGATTCCCAGCAACGAGTACGCCGAACCGGCCACAATACCGTTCGCAACTAATTGCACACCAATGCTCACTTGAATGCTCACCTCAACAACACGGCGCGCTGGCTGCGTCGCGCTGCCAAAATGTGTTATTAAGCGGGAACATCCGCCACGTGTCCGTCAACGTTTGCTGCAATTCGCCGCTGCTCGTATTAGTGAAAAGTTTAATCCAATCAGTCTTGAGCTCCTCCAAGTCAAGCGGGTCACCACCATGCTTGGTCGCCATTCCAGGCAGGGTCATGAGCCGCTCAAATGCAGTGCTTCCGGGTATTGGCAGTAATATGCTCGTTGAGGTTTCCACGATGTTTCCCCGACTGTACAATTCTTGCGCGAAGTCCACCGTTTTCTGTAAGGTCTCACTTGACTCCCCCGGTAGCCCAAGCACGAAGGACAAAACTACCTGAATATCCTGTTCGGCGAGCAGATCTACCGCCCGCCTCACCTGATCTGTCGTCGTGCCTTTGTTCGCAGCATTGAGCAGCGCATCATCACCGGACTCCGCACCGATAAAGACCTCATATACGCCGAGCCGCCTCAACTGACGCGCCATGTGTCTTGAGATGTTGCCCGCCCGTCCATACACATTAAATTGCGCTTGGCATGCTGCAGGCCTTGCGAGCACGAGCTCGTCTATCCAGTGGCTATTCTCGGTAAACGTGTCACACACTTCCCAAAAATGATGAACTCCATACTTTTCTTCCAACAAGCCGATTTCCATCCAGTAACGTTCAGGGCTCTTGTACCGCACACCGCGGTGCGGGATCATACAAAATATGCAGCCGCCGCGCGAGGCGTCCCGCCATACACAGCCCTTTCTTGAGTAAACAGGCAACGACTTTTTGAATGGCTTAAAGTCGGCATAACGCCGTTCAAAATTATGAAAGTACTTCTCCAGAGGGAGTCCACGATAATCCGCCGGCGGTAACGACTCCAGGTCAATTGTGATCTCCGGGTTCGCGACAACCCCCAGTGGGCCTCGATAACAAAGATTTGGTATATCCCTGTAAGGTCTGCCGCTCACATACTCGTGCAGGGCTACTTCGCCATCTCCTACAACCACAGCGTCGATATATGATTGGCTCCTCAATATCGCTGCAGCACGCGAGCTCGGATACGGACCCCCGAGAATAACCCGTGCACCGGCATCGGCCGCAAGCCGCGCCAACACGAGCGCAGAAGAATATGTCATGATGTTGCAGCTGATCCCGACCACCTTGGCGCTCAGGCGCGTACAAATATCACTGAGCTCGTAGATCTCGCCGTCCAAGAGCTCAATATCAAGTCGGGGCGAATGCGCGAGCAAATAACTGGCCAGCGCGGCAATGCCGGGCGGTGGATAATTGCCCGTACGACTCCCCCTCAAGTAGCTGACATCAAGCGGCGCATTTATTAGCTGCAAGTCATGATCCATTCTCGAACGCTCCTACATTCTAGTAACGACTCACGTTTGGGCCATACGGTCATTGTGATCTCTCACCAAAGCCTCGCACAAATTACCCGGCCCGGCCATCAGAGATACTAACCTACAACGCCGGCTGCCTGGGTGCCTGAGGGGCCGCAGAGCCACGGCGGCGTCTCTGGTCCGCAGGTTTCGACACAGCATTTCGGTTGCTCTTTAGCCAGGTTAAGAGCCTATCTCTTGTTGTCAGATATTCGTCAACGCTATCCTCCTTAAGCAGCCGCACAAGCATTGTCGTTTCCGGAGTCACTTCCGTGTAATTGATTTCCCCTGTCGCTCGGCTTTGTTTAAGCGGAACTGCTGAGATCACCAGCTCCTCATCGAACAACGCGTAATCTTTCACTTCAGAGAAGCCGAGATCCTTTGGCACGCGCCCCAAGCGTGCACCACAGCGTAAAGTTTCGACTAGTATTCGGCTGTCATTAGTAATGCGGGATAGTTCATCCTTAGGCGCCACGACGACGCGCAGTTTTGCGAGTCTTCTCTTCTCTAACAGTCGAAAATAGCGATGAGAATGGTCGCTTATATGGTCCCACATGGCAATAGGTGGAAGGTAGGTCGCGAACCAATGAGTCTGCGTCGACTCGATGGCAGCCGACAACAACTTTAGATAACTGTTAAAGGAGAGTGTTAGTTCGATGTGGTTCCTGTGGGGATCCGATTTGATCAGGCTTAGAGCAATTCGTGCCTTATCGTCGTCATCAACGGCAAGGTGTTCTCTAATAAACGTGCTGATCAGAGTTCTAAGTCTGAAGGATTCCTTGTGGGGAAACCTAAATTCCATATGTGTGATGAAAATCTCGAGCACGACAAGAAAGACGATACCGCTGACTAGAGTGATATAGATTTCATGTGACCGGGAGATAGATGTATCGAAACCGCGCGTGTGCCTGATCGTCAGGATGCCGGCGTCGCCCGCAAGACACCCCACAGCGAAGTAGATGACCCGCAGTATCAGCTCACGCCACCAACAGGCATGGCGAAGACGCTGGAACCAAGGCGGCGACGTGAATGATGAACTATGATCAGGCATACGGGACGTCGCTATTAGGTGGTAGTCATTCCGTCGAGACAACGACGGGCTGCAGGTTCTTGATTTGCTTGATCACCATTGGTTGGACGACATCACCATTCTGGTCGAACGTAATAGTCCCTGACGCGCCTGGGTAGTTCTGAGTACGATGAAGGCCATTCGCAAGATCATCGGGGGTCAGAGATTGGCTCGCGTTCAGGATGCGAGCGGTAAGCATGACGATGTCGTAGCTCTGGGCGGCGTAGAGTTCTGGCGCGGTGTGGTAGCGGGCTTGGTATGCTGCAGCAAACTGCGAGGCCGCCGGGCCTGTAGATTGCGCCGGCAGGATGTATGTGACGCCCTCGGCTGCGGTGCCAGCACGCTGAAGAACAGCCGGATCATCCAGCGCTTCTGTCTGGAAGAAGAAGGGGATGCTGAGCTTTAATTCGGCCGCTTGCCGTAAAACGATCGGCGTGTCATCGGGATATGAGACAACCAGGAGCGCGTCGGGTTTAGCTCCCTTGATTTTGGTGAGTTGAGCTCTCACATCCTGAGTTCCCTGAGGGTAGGCGTCAACGGATACGATCCGACCACCGAGACTCTGGAAGGTTTGGGAAAAGGTCTGTTCGTTTCCCAAACCACCGTCGTTATTTATGTAGAGACATGACACGCGCCTGTATCCACGCGCATATACGTATTTTCCAAACACCTGACCGCGCAGGGCGTCCGAGGGGATGTCGCGGAAAATGTAATTTCCGAAGTGCGTCAAGAGCGGCGACGTGGATGCGGGGCTGATGAGTACTACTTTATTGCTCTCAGCAATGGGGGCAATTGCAAGGGTGGCTGAAGAGCAGACAGCCCCTAAGACCACGATGGGCTTGCTTGTAGCGAGGATCTTCTGCATTGCGGAAACAGCGTTGGCGGGCTCACACTGATCGTCCTCAATGTCAAGGACAATCTTCTTTCCTTTGATCCCACCGGCGGCGTTAACCTGATCTGCGGCGAGGAGCGCGGCATTCCGCGGCGGAATTCCCCATTGCGCGGAGCCCCCAGTCAGAGGCAACACCGCACCCATTTTGAATGTGCCTCGAGGTCTCCCGGCGAAGAACAGCCATGCAAGAAGAATGAGCGCAACGCATGCGCTCAAGCCCAAGGCAACTGTCCTCTTCACTTTCATTCTTGGGCCAAGCCTCCCGTCAGCTATCGGAGTCGCTCACAACGGTCCCTTAATGAAGGAAACACGAATATCTTCGGTACGGTGAATACCGTACACTCGCGCAAATCCTCCCAGCGTTTACGGCTTGGCCGCTGATTATATGCTGGCACCCCGACAGACGCAACAGGTTTCCCCGCGCACGGGCCGGGGCAGAGCGGCATTTGATTCGACAGCGGTCACGGCGTAACCTCTTTGCCGAAATGATCGCCACCGCCGTCAGCGTGGTCGCTATCGTAAATAGCGCCCAGCAATTTGTGCACGGCGAAACTTAGCTCCAACCGGCCCGGCCCTAGCTGGCGTCGCGAGCCGGGACTGGCATCGCCGTGCTCTACGTCAATGTCCAGAATCTGGCATTGAGGCATCTGAACGTTGGACCGTTTCAGAGTTGCAACCACCGCTGATATGGGGACTTGTGCGGCGGCCGCTAGCAACGGCAGTCACAAGTGCGGAGAACCTTGAGTATCCCATCTCTCGCCTTGATGTATTTCTCGTCGTCATCGTTCAGGATGGCAAAGGCCCCGAGGGTCGGAAAATACTCGATGCGATTCTTCTCCGCTCGCAGCAGGCTGCGAAGCTCCATCTCATCAAGAAGCCCGCCGTCCCGAATGAGAATCGCCAACGGTTTCCGAGGACCCGGCTGCCGCAAATTCAGGAATCGTGCGGCAACTCTTGACGCGACATTGCTTTGAGAGGATCAAAGGCACATCACTATTATGGCCGGGACACCGGTCCTTCCGATAGTCAATCACCTACATATAGAACCGGTACGAGGGATTCGGAATCTGATCCTCGGGAAGCTCGGCCATTAGCATCCCAACCTTCTTCGCGAAGGACAGCGTGATGGGATATCGCCCGATACCCTCGCTCGAATTCCAGTTCATTTTGGTAAGGGCCAGAATCTCCATGGCCCGCTGGCGAATATCCGTTTCTCCGCAGGAACCGATCTGGACGGGCGCTGGGATGTACGGCCCAGGATACTCGTGCCACCATGAGACATACCCCATTGTGAACAAGAAGAACTCGTCTCCAATGGCGCATAGAGTCCCGCGCCATGGTTCCTGCATACCTTTTCTGACCAGCCGCAGAGCAGTTGGACGAATCCACACGAGCTCACACGCCGGAACCCGCGAATTCGCAATCGATCGAAATCCCGCTTCCTCCTCCGGTTGGTACATGCTGGTCTTGTGAATCACAATTCTGGAAGGCGTCAGACCGGAGAGTGCCTCGTACTTATCGACCACCTCACGAATGAGGTCCACAGCCTGTTCTTCATTTAGATATGGCTGCCGGTCTCGCTTCTGATGACGTGGAATGGTGGAACCCTTCAAAGCGAAGGGTTCGATCTCGTTTGAGAATGCCTGGGCAACGCTCGCGTAGACTAGATCTCCATCCCGCCGCTTCAAATGATGGAATGAAATCCCGATGAAGCAGGTATTCTTGGGCAGCACGGAGGGGCGCCAAGGCTCCCGGCCCGCCTTGTAAAAGAGGGATGTACCGAGATTCCAGGCGCGGGTCGCGTTGCTTTGGCCCTCCGCAGCGGGACGGAGAAACGTGTCGCGCCGCATGACCTGAAGTGGGACCGCATTCGGCTGAGAGATCACACGCGCTTTCAAGGCCTTGTAGAAGGTGCGGAAGAGCAGATCTTCGGCCTGTGTTCGCAATTCCTCAGCCGCGGCCAACTCTTCAGGAGTGGGTTGGAAGAGTGACAACTGTTCACCCTCTTCCTCTTCCTGCAGACGTTCTAAAGCGGCTCGCTCAACCTCGCTCAGTCGCGGATTGCTGATCTTCAAATCGGCCAGTTCATCAGGAAGACAAACAAGAATGCAGTCCGGGTGCACATCGCCAAAGAGGCTCTGGATGCGACCATCGAATAAATCGAGTAGAGCATCGAACCGCCTCACTTTTGCGGGCTCGCCAAGTGCGAGATCCAGGCGTCCCTGATCCACGACCCGCACAAAGCGATCGTCCACTGCAAAGTTGACGCCGAATGCGTGCTGCCCTCCAGGCCAATCTCTGTATCTCTGCCCATTCTTCTCGAAGGCGACAGACATGAGATTCAGATGCACCAACCACTTCTTCGCGATCTCGATCTCAGCGGGTGCACCAACTAAGCCCAGTCGGATGTCCTTCCCCGGCGATTTGTCCGCGGCCCCATACCGCATCATCATCGCCCGGGGATCCACTCCCACCTTGCCGGCCGCGAAGCTGATTTCAGGCTCAGGCAGAATTTCGATCTCAACGCTCATCTTCATCGCGATTCGGGAACCTCAATGTTCAGGTAGGTTGCGTCCACAAGAATGTCGTATTCGTCCGGAATACCGAGATTCATCGTGGACCCTCCGTCCGCCAGAAATGTCGCCCAGAAAACAAGATCCGTTTCGACGTTGTTGTTCTTGTCAAACTTCATCCTGCGCGTCGCCTTCGCCGTCCGGGCAAAAGACGGCAAAGGAGTCTTCGCATCGGGACCGGTGAACATATAGAAGGGCTTGATCCGTATACACCAACGACCGTTCATGTACGCGAGCGCGTAGCCGAATCCTTCGTTTTCAAACCATGGCCGCTCTTCACGGCGTTGTTTGACAACTTCTCTTTTGTTGCCACGTTTTTGAGGGCTGTCCCAGACGATCGCCCTGTTTGCGCCATCGCGGCCGGTAAAGAAAGCTCGATGAATCTTGTCTCCCTCCAGGCAAAGGCCCTCCTCGTCGAACTCTTCGACAAGCGCCTCGAAGTGCTCGCGCAGCAGCCAGGAGAGAACCCGTCGTTTGTCTTCGTTCTCCTCAATCTCGGAACGAGATACGGAGTCACTGCCTTCGACATCTGCAATAGGAGCAAGCACCCGAAGCAGTTTGTCCAGCGGCGCAAAACTCCAAAACTCATGCATTCCTTCAAACGAGCGGGCGACGAAGACGCCACAATCCTTCAATTGAATTGATGCCGTGCTATTCCAAAAGCCGTTCGTCAATCGGACAACGGAAACGTGCGTGGGAAGGGAGACTATCGGAAGCAGATTCAAGACGTAGACGCCGGTGGGATGGGTCGAATGCGCAACGAGCTTCGCCCCTGCGGTGGATGCAGCCTGCCGGACGATCGCCGAGAACGTCCCCTCATATTGATTATGAAAGAAGGCAGAGTCGCCTCCCGCCTCAATCATGAGCTTGGTCACATCGACGAGTCCCGACCCCGCCCGCTCCATCGCGCGCAGTCCATAGAAAATATCGCAGAGGGACACATTGCGTGTATCGGTCGCACCGGCCGCGATGGCGATCTTTCCGTCGGAATCGACGGATACAAGTTTGGTCATAGCTGGCGTCAGGCCACCTGGGTTCTTAAACACAATCTGGACGCCGGGCTGAATATCGACATTCGCTGAGCGGTCGATCTCGTAATCCCTGTGCACAAGCAGATTCACGATCAACTCCACTAACGCTCTATGGCTATATGCGGTTTGGTCCTCGTGGCTCCGCCGCTTTTTCAGCTTGACAACCGGATTCACGTCAGCGGACTCGATCTTCTCTAGGAGACGCCGATGTTGGGTGAGGAGACTGCCGCCAAAGACCTCGCGCTTCTTACCTAGCTCGGTGAAGGTTACGACCGCGTGCGGAAGGAACCGCTGAGGGTTTTTGCCAAACAGCAGCATGGCGGCGTTCGTGACATCGGCCTCGCCGGAGTCATTTCTCAACAGCAATCCCTGTTCTCGCATGAGGGGAAGAAGTGCATCCCGAGTCAGGGGAGCCCGGCGAAGCTGCTCGCAATAGATAGTCAGGGTCGCCAATGCGAGATCGAGGTCCAAGTCGTCGAGTGTCGCTTCCTGGCAGACACGTTCGTCAAGAGCTCGCTGACCGGCATCGGTCTGCGAGGGGCTTGCGCTAGAAAATCTGTCCCTGCCGACCAACTGCTTCGCTGTCTCGGCCAGCAGCTCATCGAAGCCCTCGATCTCCACGAAGGTAAAGTTCGATGACACCCGCTGGGCGAGTTCGAGCACTTTAGGATGCGGGTCTTCGCCACGTCTGATGCACCAATAGACACCGTTGCGGAAGTCCAGCCTGCCCGCATCGGTCTGCCCAAAGAGACCATCCATGGTCGACGGTTCCGCGCCCCGGTATCCGATGACCACGATTGGCGAAGCCTTGAGGAGCGGGCGCAGTGCCTGAATAAGAGAGTCATCGATCGAACCGATCTCTCCGCGGCTGTTCTTGTCCGAATAATGTTCCGCCTTGCCATGCAGCCAGACAATCTGGCACTTGCTGAACACATCAAACTCGCCTTGATCTCCGGGACTACGGTTGACCTCTGCGATGTTTTTGATATGTGGATGGCGGGCCCGGAGAGCATCTGGCAGACAAGGGTCGAAGTTCGTGGTGAGAATGGTTCGAACAAGCCCACGCATGACGAGTTCCGCCAGGATCGCGTAGCCATTCGAGATACCATTGCCCGGATTCATGATTTCGAGCAGGACCCGTTTGCGCAATTCCGCTGGAACCAATAGGTGCTCGACAGTTGCCGGAAAATTCTCGGCCAGACTCACCGCCGCCTGATTAAACCAGGGTTGTTCTCGCAGCCATGGCTCCCATTCCGAAGGTCGTATACGCTCGGGTGGTCGCGCTCCCTGGAGCTTACGCTCTGCATAGACAATTTTGGCTATTTGCTTTACCGCCTCTGCAGCAGTGGGGACACCAGAACGAAAAGATGCCCCCGCACCCAGCAAAAAGATCGGCCAACGGTCATCCTCTCCCCGCAGCAGGCTCGCAACGAGGGCAACAGCGTCTGCATCAACAACTCGTCGAAAACTCATCGAACCCTTTCCTTAGCGCGGAGAGAAGAGATGAATTGCCATTTGCATAAGCTTTAGGGCGACGGGAGGAAGGAGAGATCGGTGCTGGTTCGGGCCATCTTGGAGGATCGACGGCGGGAAAGAAACCTCGCATCTGCGACAGAACCTCCTCTGCGTCAACTCTGCTTGCGAGAAAGCATATGTAGCCAATGACAAGCGGTGATACGGGGTACCTATGATGACTATCAAGGTATGGGCGAATTGCCCACCCGTCTTATCGGACAGCGCCGACATCGCCAGGAAATCGGTCGAGCTGGGCACTGGGAGAGATTCCGGATGCGTATGCCACATTCCGACATATCGAATTGAACCGCGTGACTCGCGATCCCGTTTGGAGTGCAGCTCCGCAGTTCCATGAGTGCCGCAAACGAATTCTGTAGGAGTGAGAGTGCTATCACTCGGCGGGGCGCTGAATTCATCGACCCACATAATCTTTAGGGGTTCGTCGCGCTCACCGAGGAGGATTCCACCAGTTTCAACACGTTGCCCGAAACGCCACGCACTATGATCGACATGTCTCTGCATTTGCAACCATGCATTTTCACTGATCCGGATCTCGAACCCATTTGCGGGATCGACACTCAGGAGGCGTCCACCGATACGATAACTCAGATACGTCACCGATTTCTGCTGATCCAACGATGCTCCGTAAAAACGCGCTTCTGCCTCAGAGGGTCCCATCGAGCCCAGGATGTCAGGGACTGCGTTTAACATCATGTGCGACAACGAAGTCACATCGGAATACGAGCCGACAAAAGTTGGTTCTGAGCACCCTGGCTCTGGTTGGAACGGACGAGCCGGTGATTCCGGGAAAAAGTCTTCAAGGAACGTCCGGCCTCGCTTGTCTCTCAGGATAAGAAGTTTAGCTGACCGGCCTGCATCGAATGGGGCCCCCGAGTGTCCTGCCCCTGTAACAAGGACCATCCCCTTCTCCGCTCGAGGTCCGAGTACCAGAGAAGCAATTGGTACTCGTTGGAAATGGATCTTTCTTGTCCACTCCAACTTCGCCAATACTGCACGCGAGGCCGTGGCGTCGAACACGATGTCCACATTGTCGTGCCAATCCGCTCGATCGAGAACTGCATACCTTACATCCGCGACATGCGCCTCAATCACAAGGTCCGGGCGAATCCGTTGCAGACGCAACTTGAGCGCATCTGCTTTATAGAAACCCACTTCGAGGTCTTCGTAAGGTTGTCGAATCAGAACACCAGGTTTGATGCGCGCGTTGTCATAAATGATCAACCGAGCAGCACCGGCCCGTACCACCCCTTCTGCGATTTGCGCCCCAATTGCGCCACACCCCCAGATAGCCACACTCTTTCCGCGAAACCAATTCGCGGGAGTGCCTTTATCTCGACGGATAATAATCTCAGGGCGATCTTCGAGAAGTGGGCACCAATGAACAGGTTTGTTTTCAAGTATGTTGAAATAAGCCTCCTCATATTCGGCTCGCAAATCGCGGAGTTGCTCTGAATCCGTAGTCTTTGGCATCGCCAGTCGCAAAGCATTTGCGACTTCGGAATCGATCCACCAGGCGGTGAGGTGTTGCTTCGGAGCCTCCTCACCTTGGATGCCGCGCATCGGAGCACCAATCAAGAGCAATAGAGGAGAGTCGTTTTCCGATTGGATGAGCGCGCATCTCAAGAGGAGAATCAGGGTATTCCGGCTGACCTCACGTTCCTGAAGAGCGGTTATGAGTTCCCCAATCTTTGATGGGAACTGGTGGCTAAGAGGCCGGTTCAAAAGGACGGAGGGAGCAAAGGGCACATCCGGCCACTGCTCGTCTAATACACTCGTCCAACCAGTGATATCAATACGACGTCGCGAAACATTTTCGATCGTCGCAAAGCCAAACCAAGTGTCACCTCCTGTGTGCGGTGCATCCACCTTTGGGATCACCGTGGGGAGGTCTTTTCTCTTTGAGGCCGGCGTTGTAGGCGGGTGCATTGGAGCGCCCACCGGGTCGAGTTTACCCGCGGCTGCGCTTCGCAGAAAAAGGTCAACGCGCCCCATGAAGCCAAACATGCCATCAGAAGAATTCCATTCGGTTTCAGGGGCTTGATAAAGGCAAAGGTAGCACCCCCAATAGACGTGGGGATAACCCAGAAAGCGCTCGTGCGAGACCAGAAGCACGGGCGCTTCGAACGGAAAATCCTCCGGCACTCTTATATAGAATCGCTCGCGAGCACGCAAAGGCATCCCTCCCGGGCTGGTGACGATGCCCAGGCAGTTAATGCTCACCTGAACGCTCAGTCTTCCCCCCTCAAGCTCTTCGAAATCGAGCAGCTCCAGTGGGCTTCCTGGAACCGCCTCGATGGCGCGCAACTGCTCCAGCGCTGTGCTTGGACCGGGTGACATTATTTGCCTCCAAAGCCCACACGGGACGAAGGAGGGGCCGATGAACCGCGAGCAGTGGACGCTGCTGCGGTCAAAGTTGCCGCGGCTTTTTGCTTTGTCGTTACGTTCGGCTTCAGATATACAAAACCGTTCCTTGTTGCTTGGAACACAATGGGGTGGGGTTGCTCCGGATCGGGATGCTCCTGCGTGCACAGGAAATCCGTGGGTACTATCTCCTGATAGCGCGCTTTGGCTTTTGCATGAGGTGGGTTGTCACCAGACTGATTTGACCCAGGAATCGGATCACTACTGGCGATGATGTATCCAGGGTTCTGCGCAGCTGCTTCGATGAGATCGAGAACGTCCTGCTTGAGGCGTTCGTTCTCTTCACCGGCTTCTTTCCAATACATTACTGATTTCGAACAGTGATGGGGGGCGAGAAAGATGTGCCATTTGACGTCCTCAGCATCGCTGATCTCAAAGATCCGCTTCACCGTTGGATAGCAGTGATCGCCGAGCAACATGAGGTAGGAATAGGCACCCTCAACATCCAACCGGATCTGCATCGCGATGGAACAGTCATTGCGTTCGCCAGCGGCGTCATCCTTGAACGGTCCGTGCAGGAAAACACGGCAGCGATCGCTCAAATCTACACCATCGAACTCGAGAACTTCATGTCCCGGAACGGAGAACCCCCCCCTGGGGAACTCTTTGTATTCGTCTTCAGCGAGTAGTTCATCGTAACCAATGATTCGAACTCGATCCCCGCTCGTCACATCTCCCTTGGTTCGGATAGTCTTGCGGACGCGCCGGACGGCTTCCTCGCGAAAGAAGAGAGCGTCGGAGCAAAGCTCTTTCTTGTACTCGCGAAAGATCCTCGGACTGAACCAAAGCTCTCCGATATCGACGTTAGCGAGCAACTTCTCGAAACCGAGGCAGTGATCCTCGTCGGGATGGGTCAAAACGAAGACCGCAAGGTACGGACGCTTTCCTTGTTTGGGTAGAAACTCGATCAACCTGTCTACAATGGGTGTATGAGGATCATCGTCTTTTTCGGATACGCCAAGATGATGAAGGTCGACTTGCATGACAAGCTCCTCTGCCATGCAAACTGTTGTGCTGTCGCCAGTTCCCACCGGCCATTGCACATATCCTTGAACCGGCAAAGCAAAATCTTTATCGATGTGTGCCATTTTAAACCTCCAGCGTACAGTGTAAGCATACATTGCGAACACTTGCAAGTGGAGATTACAGAGCAGGCTGTGCGTCGGGAGTGAACATCTCAGATAGCCGGATTCTTGAGACAATCGGGTTTACGTTGAACGTTTCGGCGATGGCCAGTTCAGCTGGTCGGCGCGCCCCATCTGCGAGGGTCGGTAAACCCAGAAGCCCTCGACATTCAAGAAACGGCTGCACGGCCTGGATCACGAGGTCTTGGGGCAGCAGGAGAGGGCCGATTGCAGCGTTAGCTTGGTATTCCCACCATTTACCGTCGTATGAGGGTGAAGGTTCGTCTCGGCAAAGGATTTTGGGTGCGAGGGAGGGCTCCCCGTCGTCGGTGAAAAGTTCGGCTGACGATGAGGTTGCGCCGAAAAGGTAAGAATGAAACAGACAATGACCGGCCTCATGCGCCAGTGTCGTGCTGATTCTGCGTTCTGCAACTGCTGAATCGGCTTCAGCCAGCCCTCGATCCACCACAATACGACTCGGACCGGCGGTTCCAAATTCGGTGTATCCCAAGACTCCAGCAGGAAGTGCTGCGTACTCTGGAGAAAAGCCGAATTTCTTCTCGATGAATCGTTCGATCCGAACGGCTGAAGGAGTTTCCGGTAACAATCCCACCGATCCAAGCGCGTCGTTGCAAATCTTCTCGATATGGGAAGCCGGAAGGTACAGTCGTTTTGAGGAAAACCACTGCGTTGGCGACGGAATCTTCATCACCGCTTCTGTTTTCGATGCCCTTGGACCCAAGCCAACAGGTCTTCGGGGTCTACCTTTCTCTCGACCAGGGTGCGGAAGGCTATTCCGAAGGTAGGGTCCGCTTCGCTCAGGCGCTTCAACTCATCAACGGGCGCGCGCGTGTCGAGTTTTCGAAGCGTGGTGAGTTCACTGTCCAATACGTCAGCGATCTTCTCCAACATGTCGTCTGAGGGAAATCGTCTTCCCAGTTCGATATCGGAGGCAAAAGCTGGCGACACGCCTACACGCCTAGCGAACTCTCTCAGGGAGATGTCCTTTTGATCTCTTGCTCG